>Ga0302319_10013575_pt1 | contig 15274 bp, 15 predicted proteins | sample Bog_T0_2_FD_203319 | JGI IMG/M metagenome (GOLD analysis project Ga0302319, IMG submission 203319) | Peat permafrost microbial communities from Stordalen Mire near Abisko, Sweden - Bog_T0_2 | ecosystem: Environmental > Terrestrial > Soil > Wetlands > Peat | place: Sweden: Abisko, Stordalen Mire... | reverse complement strand
CTCTGCACGCCCGACGGAATGCCGATGGTATGGATGGGCAGGCTGCGCGGGCATCGCGAAATGAGCCGCGTCTATGGGCCGGACCTGATGCTGGAAGTCTGCGCGTGGAGCGAAAAAAATCCGTGCCGCCACTTTTTCTACGGCGGCGTGCCGGGCGTGGCGGAAATGCTCGCGGAAAAATTGAAGGCGAAATTTCCGAAACTGGAAGTCGTCGGGACTTATACACCGCCGTTTCGCCCGTTGAACCCGGAAGAAGAAAAAGAATTGCAGGAAATGGTTCGCTCGGCGAAGCCGGACATCCTGTGGGTGGGCTTGAGCACGCCGAAGCAGGAAAAGTTCATGGCGGAATTTTTGCCGAAGCTGGACGCGACGCTGATGATTGGCGTGGGCGCGGCGTTTGATTTCCACAGCGGGCGCGTGAGGCAGGCGCCGCGCTGGATGCAGCGCTCGGGGCTGGAATGGTTTTACCGGCTGTGCAGCGAGCCGCGCCGGCTGGCGAAACGCTATTTCAAAAACAATCCGCTCTTCGCGCTGAAAATCACCGGCCAGCTTTGCGGCTTGAAAAAATATCCGCTGGAGTGAACACCGGAATTGTCGCACGCGGCATTGAAGCGGCGATTTTTCTGTGTTTCATCGGTGAAAGTCCGCAGCTAAAATTGTCCCATGGAAATTTCCGAACTCGCAGCGGTTTTGACCGCGCTCGGCTGTCCGTCTGAAAAATCCGCCGAAATGGCGGCGCAACTGGACAAGCGCGCCCGCCAGCTTGCCCGGCAGAAAGGCCGCAGTTACGAAGAAGCCCTGCAACATCTGCTGGTCTTGATGAAGCAAGGCTGGGCGGCGACAGGCAGAAACCGGTAGCCAGAATTCAGAATCCAGAATTTATTGGATGTGCGCCGAACTATTTTTCTGGCTTCCGGCTCCTGGCTTCTGAATTCTGTCCGCATGATATTGCCCTGGAAAAAAATCCGTTCGACGCCCATCGGCGATTTCCGCATCTTCAAGCTGCGGTCCGATGTGAAACTTTCGCCGCGCACCGGCAAGGAGCACGACTTCTACGTCCTCGACAGTGTTGACTGGGTCAACGTCATCGCGCTCACGCCGGACCAAAAGCTGGTGATGATTGAGCAGTTCCGCCACGGCTCGAACACGGTGGAGCTGGAGATCCCCGGCGGCATGATGGATCCGGGCGAGACCGATCCCGTGGCGGCGGCCGTGCGCGAATTGCGCGAGGAGACCGGCTATGAAGGCGAAAACGCGCGCATCCTCGGCCGCATCTGGTCAAACCCGGCGATTTTAAGCAATAAAACCTTTACGGTGCTGGTCGAAAACTGCCGGCTGAAACACGAAGTGGAATGGGATCACGGCGAGGATTTGGCGACGCGGCTTGTGCCGGCGGCGGAAATTCCAAAACTCGTCGCTGATGAAAAAATCGGCCACTCGCTCGTGGTGGACGCGCTGTATCATTTTGATTTGTGGCAGCGGGGAATTAAAACCATCGGCGCGTAGCCGCCAGCCCTTCGGCGCGGATGCCACATTTTTCAGACCGGCTTAAAACTTGGGCGCCTTGGGATCCGGGACTTTTTCGATGACGCGGAACCGGATGCGTTTGCATTGCGGGCAGCGCCCGAAGATGAATTTGCGTCCGGCGGCGTTGAGCCGCACGCTGGCTTTGTTCCACGGCTCGGTGAATTCGCATCGCAAGCAGCGAATCTGCAAGCCCGTCGCTTTTTTTTTGGCATTCATCATTTGTTGATCAGGGTTGCGGAGCGCCAGCCGGGCCGGACGGCTCCATGGGTTTCATCATGCTAGTGTTTCAGCGAACGCAAATACGCCACCACCGCCACGGCGTCGTCGTGGTTGAAACGAAACTGCGGCATGGGCCACATGGCGGGTTTGCTGGCGAGGTCAAGACCGGTTTCCAAAAACTTCACCGCTTGCTCGTCGGTGAAACCGGGCAATCCCGCAATCGGTATGGCCACGGCGGCAAAGGGCATCGGGTGGTCCGGCTTGATGTCGAGGACGTTTCCCTGCAGCCATTGCGAGCGGTCGAACTGGCCCTTGTCGTCCCGCGGCGTGTGGCAATCCGCGCACATCGCCACGTTTTCCACGAGATATTTGCCGCGCTGAATTTGCGCGTCGTCCGGCGCGGGCTGCGCCCGGAGCGCGATGGCACCAAGCCAGGCTGCCAAGCCCAACAGCGGAACGAATTTGCATTGCATACGCGCTTTGTAGCAGTCCTTGTATGCCGCAACAAGTGGAAAGAATTGGGCGGATTCCGACCGCGCCCAGGGACGGATCACGGCCTTGAAGAAAAGCCGCGCCGAAATTTTTTATCGCAACCGCCAGGTGATGCGCGCCTTGTTCAAATCGTAGGGCGACATTTCCATTTTCACGCGGTCGCCGACAGTGAGGCGCACCCAACGTTTGCGCATCTTGCCGCAGATTGTCGCCAGCACGAGATGTTTGTTGTCCAGTTCAACGCGGAACATCGTGCCGGGCAGCACGGTTTGGACGCAACCTTCGACTTGAATGTGTTCTTCTTTCATGAAACTGACAGAAACAATCGGACTCGCGCCGTCTGGCGGGAGGACACTGACAGATGAAAAAGGCGGAGTCCGGTTCACCCGAACCCCGCCGTGAAATTCCGACGAATTAGTAACGGCCGCGACCGCCGCCGCCGCCACCACCGTAACCACCGCCGCTGCCGCCGTATTCACGACGACCGCCGCCGCCGCCACCGGGCGCGCGCTCTTCACGAGGCTTCGCGACGTTGACCGTGAGGGCGCGACCGCCGAGCTGCGAGCCGTTCAGCGCCGCAATGGCCTTCTGCGCCTCTTCGGGCGTGCTCATGGTGACGAAGCCAAACCCGCGGGGACGGCCGCTCACGCGGTCCATCATCAGGTTGGTTTCCGTGACCGTGCCGTGCGCCGCAAAAGCGTCCTGCAGGTCGTTTTCAGTGGTTTCGAAGGAAAGATTTCCTACAAACAATTTATTACTCATGTGATGTTTTACTGTCCGACAAACTTTGCTTTCCACAGACTGTTCCCGAACGCCGGGTCTAAAATCATCACTGAACCAGGTTCACTTGAAGATTCACCATGCCTTGAAAGAGACAAGCTATCTAACAGACACACTTAATATCGCTGGTTCCGCCGCAATTGCAATAACAATCGGTAATTATCTTTCGCCGCCCGCCCGCGCCAAAAACCCTTTCGCGTCCGGCATTTACAATGACCGGCCCGGCAGGCAGAATGTTCATTCCTGTGGAGAAACTGCCATGCCGCAGGCCAGTCAACTCATTAAAGGAAAGTCAAATACCATGGGCGATAGATCCCCGAAGTCGAACCAGAAGAAATCGAACCAGAAACAGGCCAAGGCCAGCAGCGCGGACCAGAAGAAAAACCAAGCCCTGGCCGCTCAGAAATCCGCCGGCAAAAAATAGCCGTGTCCCAACTGTCTCTCTTGAGACGAGAATCAGGAGAGGCAGGTTGACCCAAATTGCACAGCCATGAAACTTTACCAGGGCCAGGTCTGGAAACGAGGCGCGGAATACATCCGCATCGTGCGGCTGGAACGGCTCGAAGTGGAATACAAATCCATGAACAGCCTCGCCGGGAAGACCGGCACAAAAATCATCACCAGCAAAAAAGACTTCTGCCGCCTGCTCAAAGGCGCGCACCAGCTCCAGCCGGCAAAGGTTCCAGAAACGCCGGCCCCGTAGCGGAAACTTTCTCGCAGTGCTTGCCGCAATCGCGCATCTTTCCGCGCATGTCCGACAGCTCTTCGCCAGCACCGCACCAGCGCCGCCCGCGTTACGGCGGCAAGCACCCGCGACGCTTCGAGGACAAATACAAGGAACGCAATCCCGGACGCTACGCGGAGACGGTGGAAAAAGTCCTCGCGTCCGGCAAAACCCCCGCCGGCACGCACCGCCCCATCATGGTCGCGGAAATTCTTGAACTGCTCGCGCCCAAACCCGGCGAACTGGCGGTGGATTGCACCCTCGGCTACGGCGGCCATGCGCAGGAAATTATCCCGCGGCTCGCGCCAGGCGGAAAACTGATCGGCCTCGACGCCGACCCGGTTGAACTGCCGAAGACGGAATCCCGCCTGCGTGCGCTCGGCTTCGGCCCGGACATTTTCACCGTGCATCGCACCAACTTCGCCGGTCTGCCGCAGGTGCTCGCCGCGAATGAAAGCGTCGGCGCGGATTTGATTCTTGCCGACCTCGGCGTTTCCTCCATGCAGATTGACGACCCGGCGCGCGGCTTTTCCGTGAAATTCGACGGCCCGCTCGACATGCGAATGAACCCGCAGCGCGGCCAGCCGGCATCAGCCTTTCTGGCAAAAGTCAATTCCGACGCGCTCGCCACATTGCTCGTCGAATACGCCGACGAACCGCACACCGCCGCGCTCGCGCCCGCCCTCGCCGGAAAAACTTTTGCCACCACCAAATCCCTCGCCATCGCCATCCGGGCCGTGCTGCCGCGGCTGAACAAGGAAGACGGCGACCTTTCCATCCGCCGCGTCTTCCAAGCGTTGCGCATCGAGGTGAACGACGAATTCTCCGCGCTCGACACGTTTCTCCGCAACCTGCCCGCGTGCCTGAATCCCGGCGGACGCGTGGCGATCCTGACCTTTCATTCCGGCGAAGACCGGCGCGTGAAGAAATCTTTTGAAGCTGGTTTGCAAGGCGGAATTTTCTCCGATATCGCGCAAGAAGTTCTTCGCCCGTCGCCGGCAGAGCGCAATGCCAACCCGCGCTCCGCGCCGGCCAAACTTCGTTGGGCGCGGCGGGCGGATTAAGGCATCGGATTTGCCAGTTGCCTCTCCGCTAAAATTAATCATTGGATCCGGCAACCCGGCCGACTAAAAACAGTCTGGGGCGAACGGGTCACATGCCCGGCCCAAGCGGAGGCCACTCGCGATTATGAATGTTCAGCCGCAGCCTTGATTGCCTCCAACTCTTCCCAGCGCGAGTAAAGCTTCGAGACGTTTTTCTTCGCTGTCTCCAGCTCGTCTGTAAGCTGATTAACTTGCGCCGCGTGCTTGCGGAAAAAAACCGGATTGGAAAACAAACCCTCGATGCGTGCGACTTCCGCTTCAACCGCGTGGATTTGCGCCTCCATGCCTTCCAGTTCCCGCGCTTCCTTGAACGAAAGTTTGCGAGCCTTCGTGGATTTTGGCATGGCGGCGACTCGTGCCGCTGATTTATTTGTTGAAATGATGGCGGCGCTTTGCCGGGCCGCTGCCTCCGCCTTCTGTTTCTTCTCCAGGTAATAATCGTAGTCGCCGACGCTGTGATGGATTTTGCCATCGCCTTCAAACGCCAGAATGTCCGTGCAAACGCGGTTGAGAAAATACCGGTCGTGGCTTACGACGCACGTCACGCCGGGAAATGCGATCAGCGCCTCCTCCAGCACGCGCAACGTCGGCAAATCCAGATCGTTCGTCGGCTCGTCGAGGATGAGGAAATTGCCGCCGCTCTTTAAAATGCGCGCCAGCAACAGCCGGCTGCGCTCGCCGCCGGAAAGTTTTTTCACCTGTGTCAGGATGCGCTCGTCGGAAAACAGAAACCGTTTTAGATACGAGCGCACGGACAGCTTGGCTTCGCCCCATTGCACGAATTCCTTGCCGTCGGCCACTTCGTCCATCACGGTGTTTTCCTCGTTGAGTTGCAGCCGCCCCTGGTCCACGTAATTGAACTTCGTGAGCTGGCCGGTCTTCACCGTGCCTTCGGTGGGGGCAAGCTGGCCGATGACAATTTTCAGCAGCGTGGTCTTGCCGAGTCCGTTCCGCCCGCACACGCCGACGCGCATGCCGTTTTCAAACGTGAAATTGAAACCGGAAAACAATTTCTTCCCGGCGATTTCCATGCCGAGGTTGCTGACTTCCACGGTGCGATTGCCGAGCTGCGGCGGCGGTGGAATGACCAGTTCCACATCCTCCTCAATCACCGGCCCGTCCTTCGCCGCCTCGTCATAATAACGCTCGAAACGATCCTTCTGTTTGCTGCGTTGCGCGCGCGGGCCTTGTCGCACCCACGCCAGTTCCTTTTTCAAAAACATCTGCCGCTTGTGCTCGATGGTCGCGTCGGCGGCCTGGCGCTCGGCCTTGTCGAGCAGGTAATCGGTGTAATTGCCGGCGTGCGAAAAAAACTTCCCGTCGCAAAGTTCCAGGATGCTGGTGGCGACGCGGTCCAGAAAATAGCGGTCGTGCGTGACGACCAGAAATGTGCCGCCGAAAGTTTCCAGAAACTCCGCGACCCACTCGATGGATTCCGGGTCGAGATGGTTCGTCGGCTCGTCGAGCATCAGGAAATCCGGGCGCGAAACAACCGCGCGGCACATCGCCACGCGGCGCTTCTCGCCGCCGGAAAGCGATTCAATGCGGCGGTCGCCGGGGGGACAGTTCAGATGCGCCATGGCGACTTCGATACGGCGGTCGAGCGTCCAGCCTTCGAGGGCCGCGATGCGATGCTCCAGATGCTCGTGCCGCTTCGAGTCGTGCGGCAGCGATTCAAATTCGGCGATCAGATTGAGAACGTGTTGCGCGCCGTCCCGGATGTTTTCCTGAACATTTTTCGCCGCATCGAGCATGAAATCCTGCGGCAGATAGCTGGCAACCAGTTCGCGCTGCCGGGAGATTTCGCCGCTGTCCGGCGCCTGCAAGCCGGCGAGGATTTTCAGGAACGTTGTCTTACCGCAGCCGTTGCGCCCGACCAGCCCGATGCGGTCGCCCTCCTGAATGCCGAGCGTGACATCATCAAGGATGGCGTGCTCGTTGTAACGCACGGTGACTTCGGAGGCGGAAATGAGGGTGGACATGGTGAATTGAATCGTTAAATCCTGAATAGTTGCATCGGACTGCGGCGCGATTGTTTCGCCGATTCAACGATGTAACGATGAAACGGATTCACGCGAGTTATTCCTTTGCCGTCTGCACGGGCAGCGCGGACAGCGGCGTGTTCCTGTTCGTCTCGCCAAAATAATTTGCCGACCACTCGTTCTGGAAAAGAATCACGGGATTTTTGCCAACGTCGTAGGCAAGCCGGGAGCCGGTGGGCAACGACAGAGCGTCGAGGTTGTCTTCTTTCATGTCCAGCGGCAGCCAGCGGACGACCGTCCACGGCGCGGCTTCGAGACGGGATGCCGCGCCGTATTCGCTTTCGAGCCGGAATTGCACCACCTCGAATTGCAGCGGGCCGACGGCGGCAAGCAGCGGCGTTTTGATGGAGGAATTGCGCAGGTAAAGCGCCTGGATGACGCCCTCCTGCATCAATTGCTCCAAGCCCTGGCGGAATTGTTTGAACTTGGCCGTGTTCGGATTGTGCAGGTGTGCGAAGGCTTCGGGCGTGAAGCGCGGGATTTCCTTGTAGAGAATTTTTGGATCGGTCGTAAGCGTGTCGCCGATGCCGAAGCTGTCGTGGCCGACGAGGCCGATGACGTCGCCTGGATACGCCTCGTCCACCGTCTCGCGTTCGTTGCCGAACAACTTGTGCGAACTGGAGAGGCGGACTTTCTTCGCGGACCGCGAGTGATGCACAGTCATGTCGCGCTCGAATTTGCCGGAGCAAACGCGGACGAACGCGATGCGGTCGCGATGCTTCGGATCCATGTTCGCCTGAATCTTGAAAATGAAACCGGAGAATTCGGGATTCGTGGGTGAAATCTCGATGCCGCCCATGACACGCGATTTTGGTGCAGGTGCATGTTTCAGAAAACCGTCGAGCAAAAGCTGCACGCCGAAATTGTTGCTGGCGCTGCCGAAAAATACCGGCGTGCTTTTGCCCGCGAGCACGGCGGCATCGTCGAAGACTTCGCCCGCGGTTTCGAGCATTTGTAGTTCTTCGACGGTTTTATTGAACGTCGTGTCGTCGAGTTGACCGCGGACCGCCGGATCATCCACGCCCCCGACGGAAACCGGCGCGCAATATTTGCCGCCGACGGTGCGCTCAAAGAGGTGCATCTGGCTCGTCTGTCGGTCGAACACGCCGCGAAAATCAAAACCGTCGCCGATGGGCCAGTTCACCGGGAACGCGCCGATGCCGAGCACGCGCTCGAGTTCATCGAGCAGGGCGAGCGGATCTTTCATCGGGCGGTCGCACTTGTTCATGAAGGTGAAGATCGGCACGCCGCGCTGGCGGCAAACCTCGAACAGCTTGCGCGTCTGCGGCTCGATGCCCTTGGCCGCATCAATCACCATCACCACCGAGTCCACGGCGGTTAGCACGCGGTAGGTGTCCTCGGAAAAATCCTTGTGCCCCGGCGTGTCGAGCAGGTTCAGGCGATAGCCGGCGTAATCGAATTGGAGGACCGTGGAGCTGATGGAAATGCCGCGCTTCTTTTCCAGTTCCATCCAGTCGGACGTGGTGGCGCGCTGGTTTTTGCGCGCGGTGACCGAGCCGGCGAGCTGCACGGCGCCGCCGTAAAGCAGCAGTTTTTCCGTCAGCGTGGTCTTGCCCGCGTCCGGATGCGAGATGATGGCGAACGTGCGCCGCTTCAAAATTTCTTCGGTGATGTTCACAAAGGCCGGAAACGATAACAGAAAATCCGGCAGAAAGGCGAAGCTTAAAAGCCTGCGTTATCTCCTGCGCCGGCGGCCTTGGGCCGGACGCGACTGCGCTCCACGCGGAGGCTTGTTCCATTGTCCCGCCGGAGGCTGTGTAAAACTGCGTGACGCAACAGGCCGGGCGCCGGATTTGTGGTCATCCGCAAGACAGAAATCCACCTGCTTCTTGAACGTGTCCACCTTCGCCACCTGCACGGTCAGCTTGTCGCCAAGCCGGATCATGCGCCGGGTGCGGCGGCCCACGAGCTGATTGCGCACCTCGTCGAATACGTAAAAATCATCCTCCATCGTGGAGCACGGAACCAACCCGCTCATCGCCAAGCCGGTCACATCCACGAAGAAACCGAAGTTGCGCACGTCCGTCACCAGCGCGGGATAACGCTCCGGCTTGCCGGACTGCAATTGCGCCTTCAGGAATGCAAACAGCTTCACATCCTTGCTGTCGCGCTCGGCGTCGGCGGAATTGCGTTCGGTCACGGAAATATGCTCGGCGGTTTCCTTGAGCGCCGAAGTCGAGGCATGAGCTTTGTCAAACAATGCTCGATGCACCATGAGGTCGGCATAGCGGCGGATGGGCGACGTGAAATGCGTGTATTTTTTCTTGGCCAGTCCGTAATGACCGAGCGGCTCCACCGCATAGCGCGCCCGCATGAGCGATTTGAGAAAGCCAATTTTGAGCGCCGGACCGATGGGCAGCGTGCCGAGCCGGTGCAACAATTTCTGCACCTCCGCGGGCTGGCCCAGGTTGCCGCAGGGAATGTGCTGGCTTAACACGTCCTGCCGATACTCCTGCAGGCGCCGCTCGTCCGGCGATTCGTGGACGCGATAAACCGCCGGTGTATGCTGGCCCATCAGCCGCCCCGCCACCGCTTCGTTCGCCAGCAGCATACACTCCTCGATCAACTGGTGCGACACGTCGTTCACTGTTTTCTCGATGCGCAAAATGCGGCCTTGTTCGTCCAGCCGGATTTTGGTTTCCGGAAAATCGAGGTCGAGCGAGCCGGCCTTGAACCGCAGCCGCCGGATGCGTTGCGCCAGTTCATGCGCCTGATGCAGCATTTGCTCAATCGGATCGGAAGTCGGCTTGCGCTCCAGAATTTCCAAAACTTCGCCGTAGGTGAAACGCCGTTGCGAATGGATGACGGCGGAATAAAACTTCGCGTTCAACACCCGTCCGTCGTTCGACACAAGAAATTCAACGCACTTGGTCAGGCGGTCCACATTGGGTTTGAGCGAGCATAGTTCGTTGCTCAACGCCTCCGGCAGCATCGGAATGACGCGGTCCACGAGGTAGGTCGAGTTGCCGCGTTTGCGCGCCTCCGTGTCCAGCGCCGTGCCGGGCTTTACGTAGTGCGACACATCCGCGATGTGAACCCACAGCCGCCATTGCTCCGGCGAGACGCGCTCCAAGCAGATGGCGTCGTCGAAATCCTTCGCGTCATCAGGATCAATCGTCACCACCGGATGCCGTCGGCAATCCACTCGCCCCGCCTCGTCATTCGGTTTGACGGTCGTGCCGATGGCGTGCGCCTCGTGCAAAACGGCCCGGGGAAAATGCAACGGTAAATCGTATTGGCGCAGCACCGAGAGCATATCCACGCCTTCCTCGCCGGGCGCGCCGAGAACTTCGACGATTTCGCCCTCTGGATTCGTGTTGCGCGATTCCCAGTCGCGCAATTCCACCACCACCTTGTCTCCGATATGCGCCGGCCGGCCCACATCGCGAGGTTCCGGCACCAGGATGTCATGCGGGATTCGCGGGTCGTCGGGAATCACGAAGAGAAACTGCCGTCCCTTTTGCAGCGTGCCGACGAATTGCGTGCGCCGCCGTTCCAGGATGCGAACCACCGTGCCGGTCTCCGCCGCCTCGTCGCCGGGACGGAAATTTTTCCGCCGCACGTCACGCCGCACCAGCACGCGGTCTTCATGCAGAGCCGTGCCTGTCGCATTCTGTGGCACGGCAATTTCCTTGAGGCTGGAATCATCCGGCTGGAGGAAGCCGTTGCCCGCGCGGTTCATCCGGATGCGGCCCGGAATCAAGTCCACCTCGCGCGGCTGGACGTAGCGATTGCCCTTGATGCGCGCCACCTCGCCGGCCTGTTCCAGTTTTTTGAGCACGGTCTGCAACTCCTGCTGGCGATGTGGCGACAGCCGGAACCGCCGGAGCAGTTCCGGAACATTTAACGGGACATAATCTTTCTGTCCCAACAGATGGATGACCTGGTCTTTCATTAAAATCCAATTTTGCCTCAAAGCGCGGGCTATTGATGCGTCAACGATTCAAGGCTTTGTCTAAATCAGCGGAAAGTAAAGCGTCGAGTTTTGCCCGACCAGGAATTCCAACCCCGGAAAACCGGGCCGGACGGCCTGCCACTGCGCAGATGCGATCCGCCATTCCAAACTGCACGACCCGCAAATCAGCGACCCGCCGGAGAGTTCCTCAATGCCAATGCGCGAGCGAGATTGTTGCGGGCTTGGGCGTAATCCGGTTGTAGCCGGATGGCTTCCTGATATTGGCTGATCGCTTCGTCAAGCTGGCCTTTGCCTTCGAGGATGGTGCCGAGGTTGTTGTAGGCTTGGGCATAATCCGGTCTTAATCGGATGGCCTCTTGAAATTGATGGATCGCCTCGTCAAGCCGGCCTTTGCCGTCGAGGGCAATGCCGAGATCGTAGCAGGCGTCGGCGAAATCCGGTTTAAGCCGGATGGCTTCCTGAAATTGGTTGATGGCCTCGTCAAGCCGGCCTGTCCGGGCGAGGGCAGTGCCGAGGTTATTATAGGCCTCGGCGAAATCTGACTTTAATCGGATGGCTTCCTTGTATTGGCTAATCGCCTTGTCAAGCTGGCCTTTCCTGGCCAGATCGGCGCCGAGGTTGTAGTGGGCGTCGGCGTTGTCCGGTTTGAGCCGGATGGTTTCTTGGAATTGGTTGATCGCTTCATCAATCTGGCCTTTCTTGTCGAGGGTGGCGCCGAAATTGTTGCGGGCCTCGGCGAAATCCGGTTTGAGGCGGATCGCTTCCTGAAATTGGCGGATCGCTTCGTCAAGCTGGCCTTTCTTAACGAGGTCGGCGCCGAGGTTGTAGTAGCCGTCGGCGAAATCCGGTTTGAGGCGGATGGCTTCCCGGTATTGGCGGATCGCCTCATCAAGCTGGTTTTTCTTGTCGAGGGTGGCACCGAAATTGTTGCGGAAGTTGGCGTCAACCGGATCCAGCCGGATAGCTTCTTGGTATTGGCGGATCGCCTCGTCAAGCTGGCCTTTCTTAGTCAGGGCGGCACCGAGGTTGTTGTGGGCAACGGAGTTGTCGGACGTGCAGGCGAGCGTGCGAGTCCACACCGATTCACTATTCTGCCAATATGAAACTTGGGTGCGCGCGCAGAACATCAACGCAATGAGGATGGCTGTGGCGCCGCCGCCCAACACCGCGCGGCGGTGACGCCAGCCAGCGCACAGGTCAGCCAGCGTCCAGGTCAAGGCGATGCTCAACCCAATCATCGGCAGGTAAGTGAAGCGGTCCGCGTGCGCAAAACCGCCAACTTGCATAATCCCGATCATCGGCACCAGCATTCCCAAATACCATAGCCAGCCCACCAGCAAATAGGGGCGCTTCCGCCATGCAGCAAAGGCGACCGCCGAAATTATAACCAGCAAGGCAACCGCAGGAATGAGTTTCCAGACAGAAAAATCCCTGAACGACAATGGATAATAGAGCGCCAGACCAGCGGGGTAAAACAGCTGCCTCAAGTAGATCGAATAAGTCATTATGGGATGGCTCATCCGCGCAAGGAGCGGCACACCGGCGAGCGAGATCATCATTGTTTTTCCTTCCGCAATCGGCGCTATCACAGACGCAGCGGCGCTCAACGCGAAGAACGGAGTCTTTTCCACGACCAGCCGGGCAAAAACCGAAAAGCCCCCCCGCCGGTTCGCCAGTTTGCCGCCGGCGGTCGTTCCGTTTCCGAACCGGCGCAACGGCCAGTAATCCAGCAGCAACATGACGAATGGCAGTGTCACAATGCTGGGTTTGCACAACAAACCGAGGGCGAAAAGAGCCAACACGACAAGGTAACGGACCGCCGAGCGCGCATCCTGGACGTAGCGTGTGTAGGCCCAGAGCGTCAGCATGAAAAAAAGCCCGCTCAACACATCCTTTCGCTCCGCCACCCAGGCTACCGATTCCACCCGCAGCGGATGAATGGCAAACACCGCCGCCACAAACGCGCTGCGCCAGGTGAAGCCAGTCATCCGTCGCATGACCAGAAACAACAGGATCGCCGACAGGGTGTGGAGCAGGACGTTTGTCAGATGATAACCGCCGGGCTGCAGACCGTGCAGTTGATAATTCAACATGAGCGAGATCATCGTCAGCGGGTGGTAGAAATTGCATTCCACATGGGTGAACACCGTCGCAATTCCTTTCAGGGTTAAGCCGCCGCAAACCACCGGGTTGTCATATACATATATGTCGTCGTCGAAGAAGATGAACCCGTAGTGAAACGTCCGCCAAAAAACCGCCAGCGTGATCGCCGCCAGAAAAATGCAGATGCCGGGGACGATCCAACGGTCATTCAAACCGTCTGGCCGGCATTCGGATTTTGGCGTGGAGGAATTTCCCATTTCCAGCATTCTGTTCACGTTCACGTCCATGTCAAACCGGATTTCTCCGACGGCCTTTCGCCAGTTCCCGGAGCATTTGCAATTCAGAGCCGCGAGGAGCTCAGGGCGCCTCCGAGCTGGCGAAGATCCTTGGGCAACCTTGCTGTCCATCTCATGCGCTGTGGATGTTTGATGTTTGCTGCCAGTCTCCAGCCGGAGCCGCAATTTGGTGACAAAGCCCCGCGGCTGTGGCAGGGAGGTCCACCAATCCAACTGCACCAGCCGTGATCACTGTCTCGCCGCAGTGTTCTTCATTCCCAACGCGCAAGCGAGATTGTTCTGCGCTTGGACTTAATCCGGTTTGAGGCGGATCGCTTCGTCAAGTTGGCCTTTGCTTATGAAGTAGCCCTTTGAACATGCTCCAATGAATATGTCGCCGTCTCGCGTCTCTGCCAGAAATCCTTGTTGAAAGGCCTGTATATCAACGACGACTTGGCTTCGATTGCAGTGTGCTTCAATCGCATCCCACGACTTTGCACTGGCAGCAGCTAGCGCATTGTTAATCAGATAATCCAGAATCGAATGGTTTGATGTGCCGGGATTCAGATTCGCAAGTTCGCGACGTGCAGCGTTAATAAAAGGCATAATCAAAAAGATTTTTGGAGAAGGACAACGCGATTGGTATTCGTGCCCAAATCATTATTGCGAACACCCCAGCAATTGGCGGTCTTAGTGAACTGCTGGCTGTTGATGAGAACCAGTTCCGGCTCAAGTCCGGCAACCATACCTGCGGAAATCACCGAATCTTCCAGTTGAATTCTACCGCGTTGAATTTCGCCTACCTCGAATGCAATCCAGCCACCGGGCTGCAGGATTCGATGCAACTCCAGCAACACCCGCCCCATGCTTGCTTCCCAATCTGCCAGCTTTTTGTGAATGACGAATTGCGCGGTATTTTCATCCAAGCCCACAAACCAATTACGAAGCCAGTTGTCACTCGCGTAATCCACCACGTTCAAAAAGGGCGGCGAGGTAACTACGAGGTCTATGCTGTCATCAGAAATTTCCGGCAGACGTTCACAAGAGCGGACGAGAATTTTTGCCTTTGCACCACTGGCGCGCAGGGTTTTTCGTTCAGCTTCGGATAAATTGCCAATCAGGCTTTTGGTTTTCGCAAGAATCAAGTCAGGCACGGAACGAAATTCCGGCTTCTGTCCGAGACGTTTGTTGATGCGAAGTTGTGATTCGATGGAGACGGCCTGATTTGGTGGCATGGTATAGACCGAGAAAAATCCCGGCGAATGGCCAGTCAGCCGGTTCAACGCGACCATTTGAATCCACGCATCAACTGAATCAAGTAGATGACTCTTTTCCCGCCCCAGTAAATAAGACCTCAACGCACAAATTTGTTGCAGCGTTTGTGGGTGATAAAATACCAACAGGTCTTTCGGTATTTTGGCATGAGCATCAAAATTAATTTCCACTAGCCGTTCTTGAACCTCTAAAATGATGGGCGGATCAAGCCTCGGTGCAATCAATTTTTGGCAAAGCGGATTGGCATCACAGCCGAGTGGAACACGCCCAAGCAAGGCCGCTTCCAACAAGGTTGTGCCGCGCCCCATAAACGGATCAAAAACTATATCTCCCGGATTTGTGAGTCGCTCGATAAAAAAGCGCGGCAATTGTGGCTTGAAACACGCCCGATAAGAAATCTCGTGAAGCCGATTGGCGGCGCGCTGTTTTGAAGTCCAAAATTCATTTAGATAAACAGGAATTTCGGCTTCAGTAAATCTGACACCATCGGTTTTGCTTTGCGTGGATGTTGCCGCGCCAAACTCATTGAACGCTGCCAACTCATGGTGCAGTGAATGTTTGCCATTACGTCGCAAACTGGCTGTTTGCAATGCTCGCGTCGCAATCATTTTGGAATCGCTTGTAAAAGTTTCAGGGCATTTTGCCGTGAAATCTTTGTGGTGGTTCCGAGTGAGTGCTCCCGCCACCACGCCATCACTGTCTCTGACTCCACAATCCAAAAAGGCACATCTGGAAATGCTGTAATGTCGGAAAGAATATAGCCCTTGATTTCTTTAAGCTTCGCAAGAAACCCCGGT
>Ga0302319_10013571_pt1 | contig 15276 bp, 13 predicted proteins | sample Bog_T0_2_FD_203319 | JGI IMG/M metagenome (GOLD analysis project Ga0302319, IMG submission 203319) | Peat permafrost microbial communities from Stordalen Mire near Abisko, Sweden - Bog_T0_2 | ecosystem: Environmental > Terrestrial > Soil > Wetlands > Peat | place: Sweden: Abisko, Stordalen Mire... | reverse complement strand
TCGTTCAGGCAACGACAATCGCCATTGCCGCGCATTTTCAGCAAGGACGCGGCCGGCGGATTCTTGCAGCGATCATCTTGGTTGGTTTGGGCGGCATAGCCATTGCCGCGATTTTTGGCGATTGGCTTTCCTCGCTTCTTATTGTGCAGGCGCAGCCCTGGCGCACGGCTTGGCTCATGTCTGCTGCCGGGGCGATGGCCTTGGGCCTCTGCGCCATTGAATTGTGGCCGCACGGCCCAAGCGGGCGCCTGGTGTTGGCACTCCTGGTGCTTTGCTGGTCGTTCAACACACAATTCGCGGTCGTTGGCCCCGCCGCGATCTTGGCGCTTCTTCTGCATTTCCGCGCCGCGCGGTTCGCGCCAGCGATCAAACCGCCGCTCGTTCTCTACACATGGATCTTTACCGTTATTGTCGCCACGATTTGGAACGTCCGCCTCTTTGCCTACCCTTGGCAATTTGCCATGGCCGCGCCTGCGGGCTACGGCGATCCTGCATTTGTCTTGGTCAAGGGTTTCCTCGCCCTTCCGCTTTGCGCCCTTGCGGCTTATTTCGCCATCGTCCGGCCGCGCATCGCCCCGCCCCTGCAAATCGGTTTCACGGTTCTTTTGCTTGCCGCGGTTGTGCCGTTTTGGGACCAACGGTCGCCAGCCCAACATATGATGGAGCAAAACCGCCCGCCACCGGAAATCACGCGGCTGATCAATCAGCAGAAGGGCGAAGTGCTTTGGATCGACGGATCGGCCGAGGTCTGGTTTTTCCTTGGCCGGCCGCAATGGGCGTCGCGGCTGCAAGGAACCCCAACTATCTTTTCGGCCGCCCTTGCCGCCGAATGGCGAAGCCGGACACAATTCCTGATGGATTTGAGGCTTGCGGATCGAAAGAGTTTCGCGCGATGGAGTGCGCCCAAAAGCGCAGATCCGCCGCGATTGTCGCAAGAGGGGGTGCGGCAACTTTGCGCGCGAAACGACGCGCCCGCTTGGATTATCGCGCCCCTCGAACAAGGCAAGGAACCCCCCGCCGGGATAGCAATGACACTCTGGCAGCTGCCCGAGCCGCAATACCAATTGACCAAAGCTGATAACGATTACATCTGGCTGAGAATCGACGCCTTTGGGGTGATCGCCTGTGGTAATGCGCCCCATAAATAAGCTTTGCCATAGTTTTTATGGAAATATATGTTCGGTGGCGGCGCTTTCGCAGGACCACGCCAGCGGGATCTCGCAACAGGGGGTAAACTGGGAAGGGATTGGGGTGCGCGAAGGCTTGCCCTGAAAGATGGAAGCATTTTGCCTATTTTGTGCTTCGCCCTATTTGGGGAAGAGTGATCGCCAATCGGAACTTTTGGGAGAAACAGATGAATAAGAGGGCCCGCTTCGCGTTTACGGCAGCACTCGTCGCTTCGGCATGGGGAATCGCAGCGCCGGCGGCGCGGGCGGACGAGACATGTCTTTCGCCTTATACGGCGTCGCTCATCAAAGGCCAGGAGGCCTATCTGCATGTCTGGGCCCTGGGCGAAAAGGGTCTCGGCGATGAATCCGACAAGCTTGTCACGATCGATGCCGATCCCAAATCAAAGACCTATGGCAAGGTTGTGAGCAGCGTGTCCGTCGGCGGCCGTGGCGAGGCGCATCACATGGGCTTTACCGACGACCGCAAATATCTTTGGGCAGGACGCCTCGACGACAGCAAGATTTTCATTTTCGACGTCGGCACAGATCCCGCGCATCCAAAACTCATCAACACGGTCACGGACCTCACCGAAAAGACCGGCTACGTCGGCCCGCATACATTTTATGCTATTCCCGGCCGCATGGTGATCGGCACTTTGTCGAACGACAAGAGCCGCGACGGCGTCACCGGACTCGCGGTCTATAACAACAAAGGGGAGTTTCTCTCGGCGCATCCGATCCCAACGGACAATGGCGGCGACGGCTATGGCTACGACATCGCCATCAATCCGCAGAAGAATGTGTTTTTGACATCGAGCTTCACCGGCTGGAACAATTACATGATGGATCTCGGCAAGCTCATCAAGGATGCCGAGGCGATGAAGCATTTCGGCAATACGATGGTGTTGTGGAACTTGAAATCCATGCAGCCGGAAAAGATCTTCAGCGTGCCCGGTGCGCCGCTCGAAATCCGGTGGTCGCTGAAAGAAGGTGACGATTGGGCGATCACCGCCTCGGCGCTCACCTCGAAACTCTGGCTCATCAGCCACGACGCCAACAATGAATGGCAGGCGAAGGAGGTCGGCACGATCGGCGATCCGGCAAAAATTCCGCTGCCCGTGGATATTTCGATATCGGCCGACGGCACCAAATTGTGGGTGAATACCTTCATGGACGGCACCACCCATTTGTTCGATATTTCCGATCCAACAAAGCCAGTGCAGATCTATGAGAAAGTCACCGGCAAGCAGGTCAATATGATTTCCCAAAGCTGGGATGGGAAGCGCGTCTACATCACCTCTTCACTTCTGCAACATTGGGACAAGACGGGCGCCGACAACGAGCAGGTCTTGCGCGCTTACGATTGGGACGGCAAGGATTTGAAGCCCACATTCGAGGTCGATTTCTTCAAGGAAAAACTCGGCCGACCGCATCATATGAAATTCTCGGGTCCAGCTACCAAAGCCTCGCTCGATGTCCCCCGGCGCGCGGCATCAAGGTGATGACCATAAGGGCTCGTGTCTTTGGCGCGCTCTGCATGGGATTTGCCGCTTGGGCCGGGTTTGTTATGGCGAACCCGGCCGTTGCCGCGGAGACCGGCGCCGGCCTCGCCCTCCCGGCCCCCGGAAGTTACACGCTCGACCATATTCAGCCGGTGCCATTCGGGATCGTGCTTGATGGCAATCGTTTTCCACGCATGCTCTCCCACTATACGTCCGGGAAGATCACTCTGCTTGCGTTTTTCTACAGCACTTGCGCCGACCCCAGGGGGTGTCCGCTTGCCTGGGAAGCTTTCGAGCACGTGCGCGAGGCGATTCTGGCGCAGCCGGAACTGCATGGGCGAGCCCGGCTCGTCTTTTTGAGTCTCGACCCGGAGCATGACACGCCGGACGTACTCAAGAATTTCACGCGGGGTTACGAAGCGAGCGCCAGCCTCGTGCCCTGGTATTTTCTCACCACATATTCCTATTTATTTTTAAATCCCGTGCTCCGGAAAATGGGCGAGGAGATTTCCATCGACCGCGAAGCATCGGGGACCGATAGGCTCGTTCTGAACCATCTCTTGAAAGTCTTCTTGATCGACCAGCGGGGCTGGGTCCGTGAGATCTATTCGAACCAATCGCTTGATCCCGCCGCGATCCTTGGCGATATCAAGACGTTGGCGATCGAGGCAGCCAATGGGGATGGCCGGCGGCGGTGAGCCTGGGTTGCGGGCTTAAGCCGCGCGGAATATAAAACTCAAACCGGCGCCCGAAAATGCCGGATGGGGATTTCCGCTTGCTGTCTTGCCTTGTACGCGCTTGACACCCATAACCCCCTGCCATATCGCAGTGGCTTCGGCGCGCTTCGTTTGCGTCAACCCTGGGGCGGAGTAGCTCAGCCGGCTAGAGCAGAGGAATCATAATCCTTGTGTCGGGGGTTCGAGTCCCTCCTCCGCTACCACCATTGCAGCGCTGGGCGGCTCGCCCGGCTTACGGCTCGGCAGATTTAGAAGTTCAGCCAGCGCGCCACAGACGTGCAATTCGACCTGACCGCGACCTTCCACAGGGACAACGTGGATGCCGCTGACGAGCGAGCGCACGATGTCCATGGCCTCCCGGCGCTCCTGATCGTCCATGGTCAAGGCAGCTTGTAACTCGGCCACTTTCTTGCGGTAAGCATCCACGGCGGCGGGGTGAAGCACCACTACGTTGTCGGCTTGGGCAAAGCCCGCCATCTTGGCCGAGAGCGTTTCTTTCTCGCCCTCCAATGCGATCAGCTTCGCCTTCATGGCGACTGTGGCCACCCCTTCTGCGATAGTGTCGACAATGTTGATTATTTGCCGGTCGAGCGCAGACACCCGCTTTTCCACGTCGCGCCGCTGGCGGCAGGCTTCTGATCGAAGCCGCTTTTGCTCAGCCTGATATTCCCGCAAAAACTCGGCGATGGTGTCTGGGGACAGAAGATGCCGTTCGATGCCGTCCAGCACCCGGCGTTCCAGTTCCGCGACACGGATCGTTCGGTTATTGTCGCAGGTGCCTTTCTCGCGATGCGCCGAACAGGCAAGCTGGTCACGGTTCTTAATCGTATAGGAGCCGCCACAAGCGCCGCAGCGAACGAGCCCCGAGAACATGTGCCTGGGACGGCGGCGTTCATGCGTGCGCTTGCCTCCATAGATCCTCTTGCGGGCCTGGACGGCATCCCAAATCTCGTCCGAAACGATGCGCAGGTGCGCGGCTTCGACGACCTGCCACTTCTCGTGTGGGTTCGGTCGAGAGACGCGCTTCCCCGTCTCCGGGTTCTTAATCATCGCAACGCGGTTGAACACGAGAAAGCCGACGAAAGCTTCGTTATAGAGGAGGCCGCTATGGCGCTTGAGGTTGCCGTTGATCGTCGATGCAGCCCAATGGCGGCAGAACGGGGAAGGGATGCCGTCACGATTCAGGCCGGCCGCGATGGTGCGCGCGGAACGGCCCGAGGCGTATTCGCGGAAGATACGCTGAACGACATCGGCCTGAACCTCATCGATTTCGCGGAGGCCGCGCATCGGCTCGCCGCGATCATCGAGCTTCTTCACCACCCGGTAGCCGTAGGAAAGACCCCCGGCAGACAGACCGCTCGCGATGCGCCCGCTCTGACCACGTTTGATCTTGGCCGCCAGATCACGCAGGAACAGCGCATTCATGGTGCCCTTGAGCCCAACGTGGAGTTCGTCGACCTCGCCTTCTGACAGGGTAATGAGCCGCACATTGGCAAAACGCAGCCGCTTATATAGCCCTGCCACATCTTCCTGATCGCGCGACAAGCGGTCCAGCGCTTCGGAGATTACGACGTCAAAGCGGCCTTCCTGGGCTTCCTTGAGGAGACGCATTGCCTCTGGACGAGTCTTGAGATGGGCGCCCGAAACTGCATAGTCGGCATAAATATCGACGACATTGCCTCCTAGTGCGCAAACGCGCTCTCGGCACAGCCGAACCTGATCGTCGATCGAGCGCTCGTGCTGATTTTCCGAGGAATAACGGGCATAGATCGCGATCTTCATCGACCAAGCCTCCTTTTTTCTTTGGTCTCAAGTCTCCAATTCTGGTGCCGGGTTAGCGCTATTATCATTCGCGGCTTGCATGGCAGCAAAATGTTCGCGAGCAATCTGTCTTCCAAGCAAGCGGGCCAGCCGGAATACGGCTTCATCGAGCATCATCGCATTTAGATCAGCGTTACTCCCATTGTCGTTTGCCGCCGAACATCGGTCCTCACAATTGTCCACGCAATCGCTGTTTTCCATCTTACCAACCTTCTTCCAAGAAATCTTGGCCGAGAGTCAGTATTGGTAAGGGAACATCGAGTCGTCAACAGATAAAGACAAATAATATAAATTAGTTATAGTGTAGTTTGGCGCGTGTTAGCTTGCGTGTAACAGCATTATCGCAGAAGCGGATTGTTTTGCGTAGGGCAAAAATGTTTGTGGAATTCGAAAAATCGATGTGTAACTCGAAGCCTTGCACGGGTTGATTGACAGGGAATTTTCGGAGGTCCACTGCAGCCTAAACGTTCGTCTGCGAACATTAGCGGCTTTTTGGATACCAAGTCACGGGGGCTTCCGTCCCTGACCCCAGGCCTCCGCCGTTTAGCAAGTAGCGGTAGCGCGCCCGAAGTTTCATGATCGCAAACCGGTCGAGATCGCCACAGCGTTGCCGTTCGCGCAGTTGAGCAAGCGTTTCGCTTGGAATGAGACTCAAAAGCTCCCATCCTTCAGCTACATCATCGAACAGCGCGACGATTTGACCGTCATAGCGCGCATCGTCCTGCTTCCTCGAATTCCGTTGCTGCGCAATTGGCAAATTTGGCTGCCGGTCTTTATGCACAAAATTCGCACGCTCAAAGAATCCATTTTTATAAAATAGTTCTTTATAAGCGGGTCCCTTTTGGACCCGCGGTGGTTCTTTATACGCAGGTCCCTTTCGGACCCGCGGAACCGCAGGTCCCTTTCGATCCTCCGGAATAGGCAGGTTATCCACAGGCTGCATCACAGTTGCAATGTTCGTTGAATCGGGGACATCGCGGACCACGTAATCCATCTCCCCAAAGCGATGGTCATCCAAAATCCGCTGTTGTTCGCGAGTCACATAACCAGCGCTGATCAGCTCCCTGAAAATGCGTTGCAGTTTCTTCCGGCCGACCCTGAGAGTGCGCCCGATGTGATCAAGCCTTACCTGCCACTTATGCGGGCGCGATAATAAAAATCCGAGCACACCCTTGGCCTCGACGGACAATCTTTCGTCGAGAAACATCGCATTCGGCACAATGGTAAAATTGTCACGGTGCTCGCGGCGAACGATGGTCATCGTTGCGCCTCTTTGAGATCAGCATTTGGCTGAACTGGATGACGCTTGATGGCGTAAAGGACTGGGCTTCTTCCGGCGCGAATCTCGACAAGGAGATGGCGCCGTTCGGTTACGCAGCAGCCGGGTACGAGAGACGCAATGCTTGGCCAGGCGTAGCCTTTCTGTTCATTAGCGAGATTAGCGAGCGCTTCGGCAAGAAGGAAGGCGAGCGGTATGAGCTCAGGGTCAGCGCGCATTTGGTCGAGCCAAATAAATTTCTCGCGCAGAAAGACATTCTTGCGGGAAGCCACCAGGGGCGAATCGAGATGAGCTTCTGGGAGATTGAACTCAGGCCGCCAAAAGGAGTGATGGTGCATCGCCGGAACATGAGGCGTGCCTCGGCGAGGTGGAACCCGAAAAATTATGCGCGCGTATCACAGCGTGCTTGCAAGGAAAAATACAGGCCAAAGGCGGCGTTCGGATAGAAACGGCTATGTGATGCGGAATCTATCTAAGCTCTTCCTCATGTCGTACGCCGCTCGGCCTTTGCAGGTACCGCGAGCCCGAGAAAAACGATGATCGCTCTGTTGAGCCGCAGAATATCTTCATCAGCGAGTCGGCCAATGCGTTTGCCGACCTTCGATTTTGGTATGGTGGTGATCTTGTCCACCATTAGACAACAGGCCACGTGGAGCCCGTTATGATCGGACGGTTCTACAGGCAGACGGAATAATGGGGCCTCAGTTTCATCGGTCGTGAAGGCGCAGACAGTGATGGAACCCGTACCATCGAAGCTATCATCCTGCACTATGACGACTGGGCGCGGCTTGCCCGCATAATCCTTGCCGCCGGAGACAGTCCAGATGTCCCCACGCCTCATTCATGGTCCCAATCCGACAGCGCATCAATGAAAGCCTGATCCTCGCTGGCGTGGGCGCTCGCCGCAACAGCAAGAGACTGACGATGTGCCTCCAATCGAAAAGTAGGTGCGCGCACATCCGGTACCCAAATCTGGATGGGACGCAGCCCTTGCCTCCGCAGGCGGTCGCGATGTTCCCGCACTTTTAGGCGGGAGGGCTTTGGTTTCGAAGCAGGAGCCATGACGTCCTCCATTTCGGTTACATGTAACCTACTACTGAGCGGATAGTTTGACCAGTGCCTTCCTCAAAATAAAGGGGGCGAACCGCTCCCAAACGTCCTTAACCTGCTTGGATAGCCGCTTCCGGTCTGGTGGCAGCCGGTCAAGGCCGTTAGCCGCGAAGCGATGGCGCGAGAGCGCCAGCCTTGACGGGATGCCAGCGGTCCGGCCTAATTGTCATAAGCAGGTAAGTATCCCATGGTCGTTAGGCCTGGTGTTCCGCGAAATGTAGCTCATGAGTTGCGGCTGGTGACTTGATGAGCTGATATGCACGGCACGTCTTTTTGCGGCATCACAACCCCAAATCACGTTTGCGTCCGAGGCTCCACTCGATCCCGCCACCATCGTGCATGGTCCCCGCGATGTACTGGCCGATTCGTTTGTCAAGCACCGGCTGCCAGGGTACGAGACTGAACCCCAAACCATCGTCGATCATGGCGTAGCGGCCGCTGGCGAGCTGGGTCGAACCGATGAGCTTGCCGCTGACGTATTCGCTGGTCTTGGTCTCCTGGAACGTCAGGCTGCGCTCAGCGGCCATCGCCCGGCCGGCGCGGGTCACTTCGGCGCGCTCCAGCCGCGAGATCAGATCAGCGGGCGCGCGGATTCCTCCATCCGGCAAGCGGCTGGCATGGCCCATGTCTACCAGCGCCTGCTTGCGGCGCTCCATCACGTCCCTTACCTCTCGGCCGAAGCCGGCGTTGGCGAGCGGCGTTCGGCTGCGCGAGATCATCTCCCGGTCGAGCCAGGTCGCCCCATCGCTGCCGGCCTGGGCTTCAAGATCGAGTGTCGATAGGGTGCGGACGGCAAGCCCGTTGCCACCCCGGTTGAGGTCATAGCGTATCCCGCGCTCACTTATGTCGGACGGGACGCGCCAGGTATCGGCGTCGATGCGCTCGACATGCCCGGCCCGGCGCAGCGCCTCCAGGCGGCGCACATGGGACCGGATGAAAGCCTCGGGGTCGCCGCCGATGCGCTCAATTCTCTGACACGCCCGCTCCAGATGCACGCTCGGGCGGTAGATGCCCGCCTCGTCGGTCATGTCGGCGATGTTCAGATCAGCCGCCCTCGGACGAGCAACCATAGGCGCCACCTCGACGACCATTCCCCGGCGCACATCCTCGATGCGGGCAGGATCGGCAAACTCCAGATGGTGGACCCGGCCGTCCACGCCATCGATGACCAGATAGACCCGCTCTCCCATCTCATCGCCGGCCAATCCCTTGCCAAGGACACGACCGATAACCGGCTCGGCGGTCCGGCTGCCGTGGGGAACATATTGGCTGACCCCGCGTTCCTCGGCGAGGCCGTGATCGGCCAGAGCCCGGTGCATGGTCTTGATGATGTCGCCCCTCTCGCCAAGCTCTTTTAGGGTCGCCTCGGCCCTGCCGGAGACGACCCAGCGTCCCGGCTCCGCTTCAGTGGCAAGGCCATAGCGTTCCAGATGCTTCGCCCTACCGATCATGAGTTGCCGGTTTTCGCGGACGAGGTAGGAGTTTTGCTCTCCCGGCCGCAGATCGATGATGCCCTGATCTCCCTGCTCGGCGAGCAGCATTTTGTCGAGACGGGTCAGGCGCTCAGCGTCCACCTCGCTCGCGAGCTTGCGGGCGACTTCGATCTCACTCTGGTACCCAAGTTCCAGCGTCACCAGTTCGCTTGCCCGATGCCGGACGCCATGGGCGATGTAGTCGCCCGCTATGTTGAGAATCTTGCCGTCATCGGTAAAGCCCCGGGCAATGATGTGGGTATGGGGATGGCCCGTGTTGTGGTGATCCACGGCTATCCAATCGAGCCGGGTGTCCAGGTCCTTCTCCATCTGCCGCATGAGATCGCGGGTGAAGCCCCGCAAATCGCCCATCTCGCCGGCGTCTTCCGGCGCGACGATGAACCGGAACTGATGCCGGTCCTCCCGGCCACGCTCGATGAAGGCGCGGCCGTCAGTATCGTTTTCCAACGCCGAATAGGGCGCGGCCCTTCTCGCCGTCGCGGGTCACGCCTGCGCGTTCGAGATAGCGCAGATGGGCATCCGCCGCCTTGCTCGTCGTGCCGCGCATCTTCGGGCCGCGTGATCCGCGCTGAGGGTTGAGTTTGACTACCAGCGCCTTGACGATGACCCGCCGCGAGCGAAACCGGCCGGCGGAGTCTCGCTGCCAGCCGCCACCATCCTTTGGGAAGGATGCCACCACCTTCGCGCCCCGGCCTCGAGCGTTGAACCGGCCGCTTCCTTCCCCTTTCCGGCCGCCCGCCGCTGCCGATCCCTGGCCGATCCGATTGGGGTTGCCGCCAGCCTTGCGAACGGCGATCTCGACCTGCCGGACAAAGGGCGGCGAGCGAGGGTTGACGCCCGTTCCGCAGCTTCGGGACCGCCCCGTCTTGATGCGGAAATCGTCTCTGTGATCGCCTGCCATAAAGGCAGGATTGGCAGCAGATTCAGCATCCGCAAGATGTCGCGGACGCCGATCGTGGTGAAGCGTAAAAATACTTGCAGTAACGTAGAAACGGCAGAGTGCACCTCCCGATGGTGCCAGAGCTTATCGTTTGTGATCAAATGGATAGCGGATGGAGCGCCACTCGCCGCAACTTTCAGAGTGCCGCGATAGTGCCGCTGAGAGGTGCTAAAACCGATGTGCAGACAAATACTTGCGAGCGCAGCGAGGGGCGAACGAAAGTTCGCTTTATCTTGCCCTCAACCTACACTTCGCCGAAACCGCGCCACACTACACATTACGACTCAACATGATTCGAAAGAAATTGTTTTCACTATAGCGCGTCAATTGCGCCGTAGACCGCACGAGTGAAAGACTTGAGCCTCTCGCCAACGCGTCGAAAAGTAGGTGGCCGGATGAAGGGTGAAATGCGCGACGCTGGTCATGCGGCGTGCGTTCGACGCGCAGATCGGACGCGCTTCGGAGCCCGCCGAATTGCAAAGCGATCCATATTTGAAGCGCAGGAATCTTGTCGGTCATTGAGTCGACTAATCGTGACGACATCACATCGAAAGGTGCGCTCGTGACATCGATTGGTGGCGCTTCTGTCGCATGATTCCTGATATTAAACAAGCAATAGGTAGGGCGACGGAACGCTGATCCAACCGTGGTTTGGTCGCGGGCCAGACAATTAATTCGCGCGGCGGCGATTTCCCTTCCGGCCGCCGCAATACGTCTACATCCGCGAAGCAATAGGGCAGGCTGGGAGAGGGAGGGAGCAGCGAGATGGGTTGATCATCGTATCTCGCGTGATCAATCGAAATACGTGATTTTTGACGGATTTGAGCTGCGGCTCTCCACAAAGGCCCGCGGCAGGATCACCCGCGCGATTAACCCATGGGGTTCGCGATCCAGCAATTGCAAGGTACCGCCCACCTCTTCTACGAGCGTCCTCACGATCGATAGTCCGAGGCCAAATCCGCCGTGCTCATTCATATTTCGGGCGGGTTGACCTCGGACAAACGGTTCGATGACGCGCGCCTTGTCCTGCGCCGAAATTCCCGGCCCTTCATCCATCACATCAATTTGAACGACATCAGCCGACGGCTCCTCGACAGCGACAACGACTTTTCCCGCATATGTAATGGCGTTCTCGATAAGATTATTGAAGACCCGCTGCAGGTCGGTAAGCGATCCTCGAATCATCTGATGTTTACCGCCCCGATAAGTCACGTCGCGACCAAGATCCACGAATTGGTCCGACACTGTTTGCAAGACGCTGTCGAGATCGATGAGACTTTGTTCGGGCGTCTTGCGCGCTTGACGAAGGTGCTGCAAATTCTTGTAAAGCATTGAGTCCATCAGTTCGATGTCCTGGAGCATCTTGGTTCGCAACATCTCGTCATCAATGAATTCCGCTCTCAAGCGCATTCTCGTGATAATTGTTCTCAGATCGTGGCTGACCGCAGCGAGAACCTGGGCTCGTGCGGTAATCATTGAATAGATGCGAATTTGCATTCTGTTGAGCGCGCGCGTGAGTTCGCGAACCTCTTGAGGCCCTTCCTCAACGATAAGCTCTTGTTCATTCGATTCACTCGGGAGCCGCTCGGCTTGCCCTAGCAATTTGACCAGCGGCGAGACGACGGCGTTGGACGTCCAAATCGTGAGGATCGCTGCACATAATAAAAAGAAGAAGAGCGTTGGGCCAATCAACATGAGGGATCCCGGAGGAGGTCCCTTTGGCAACCCGCCAAAGGGAGCCTTTCCCGGGGGAGATCCGTTCGGCGGCGGCGGCATTGCCAACATCCCTGGCGGCAGAGGTTGCGACGCCGACATCAACGCATAACCGCCCTTGCGCAGCGCGATCACGACAGGCTTAGAATTGCTCTTGCTGGGCGTTGAGGCCAAGTAGACATTCGCCTGCGGCCACAGATGTGCGCGTAAGATATCGAGTTCAGGGGTTTGTTCGTTCGGTCTGACGGCGTCGGGCCGCTCATCTTGAACCGTGAGAGTTACCCAGGGCGTTACATGCGCGAAATCCGAGAGGATATTTTGTCTCTCCGAAACCGGCGCCAAATCGATCGCCAAAAGATAACTCGCGGTAAGTTCGACTGGTCCGGCGAGAGGCAATTCCGGTTCAGCGTTCAGCAATCGAAACACAATCGTCAGCGTGACATGAAACAGGACAATAGCGACCAGAACCAAAATCGTGAGCTGCCCGGTCAAATGATCTGGGCGAAAGCGCCTAGAGAATGTCTTCACGGGCGTGCGACCTGTGCCGTAAACATATACCCCTCCGCACTCACGGTTTGGATGAGCATGGGGTTCTTGGGATCTGCCTCGAGTTTTTGTCGTAGCCGACTGACAAGAACATCGATGCTCCGCTCGAATGGCCCTGTTGTCGGACCGTGGGTCAGGTTGATCAGTTGGTCCCGCGTCAGCACACGATTGGGATGTTCACATAGCGCATACAAGAGATCAAATTCGGCGCCAGTCATCGCGACCTTCACGCCAGAAGGGGCGATAACCTGCCGCGCCAATATATCGACGCTCCAGCCGCAGAAGCGGTAGAGCCCGCGATCCGCGCCGTTCTTGCTCGGTACCGCGCCGCTTGCGCGGCGTAACACAGAGCGAATTCTCGCCAAGAGCTCACGCGGGTTGAAAGGTTTGACGACGTAATCATCCGCCCCCACCTCCAAGCCAACGATTCTATCGACATCCTCCCCTTGCGCCGTCACGATGATGATCGGGAGTGCCAATTCCGCCCGAACCCTACGGCAAATCGACAGACCATCTTCGCCAGGTAAATTAAGATCAAGGATCAGAAGATCGAATGCGCGGTCAGCGAGCGCGACGTCCATCGCCTTGCCGTTCATGACCACGACCACTTCGATTTGATGCGCTGAGAGATAGCGCGATATCAGTGCGCCAATTTCCGTATCGTCCTCTACAAGGAGGATTGCATCGTTATTTTTCACGTCTGATTCAATCCGAATTTCGTCCTGGCTGAAGTTGCCTAAATAGGAAATATTTCTCGATTGTTTCCGCTTGGAGACTGAAATGACGGTGCGAGAAGCGTCTCGAAATCCGGTCAGCATATACCCTTGCGATTGGCCGCATAACTCAGAAATATTTGTGATGGAGTAGAAAAAGCGCTGAAATGCGCGCCTGAGATGAACGAGCATCAAGTCAATAAGGAGACCTTGATGCTCATGAAATCCTATTACCTCGTCGCGGGCATGGCGCTTGTAAGCGCTCTTCCGTCTCATGCCGGGGCCGAGCCCGCGCCACCCCTTGGCGGTTTGCCGTCCGTAGCCGGGATCATCCGGATATTCTGCGCCGATGAAGACGCGCTTTTCAAGGCCAAAATCGCGTTCACAGAGGCTAAACTCGACTTGCAGCCGAGACAGCGTCCGAGCTGGGACGCTTTCGTCAGCGAATACTCCGCCGCGGCGCAATCGATTCGCTCTCTGTGCGAGGAAACGCCGACAACGTCCGACAGCGATGTTGCCGCCGAACTCGACTTCCACCAGAGGGCTCTCGCCGCATTCCTCGAAACCAACCGCGCTTTTACGACGGCGGCCAAGAAATTCTTAACGGCGCTCAATTCAGAGCAACAGCGCACCCTCGCGGAATCGGTCATCCATCCATTTCCTCCGTTTCCTCCCCTCGGCCCTCCCGGTCCGCATCTTTGAAATTGATGAGCGCGAATGCTCTCACCAGTGGACGCAACGGGAGAGAACACTCTCGGCGCGCTTCATTACGAAGGTTTGCGGCGTGGAATAATTTTCTTCGCGGCACTCCTTTTACTGATCCTCCCCGGGGTTGTGGCCGCACGCTACGGACGACCCGAGACTGGTTTTGCGGAAACGAGAAGGGTGAACCCCGTGCACGGCCCGTCTGCGCCTCAGGGCAGCTTTCGTTCCGTTATGCCGCGCGGTGCCCGATCATCCGCCCCGATGAATCACATTCACGAGTGTAAACAGCTTCTCTAGCGCGTGGTTTTCGAGGACACCCGATGTTATCGGCTTTTCATGGTCTCGTTAATGCTTCCGTTGTCTCGAGCTTTCTCCGCCTTGACGCTTCGAAGATTGCCACCACGTCAGATATAGCGACGTGGCTGGAGCTGAAACACTTTGTGGATGCTTTAAGCAGCTGCATCTTTCGACTGTCACTCAGTCTGCACGATGCGCTTCAGGATTTCGTCGTCGCGACAGCAGCCAGAGCTGGCTCTAGTCTGTTCGAGGAGGCTCACGCCGGCCTCGGTATGATCCGGCGGCCGCAACGCCTCGCTAGTCCTCCCGCAATCGAACCTTTCAAGATCGTGGAGCAGACCCCACCGTCCTTCATTTATCATGACCTCACGGACGTCGTGTCTCATGCGATTTGGCATGACAGCTGTGCAGGAATTCCCCGCGTTCAGCTCGAGATCACGAACAGTCTCATCAAATCCCGCGTGGACCTCCGCCCCATCGCCTTCTACCATCAAAAATGGTGCGATCTTCGGCCTTTGATAGAAGCAGCGGATGGGGACGTGGATGCGATTTTTCGTCTGATCAAAGAAGCATTTGCCGATTTCAAGTGGACGCCGCGCGGCCTGGTCGACTTCCTCAAAAGGCGTCGTAAATTTCGTGCCATCAAGCGCAGCTCACGAATGCCCGAATTGAAAGCTCACGACACTCTGTTCATTGGCGGCGCCTTTTGGGTCGAAAGGGAGATTATCGATTTCTGCAGGCGCGCGGCTGACCGCCGCGCAAATCTAATTGTCCTTTTTCATGATCTTATTCCTCTGACCGTTCCATATTTTACCGGGCATGATTTCAGAGCGGAATTTCTGGAAATGCTGCGCCTCCAGGCTCACTTCGTCGTGACGACGCCGTACAACGGCCATGAGTTGGAATCGGTAAGACGGGGGTATCTCACCGCAGAAACAGTGACCAATTTTTCCATCGTTCCTTTGGCCGATGAATTTCCAGGCGCGATACGAAACGCGCGTCCGCTCACGACATCAGACCGGCTCGCAAGCCTCATCGGTCAGGACTTCGCACTTTGTGTGGGAACCATAGAAGTGCGGAAGAATCATTTAACACTTCTAGCCATTTGGGAACAACTCGCGGTCGAACTCGGCGATTGCCTCCCTCGCCTTGTGGTTGCAGGGCGGCGAGGCTGGAAAGCCGACGCCGCATTAGAAAAATTGGACCAAGCCAATTCCTCGTCGAACCTGATCAAATTCGTCGAAGCGCCAA
>Ga0302319_10013570_pt1 | contig 15277 bp, 17 predicted proteins | sample Bog_T0_2_FD_203319 | JGI IMG/M metagenome (GOLD analysis project Ga0302319, IMG submission 203319) | Peat permafrost microbial communities from Stordalen Mire near Abisko, Sweden - Bog_T0_2 | ecosystem: Environmental > Terrestrial > Soil > Wetlands > Peat | place: Sweden: Abisko, Stordalen Mire... | reverse complement strand
AAGCGAGATCGTCGAGCGCGGTTGCCATTTGGTTGCCAACTGCTTTTTCCAAAATGTATCCAGAACGAAAAATCCCGCTAACTCATTGAGTTAACGGGATTGATCTGGTTGCGGGGATAGGATTTGAACCTATGACCTTCAGGTTATGAGCCTGACGAGCTACCGGGCTGCTCCACCCCGCGATAAACCGTTGCGCAGCCTTTTCCGAAAAACCGAATGCCGAAACGGGTCTGGCCAACGCCCTGAGGCGCCGCTCCCGTCCGGAGGCTTCCTGAGAAGGCAACCCTCGGCAAAAGCCTTAAGGGGTCGCGAGGGGTATGTACCAATGCGCGTCCGCTTTGGAAAGGGCCGTGAAGCGACTTTTGAGGATTTTATGACGACCAAAATCCGCCAAATCGGGCTTTTCATGGGATAAACCGGCCCGCGGCGGCGCCCTTGCCAGAAGTTCCGCGAAAGCCCAGCTTTCCGGCCGGGAGACCCAAGAAAACCGGCCGCACACCATCCGAGGGAAACGCCATGGACCAGACACTGAAAAGCCCGGGCCAGAGCGCCCTGGAGGACGCCTTTCACCGCCTGTTCGAGCTGTCGCGGTCCGAGGCCGCGCCGACCCTGAAGCAGCGTCTCGACCGCCTGGCGCGGCTGCGCGCGGTGATTGCGGACAACGAGGCCGGTCTGGAGGCGGCGATTTCGGCGGACTTCGGCCACCGCTGCCAGACCGAGACGGTGCTGGCGGAAACCATGTTCGTGCTGGGCGAAATCAAGCATGCCGCCAAACACCTGAAAAAGTGGATGGCGCCGCGGCGCATCGCCACCGCGCTGCAATTCATGCCCGCCAAAAACCGGCTGATCCCGCAGCCACTCGGCGTCGTCGGCATCATCGCGCCCTGGAACTATCCGCTGCAATTGACGCTGGCGCCGGCGGTGGGAGCGCTCGCTGCGGGCAACCGCGTGATGATCAAGCCGAGCGAACTGACGCCGCGGTTCGCAGCGCTGCTGCGTGAGCTGGTATCGGCCAAATTCGACGCCGCCGAAATGATCGTGACCGGGATCGAGGACGAAATCGCGCCGGCCTTTGCGTCATTGCCGTTCGATCATCTGATCTTCACCGGCTCGACCCGCGTGGGCCGGCTGGTCGCGGAGGCCGCCGGCCGCAATCTGACGCCGGTCACGCTCGAACTCGGCGGCAAGTCGCCCGCGATCGTCGACCGCTCCGCCGATCTGGCCGAAGCCGCCCAGCGCATCGCCTACGGCAAACTGCTCAACGCCGGCCAGACCTGCATCGCGCCCGACTACGCGCTGGTGCCGGAAGCCCGGGTGCAGGAATTTGCCGACAAGGTGCAGGCCAGCATGCGCAAGATGTTCGGCACCGATCCCGGCAACACCGATTACACCTCGGTCGTCTCCGACCAGCATTATGCGCGGCTGGAAAACCTGGTCGCGGACGCCGCCGCCAAGGGCGCGCGGATCATGCAGCCGGCAAAGGCGGACGATCCCGCCTGGAAATCGAAGCGCAAATTTCCGCCGACGCTCGTCATCGGCGCAACCGCCGACATGACCATCATGCAGGAGGAGATCTTCGGGCCGCTATTGCCCGTGATCGGCTACAAGGATGCGGTCGAGCCGATCGCCACCATCAACAGCCACGACCGTCCCTTGGCGCTGTACTGGTTCGGCAAGGACGACGCGGCGCGCGACGAGGTGCTGGCGCGCACCGTCTCCGGCGGCGTCACCGTCAACGACTGCCTGTTCCACTTCACCCAGATCAACCAGCCGATGGGCGGCGTCGGCGCCTCCGGCACCGGCGCCTATCATGGTCAATGGGGCTTTGACACCCTGAGCAAGCTGAAGCCGGTGTTTTATCGCTCGCCGTTCAACCGGCTGGCCGATCTCTATCCGCCCTATGGCGCCAAAGTCGCGCGGCTGCAAAAGATGCTGCGTTTCCTGTCGTAGCGAATGGCTGCGCAACCAGCGAGGCCTAGTGGCCCATCGGATGATATCCGCCGGGTCCCATCGGCTGATAGCCGCCAGTGCGTGTAATCGTCGTGGTGTAGGTCGCACTGGTCGTCGTGCGGGCAACTCGCGTCGTCGTTGCGGTCGAACTCGGTCCGGTCGTGGTGACCGTGTTCGCCTCGCGATTGACGACGGTGGTGTAGGTCTGTGCGTTGGCGGCGGTGGCCGCCAGCAACAATCCCAAACAAACAAGAATTCTCATGGTGATGCCTCGGCGCTGCCCGTCCGCGCCTGCATACCGCAAGGGCTCTAATGAACATCCGCCGGAATAGTTCAAATGCGAAATATGCGCAGGTCAGGTCAGCAAAAATCCACCGTCCACGGTGACAACGCTGCCGGTCATGTAGCGCGAGGCGCTTGAGGCCAGCAGCATGATCGCGCCGTCGAGATCGGATTCGGCGCCGACGCGCCGCTGCGGAATCCGCTTTGCCAGTTTCTCGCCCGACGGCGTCGACCAGAAGTCATGGTTCATCTCGGTATCGATATAGCCCGGCGCCAGCGCGTTGACGCGGATGCGGTTGCCGGCGAGTTCCAGCGCCATCACCTTGGTGGCCTGGACGATGCCGGCCTTGGAGATGGTGTAGGGCGACAGAAACTTCATCACGCCGAAGCCGAGCACGGAAGCGATATTGACGATGTTGCCTTCCTGCCTGCGCGCGATCATCCGCCGCGCCATTTCGGTGGCGGCGAAATAGGCGCCCTTGAGGTTGGCGTTGATGACGGAATCCCAGTCGGCTTCGGTCTGCTCGATCGCGAGCTTTTCGATGGCAATGCCGGCATTGTTGACGAGCACGCTGACCGGACCGAGGGCGGCTTCCGCGGCGTCGATCGCGCCCGCGATCGACGCGATATCGGTGACGTCCATCTGCACCGCGGCGGCGCGGCCGCCCTTGGCCCGGATTTCGTCCTCGAGGCCTTTCAGTTTGGCGGTCTGCCGCGCCGCCAGCACCACCGCGGCGCCATGGGCGGAAAGCACCCGCGCGAATTGCCGCCCCAGCCCCTGCGAGGCGCCGGTGATCAGGACGGTTTCTTTACTGACGTCGAATAGACCGGACATGTTCAACTCCGCGAAGGCTCGCAACACCTCCTTGATACAGACGATTGTAGCGATCGCAAACCCGATTCATTGACCAAATCCGGATACTGGAAATACGCAGGGAACGGCCGCTCATGAACAGCTTCGATGCGGTGGTCTATGTCGGATTGGCCGTCGCCGCCGCCACCGGCTTCAATGCCGGCTTGCTGAGGAGCGCGGTCACGATCCTCGCTTACCTCTTCGCCATGCCGATCGCGGTCTGGGCCATGTCGCTGGTTTCGCCCGGCAGCAGCGGCCAGCCCGGTTCGCCCTGGGCGCAGAATCCGCTGCTGTTCTTCGGAATCTTTCTCGTGACCGGGATCGTGCTGGGAAAACTGATGCGAATGGCGCTCGACGAAATCATCGGGCCGGAAGCCGGCCTCGGCGATCGCCTCGGCGGCGCCGTGCTGGGCGCGGTGCGCGTCGGCCTCCTCGCGGTCACGCTGGTCTTGATCTTCGATCAGCTGGTGCCGCCGGATCGCCAGCCGCAATATCTCGCCGGCTCGGCGCTGCGGCCGCTGTTGTCGGCGGCCGGCCAGAGCGGCTTCCGATCGCTGCCGCCGGACCTCATGGCCACGATCGACCGCCTGAAGCGAGACCGGCGCATATAGAGGCCGGTACGGCTCGTCTCCCGGGATATCTCCCTGATATGCATTTTGGCAGGGTGCGGGTCCCTTATCAGGGCCGCCCAGGTTGGTTACAATGGTACATCGGATTTGCAAAAATCACCTGCAAAAATCATCTGACATCATGGGAGTGAGACAGTGGATCTTGGGATCAAAGGCCGCCGCGCCATCGTGTGCGCATCTTCTAAGGGCCTGGGACGCGCCTGCGCGATGGCTTTGGCGAACGAAGGGGTGGATGTGACGCTGACGGCGCGCGGCGCCGAGACGCTGGCGAAGACGGCGGCCGAGATCCGCAAGGCCAGTCCCGGCGTCACCGTCACCGAGGTCGTCGGCGACATCACCACCCCGGCCGGGCGCGAGGCCGTCCTGAAGGCCTGTCCCGATCCGGATATCCTGATCAACAATGCCGGCGGCCCGCCGCCCGGCGATTTCCGCAACTGGACCCGGGACGACTGGATCAAGGCGCTGGACGCCAACATGCTCACCCCGATCGAACTGATCAAGGCGACGGTGGACGGCATGATGGCGCGCAAATTCGGCCGCATCGTCAACATCACTTCCGCCGCGGTGAAGGCGCCGATCGAGATCCTGGGCCTGTCGAACGGCGCCCGCGCCGGGCTGACCGGCTTTGTCGCCGGGGTCGCGCGCAAGACCGTGATCAACAATGTCACCATCAACGCCCTGCTGCCGGGCCCGTTCGACACCGATCGCTTGCGCGGCACCGCCAAGGGTGAGGCGGAGAAGCGCGGCCTCACCGTGGAACAGGTCCTGGCGGAGCGCGCAAAGCTCAATCCCGCGGGGCGATTTGGCGACCCCGAGGAATTCGGCGAGGCCTGCGCCTTCCTGTGCAGCGCCAAGGCCGGCTTCATCACCGGACAGAACATCCTGCTCGATGGCGGCGCATTCCCGGGCACGCTGTGAAGGCGGTCTGGTACGAACGGACCGGCGCGGCGCCCGACGTCCTCAGCTTCGGCGAGATGCCGACGCCGCAGGCCGGGCCGGGCGAAGTCCGGATCCGGCTCGAGGCGTCCGGCGTCAATCCCGCCGACGTCGGCCGCCGCGCCGGCAGTTATCGCGCGCTGGAATTCCCGCGCGTGATCCCCAACAGCGACGGCGCCGGCATCGTCGACCAGGTCGGTGACGGCGTGGCGCGGCTTCAGGTCGGCCAAAGGGTCTGGCTGTTCAACGGCCAGCGCAACGGCCGCGCCTTCGGCACCGCCGCCGAATACATCACGCTCGCCGAGCATCTGGTGACGCCGCTGCCGGACGACGTTTCGTTCGCGGCCGGCGCCACGCTTGGCATTCCCTGCATGACCGCGTGGTGCGGCCTGTTCGGCGACGGCGCCGTCGCGGGCCAGACCGTGCTGGTGACCGGCGGCGCCGGCGCGGTCGGCCATTATGCCGTGCAGCTGGCGAAGGCCCGCGGCGCACGTGTGATCGCCACCGTCAGTTCGCCGGCGAAAGCCGAGCAGGCGCGGCTTGCCGGCGCCGACCTCGTCATCAATTACAAGACCGAGGACGTCGTCGCCACCACGCTGGCCTTTACCGAAGGGCGCGGCGTCGATCGCGTGGTCGATGTCGATTTCGGCGGCAACATCGCCACGACGCTGAAACTGATGGCGATGAATTCGACGATCGCGGTCTACGCCACCAACGGCAACCGCAACCCCTCGCTGCCGATGCGCGAGCTGATGGAAAAATGCATCGCGCTGCGCGCGCTGGTGCTGTTCGCGCTGCCGCCGGCGCTGCTGGCCGCGGCGCAGGTCGACATTTCGAAATGGCTTGCGGAAGGCCAGCGTATCCACAATATCGCCGCGCAGTTTCCGCTGGCCGAGACGGCGAAAGCGCATCTGGCGGTGGAGCGAGGCGACAAGCTCGGCACCGTCATCGTCGATTGCGCGCGCTGACCGTCACACCGGCGTGGTGCGCTCGTCGCTCCAGGTCAGGCCGAACGCATCCAGCCCCTCGGCGAGGTAGTCGCTGACCAGGGGCTCGCCGAGCAGATAGCTCGCGGTGCGGTCGTTGCGCCCGTCGGCGGCCTCGCGGCGGAGATCGTCCCATTCCTCGATACCGCCGTCGCCACGCCCCAGCCGCATCAAGGCGACCAGGTCGATCTGCTCGTCCTCGGTCATGGCGTCGATGAAGCCGGTGATCTCGCGCACCGCCGGATCGCCGCCATCATCTTCCAGCACGTCGATCATGTTGTCGTCGGCGCCGTTGGAGCCGGAGTCCGGATCCGTCACCCCCTCCTTGACGTCGAATTCACGCATTTTCTCGATCAAAAAACCGACCTTTTCGGCCGAAATCGCTAGTTCTGGCATCTCAGCACTCCCTTGCATTGGCGTGCGGCTTCAACGCGCGGACCCCTGAGATGATCCATTGCACGCGGCAGCGGAAACCAGCATCTTTCGCCCCAAGAAACGACGACAGGGAAGTGCTGCAATGTACTGGAATGTGGGCAGGGTCAAAATCACGAAAATCGTCGAGCTGGAGACGGTCGGCAGCACCCGTTTCATCCTGCCGCTTGCCAGCAACGAGGAGATCCAGAAGCTGCCCTGGCTGATTCCGCATTTCGCCACCGAGGAGGGCCGGCTCAAGATGTCGATCCATTCGCTGGTGGTGGAGACACCGGACCGCCGGATCGTGGTCGATACCGGGCTCGGCAACGACAAGGAAGGCCGCAACGTACCGACCTGGAACAACCGGCAGGGGCCCTTTCTCGAAACCATGCGGCAGGCGGGTTTTGAGCCCGACAGCATCGATACCGTGCTGTGCACCCATCTGCATGTCGACCATGTCGGCTGGAACACCCGTCGCGTGGAAGGAAACTGGGTGCCGACCTTCGCCCAGGCGCGCTACGTGTTCGGCCGCGACGAATACGAGCACTGGCGCGGCCACAGCACCGAGCCCGACAAGGCGGCCGTCTTCAACGACTCGGTGAAACCGGTCGTCGACGCCGGCAAGGCCGACCTCGTCGCCAGCGACGCCAGGCTCGCCGACGAGATCACCCTGATCCCGACCCCCGGCCACAGCCCGGGCCATATGAGCATCCACATCCGCTCGGATGGCGAAGAGGCCCTGCTCACCGGCGACGTCGCCCATCACCCCTGCCAGATGGCGCATCTCGCATGGTCATCGACCGCCGATTCCGACCCCAGGCAGTCGGCGGCGACGCGGCGCGAATTATTCGCCCGTTTCGCCGATACGCAGACGCTGGTGATCGGCGGGCATTTCAACGCCGGCCACCTCCGGCGCCACGGCGATGCGTTCGAATTCATCGTATAGGGGGTGGTTCCGGCGCATGCTTTTGGCCTGAAATCGCGCCCAAAGCATAGCCCGGCAGCGCGGCCAGCAGTTGAATTTCCCCCCGCGCTGTTCCAAGAAGCATACAAGTAACTGTCATCCTAGGGAGTGAGACGAAATGAAGCTGGTTCGTTACGGGGCAATTGGCCAGGAAAAGCCCGGTCTGATCGACAAATCCGGGCAATTGCGCGACCTGTCGGCGCAACTGAAGGACTTTTCCGGCGAGGCCTTTTCCCCGGCTTCCCTGGCCAAGCTCGCGGCACTGGACCCCGCCTCGCTCCCTGCGGTCGGCGGTACCCCGCGGATCGGTTCACCGGTCGGCGGCCTGCCCAAATTCGTCGCCATCGGGCTCAACTATACCGACCACGCCAACGAAGTCGGGATGCCGATTCCGGCCGAACCCATCATTTTCATGAAGGCCAATAACAGCCTGTGCGGCCCCAACGACAAGGTCGAAAAGCCGCGCGGCTCCACCAAGCTCGACTGGGAATGCGAGATCGCCATCATCATCGGAACCCGCGCCAAATACGTCTCCGAAGCCGATGCGCTCAGCCACGTCGCCGGCTATGCGGTCTGCAACGACGTATCCGAGCGTTTCTTCCAGCTCGAGCGCCTCGGCCAGTGGACCAAGGGCAAGTCGCACGACACCTTCGGCCCCCTTGGCCCCTGGCTCGTGACCAAGGATGAAATCGCCGACGTGCAGAAGCTGTCGATGTGGCTCGACGTCAACGGCAAGCGTTGCCAGACCGGCTCGACCGCGACCATGATCTTCGGCATCGCGAAAATCGTTTCCTACGTCTCGGAAATCATGACGCTGCTGCCGGGCGACATCATCACCACCGGCACGCCCCCCGGCGTCGGCGCCGGCATGAAGCCGCCGAAGTTCCTCAATGTCGGCGACATCGTCACACTCGGCATCGAGGGTCTCGGCGAGCAGCGTCAGGAAATCGTCGCGGCGTGAGGGGTGTGGGGCTGCATCCGCTGGCTTCGTCATGCCCGGGCTTGCCCCGGGCATCCACGTCCTAGTGGCGCAGCAGCAAGAAAAACGTGGATGGCCGGGACAAGCCCGGCCATGACGGAGATACTAACTTCCTTTCATCAAAGGAAATTTCAATGAAGCTTTCATTCTCTCCCGCCTCGCCCTTCGCCCGCAAGGTGCGCATCGCCGCGATCGAACTCGGCCTGATCGACAGGATCGAATTCATCCCGGCGGCGGTGGTACCGGGCCAGCCCAACGAGGAATATTCCAAGATCACGCCGCTGAAGAAGCTGCCAGTGCTGATCCTCGACAATGGCGAGGTCATCCTGGATTCCTACGTCATCGTCGAATATCTCGACGAGCTCGCCGGCGGCGGCAAGCTGATCCCGTCCTCGGGTCCGGCGCGATGGAAGGTCAAGAGCGATCATTCCATGCTGCAGGGCATGCTGGATTCGATGCTGCTGTGCCGCTACGAGAAGCTGGTGCGGCCGGAGCCGCTGCGCTGGCAGGCCTGGGCCGACGATCACTGGAACCGGGCCTGGAGCGGCATGGCGCGCTTCGAGCAGCAGGCGGAGATGCTGTCCCGGCCGCTCGACATCTCGCAAATCGCGCTCGCCTGCGTGCTGGGCTATGCCGATTTCCGCTTTGCCGATTGCGGCTGGCAGAAGGCCTTTCCGAAACTCGATGCCTTCCACCAGAAGATGCTGCAGCGGCCCTCGGTGAAAATTTCGGTCCCGCCGCCGGCATAACCGTCAGGCATTTGCCATGAGTCTGAAGTTTACCGCCGGCGATCTCGCCATCCATCGCATCGTCGAGCAGGAAACCACTTTCCTGCCCGCGCTGGAGTTGCTGCCCGACCTGACGCCGGAGCAGCTTTCGGAAAACAGGGCGTGGATGCGCGAGGCCGGCGCGCTCGATGCCAGCGACGTGCTGATCCTGTGTTTCCAGTCCTACATCGTGAAGACGCCGCACCACACCATCCTGGTCGACAGCTGCATCGGCAACGACAAGCCCCGCCCGCTGCGTCCGAAATGGAACATGAAGACCGACGACACCTATATGCGCGCGCTGGCGGCGTCGGGGTTTTCCGTCGATGACATCGACTACGTGATGTGCACGCATCTGCATGTCGACCACGTCGGTTGGAACACGCGGCTGGACAACGGCCGCTGGGTGCCGACCTTCCCGAACGCCCGCTACATCTTCGGCAAGAACGAGTTCGACTACTGGACCGAGCAGCACGCTAAAACTCCCGTTCCGCCGTTCGGCGACAGCGTGCTGCCGATCGTCGAGGCCAAAAAGGCCGAGATCGTGCACGACGATTTCGAGATCGGCGACCACGCCCGCATCATCCCGACGCCGGGCCACACGCCCGGACATGTCGCGTTCGCCTTCGGCCGCGGCAAGGACTCCGCGGTAATGAGCGGCGACCTCATGCACTCGCCGCTGCAGACGCGCTATCCCGAACTGTCGGCGAAATTCGATGTCGACCAGATGCAGGCGGCCACCACACGGCGCAATTTCCTGGAGCGTTATTGCGATACCGAGACGCTCTGCTGCACCGCGCATTTTCCCTCGCCCTCCACCGGCCGGATCCGCCGCCTGGGCGATGGATTTTCCTGCGAGGCGCTCTGAGCGCGGCTCAGTCGAACAAGCTCGGCGTGTGATTGACGACGGCACCCTCGATCGCCAGCATTTTCAGTTTCGTCACCACGCCGCCATTGGCGGAGAAGCCGCCGGGCTTGCCGCCGGCGGCCAGAACGCGGTGGCAGGGCACCACGACCGGACAGGGATTGCGCCCGAGCGCCTGCCCGACATCGCGCGACAGCTCGACGCCGCCGAGCCGCTTGGCGATGTCGCCATAGGTCATGGTCTTGCCCGGCGGGATGCCGCGGGCGATGTCGTAGACGCCGCGGTGGAATTCGGGCACCCCGTCGAGATCGAGCACGACATCGGTGAGATCGTTCGGCTTGCCGTCGAGCAGCTCGATGATGCCTTCGATCGCATGCTGCACGTCGGCGGGCGGCGCCGCCTCGGCGATGTCGCCATAGCGCTGGTGGATGCGCCCCCGGGTCTTGTCCTCGGCTCCCATCGGCAGCTGCACCGCATTGATGCCGCGCGGCCCCCAGGCGATGCCGCAGGGGCCGATCGCGGTGTCGAAGATGGCAAAATACTGGTCGGTCATGGCAGGCTCCGGTTCCGTTGCGCCCCATGTCTGATGCTGGATCGGAATCTAGGCTTGGAAATAGTTGCGATCCACCCGGATTCCGGTGGAATTTTGAGCTGTCCCATAAAAACAACGGCGAAGAACCGCATAATCGTCATCACCGGGCTTGACCCGGCGATCCATCTTCCTTTGAAAATGCCTATTGTCGAAGTTGGATGGATACGCGGGTCAAGCCCGCGTATGACATCCGGCGGATGACGGATCCGACCTGCCCTGATCTTCAACCCCCGCCCGAGCCCCAAATGCAAACGCTCCACGTCAACGGCTATGACATGGCCTATCTCGATATCGGCCAAGGACCGACGCTGGTCTGCGTGCACGGCTCGCTGTGCGATTTCCGCATCTGGTCGTCGGTGCTCGGTCCCCTGACGCGGAAACATCGGGTAATCGCGCTGTCGCTGCGGCACTTCTTTCCCGAGCATTGGGACGGCATTGGCGACACCTATTCGATCGCGCAGCATGTCGACGACGTGATCGGCTTCATCGAGAAGCTCGACACCCGGCCGGTCGACCTGATGGGACATTCCCGCGGCGGGCACATTTCGTTCCGCGTCGCGCAGCAAAGGCCCGATCTGCTGCGCAAGCTGATCCTGGCCGAGCCGGGCGGTGAGCTCGATTCCTCGCTCGACCCGGCGGCTAAACCAGGGTCCCCCTCCCCGCTCGCCGCGAGGTTCGCGGCCTCGGCCGAAAAGATCGCAGCCGGCGATGTCGACGGCGGGTTGCAGTTCTTCATCGATGCGCTGGAAGGCCCAGGCGCCTGGGCACGAACGCCGGCGGCGCCGAAGCAACTGCTGCGCGACAATGCGATGACGCTGATCGGCCAGGTCCGGGACCAGCGCCCGCCGTTCTCCAAAGCCGACGCGGAGGCGATCAAGACGCCGACGCTGTTCATCGGCGGCGCCAGGACCAAGGGCATGCTGCCACAGGTGCTGCACGCGCTGGCCGCACATGTGACGGGGTCGAAGACCGCGATGATCCCCGGCACCACCCATCCGATGTTCGAGCAGGCGCCGCAGAAATACTGCGAGATCGTACTGGAATTCCTGGCGGGCTGAGATGCAGACACTTCACGTCAATGGCTACGACATGGCCTATCTTGACATCGGCAGGGGGCGGCCGTTGGTCTGCGTGCATGGCACGCTCGGCGACTTCCGCACCTGGTCACCGGTGCTGGGACCGCTATCGAAGCACCATCGCGTGATCTCGCTGAGCCTGCGGCGCTTCTTCCCCGAACACTGGGACGGCGTCGGCGACGATTATTTGATGGCGCAACATATCGACGACGTCACCGGTTTCATCGGGAAGCTTGAGCTGGGACCGGTGGATCTGATCGGGCATTCCCGCGGCGGCCACATCGCGTTTCACGTCGCCAGTCGGCGGCCCGACCTGTTGCGCAGACTGATCCTGGCCGAGCCCGGCGGCGAGCTCGATTCCTCGCTCGATCCGCTGGCTGCTCCCGCGGCCTCGCCGCGCGCGGCGGGGATCGTCGCGGCGGCCGCCAACATCGGGGCCGGCGATATCGACGGCGGCCTAAAACTGTTCTTCGACATGATCGAGGGCGAAGGCGCCTGGGGTCGCCTCCCCGCTGCTCCGAGGCAACAGCTGCGCGACAACGCCCACACTCTGATCGGACAGGTCGGGGAAAACCGCCAGCCGTTCACGCGGGCAGATGCCGAGAAGATCGCAACGCCGACGCTGTTCATTGGCGGCGGCGACACAAGGGGCACACTGGCTACGGTGCACCCTGCGTTGGCGCGGCATGTTCCGGGCTCCCGCACCGCGATGATACCGGGTGCCGGTCATTGGATGTTCGATCAGGCGCCCCAGGCGTTTTGCAAGGTGGTACTGGAATTTCTGGCGGCGTGACGCCGCGGCGTTGCTGCGCTGCGTCATGCTCCGGTTGGTCAACCCCATCCTGCGGTGCTAATCTTGCCGGCAATGAACGGGCCTCGCCCCAAGAATCTGCCCCAAGAATCCGCCCAAGAATGCCAGGAGGAACAATCATGCAACTGACCCAGCAGCAGATCGACGATTTCAACCGCGAGGGCTGGCTGTTCCTGCCGGAATTGTTCAGCCGCGAGGAAGTGGACCTGCTGGCGCGGGAGGCGGAAGGCATCTACGACACCAAACGTCCGGAGGTATGGCGGGAGAAGAGCGGCGCGCCGCGCACCGCCTTTGCCGCGCACCTCTACAACGAGGCGTTCGGGCTGCTCGGCGCACATCCGCGGATGATCGACCCGGTTGAACAGATCTTCGGCGAGAAGGCCTACATGCACCAGTACAAGATCAACGCCAAATCGGCCTTCACCGGCGACGTCTGGCAGTGGCACCAGGACTACGGCACCTGGAAGCGCGACGACGGCATGCCGGAGCCGCGCGCGATGAACATCGCGATCTTCCTCGACGAGGTGATGCCGATCAACGGCCCCCTGATGCTGGTGCCGAAGAGCCAGCATGCCGGCGACCTCAAGGCCTCGCACGATCTGGAGACCACCTCCTACCCGCTGTGGACGCTGGACGAGGAAACCGTGACGCGGCTGGTGCGGGAAGGCGGCATCGTCGCGCCGACTGGCAAGGCCGGCGGCATGCTGATGTTCCACGGCAATCTGGTGCACGGCTCGGCCGGCAACATCACGCCGTTCCCGCGCAAGATCGTCTATCTGACCTTGAACGCGGTCTCCAACTACATCCGCACTCCCACCCGGCCGGAATATATCGCCCACCGCGATTTTGCGCCGATCCAGACCGTCGATGACGATGCGCTGGTGCGGCTGGCGCGTCGCCACCAGCAGGCGGCGGAATAACAGCCACTCCCGTCATTCCGGGGCGCCCGCGCAAGCGAGCGAACCGGGAATCTAGAGGTAATCATCTCGAGATTCCGGGTACGCGCTTCGCGCGCCCCGGAATGACGACAGTTTGATCGGATCACCCCATCATGAACCTCCATCATCTGCTCCACGCCCGCGCTGCTGCCGGCAAACCCGTCCGTGTCGCGCTGATCGGCGCCGGCAAGTTCGGCTCGATGTTCCTGTCGCAGGTGCCGCACACGCCCGGGCTGGAAGTGCCTGTGATCGTCGATCTCGATCCGGAGCGCGCGCGCGAGGCGTGCCGCACCGTTGGCTGGGACGCCGAGCGGATCGCGGCAACCACGTTCACCGCCGACGCCGCCAAGGCGACATCCGGCAATATCGAGGTGATCGTGGAGGCGACCGGAAATCCCGCGGTCGGGATCAGGCATGCGCGCGCCGCGATTGCGCACGGCAAGCATATCGTCATGGTCAATGTCGAGGCCGACGTACTGGCCGGGCCGCTGCTCGCCGAGGAGGCGCGGCAAGCCGGTGTGGTCTATTCGTTGGCCTATGGCGACCAGCCGGCCCTGACCGCCGAGATGGTCGACTGGGCGCGCGCCACCGGCTTTCGCGTCGTCGCCGCGGGGAAGGGCACGAAATATCTGCCGGTCTATCACGACGTGACGCCGCAGGGTGTCTGGGGCCATTACGGGCTGACGGCGGACGAGGCGCAGTCCGCCGGCATGAACCCGCAGATGTTCAACTCGTTTCTCGACGGCACCAAATCGGCGATCGAAATGGCAGCGATCGCCAATGCCACCGGGCTGGACGTGCCGTCCGAGGGGCTGTTGTTTCCGCCCTGCGGCGTCGATGACCTGCCGCATGTGATGCGGCCGCGCGAGGCGGGCGGCGTGCTGGAAAAATCCGGCGTGGTGGAGGTGGTGTCGTCGCTGGAGCGCGACGGCCGCCCGGTGTTCCGGGACCTGCGCTGGGGCGTCTATGTGGTGCTGGAGGCGCCGAACGACTACGCCGCGGGCTGTTTTCGGCAATACGGCCTGAAGACCGATTCCAGCGGCCGCTATGCCGCGATGTACAAGCCCTATCACCTGATCGGGCTCGAGCTGAACATCTCGATCCTGTCGGCGGCGCTGCGCGACGAGCCCACCGGTCAAGCCAGCGGTTTTCGCGGCGACGTCGCTGCGGTCGCCAAACGCGGTTTGCACGCCGGCGAAATGCTCGACGGCGAGGGTGGCTATACGGTGTGGGGCAGGCTGATGCCGGCGGCGGCGAGCCTTGCAGCCGGCGCGCTGCCGATCGGGCTGGCGCACAGGGTGAAGCTCAAGCACGACATCGCCCACGGCGCGGTGGTGCGCTGGAGCGACGTCGAGATCGACGCCGCCGACGAAACCGTCAAGACCCGACGGGCGATGGAGGCGAAGTTCGGCGGGGCGGGACGAAGGTAGCCGCGCGGGCTTCAGCGCCGTCCCTGAGAACGCCTTATCGTCATTCCGGGGCGACGCGATAGCGTCGAACCCGGAATCTCAAGGTTCCGGGTTCATGCTTCGCATGCCCCGGAACGACGGCGAATCGCACGGCGAGCCGCTTACTGCTGGTCGGCGCCCAGCGCTTCGGCGAGCTTGTCGTAATATTTGCCGACGAGGTCGATATTGCCCTTGTTCTCGATCGCCGGCGCCGGCGCCTTCAGCGCCTGATTGAGGTCGTCGAGCGCTTCCTTCTTGTCCTTGGCCGGCATCTTCTTGTCGGCCTGCACCTGGGCGATCTGCGCCTTGATGACGGCTTCGGCGCCGACATATTTCTTGGTGGCGGGATCGAATCCGCCGAGCACCAGGCTGATGTTGTCGGTGACGTCGTTGTATTCGTCGTAGCTGGCAAAGCCGTTCTTCTTGGCGATGGCTTCGAGCTGCGCGGTGACCTTGGGATCCGGCTGGGCGTTGTCGGGCAGCTTTTCCGTGATCGCGTCCATGTCCTTTTGCGCGGCCAGCACGCCCTGGACCTGCTTGTCGGTCAACGCCATCTGCTTCAGCGCCGGAGGCTGGCCGGGGGGCGGCGCGGCCTGCGCCGGAGCCATCTGCGGCTTGGTCTGCGCCAGCGCGCCATCGGTTGAAATCGTGGCGACTGCGAACGCAACGCAGGCAACGCTCAGCGCGACCGCGGCGGGACGAAAGAACTCACGCATGGGTGTCTCCTCGGGCTATGGGGCATTTGAAGTCTACAGGTTCCGATGGGTAAGGAATTTCAAATGAACGG
>Ga0302319_10013569_pt1 | contig 15277 bp, 9 predicted proteins | sample Bog_T0_2_FD_203319 | JGI IMG/M metagenome (GOLD analysis project Ga0302319, IMG submission 203319) | Peat permafrost microbial communities from Stordalen Mire near Abisko, Sweden - Bog_T0_2 | ecosystem: Environmental > Terrestrial > Soil > Wetlands > Peat | place: Sweden: Abisko, Stordalen Mire... | reverse complement strand
AGTAGTTGTGCTCTGCACGATGTGAGGAGAGACCAAAGTGCAACCCGGCTCCGCGAATGGCTGCCGAAAGCTCCGCCAGCACATCGCGGTGAGGCCCCATCTTGACCACGGTCCAATCAGACAGATCTGAGTCGTACATGGCGAAGCCGTCGTGGTGCTCGGCGATGGGAACTACATACTTCGCCCCTGCCTGTTTGAAGAGCTCTACCCAGGACTGGGGATTGAATTTTTCGGCACGGAAGCTGGGAATGAAGTCCTTGTAGCCGCGTTCGTCGAGAGTGCCGAAGCGCTGAAAAAAGTCGTCGTGCGCCGGGTCGCCTGGCCGGTACATGTTATGCGGATACCACTCATTGACCGCGCCAGGGACAGCGTAGACACCCCAGCCGATGAAGATGCCGAATTTGGCGTCCCTGAACCACTGGGGAATCGCGTGGTTGCGCAAGGTTTCCCAGTCCGGACGAAAAGGTCCTTCGTGGGCCTGCTCATCGGCCAGCTTCAGCAGAGCATTGCGCCGGCCATCGAATCGGGCAACCGACTCTTGCCATTCCTTGTCGATCTCTTCCGCAGATTTGACCCCGTGCGTGGGAGCCCAAGTGTCCGAAGTCTCGGCGGCGAGTTGCGATGCCCGAGGGGTGGCATTACTCGATTGGGCCGGCGCGGAAGGCGGCGCCGCGCAGACCCCCGCCAGCAACAGAAGGACACAGTGGATCTTCATTTTCTGGTTCTCAACGAGCGGCAGGAGATTGCTAAACAGCACCCATTGTACATGTTCCCAACTGCGCCCCAAGTTGACGCGCCCTTGCTCCCTCTCCGCATTTCGTGCCACGCAATGCCGACCAAATCTAGTCGCCTCTTCGATATTCCCATGTACGTGAACGCATGGCTGCAACAACCTAATCATGCCTGGCCGGGAACCTATCCTAGCGGCGGCCCGTTGCCACAGGTTCATGACATCTGGCGCGCCGGCGCACCAGACATCGACATCCTTGCTCCCGACCTTTACCTCGAGTACTTCGACAGCGTGTGCGAGCGCTTCATTCGCAACGGCAACCCGCTTTTCATTCCCGAAACCAGCACCAACCCCGCCAATGCCATCGTCGCCGTCGGCAGGTTCAACACCATCGGCTTTTCTCCCTTCGGCATCGACGGAAACAGGCCCATTCCGCCGGAGCTTGCCGCCACATACAGCCTCCTTAATCAGATGTCGCCCATGATTCTGGCTCACCAGGGTATGGACTCGATCACAGCCGTGCGGCTCAACCAAGGCGATCCACCGAAACACGTAAAGCTGGGCAACTACACCCTGACCCTGATCTACACTGGGCGCAACGTCCACATTGCTCCGCAGCCAAAGGGAGAGAGCGTTCCCTCCCAGTCTCCCAGCGCATTACAGGCCGCCCAGGAGTCGCCGCTCGAAGCTGCTGCCATCCTCATCTCTACAGATCCCGACGAGTATTATTTCGCCGGTGGCGGAGTTCGCATCGATTTCACGGCAAACACGCCGGGGCCGCAAAATGTCGGGCTGGGCGACGTCCAGCAGGGCAACTTTGTCGATGGAAAGTGGGTGGTTACTCGTCAAATCGCAGGCGATGATGACGCGCAAGGGGAGATTCTGATCTTGCGCCCTTATACAATCCTACGCGTCACGCTGTACCGCTTTCCATAAGGTCCAAAGTTCTTGGGCTCTATGGAACAGCCTTCTCTGATCTCATCAGCCTTCTATTGCCAACTCAGCTATTCCTGCATCTCTCATCTCGCCCACCCTCTACTCGGAAATCTCATCTCGGCACAATTGAATTCACCGAGCTTAGTGTTAGAGAAGAAGACGCGGTGCATTTTTCCACCCATCTGTTCGAGCCCGATCTCTTCGTTATGGAACACCTCGCTGACGAAAACCAAGCCCTTGAGCGCCTCTGTCCGGCCAACTCGCCCGCTTCCCCTGGCGGCGGTATGTTCGGTGATTGCAGCGAGTTCATGAGTCGGGCAGCCGGGGAACAAAACCCCGATCTGTTTTGCCATGCGAGCAACCAGCTTGCGGTCTTCTTCGCGTCGTCGCACGGCCTCGCGCGCGCGTCCAGCCGCCCGTTCCTCCGCATCTTCCCCACATTCCCACTCGGCATTTTCCAGGGCCGATGTCTCGACGAGGACACCCTGACTTTCGTAGCGTTTTCTGGTCCGGCTGAAGCGGACCACCACAGCGTTTCGCGCGCTATGCTTCGTTGCTCGCCCCGTCAAAGCCACGTCGCCCGCTGCAAGAAGCTCTAGGTCGCCGAAACCGGCGCACGCCAAGCAGTGCGGCTGTTCGGCTTCTATCAAAAGGAACGATCCCTCGCCCATCTCCACGCCGCACTCCGAGCACTGCGCGTCGCGCAGGATCTCGAATACCACTGGATGAGGAGTGCGATTCAGTCTTTCCTGGAGTTTCTCTTGCTTGTGCTCAGGATGCGCGGGGAAAAGTAGTGCGTAGAGTAGCTTTTCTAGATCGCCAGACCTCCGCTCTTGCTGAATTGCAAGGGTATGTTCCCAGATCGTGCTCTGCGCCCGTAGCCAGTTTCACTTGGATTCAGGCCTTTTTCCCGCGCCCAACGCCGGAATATTTCTATGGACGAAGAAATCTTGTGGAGATTTCCTTGAATCACTCGCTCTAAGTAATCCACCCGCCCTTTGCGCCAGGAATCGACGTGCATGGGCAACAAGAACCCATTCCGCAAAACACGTCAATTGCGCTGACGTCTTGCTGACGCGACAAAGCGGCTTCCGCAGCCCGAATTACGCGTTCTTCCAACCTCGCTTGACGATCGGAATTCGACATACCATCCAAGATAATAAGGATACCGCCGATTGACAGAACGCAGATATCGGCGTTGGCCCTGTTTGCAACCCTAACGGCAACATCAAGCAATGGATCGATGCGGCTGTCCCTTTGAATGGCTTCCAATATCCGAAGCGCCGACTACCTCTGCATGGATTCCACCTCCCTCCCGGTGGGCAAGGTATTACGGGCCTATGCGATACTACGAAGGCACTTCAGAGTGCTCTTTTGCTAGAGCCGGGGACGTCTGGAGGTGGAACTTTGGGAGTTCTGGTAATTCTGGGAAAAGACTGTACAGTGACCGTACAGTAGATTTGGCAATCTTGGTATTCATGCCAATTCAGGCATTCCCAGAATCAATAAGTTGAGCGTTTTCAACACCGATGTCCGGTTCGACTCCCGCCGCATCCACCAATAACATGTTTATTTTCAATAGTTTACAGACGAAAAGCGCAGAAAAAGCGAAGAACATTGTCACGCATAAGCTGTTTAGAATTAGGTAGATTCGAGTCAAGGTCCTCCATTTTGAAGAGCCGCCTCCAGAAAAAATGAACAATATATTCGTAGTATGCGAAAATATTCGGATAAGTGGATTCGGAGACAAAAAATGCAGACCGAAATTGAAACTGGAGATCTGGTTGTCTGGGCTCCGCAAGAGTCGTTGGCTGAAGCCAGATGCCTGTTCGCCCCGTATTCACCGAAATTCCAGACCGTCCCGTGTAACGAAATGACAGCCCTCGCAAAAGCCACTGTGAGCGTTCTGTATCTGCCAAACCCTGAACCGGACGCTAGAGTCGAGAATGCACTGGCGGCGCTACGACATTGCAGAGTGTCGAAATTGCTGGTCTACACGCCGCGCCATTCTTCGGATTTCGCATTCCGTGTTGGAACGATGGTCGGACGTCGGAAGTTCGCCGAAGCAGAGTGGGCGTTCAATTGGCTACATTTGAAACAGCTCTTGAAAGTGCGGAACATCCCGACTCGCGCTCGGCGCGACGGAGATGGAAGCAATGACTTCGCCATCTTCGAAACGAGACTAAGGCTCGGACTGAGCCAAGGCCAACTGGCAAAAGCCCTGAATGTGACCGCGCGAACGCTACAGAATTGGGAGGCCGGCAAGGGAACCAGCCAAATGGCCAAAAGAACAAGAGACCTGCGCGAATTGCTGTCGCGTATGGATGATTACGTCGCCGCCCCTAATGAGAAGGAATGGCTGTCGTCCCCACTTGAGGCATTTGCTGGACGTTCGCCACGGCAGTTGATCTCCGAGGGCCGAATCCGAGATCTGGTCATCGAGTTCGAGCGACTGCGAGAAGGACAGCCCGTTTGACCTTCAACCCCGAGCTGCGCGCAGCAATTAATCGCTCGATAGGCCAAGCCTTCCCTAGAAAGTGGGCCTATCTCCTCAGCGTCGAAGATCGCAAAATGTGCCCGGCCGATGTTTTGAGCGACGCATGTACCCTGGTTCATGGGCGGACGTATTGCGGCGAATGGTGTCCGAGCGGTTTACGTTTCAGCGACCGACTTACCATTTTGCGAAGTGGAGACCTCACAGTGAATCAGTGCGAGTTCAAGGATTCGACTGAGGTCCGACGAACATTTCTCAGGTGGCGAGTCACCACAAACGACCTCGGTTGGAGTTGTCACTGCGGCTTTGAATTCTTAGAATTCCCGATGCTCGTTATCGTTCACGTAAGGACTAGCCACCCGCCAAAATTCTACCTTTCACCACCTCCCGCCCGAGAGGCATGTCAACTGGTGCGAGGATTTTGATCTCGATCAACAGGTATGAGTATGACCTGGTTTTTCTTGACAGCAATGGCTTTGGGAAAATAGATTCTAGTGGTTCCGTTAACGTACCCGTTGTCGGCGGCAGAACTTTAGGAGTTGGGATGAGGCATTTCACAACCCGGCGCACTTGTTGGTGTTGGTTTGTCAGCGCGGTCTTTTCAGTCTCAGCGGCCTCCTCGATAGCGCAGAACCCCGGTGCAGAAATTGTTCTTGACGCGAACGCTACCGGTGCAGTTTTTGAGGGGTTGGGTGCTGTAAGCGCCGGTGCCTCGTCACGTTTGCTGATCGATTACCCCGAACCTCAACGGTCAGAGATTCTGGACTATCTTTTCAGGCCGGGGTATGGTGCTTCGATTCAGCACCTGAAAGTGGAAGTCGGGAGCGATGTGAATTCGACTGACGGCTCCGAACCTAGCCACATGCGTTCTTCAACGGACCTGAATCTCACCCGGGGCTACGAGTGGTGGTTGATGGAGGAAGCTCAGAAGCGGAATCCGGATATCATTCTTGACGCGTTGCCTTGGGGCGCTCCAGGCTGGGTGGGCTCTGGTCATCTCTATTCACCTGACATGGCAAATTACATTGCAGAATTCATCGAGGGCGCCAGAAGAGTTCACCATTTGCATATTCAGTATGTGGGCATCTGGAATGAAAGGATGTTCGATAGCAATTATGTAAAAGAACTGGCGCACGTACTCGCGAAGCGCCATCTTGATACAAAAATTGTCTGTTGCGATTCATCTCCGGGTATCCCATGGGGCGAGTGGGGAGTGATTGACGCCATCCGGAAAGATCCAGAGTTGAGCGAAGCAATTTCAGCGATTGGCGTTCACTACCCACGGGAACGTAATTCACCAAATACCTCACTGGATGCACGCCAAACAGGAAAGCCGCTTTGGTCGAGTGAGGATCAGCCGAACCCTGGCTCCGGTCCATTTCTGTCGCGCGACTGGGCTGTGGGAGGACGAATACTTGCCAAACAATATATTTCAAACTACATCGAGGAGGGGTTCACCAAGACGGAAATTTGGAGTCCGATCACTTCCTATTATGATAACCTCGCCGCGCCGAACTCGGGCCTGATGTATGCGAACACTCCCTGGTCGAGCCATTATGACGTTCAAGGAACCATATGGGCGACGGCGCATACCACTCAGTTTGCACAGCCAGGATGGCAGTATCTCGACTCTGCCTCGGGGCGAGTCGGCACATCTGCGAGTTACGTCTCGCTCAGGTCTCCGAACCGAAAAGATTGGAGCATTGTCCTGGAGACGATCGATGCGATATCCCCACAAACGTTTTCGTTTATTTTACGCAACGGGCTGTCGCGGGACACCGTACATGTTTGGCAGACGGGTGACAGTCATACGTTCGAGAAAGTTGCAGACATTGCGGTTTCGAATGGGCATTTTTCATACACCTTTTCTCCGCATTCACTTTACTCGCTGACAAACACAACCGGGCAAGGAAAAGGGCAGGCCATTTCGCCCGTTGCAAAGCCATTTCCCTTTCCTTATCGGGACGACTTTGAAGGTACGGAGATTGGCCGATCGGCGAAATACCTTGCCGATCAGGACGGCGCATTTGAAGTGCATCGATGCCGCGAACGCGAGGGGCGCTGTTTGGAACAGATGATCGTGCAACGGCCAATTCCCTGGTCTCCGCTGCCGGCTCCATTCACAATTGCCGGGGATGCGTTATGGGAAGATTACGATGTATCCGTTGACGTCCAGATTCCTCGATTCAGTTCAGCTATGCTCATGGGACGAATCGATTCTGCGGATGTCTTCAAAGACAGCGCCGCCACCTATCCATCCGGATATGTTCTGAAGGTCGGGGCGGACGGTCATTGGGAGTTGTTGTCTTCCCGATACAAGCAGCCGACTTTGACGCTTGCGACTGGTGTCCTGGGAGATCTTTCGCCTGGCTGGCATCAGCTCGCGTTGAAGTTCGACGGTCGGACTATCACTGCCTACCTCGACTCGAGCCAACTGTCTTCGATGGGTGATGATTCTCATGCACGAGGAATGGTCGCACTTGGCTCCGACTGGACCCCGGTACAGTTTGACAATCTTGCAGTCTTGCCGGGCAACGTTACTGCTGCAACTTCCAAACAATAGCCGCTTTTACAAAAGCTGTAATTAGACTTTGCCCGCATTCACTTTGCGGATTTTGAGAGGATACCTTTCATGTTGTCGAGCTCGACGTCGCGCTTCTTTCCGGTCCTTGCCGCGGTTCTTACTACAGCAACCTTGATGCCCGCAGTATTCGGACAAGTCTCTTCTCAACTATCCATTGACGCAACAGAAACTTCTCCTGTCGGGCCGACTTCGTTTCGCGGCGGAACTTCAACCAATCCCGACGGACATATACTGAGCATGAATGAACGCTACCTGACGATGGATGGGAAGCCCTGGCTCCCGGTGATGGGTGAGTTTCACTACACGCGAGTTCCAGAAGCACAATGGGAAGAAGAAATCCTTAAGATGAAGGAGGGCGGTGTTTCGATCATTGCAACCTACGTCATCTGGATTCACCACGAAGAGATCGAAGGGCAATTTGATTGGACTGGCCAGAGAAATCTTAGGCACTTCGTCGAACTTTGCGCGAAGCACGGCATGTACGTCTATCCACGCATTGGCCCATGGGCGCACGGGGAGGCACGAAACGGAGGATTTCCGGACTGGCTCCTGCAGAAGGCGAGCAACACCCGTCAGAATGACCCTGTTTACTTATCCTACGTTCAGAAATATTACGCACAAGTGGGGACGCAGTTGCACGGACTTCTGTGGAAGGACGGCGGCCCTATCATCGGCATCCAACTCGAAAACGAATATGCGGCACGTGGCCCAAATGCCGGTGAAGCACATATTTTGCAGTTGAAGAAGATGGCGATCGATGCCGGCCTTGATGTGCCTATTTATTCCGTCACGGGTTGGGACAACGCCGTCGTCCCTCATGGACAAACGATCGCCGTCTTTGGCGGCTATCCCGATCAGCCATGGCTTGCATCCCTCGAAAATCTTCCGCCCCAGGAGGTATATGTCTTTCGCCTCACGAGTCGAGTGACGGGAAATATGGGGATGATGGGGTCAGCTGCGTCTTCGAACCAGACTGGCAAGCAGTATGACTTCCCGTTCATCACCGCGGAGATGGGAGGCGGCGTTGAAGACACATACAATCGCAGGCCGGTGATTCAACCCGACGATGTTGCGGCGATGGTGCCGGTAATGCTCGGTTCTGGAGTCAATCTCTACGGTTCATACATGTTCCAAGGGGGCGAGAACCCGGATGGCAAGCTGACAACACTTCAAGAGTCTCAGGCAACAAATTATCCAACCGATGTGCCGGTCAAGTCGTACGACTTCCAGGCTCCACTGGGTGAATTTGGACAGGAGCGCGAAGTGTTTCGGAAGCTGAAGGTCTTCAACTATTTCATGCAGGAATTCGGACCTGATCTCGCTCCGATGGAACCCCATGCCCCAAATGCTCTTCCCGCTGGCCCACAAGATATGAACATCGCAAGGGTCATGGTTCGTTCGAAAGGTGATAGCGGATTCCTATTCTTCAACAACTATGTCCGTGGGGCATCCATGCCGATACGCGAGGGCTTCCAGGTGCGAGTTAAGTTGCCTTCGGGGATTCTTGCGCTGCCAGCTCACCCCGTCAATCTTCCTTCAGGATCCTATGGAATATGGCCCTTCAACATGCCGCTTGGCTCAGTGCGGCTTGTTTACGCCACGGCGCAACCGTTCGCACGGCTACAAAATGGCAAGGAAACCATCTATTACTTCGTTGCCACATCTGGTGTGACACCGGAATTCGCGTTGGACAAAGTTGACAGTGTGCGATTGCACGCAGCATCCGGCACTCTCAATACAGAACAAGGCGTCACGGCTGTGAGCGGCATCGTGCCGTCCCTCATTCCTGCCATCAGCATCGAACAACCGAACGGCGTTCGAATCAACATCGTCCTCCTCAGCCAGCAGGATGCGGAGGACGCTTGGAAGTTAGGGACACCAACTCACCAGCACCTGCTTCTGACCGGCGCCCAGATTTACTCTGACGAGCAACACACCTTCCTCGTTCAGGACGGGGACAATCGATTCTCGTTTCAAGTGACGCCGCCAATTGACGAGAATCTCAAAGGCAGTGTACATCTCGATGCAAAGGCCGAGCAGTTCGCGGAGAGATATTCAGCAGTAATGCCCGCAGCCCACCCAACTCTTCAATATAAAGAAACCGCAGCAGCAGGCGAGGTACAGCCGGCTCGGATGGGAGCTCCTGTGTCGTGGCGAAAGGCTGTGGCCGTCGCACCGAACGATGCTGATTTCGAACATGCAGCCAAATGGACCATCGCCATTCCGCCCTCAGACTGGGCCGGAGCGCACGAATTGTTCCTTGATGTGAAATACGCCGGCGATGTGGCAAGACTCACGTCTGGCGGCAAACTGTTAGTCGACAATTTCTACAACGGTAAGTCTTTCGAGATCGGCTTGAGCAGGTTTCACGAAGCGATCGATAAAACTGGATTGGAGCTTCAGATTCTACCAATGCGCAAGGACGCGCCAATTTTTCTGGAGGATGAATTTCGAATGCCACATGGTGATGGGCAGGTTGTCGACCTCAAGAACATCACGGTGCTGCCACAATATCAACTGACCATCGATCTTCCTCAGCCACACTAGATTGAACTTTGTGAGCCGAGCACTTACCCTCCGCCAGTGGCAGGCGCCTCAGGCCGGCATCGTCAATATCCTTCGTTCCGCCAGGCTGCCGCAGAGTCATCGAATAGGACCATTGCACAGAAAGAGTTAGTGTTGGCGTATGTTGCAGCGGGCGTGCTGTCACGGTTAATCCGTGCTGCATCAGTCCCACATGCGTTCGATTGATTCGAGCGATTTTCCTTTCGTCTCGGGTTGACGAAAAGCCAGGTAGAAGAAGCCAAGCACGCAAATTCCGGAATATATCCAGAATGTTCCTGCGGCACCAAGTGACTTATTCAGAAGCGGGAAAGTATAAGTAAGCACAAAGCAAGCCACCCAAAGCGTGGTAACGGAGATTGATACAGCCGCACTCCGGATGCGCCCTGGGAAGATCTCCGAAATCACGACCCAGGTGACCGGCGCGAGTGACATCGCGTAACAGGCAATGGCAGCCACAACCAATAGAAGCATGTGGAGACCGTGGCTGTGCCGGTGATAGAGGAAGGCGAGAATTGAGTATATGATCGCCAATCCTGAAGTCCCAAAGAGCATCAAGACGCGCCGCCCGTATCGATCTACTGTGCGTAGCGCAATGATCGTAAAGACGACGTTCACCGCCCCGGTTACAACGATATTGAATAGAATGTCCGAAACCTGATACCCCGCCGCGGAAAAAACCTCTTCGGCATAGTTGAAGATGACATTGATGCCGCACCATTGCTGTAATACCGCGAGAAATACTCCCAAGCCGAGAACTCTTAACATCTTTCTCTCAAGCAATGGACGCAGGGATGTCTTTCCGTGATCCCTCTCCTGCGACGCCTGAACCTCGAGGGACACACTTTGGCTATAAGCCGGTCCGCCAATGCGCGTCAAGATCGTCTTGGCCTTGGTCATTTGTCCCTTGCCAGCGAGCCATCGCGGGCTCTCCGGAACAAAGAACATCGCAATCAGAAAGAACAAGGATGGAATCACCGTGACTCCGAACATCCAGCGCCAACCAATCTGTCCGTTCCACGAGTAAAGAATGTCGTTTGCGGTGGCGTTATGTGGGATCGGTCGCGCGATAAGCCAATTGGCCAATTGAGCCAGCAGAATTCCGATCACCAGAGTGAGTTGGTTCAATGAGACGAGTTTGCCGCGCAGATGAGCGGGAGCAAGCTCCGCGATATACATCGGGGAAAGGCTGGATGCCAACCCGATGGCGAAACCACCCAGCATGCGCCACCCCACAAATACCGACAGTTGTCCAGCGAATGCTACACCGACCGATGATACGGAAAATATCAGCGCAGAAAGCAACAACGGGAGCTTCCTGCCGAACCGATTACTCAATATGCCGGATGTAAGCGCGCCGATCAGACAGCCGATCAGCGCACAACTCATTGCCCATCCCTGCTGGGACGCAGATGTCAGGTGAAAGAATCTCTCGTAGAAAGGTTTGGCTCCGCCTATGACAACCCAGTCGTATCCGAACAGAAGACCACCGAGCGCACCGACCCCGGAGATGGTCCAGACATAAGCGGTATTGATCGAAGTTGCGAAAGGCAGGCCGATCGGGACGACTTTGTCAGTGGATTGCATGCATAGTCTCCAGAGGAACGGCAGCGCGACCAAGCCACTCAGATCCAAAACGCTACATCGAAAATGTGTACGTTAACGGACGATCCATTAGGCCATCGGACGGCGGACTCTGTCAACTTGAAGTTAGAGGACAATCGGGACAGAATCAAGGCTCTGCGCCCAATGTAGAATTCCCCCGGCGAGCGGTGCAAGGTGTTCGTGTTATTGATCGAGTACAATTTGATACGCCAATGAACCCTAAATTACCCAGTTCCGCCGGCATCAAGGAGATCGCGAAAGCGTTGGGCACCTCTATCGGCACCGTGGATAGAGCTCTGCACGCAAGGTCTGGAGTGAGCCCGAAGACCAGGGATCGCGTTTTGAAGATGGCGGAGAAACTGAATTACCGCCCAAATGTCGCGGCCCGAAATCTGAAGTTGAATCATCGTCTCCGTATTGGTGTCTTTCTTCCGGAGCAGATTGCATCGTTTTTTGATCGAGTCCGGGATGGGATTCGCGCTGCCGCGGATGCGGGTGGCGGAATCGGGATCGACCTCGTGTTTCATTCCTATCCACGTCTTGGCGAAGGAGACTCAGCTGCGATTGAAAAGGCCGACTGGCAGCAGTTCGACGGCATCATCATGGCGCCTGGAAATCCGGCGGGACTCGGCTCTATTTCGAGGAAACTGGAAGCAGAGGCAAAGCCGGTCATTTTTGTCGCCACTGACGCACCGCGAATGACTCATCTCGCTTCGATTGCTGTGGATGCGACGGTTAGCGGTGGCATAGCCGCCGATCTTCTTGGGCACGTCATAACATCTCCGGCATCGGTAGCCACAATCACCGGAGATCTTCGAATCCAGGATCATGCAGAGAAGCTTCGCGGCTTTGCTGCGTCATTGGCCACTCTATCTCCACATTTGTCTCTTCTGCCGGCTATCGAATCCCACGAATCGCCTGACGATGCATACCGGGCCGCGATGGACTTGATCAAACGGCATCCTGATCTTGGCGGCCTGTACATCAACACAGCCAACAGTCTCCCTGTTCTGCGCGCCATGGAGGAGTCCGGCCACCTGGCGGGTTTGAAAGTGATCACAACCGATCTTTTTCCTGAACTTGTTCCGCTCATTGAGGACGGTAGAGTGTTGGCGTCTTTGTACCAACGCCCTTTCTCGCAGGGGAAGGCCGCATTTGAGATGTTGATTCGATTTCTTTCCTCCCAGGTGGCGCCCAAGCCGATCACTCGCCTGGCACCTCATATTGTCTTGCGAAGCAATCTCAGCCTGTTTGTCGAGATGATCGAAAGAGATGATTCAAGTTCCTTTTAATCAAGTCGACAGTGGGGCGCGGATTGTATCGATGGCAACTCGGCCCTTGACAGCCTTCATTTAGCGTAGGTATTCTTTCGTGTACGTTACCGTTTTATACACGAGGATCGGCATGCAATCGAAGCAGGATGAAGCGAGCACCCAGAACCCGACCCACTATCTTCACTTGCCGCCTGCACCGCCGGAATTGTCTGGTCCTGTCAAAGCATGGAAAGAAGACGTTGCGATTTGGACTTATGAGCCTGAGAAGCCGGATAATAACCCGATGTTTCTCGAGAAGCGCGTTTACCAGGGAAGCAGTGGGCGGGTATATCCATTGCCTTTTATTGGCCGAATTGCAACCGAACCCCGGAATAAGATGTGGAAAGCCATCCACATCGAGAACGAATATATCCGCCTCATGATTCTCCCGGAAATCGGCGGCCGCATCCATGTCGGATACGACAAGACGACAGGCTACGACTTCTTTTATCGCCAAAACGTCATTAAGCCCGCGCTCGTTGGGCTTGCCGGCCCGTGGATATCCGGTGGGGTGGAATTCAACTGGCCCCAACACCATCGTCCGGCAACTTTCATGCCAGTCGAAACACAGATCGAGAGTGCGTCTGATGGATCCGTCACGGTGTGGTGCAGCGATCACGATCCGATGCTTCGCATGAAGGGAATGCATGGCGTATGCCTGCGTCCAGGTCGATCGGTACTAGACCTTAAAGTTCGGCTGTACAACCGGACTCAATTCACACAGACATTCCTTTGGTGGGCCAATGTCGCCACTCGAGTGCATGAACAGTATCAGTCATTTTTCCCGACCGATGTCCGGTTCGTTGCCGACCATGCAAAGCGGGCGATCACAAGCTTTCCATTGAGTAATGGCTCCTATTATGGAGTGAACTACAAAGATCGTTCTGAGACAGGCGTCCCCGCGGACGAGGCGCCGCGAAAGTTTGTGCCCGACGGCTCGTATCCTCCGAATGATTTGAGTTGGTACGCCAATATTCCGGTTCCAACCAGTTACATGGTTACCGGCACCGAGCAGGATTTCTTTGGTGGATACGACCATCGAGCTGACGCGGGCGTCGTGCATGTTGCGAGCCACCACATTTCCCCTGGCAAGAAGCAATGGACCTGGGGAAATCATGAGTTTGGTTATGCCTGGGACCGCAGTCTCACCGACAACGACGGCCCATACATCGAACTTATGGCCGGCGTGTACACAGACAATCAACCAGATTTTTCGTATCTTGCTCCCTGGGAGACGAAGACCTTTACGCAGCGGTGGTACCCGATTCACAGAATTGGAGTGCCGCAAATGGCAAACGAAGACGCTGCGCTCAGTCTTAAAATAGACGACGGCTCTGCGCGAGTTGGGCTCTGCGTTACGCGGCCGATCGAGGCGGTGACGATCCGGCTCATGGACGGCGAAAAAGAGATCGAAAGCTGGGCGCGCAGCATCACAATCCAAGAGCCGTTGGTGCTAACAGCCACTCTGCCGTTTGGTACCTTAAAAGAAAACTTGTCAGTCGTCGTGGAAGGGGCTCAGCAAACGATCATTGCGTATAGTCCTCCGAAGATGGAAGAAGAGATTCAACCGTCAAGCGCGAGAGAACCTCTCCCGCCTGGCCAAATCGCATCCATCGAAGAGTTGTATCTCACGGGTCTTCACCTTAATCAATATCACCACGCGACCAGGCAGCCGCAGATTTACTGGCAGGAGGCACTGGAACGAGATCCTGGAGATAGCCGATCCCATAATGCTCTGGGATTGTGGCAACTTCGGCGCGGCGAGTTGGGGCGTGCAGCAGACCATTTTCAAGCGGCCATCGAACGCCTGACAAGCTTGAATCCCAATCCCTACGACGGTGAACCGTTCTACAATCTCGGAGTCACGCGTCGTTTTCAGCAGATGGGCAAGGAGGCTTACGATGCCTTTTACAAGGCGACCTGGAACGCGGCATGGCGCGGGCCGGCCCATTTTGCACTGGCTGAGATGGACGCAAAGAGCGGACGGTGGGAAGCAGCACTGGATCACGTGCATCGCAGCTTAAGAGCGGAGGCAGACAATCTCAACGCTCGAAATCTTCTCTGCTTTATTCTGGAGAAGCTAGGCAATCCTGTCGAAGCCAATGCCATCCATTGCGAGACGTGTTCTCTCGATCCTTTGGATATCGGAATCCGGTGGCGTGAGGGCATCGCGCCCGCCAACGGGCAAGAGTGCCTCGACCTCGCGTTCGATCTGATGCGCGCTGGATTGGATGAACAGGCGGCCGAAGTCCTCCGGTCGGCAAATTCTGAAGCGCGCGACGGTTCGGCTCCCATCGTCCTTCTCGCCTTGTCCGCGGTCGAGAGACGGCTCGGATCTCGTGAAGCTGATGCGACTCTCACCCGCGCTTTGGCGGCTCCGCAAGACTACTGCTTCCCCAGCAGATTGGAGGAATTGCTGCTCCTCGAATCGACAATTGCGCTTCGACCTGAGAATGGAGCCATCTACTTTCTTCTTGGGAATCTACTCTACAATGCCAGCCGGCACAAAAAGGCGATCGCCGCATGGGAAGCGGCTTCAAAGCAATTGCTCGATGTCGCTACTGTATGGCGGAACCTAGGTATTGCATACTTCAATGTTCAGGATAGAAAGGATGCCGCGCTCGATGCATTTGATCGCGCATTCCTGGCCAACCCAGCCGATGGTCGCATTCTCTACGAGCGTGACCATCTCTGGAAGCGCGTCGGCAAGTCACCGCAATCGAGATACGCCGAGCTTCTTCGGCATCCTGATTTAATCAGTCAACGAGACGATCTCTCGGTGGAGTTGGCAGCGCTTCTGAATCAGATGGGAGAACCTTCGCGGGCACTTGAGCTTCTGCTGGACCGGAAGTTCCAACCGTGGGAGGGCGGCGAGGGGCTCGTGCTGGGACAATACGTTCGGGCACGTCTTCTGCTAGGCCAGCTTGCATTGAAGATGAGCGATGCTTCGACGGTGCGTATTCCGGTCGAAGTGGGCCGGTGATTCCATTGGATGTGGGCCGCTGATTCCGGTGTGATGTGGGCCGCGATTGGGTTGCGATGTGGGCCGCATT
>Ga0302319_10013567_pt1 | contig 15278 bp, 12 predicted proteins | sample Bog_T0_2_FD_203319 | JGI IMG/M metagenome (GOLD analysis project Ga0302319, IMG submission 203319) | Peat permafrost microbial communities from Stordalen Mire near Abisko, Sweden - Bog_T0_2 | ecosystem: Environmental > Terrestrial > Soil > Wetlands > Peat | place: Sweden: Abisko, Stordalen Mire... | reverse complement strand
ACCAACGACACGTTGAAAATGCACGACTATAAATTGCCCGCACGTCTCAACGACGAAGACGTCGCGCCCCAATCGTTCACGCAGGCCTTCACGGACTCGCTCATCGCGCTCGCGAGTGCGGACGACCGAATCGTCGCGATTACCGCAGCGATGGCGGGGCCTACCGGCCTTCTCGGTTTCCAAGAAAGGTTCCCGTCACGATTTTTCGACGTGGGTATCGCCGAACAGCATGCCGTTACCGCTGCCGCCGGCATGGCAATGGGTGGGCTCAAGCCCGTCGTCGCGATTTATTCGACGTTCTTTTCGAGGGCGTTCGACCAAGCGAATCTTGACGTGGGACTATTGAATTTGCCGGTGCTCTTCGTGTTCGATCGTGCCGGCATCACCGGCGATGACGGGCCAAGCCATCATGGCGTGCTCGACATCGCACTATGTCTCGCCATCCCGAACATGACAATTTTCGCGCCCTCGTGCGTTGAAGAGATTCCTGAGATGATGGCCACGGCACTTTCGATGTCGACGCCGACGGCGATTCGCTTCCCAAAGACACTCCCCCAGCCGCTCGACAAGAAAATTGGCGAGGGACTTCGAGCTCGCGAGATTGTTCGAGGTGACGGTTCGCTCTGCGTGTTGGCGGTGGGGAAAATGACGCCAAACAGTTACCGCGCTCTCGAGCTCATGGGGGCCGAACGTTCGAGAGTTACCTTGTACGACGTTCGAGTTTTGCCACCCGATCCAGCGATGATTGATGACGCCCTCACCCACGATCGCATCATCACGGTCGAAGACGGCACCCGACACGGCGGTGCGGGAACCTTGATGGTCTCGGCAATTCGAAATCGTGCCCAAGAGCTCGAACGTCCGTTTCCATCGACACGAATCTTGGGCGTGCCGCGCGCGTATCTCGAACACCACCAACCCGACGCTCTCCTCGCAGAAATCGGACTCGACCCCGAGGGACTCGCCGCCGCCTTTAGCCGCCTTCTGGACGACCAACCCGAATTTCCACGCGTGCTCCCCGAGTCGCCTCGCTCGAATTTCCTTTGACGCGCTTCGACGATACGACAAGTACATTGCGAGCATGACGTACGACGTGGAAAAGACCGACGAGGAATGGCGACGCGAACTCGCACCTGAGCGTTACGCCGTGTTGCGCAAGGCCGCCACGGAAGCTCCGTTCACGGGATCGCTCTTGCATGTTGACCTAAACGGTTTGTTCAGTTGCGCGGGATGTGGACAGAAGCTCTTTACGAGTGCCCAGAAGTTCGACTCGGGTTGTGGTTGGCCGAGTTTTGATGCGTGTGAACCTGGCACCATCATCGAGCGCGAAGATCGCTCCCTCTTTCGACGACGTACCGAGATTCTTTGTTCTCGCTGCGGGGGTCACCTCGGACACGTCTTTGACGACGGTCCCACACCCACGGGGCTGCGCTACTGCGTCAATTCACTCGCGATCGACTTTGACGAGGAGAAGCGCTAGACGTCGAGGAAGCGACGTATCGCGATGGCGGAACCGACCGAGCCAATGACCACGCCGACGATCAAGACGACAGCGTTCGTGCCGAGCAGTGCATTGGTGTTGAGTTGGAACTCGTTGTGCAGTGGGTACCACGTGTGAAGTGCCGTGACGGCCAGTATTGCGACAACGGAGCCCAGAAGTCCCTGGATGAAGCCTTCGGTAATGTACGGGATTCGGATGAACCAGTTCGTCGCACCAACGAGTTTCATCACTGAAACCTCGCGACGACGCGAGAAGATCGCCATACGAATTGTGTTCAAAATTAGGACAGTCGCCGAAAGAAGCAGCACGCCCGCCAACGCGAGGAACACGATTTGGATGATACGAATCGCCCGGTTCATCTCGCGGATCTGTTGTTCGGGAGCGGTGACGCTATAGACACCGGGCTGGGACGAGAACGTTGACTGCACGACGAATGCGTTGCTCGGTACGGTGGGGACGCAGCGGAACGACGACGGGACCTCCGAGGGCGTCAACACCGTCGATTCGTCTTGGGGCAGCAACTTCACTGCTTCCTTGTAGTCCTGCGCTTGCGTGTAGTAGACGCAACTCTTGACGATGGGGAGATCCGCCAATTGGCTTTGCACACTCGAGATCTCATTTTGCGATGCAGCGGGCTCCATCCACACCGTCACGCGGGTTCCCTGCTGCCATTGTGCCGACGCTTGAGCGGCGCTCTGCTTCAAGAGCAAGGCCGATCCCACCAACGACAGAGACACGGCAACGGTTAAGACTGCGGCAATCGTCATCATTCGATTACGCCACAAGTTTCCCGTCGTTTCCTTGAAGGCGTATCGCAGATAGACGCGCATTACAGCATGACTCCTTCGTCAATCCCGTATACACCACGAACTTGGTCACGGATCATCTCACCACGATCGAGCTCGACGACACGTCGTCGCATTCGGTCGACCAACGCTTTGTCGTGCGTCGCCATGACGACCGTCGTACCCGTGCGATTGATTCGCTCGAGTAACGCCATGATCGACTCGGAGTTCGCCGGGTCGAGATTCCCAGTGGGTTCGTCCGCGAGCAAGATCAGAGGGCGATTGACGAAGGCACGCGCGACCGCGACACGCTGCTGCTCTCCACCGGAGAGTTCACCAGGTACGTTGCGCGATTTGTCGGTGAGTCCGACAAGTTCAAGAATCTGGGGCACCTGGCTGTCGACAGTTGACCGGGGTCGCCCAATCACCTCGAGGGCGAAGGCCACGTTCTCAAAGACGGTCTTATTAGGAAGCAAGCGGAAGTCCTGAAAAACGCAGCCGATATTGCGGCGAAGATACGGAACCCGCCATTTGGGGAGTTCGCCAATGTCGCGTCCCGCCTCGAGGATGCGCCCCTGGTCTGGAAGTTCCTCGCGCAGCAACAGTCGTAAGAACGTGGTCTTTCCCGATCCCGACGCGCCGACGAGGAAGACGAACTCACCCTTTTCAATGTCGAGGGTGATGTTCTTGAGGGCAGGAGTGCCGTTCTTATACGTCTTGGAGACGTTCTCGAAACGAATCACGCGTAAGCCCCCTTTTTAGGATTGTTGGATGCAGCGACGATGCCGCTCTACGCACTTTCCATTCTAGTTTGGCTCGCGAACGCGCTCGCGTCAGGAAAACCTTGGTTTATGGGGTTTCCGAAGTTCTTACGATCTAGAACGCTGGCGACGAAGTTCCGCTTCCATGAACCCGTCGAGATCACCATCGAGCACGGCATCGACATTGCCCGTTTCAAAATCCGTGCGGTGATCTTTCACAAGTTGGTAAGGCGCTTGGACGTAACTGCGAATTTGTGAACCCCACGCATTGTCCGCGCGATTCCCGCTGAGTGCGTCCATTTGTGCTTGGCGCTGCGCGCGGGCGCGCTCGGCCAATTTCGCCTCCAAAATCTGCATGGCACGCGCCCGGTTCTGGTGCTGACTGCGTTCGTTTTGGCAACTCACGACGATATTGGTTGGAAGGTGCGTGATGCGAATCGCCGAATCGGTCTTGTTCACGTGCTGACCTCCTGCGCCCGAAGACCGATAGGTATCGATGCGCAGATCCTTCTCATCGATCTCCACTTCTCCCGCATCGTCATTCAGCAGGGGCGTGACCTCCATGCTCGCAAAACTCGTTTGACGTCGAGCTTGTGAGTCGAAGGGACTAATGCGAACGAGTCGGTGAACGCCACGCTCCGCCGACAGCCACCCGTAGGCGAAGCGCCCCTTGACGATGCACGTCGCCGAAAGCAAACCCGCTTCTTGTCCTTCCGTTGCTTCGTCAATCTCGACCCCGAAGCCACGACGCTCGGCCCAGCGCGAATACATCCGCAACAACATCTCAGTCCAGTCCTGCGCGTCGGTACCACCAGCGCCCGCGTGAAGTTCGACGATCGCATCGTTTTGATCGTAAGGACCGCTAAGGAGACTTTGGGTCTCGAGCGATGCAATCTCTTGCTCCAATTTCGACACGCTCAACGCGAGTTCGTCGAGCAGCGACCAATCGGCCTCACCAGCACTGAGCGATTCGCGCGAAAACTCCGCCAGCACAATACTGTCGTCAATCTCGCTTCGTAATCCGTCGAAGAGATCGAGATCATTGGAGAGGCGACCGAGTTCCGTTGTGACCTCGCGAGCGTGATCTTGATCGTTCCAGAGATTCGGATCCTGAGCTTCGCTGTTCAAAATCTCGTGACGCACGCGACTGTCCTCAATCTTCAAGTAATCCTTCGCCGCACTCCAACGCCTCTCGAGTTCCTCTATTGCTCCGAGGGCATCACGCAGCGCGTTCTCTGCCTTAGGGTCGGCCATGGCACTGCTTGAACTTCCGACCTGAACCACACCAGCAAGGATCGTTTCGCCCGATCTTGTCGTGTCGCGCTGGCGCCGGAATCGCCGCTGTCACTACTGGCGTCGAGTGTGCGGGTAGTTCCGTCGCTCCCGGAGCGACCTGCTCGACGTTGGTCGACGCGCCAGCCAATCCTTCGTCGTTCGCCGGTTCAATCTTCGCCTCGACGTGAGTGATGTAACGCACGTAGTCATTGTCGACGGCTTCGAGGAGGTGCTCGAACATGAGATAACCCTCCTTCTGCCACGCCGTGAGAGGGTCTTGCTGGGCGACTTGTCGCAAGTGGATACCGTCGCGCAAGTAGTCCATGTCCGAAAGGTGCTCACGCCAACGTTGATCCAAAATCTGGAGCATCACGTCGCGCTCGATCTCTTTCGCAGTGTCCATACCGCCAGGAAATTCTTCACACTTCTTCTCGTATAACCCAACCGCGTCGTCGACGACCAATCCGATGATGTCGTCGCGATCGTCGTAGGCGGCGAGAGTGTCAACGGTAAGCGTCGTCGGGTAATAGATCTGCAGCTCGTTCAAGAGATAGGAGAGATCCCAGGTTTCTTGGAATTCACCATCGAGGTGCTCGTCGACAAATGTGCTCAGCACTTCTTCAATGAGTTCAATGGTGGCGTCATGGATGTCTTCGCCGTCAATGACTTGTTGACGACGCTTGTACATGACCTTGCGCTGCTCATTCATGACCTCGTCGTACTTGAGGACATCCTTACGAATTTCTGCGTTGCGCCCTTCGACCGTGTTCTGTGCACGCTCAATCGCGCGCGAGACCATCTTCGCTTCAATCGCCTCGTTTTCGGGCATCGTTCGATCCATCACCCACGACACGGCACCCGTCGCGAAGAGTCGCAGCAATTCATCCTCGAGCGACAAGAAGAAGCGACTTTCACCGGGATCACCTTGTCGACCCGAGCGTCCACGAAGCTGATTGTCGATGCGTCGAGAATCGTGACGCTCGGTGCCCAGAACGTAGAGACCACCAAGCTCGCGAACCTGGTCGCCTTCGGCGTCACAGATGGGCTTGTACTTCGCGAAGGCAACTTGGTAGGCAGCGTCGTATTCTTCGGTGCCGGGTTCGAGTCCCCGGCTCAGCGCCTCACGATTCGCGAGACCTTCAGCGTTACCGCCCAAAATGACGTCCACGCCACGACCGGCCATGTTGGTTGCGACGGTCACCGCATGAAGCCCACCCGCTTGGGCGACGATTTCGGCTTCGCGAAAGTGTTGCTTCGCGTTGAGCACTTCGTGAGGCACACCGGCCTTTGAGAGTTCTCGCGACAACAATTCGGATTTCTCCACCGACGCCGTACCGAGCAGGACCGGCTGACCCTTGTCACTGCGTTCATGGACCTCGTCGACGATGGCCCTGAATTTCGCGGCTTCGGTCTTATAGATGAGGTCGGGTTGGTCGATTCGAATGTTGGGCCGGTGCGTGGGTATTGGCACCACCGACAGTGAGTACGTACTACCGAACTCGCCCGCCTCGGTCTCGGCGGTTCCGGTCATGCCCGCCAATTTCTCGTAGAGGCGAAAGTAGTTCTGCAGCGTGACCGTCGCCCACGTGTGGTTCTCCTCTTGGATACGAACACGCTCTTTCGCTTCGACGGCTTGGTGCAGACCGTCGGACCAGCGACGACCATCGAGGGTCCGTCCAGTGAATTCGTCGACAATCTTCACGACGCCGCCATCGACGAGATAGTCCTTGTCACGATGGAAGAGTTCCTTCGCACGTAGGGCTTGGCCCAGTTGATGCACGTAGTTCGTCGCGACGGCGTCATACAGGTTCGCCACACCGAGCAGTCGCTCGACCTTCTCGATGCCCTCTTCAGTCGGTACGACCGTCTTTTTCTCCTCGTCGACTTCGTAGTCGGTGTCGCGGTTAAGGGAACGAACGATGGACGCGAATTGGTAGTACAACTTGGTGACGTCGGTCGCCGGACCAGAGATGATCAGTGGCGTACGAGCTTCGTCAATCAAGATCGAGTCGACCTCGTCGACGATCGCGTAATGGTGACCGCGCTGGACCATGTGCTCGCGTCGCCGCGCCATATTGTCACGCAAGTAATCGAATCCGAACTCAGTGTTCGTTCCGTAGGTGACATCGCTGGCGTACGCTTCACGCTTTTGATCAAAGTCAGGCAGGTCCGGTCCGACGCGGCCCACGCTCAGTCCCAAGAATTTGTGCAACGCACCCATCCAGTTTGCGTCACGCGTGGCAAGATAATCGTTCACGGTTACGACATGCACGCCGTTGCCCGCGAGTGCATTCAAGTAGACCGGCAACGTCGAGACGAGAGTCTTTCCTTCACCAGTCTTCATTTCGGCGATCCAGCCAAAGTGCAGTGCCATGCCGCCCATGAGCTGTTCGTCGTAGTGTCGCTGTCCTAGGACGCGGGTCGCACCTTCGCGCACCACTGCGAAGGCCTCAAAGAGTAGGTCATCAAGGGTCTCGCCTTCAGCAAGTCGAGCTCGGAACTCGTCGGTCTTGGCGCGAAGTTGCTCGTCAGTGAGAGCCGCCATCTCGTCGCTGAGTTCGTTAATGGGCGGCACGAGCTCTGCGAGCTGACGAACTCGCTTACCTTCACCCGCTTTGAGGACCTTCTGAAACAAACTCATGGTTATCAAGCCTACAGTTCGAAAGTGAAGTAATCGCCGCTCGCTCGCTCGCGCGGCGTCGGCGGCTTAGGGCCGATTCTTCTGCCAAACGGTCGTAGGGACTGCGAGTGTTGACCTGGTCTTTGACCCCACACTTGCCTGCAGCGGTGTCCGTGCGCGCCCTCGGCAGTACAAGACTCTCCGAAAACGATGTCGCACACTTCACCGGCTCGACGAATGACCACTTTGGCCACCCACCGGCAGGACTTACTTCTAAACCGCGCCATGCTCGGTTCCAAAAAGGCACCTTACGTGGGTCGTTTCGCCCGCGGCTGGCATCGACTTTCAACCACAAACCACTCGCAGCCCTCGTCACATCCTACGCGCCGGGGCCCTCAATGGGAAGGGCGAAGAATCAAGACGACAAAGAGACGAAATCCTAGGACCACCGTCGCGAGTGGGAGTAACGCTCGACGCAGCCCGCTCGCCGTCTGCCATTCGAAGCGCATCGCGCTTCGATGATGCGCGATCAACATTGCCCGAGAGTCGCGGCTTCGCGAGAGTCCCTCAATATGGGTGACTTCGGCGCTGGTGACTGCCGCGACCGACGAACCGCTCGCACGGACCTGCCAGCACAGCGCCATGTCTTCGGCGAACATGAAGTAGCGCTCGTCAAAGCCACCCACCGCTTCAAAGACGGCGCGACGAATAAGAAAGCATGCCCCCGAGACCCAATCCACACTGCCGTCGGGGCGCGCGGAGCGGTAACGCTTCGTTGCTGGATTCCAAGGCCACACCGGTGCCAACAACGCGTGCAGCCCGGCGAGCCATAAGTTAGGAAACACGCGTTGCGAAGGATAAATGCTGCCGTCGGGGCGAAGTATCTGGGGCCCGACCACACCCACTCGAGGATGCTCGTCCATGTAGCGCACCATCGCCACGATTGCGCCGTCGTGGACAACGACGTCGGGATTGGTCACCAAGAGAAATTCCAACGGCTCCGTTTCGGCGACGCCGCGATTGACGCCCCGTCCGTAACCCAGATTCAACTCTGGTACGACGAGGGTCACGCTTCGATGTTCGAGCGCCTCGGGGGTCGAACCCGCCACGCCGTTTTCGACGACTACGACATCGCGCACACCATTCTCGCGAAGTGAATCGATGCACGTTCCCAACGCTTCGCCCGCGTGATAGTCAACAATCACCGCGGCCACTCGGCCCGCAACGTCGCTCACGGTGTGCTCAATGTCGAACGATCGCGCACGAGCCGACGGACACCTTCATGCCAGTCCGGCAGAGCCTCGAAGCGTCCAGACCACTTGTTCGTGGACAAGTCGCTGCGCGCCGGTCGCGTCGCCAAAGGTACGGGCACCAGCTCGGACGTCGAAATCGGTGTCGCAAAATCGTCATCTCGGCCCAGCAGCGACCCAGCGAACGCCGCCACGTCGAACCACGACGTCGTGCCCGTGTTGGCGACGTGCCACGTGCCCCCTGGACGCTCGCGCACCATCGTCGCCAGTGCTCGAGCCATATCGCTCGCCAGTGTGACCGTTCCTACCTGATCATTGACGAATCGAACCGTCGCGCCGGTGAGCGCGCGATCGGCGATGACGTGCAGCACGTTCTTTCCTCGAACGCCCATAACCCACGAGACTCGAACGATTGTATCGTCGGCGCTGCACAGCAGTTCGCCTGCTCGTTTCGAGGCTCCGTAAACATTCAAGGGATCTGGACGATCCTCTTCGACATAGGACGCACCCTTGGTGCCGTCGAAGACATAATCGGTCGAGATAAAAATCAAGTGGGCGCCAATGTCGTGCGCAGCCATCGACAATGTCTCTGTCGCTGTGGCGTTGACATTGAAACACGTGTCAGCGTCGGTTTCCGCGCGGTCAACTTGCGTGTAGGCAGCGAGGTGCACGATGACGTCGGGACGTGTTGCGTTGATTGCCCGCGACGTCGCATCGCGGTCAGTGACGTCGAGCTCGTGATGGGTGACACCGAGTACGTCGAATTCGTCGGCATCGATTCGCAGGCCGTCGGGTTGAAACGAAGCGTCCGCCCCGGGCGGCGATACGGCGTTGAGCGTGTCCATGAGGTCCACACCTACTTGTCCGGCGGCTCCAGTGACCAGCACTCGCGTCGGAGGACTCACTCTGTGCCCTCGGTTCGTACATGCACGACGTCACCTGCCATAAAGCTCGTCTCGACGCCATCGATGTCCACCAACAAATGGCCAGCATCGTCGATGCCCGTGGCGAGACCGACGAAGGAGACGTCGCGTTGTTCAACGCGAACGCGTTGGCCAATCGTACCGAGCGAGGCACTGTATTCTTCGCGCGCGACGGCCCGCCCTTCGGCACTATCGAGCAAATATCGGCGCGGTTCAAGTTCTTCCAACAAGATGTCGAGAAGGGCCCGCGCAGAGATCGTGACGCCCGATTCTTGCTTCACACTCGTAGCGCGTGGTTTGACCGCGCTCACGTCGCGTAGGTTGATACCAATCCCCACGACGACCGCGGGGCCGCTTGGTGTGGCGACGAGTTCGGCGAGCAGACCAGCGAGCTTCAAGTCGCCCGCCAAGAGGTCGTTGGGCCACTTGAGCGAAGGTCGAAGTCCACAAAGTCGAACAAGGGCGGCGCGCGCGGCGAGGGCCACGATGGCAACAGTCAATTGCAAATCACTCGATTCGAGCGAGGGGCGAAAGAGTATGGAGCACAGTAACGACGTACCCGGCGTAGCGTCCCACGTGCGATCAAGTCGCCCTCGACCTGCGGATTGAAAATCCGCGAACACGACGGTTCCTTCGGGTGCACCGTCTCGCGCCCGATCTCCCAGCCACGTATTGGTCGAATCGATTTGGTCGAAATGCTCAATGTGCCACACGATTGGGTTCACCCCCAAAGATTAGGGTTTAGATGAGTGGTGGTAGAAAATAACAGTCCCGTATGGAGGTTGTCGTGTTAAAGAAAGTCCTCGTCGCTAACCGAGGTGAGATCGCGGTTCGCGTGATGCGCACGTGTCGAGAGATGGGCATCGCGACAGTCGCTATTTATTCCGATCTCGATCGCGACGCGCTGCACGTGCGGCTGGCTGACGAGGCGTACGCCCTCGGTGGTTCAACGGCAGCGGAGAGTTACCTCAACACCCCCGTAATCCTCGACATCATCAAGCGTTCGGGGGCTGACGGTGTGCACCCCGGCTACGGCTTCTATTCCGAGAACACCGATTTCGCCCGCGCCATCACCGAACTTGGCGTCACGTTCATTGGTCCCCCTCCTGAAGCGATCGAGGTCATGGGTGACAAGATCTCATCGCGACTCTTCGTCGAGAACGCAGGGGTCAGCGGTGTGCCCGGGCGCTCGAAATCCCTGGAGGATTCTAAGGAAATCGTCGAGTTCGGCAATGAAGTTGGTTGGCCGGTCGCGATCAAGGCTGCGTACGGCGGTGGCGGGCGAGGAATGAAAGTCGTGCGCGGTCCCGATGAGGCCGCCGATGCCCTGGAAAGCGCACAGCGCGAAGCCCTTAGTTATTTCGGGCGTTCCGAGTGTTATCTGGAGAAATATCTCACGTGGCCGCGCCACATCGAAATGCAAGTACTCGCCGACACTCACGGCAATACGTTGTGGCTCGGCGAGCGCGACTGCTCTGCGCAACGTCGTCATCAAAAGCTGGTCGAAGAGTCACCGGCGCCGAATTTTCCCGATGAGATCAGACGTGCGATGGGTGACGCCGCCGTGCGAGTGTCGAAAGCGTGCGGTTACGTCAACGCCGGCACGGTCGAGTTCATGTATCAAGACGGAGAATTCTTCTTCTTGGAGATGAACACGCGTTTGCAGGTCGAGCACCCCGTCACGGAGCTCGTGACGGGACTCGATCTCGTCGAATGGCAGCTTCGCATCGCGTCAGGTGAAGCCATTGACTTCACCCAGGAAGAGATCCAGCACAACGGGCACGCCATCGAAGTGCGCATCAACGCAGAGGATCCCGCCGGCGGAAGGTTTTCCCCTTCGCCGGGCACGATCACTCGCTTCGATCAACCCTCGGGTCCCGGGGTGCGTTTGGACGCTGGCTATATGCAAGGAGACAGCATTTCGCAGTACTACGACAATTTGATTGCCAAACTCGTCGTCTGGGGCTCCGACCGCGAAAAAGCACGACGACGTCTCTTGCGCGCGATCGAAGAAACCGTCATCGAAGGCGTCGCGACGACGCTTCCCGCGGACGTCGTAATTCTGACGGACGAAAACTTCGTCAATGGGACGCATTCGACCAATTGGGTCGAAGCCGCACTCGACTTCAGTTCGCTGCCGGTCTACGGACACACGCCCGTATCGGTAGGTGAAGGTACGGTCCGAAAAGACGTCACCGCCGAAGTGAACGGACGACGCGTGTCGGTCGCGCTGTGGGTTCCCGAGTCCGGCGACGACGTGATGCCGCGCGCGCACTCAACGGCCGCGAAACCACGACGCCAACACCACACTGGTGTCGTAGGTAGTGGTTCAGGAACCGTTAGCGTTCCCATGCAGGGAACCATCGTCAAAGTATCCGTCGAAGAGGGAGCAAACGTCGAAGCCGGCGACACGATCGTCATTCTCGAAGCAATGAAAATGGAGAACTCGGTGAACGCTGAAAAGGCGGGTGTCGTCAAGAGCATCAAAGTGAAAGCCGGCGACTCGGTAGGTGCCGGCGACGTCGTCGCGGTCATTGAATGAGTGCGGCGCACGAAGCGATTGACGCTATTGAAAAGAATCGAGGAGACCTGGTCGCACTCAGTCACTTCATACATGCGCACCCCGAACTCGGATACGAGGAGTTTCAAAGTTCTAATGCGGTTGCTGTGGCGTGCGAGCATGCGGGTTTTCGAGTTGAACGAGGCATTGCGGGACTCGCGACCGCCTTTCGGGCAACCGCGGGCAGTGGTCCTTTCCACGTCGTCTTTTGTGCGGAGTTCGACGCACTCCCCGATGTCGGCCACGCGTGCGGCCACAACATCATTGGCGCGTCATCCGTGGGCGCCGGTATTGGCCTCGCCGCGGTCGCGGATCAACTCGGCATCACCGTCACGGTGCTCGGTACGCCATCTGAAGAAGGCGGTGGCGGAAAGATTGACCTGATCAATGCTGGTTTCTTCGATGATGTCCACATGGCGCTGATGGTGCATCCGTGGCCCAGCGAGCGTCTGGAGGCACAGTGTCTCGCTGTCGACCACTTCGACGTGACGTTCAGTGGAAAAGAAGCACACGCGTCAGCGGCGCCGTGGGAAGGTATCAACGCCCTCGACGCTATGACCATCTCCCAGGTGGCACTCGCCCTACTTCGTCAGCAACTCGTACCGGGTGATCAATTCCACGGCATCGTGCTCGAGGGAGGTTCGGCCGCCAACATCATCCCGAGTCACGTCGTGGGCCGATTCATGGCTCGTTCCGTGACAAGTGAACGACTCGCCGTACTTCGCACGCGAGTGAACGCGTGCTTCGAAGCGGGCTCCCTCGCGACGGGGGCGAGTTTGACGATTGAAGAATTGGGCAGCGCGTTCTCACATATGGTCTCTAATCCCGACATCCTCCAGCACTACCGCCACGCGGCTGAATCCCTCGGTCGAAGCTTCGCCCTCGACGACGACGGTGTCGCGAAGCCAACGATCTCGACGGACATGGCCAACGTCTCACTCGTCGTGCCATCAATCCACCCGTTGCTCGCCATTCCCACCAACGGCGCCGTGAATCACCAACCCGAATTCACCGCGGCCTGCATCACCAAGGAAGCGGACCAGGCGATGATCGATGGATCGATCGCCCTCGCACTGACCGCCATCGAAGTCGCAAACGACGGACCACTTCGTGAACGATTACTGTCTCGTTCATGATTGTTGAACACGCGCTGCTGCAAATTCTTCCTGGACGGGAATCCGCATTTGAATTGTCGATGCTCAAAGCATTGCCAATCATCACCTCGGCCGAAAAATGTTTTGGCGCCGAGGTGCGCCGTCAGGTGGAAGACGGCTCCGTGTACCTCTTACTCGTTCGGTGGGATTCGGTCGACGCCCACATGGCGTTTCGAGAAACTGAACTATTCGCTCGCTGGAAGGCTCTTACGCATCACTTCTACGAAAACGCACCGAGCGTCACGCATTTCTATTCGTCGATTGACGATTAGTTCGGCTGGTACTCACCGAACTCGCTACGCAGCACGTCGGCGACCTCACCCAAAGTCGCCAATTTCGATAGCGCCTGTTTCATGGGATAGAGCAGATTCGCGGTCCCCTGCGCCGCCGTGCGCAGGTCCGCGAGCGCGGCGCGCACCGCGTCGTTGTCGCGCTCTCGCTTGAGAGCCTTGACGCGCGCGACCTGTGCTTGCTGCTGGGTGACGTCCACGGGGAACACATCGGCCTTGGTGTCCTCTTCCTCGCTGAACCGATTGACGCCGACGACGACCTTTTCGCCGCGGTCGACCTGTCGGGCGAACTCGTACGCCGCGGCTTCGATCTCACTTTGCATGTAGTTCGATTCAATCGCGGCGACGGCGCCGCCCATGTCATCGATCTGTTTGATGTATTGGCGTGCCCGCTCCTCGACTTCATCGGTAAGCGCTTCGACGAAATAGGACCCGGCAAGCGGATCGACCGTATCGGTGATCCCGGACTCGTAGCCCAAGACTTGCTGGGTCCGCAAGGCGAGTTTGGCCGCGCGCTCGGTGGGCAACCCGAGCGCTTCGTCGAATCCGTTCGTGTGCAAACTCTGGGTCCCGCCGAGCGTCGCCGCCAGCGCCTGGAGCGTGACGCGTACGACGTTGGTCTCGGGCTGCTGAGCCGTCAGCGTTGATCCGCCCGTTTGCGTGTGAAAGCGGAGCATCGTTGACTTGGGGTTCATCGCGCCGAAGCGCTGCGTCATGATCGACGCCCACAGGCGCCGTGCGGCTCGGTACTTCGCGACCTCTTCGAAGAGATTGTTGTGCGCGTTGAAGAAGAAGCTCAACTGCGGCGCGAAGTCGTCGAGCGCCAATCCCGCTGCGAGCGCCGCTTCGACGTAGGCAATGCCGTTCGCGAGGGTGAAGGCGACCTCTTGGACGGCGGTCGATCCTGCTTCACGAATGTGGTACCCCGATATCGAGATGGTATTCCAGTTCGGGATTTCCTTCTCGCAGTACGCGAACGTATCGACGATGAGGCGCATCGATGGACGCGGTGGATAGATGTAGGTACCGCGGGCGACGTATTCCTTCAAGATGTCGTTTTGAATGGTCCCGCGGATTTGTACGCCGCCAATGCCTTGTTCCTCGGCGACCAACTGGTACAAGAGCAGCAACGTCGACGCGGTGGAGTTGATGGTCATCGACGTCGTGACCTGGTCGAGTGGTAAGTCCGCGAGTAATAAGCGCATGTCCTGCAGCGACGAAATCGCCACACCAACTTTTCCGACCTCACCTTCGGCGCGAGGATGATCAGCGTCGTACCCCATCTGAGTGGGCAGGTCAAAAGCGCACGACAATCCGGTCTGACCAGCGGCAAGGAGGAATTTAAAGCGTTCGTTCGTCGCCTCGGCGGTACCAAACCCGGCGTATTGGCGCATCGTCCAAAGACGACCCCGATACATCGTGGGTTGCACGCCGCGAGTGAAGGGATAAAATCCTGGCTCACCTAATTGGCGCTGCTCGTCGAAGTCCTTGAGGTCCGCACCGGTGTAGACGGTCTTTATCTCGATGCCAGAATCGGTGAATCGTTCGGGTGTCGCCACCACTTCAGAATACGCCGTTGTCGCGAGACCTGACGATGGCGAAATCGCTGGTGATTCGTGCATTGTGCAGGTCACTTCGCCTCCATCGGTCAAGATGGAGCCATGTACTGTTCGAATTGCGGTTCCGAAACGACCGCCGCTTTCTGCAGCGTCTGTGGGACGCCCGCGACGCGCGCCGCGACGACCACCCGTGCCAGTGCCATTTACGCCGGCTGGTGGGCCCGCGTTGGCGCAACGATCATCGATAATCTCATCCTCGTCATCCCGAGCGCGTTTGTTGCCTACGTCGTTGGCCGAGTTACCAACTATCTTGCCGCCGACGTGGCTGCGATCCTCGTTGAGAGTTGCTATCTGTACGTCATGCTCACTCGTTCAGAGGGTCAAACCATTGGGAATCGCGTGGTTGGCACCCGAGTGCGCAGCGCCCTCGACGGCGGTCCGGTGTCGCCAGATCAAATCCTCAAGCGCATCGGGCTGGTCGCCGTCTACAGCTGCTTTGTCCTCGTGGGCAGCGGTGGCTTGCAAATTGTTGGCTTGATTGGTCTTCTTGATGACCTCTTTCCTTTGTTCTCACCGACGAAGCAAACGCTGCACGACAAG
>Ga0302319_10013563_pt1 | contig 15281 bp, 12 predicted proteins | sample Bog_T0_2_FD_203319 | JGI IMG/M metagenome (GOLD analysis project Ga0302319, IMG submission 203319) | Peat permafrost microbial communities from Stordalen Mire near Abisko, Sweden - Bog_T0_2 | ecosystem: Environmental > Terrestrial > Soil > Wetlands > Peat | place: Sweden: Abisko, Stordalen Mire... | reverse complement strand
AGCGATGCACCAGCTGCGGCAGGACGCGGTGGATATGAAGCGCGCCATCATGCACGGCGATATCGGCCTGGTGGCGCGGCTGCTGGAACGCTCGTGGATCGCCAAGAAGCGCACCGCGCCCGGCGTAAGCAACGCGCGCATCGAATCGCTGGAAGCGGCGGCGCGGGAAGCGGGGGCGATCGGCGCGAAAGTGTCCGGCGCCGGCGGCGGCGGCTTCATGATGTTCGTGGTGCCGGTCGAACGGCGCTATCGGCTGATTACCGCGCTGGCCGAGCAGGGTGCATCCGCCTACCCAGTGAAATTCTCCGAGCGCGGCAGCGAAAGCTGGACGCTGCGCCAGCATCGATGAAGCGCAACCTAATTTTCATCTGCCATCGAATTCCGTGGCCGCCGAACAAAGGTGAAAAAATTCGTAGCTGGAACGTGATCCAGCATTTGCGGCGCGATTTCGAGGTGCATCTGGGCTGCGTGGTGGATGACCCGGCTGACATGGCGCATGTCGACCGGCTACGCGAAGTTTGCGCCAGCGTCGGCGCGTTTCCGATTAACCGTAGCCGCCAGAAAATCCGCGCGCTGCTGAACGCGCGGCCAGGCAAGCCGCTGATGCCGGATTTTTATCATTCACCCGCGCTGCGTCGGTGGGTGGATGAGACGATGGCGCGCACGCCGATGGATATCGTCTATATCTACACAGTCGCCATGGCGCCCTATGCGCTGCATTTGAATCGTCCGGGGCTGATTCTGGATGCGGTGGATATCGATTCAGAAAAATGGACCGAATACGCGGCGACATCGCGCCTGCCGATGCGCGCGGTGTGGGCGCGCGAGGGCCGCACGCTGCTAGCTTATGAGCGGTTCGCCGCTTCGCGCTGCGACACGATTGTTTTCGTCTCCGAGCCGGAAGCGCGGCGCTTCATGGAACTGGCGCCGGAAGTGGCGGCGAAAACCGACTGGGTGGAAAACGGCGTGGATCTGGCGCGGTTTTCGCCGGCGCTGGAATTTGCCTCGCCGTTTACCGGTGGCGTGCCCTTCGTGTTCACCGGCAACATGGATTACTGGCCGAACGCCGATGCGGTGATCTGGTTCGCCAACGAAGTGATGCCGCGCCTGCGCGCGGTCGTTCCTGCCGCCGAATTCTGGATCGTCGGCGCCAATCCGGCGCCGGCGGTGGAGGCGCTGGCGGCGCTGCCGGGCGTGCATGTCACCGGGCGCGTGGCCGATACGCGGCCTTACGTGGCCCATGCCACAGCATGCGTGTGCCCGCTGCGCATCGCGCGCGGTATTCAAAACAAGGTGCTGGAAGGCATGGCCATGGGCCGCCCCGTCATCGCCTCGCCGGCCGCGTTCGAAGGCGTGCGCGCAGCGCCCGGGCGCGACCTGCTGGTGGCGGACGACGTGGAGGGGTTTTTGGCGGCAATATCGTCGGTGCTAGCGGGACAGCATCGGGAGCTCGGCGAGGCGGGGCGCGCGGCTATGGAGGCGGGGTATGCGTGGCCGCAGGTGATGGGGCGAATGGATCGGTGGTTGAAGGAAGCGGTTCTTTTTTGAAAAAAAGAACCAAAAAACTTTTGCACGTTGCTCGCCGGCAAGTCGGCGACAGCCGCGCAACAGTTTTTGCTTCTTTTTTCAAAAGGAAGGACTTTCTGTCTCCGTGCTGGCCTGCGGCAAAACCAGTCCGCGCAGTTCACGCGCCAGGTTCGGAAACGCCACCAGAATAATCGAGCCATAAAAGGCGGCCCCAACAGCGGCCAGGCACGCCAGCCGAAGCGCTTCGGGCCACACCGGCGGCAGGTAAGGGCGCAGCGCGATCACCGCGCCTGCCATCACCGCACCGGCCAGGAATGGCCGAACGGGCGACCAGAGAATTTTCCCAATGGGCAAACCGCCGCGCCACGATGCGATCATGGCCTCCGCGCCAAACACTGCGGGATAAGCCACGAGCCAGGCGTAGCACGCGCCGGAGATGCCCCACGCGCAGCCGGTGAGAATGGCAATTGGAAACGTCACCGCACCGACGCCGGTGCACCAGAACGCGGCTTTCGCGTCACCAATGCCTTGTAGGAAATTCGGCACGACGACAAGCAGGGCGCGAAACGTCAGGGCCATCGATAGGATGGACAGCAGCGGGCGCGCCGCCGCCCAACGCGGCCCGAACACGAGGCTGACGATCTCCGGCGCAGTGACGCCGATTCCCAGGAACAGGGGCACCACGAGCAGCGACATGAGCCTGATCGCCTTCAGGACATAGAAGCGGGCATCCGGGAGACGGCCTTGAACCTGCGCGAACGCGGGAAAGGCGACGTCGTTTATGATGGGCGCGATCTTATTGAGCGGCATCGCCGCGAAATTGATAACGACGGTGTAAAGGCCGAGATCCGCCGCGCCGAGCACGCGGCCGACAATGAGCACGTCGGCCGATGTCATGATCATCCAGGCGACATATTCCAGGCTGCTGTAGGCGCCATATCGCATCAGCGGGCGAACCGCCGCCAGATCGAAGCGCGGCCAATGGTAGAACTCGAACGCAACGAACAGGAAGGCGATCTGCCGCGCGATGTTGGCGGCCAGCCAGCCGTACATAAGCGACCACACCCCATGCCCGCCATAGGCCAGTACGATAACAAATGCGGACCCGATCAGGCCGGACGACAGCTCAACAATGAAAACCGGCCGTACCCGTAACCGCTTGGTCAGCGACATGCGCGGTAACGTCGTCAGGGCGTTGAAAATGAATCCCAGGCTTGAAACCTGGATCAGGGGCACGAGCCTGGCATCGCCAAACCATGTAGCAATCGGATAAGCCGCCGCCGACAACGTAACGGCCAGTGCCACCGACATCAGCAGCAGCACGCCGAACACGCTAGCAATCAGGGAATCGGGCGTATCCTCTTGCTGCAGCAGCGCATCGCCGAGCCCGAGATTCGCGAACGACAGCATGAAACTGGCAAAGACCTGCGACATCGCCATCAGGCCGTAATCGTGCGGCGACAGGACGTGGATGACGACCAGCGTCATGCACCACGAAACGATCTGGAAGCCGGCTTTCAACACGAGGGACCAGCCCACCGCGGACACCACCGTGTTCTTGAAAGTACTCGCCGCCAAACCGCGTCCTTCCCTATGCCTCATGTAGTGTTCGTGGCGCTGACGGCCGCCAACCCGGATCCGGGCGGTTCATCGCTTGCGGCAACCCGCCTGGGGGCATCAAGCCAACCGGCCCGTGCAGCGGAGAGGGACCACAAGCGGGGCCCCGTCGGAGAATGGGCCTTGGGGAGAATGGCCTTGGTATGACGCTTTGCCGTCAAGGCGTGACCGCTGCCGCCTCGTAGATATGCATCCAGGGCGGCTCCGCCGCCAGCGCCACCAGTTGGCGGCCGAATTCGCGCGAGGCCGGCACGCCAAAATGCGTCTTTAGCGCCGCCATGCTCTCCCAGCGTTCGAAGAAGGACAGCCGCAAAGGGTCCTCCAGGCTGGCATGCACATCGTGCGACACACAGCCGAGCTCGCTGCGGGACCGCCGGACATGCGCCAGCGACAGAGCGCGGAGTTCGTCGGCATTCGCGGCCCTGGCCAGCACGCCGCCGGTAACGATGATCATGATGTTTCCCGTGCACAAATTGTTGGCAAGGCTTTGTCCCTGAACCCCGGGCGGACGCAACGCCCCAGGGCCGCGTTGGTCACCCGTGTTGCAGGGCAGCGCCGCAGATAGCGGGCAGCGCATCATATCGGATCGCGCCAGCGCCCGGTTTCAATCAAGTTATCAGGGAGTTGCGCGATTTGAACGGCCGGGCGTCGGCATCCTGACGCGCGCGTCTGTCATAAAAGCTTCATCAAACTGTAATCGTAGTGTCTTGGTCGCCCACTAGGGTCCGCCGCGCCGGCGGAGCACCCGACTCCCCGCACGCCAACGCCAGACCCCTGCCCTGCCGGGGATACGAAACGCCCTAGGAGGATGCATGATTTCGCAACGCGCGGCCCTGGCCGTGGCCCTGGCCTTGGCTATCGTGGCCGGAGTGCCGGCAGCCGCCAAGGCCCAGTCGATCACCGGCGCCGGCTCCACCCTGGCCGCGCCGCTCTACCAGAAATGGGCCGAGGCCGCCGGCGCGGCCACCGGGATTACGCTGAACTACCAGGCGGTAGGATCCGGCGCCGGCCAGAAGCTGATTTTTCAGCGCACGGTCGATTTCGGCGCCTCGGACGGACCGGTGCCGCCGGCAAAGCTGGCCAAGAACGCGCTGCTGCAATTCCCCACCGTGATCGGCGCCGAGGACATTGTGGTGAATTTGCCGGGCGTGGCGCAGAACCAGCTAAAGCTGACCGGCAAGCTGATTTCCAATATTTACCTCGGCACGATCACGAACTGGAACGATCCGGCGATCGCGGCGGTCAACCCAGGGCTGAAACTGCCGGACCTGGCGATCGCGCCGGTTTACCGGGCCGATGGATCGGGAACCACCCTTGTGTTCACGAGCTACCTTTCGAAGGTGGATGCCGGCTTCAAAGCCAAGGTCGGCGCGGGCACCGCGGTCAGTTGGCCAGCGGGCACCGGATCGAAGGGCAATGCGGGAGTGGCGGGCACGGTGAAGACAACCGCCGGCGCCGTGGGCTACGTGGAGAGCGCCTATGCCACGCTGAACCATCTGACGACCGCGCAGTTGCAGAGCCATGACGGCCAGTTCCTGACGCCGACGCTGGCCAGCTTCGCCGCGGCGGCGGCCAACGCCGATTGGTCAACGGCGCCCAATTTCGCCGTGGACATCAACGACGAACCGGGCGCGCAATCATGGCCGATCGTGACCACCACGTTCGTTTTGCTGCCGACGAACCCCGCCAACCCGGCACAGAACGCGGCCGTGGTGAAGTTCTTTGACTGGGCCTTTACCAACGGTGATTCGATTGCCAGTGGCCTGCAATACATCGCTTTGCCGGCCAAGGTGAAGGCGCAGGTGCGAACCGCGTGGAAAACCCTGAAATAGCAACCGGCCGGCGGTGCGCCCCGGCCAGCTAAATTGTCGGCGGAGTTGAGGATTGCAGCAGTTCGGTAACGCCGTGAGGCCAAAGCGAAAAGCCAGCCGCTATGGCGATGCGCTGTTCAAGGCGCTGGCCCAGGGCGCCGGAGTTTTCGTGCTGCTGTTGCTCGGCGCCATTATCGTGCTGCTGTTCCTCGGCGGCTTGCCGGAATTCCGTAACGCCGGCCTGGGATTTTTCATCTCATCCGATTGGAACCCGGTCACCGAGCAATACGGCGCCGTGGTCGCCGTCTATGGCACGGTGGTGTGCGCGATACTCGCGCTGACCCTGGCCGTGCCGTTAGCCTTCGGCATCGCATATTTCCTGACTGAACTGGCGCCACCCTGGGCGCGCCGCACCGTCGGCACGGCGATTGAGTTGCTGGCGGCCGTGCCGTCCATCATCTACGGCATGTGGGGCTATTTTCAGTTGGCCCCGTTCCTGGCCAGCACGGTGCAACCCGCCCTGGCCGCGACGCTGGGGCACGTGCCGGGCGTGGCGCCCCTGTTCAGGCCGGTGGCCGGCAACGCCAGCATCTTCACCGCCGCCGCCGTGCTTGCCGTCATGATCATTCCGTTTATTGCCGCCACGATGCGCGATGTGTTCCTGACCGTGCCGCCCATGTTCAAGGAAAGCGCATTCGGCGTGGGATGCACCACCTGGGAAGTGATGCGGCGCATCGTGCTGCCCTACACGCGCGCCAGCGTGGTGGGCGGCATCATGCTGGGACTGGGCCGCGCGCTTGGCGAAACGATGGCGGTCACGTTCGTCATCGGCAACAGCAACCGCATCAGCAGCAGCATTTTCGCGCCCGGCAACACGATCGCCTCGCTGGTGGCGCTGGAATTTCCCGAGGCGGACCAGGGTAGCCTCCATCTTTCGGCCCTGCTGGCGCTGGGCTTCATCCTGTTCGTGATTTCCTTCATCGTGCTGGCAATTTCTCGCCTGCTGTTGAGCAATCAGCGGGCCCGCGCGTGAGCGCGCCTTTCCGGTATACCCGCGTGAGCGCCGCTTCAGGTTTGCGCGCATGACCGCTGCTGCTGATATCGTGGACAGCACCATCACGCCGCGGCGTGATGGTGCGACGGCGGCCAGGCTGGGCCGAAGGCGTCACAGTCGCAACGTTCTGGCAGTTACGCTGGCCACCGGTGCGACGATTTTTGCATTGGCCGCGCTGGGCTGGATTCTTCTCACGCTGCTCTGGCTGGGCCTGCATGGCCTGAAACTGTCGGTGTTCACCACGGTGACAAAGGCGCCCGGCTCGCATGGCGGCCTGGCCAACGCCATTATCGGCAGCCTGCTGCAAACCGCGCTCGGCACCGCCGTGGGCACGCCGATCGGCATGATGGTGGGAACCTATTTGGCCGAATATGCGGGGCGCTCGGCGCTCGGCAACGCGGTGCGGTTCGTCTCCGATATTCTGCTGTCGGCGCCTTCCATTCTGATCGGCCTGTTCATCTACTCCGTGCTGGTCTCGCCGTTTGGCGGCTTCTCCGGCTATGCGGGCGCCATGGCGCTGGCGGTGATCGTGATCCCGATCGTGGTCCGCACCACCGAAGACATGCTGACGCTGATCCCGGTTTCACTGCGCGAGGCCTCGATCGCCTTGGGCGCGCCACGCTGGAAAACCATCGTTTTCGTCTGTTACCGGGCCGCGCAGGATGGGTTGATTACCGGCATTCTGCTGGCCTTCGCGCGTGTGGCGGGCGAAACGGCGCCGTTGCTGTTCACATCTTTGGGCAACTCAGGCTATTCTGGCCTTGGCTCCGCCATGGCCAGCCTGCCCGTGACCATCTACCAATACGCCTCCAGCGCGTTCGACGATTGGGTGAGCCTGGCCTGGACCGGCGCCCTGTTGATAACGCTGGGCGTGCTGGCCATTAACATTATCGCGCGCCTGATCGTGCGCCGCCGCTGAAGGCAGTCGAACCATGGATCAGAGCACACAGCCATCGATACTTCGTGAGCGGGCCCAGGCCGAGGCCGCCGAGGCGGCGCGCGTTTCCATCCGCAACCTGGATTTCTTCTATGGCACCAACAAGGCGCTGAAATCCATTTCGCTGGACCTGCCGGATCGCAAGGTGACCGGCATGATCGGACCTTCCGGCTGCGGTAAATCGACGCTGCTGCGCGTGCTCAACCGGATGTACGATCTGTATCCGAACCAGTACGCCGGCGGCGAGGTCCTGATCGACGGGGTGAATATCCTGGAGCCGGGCACCGATGTGAACGCCCTGCGCAGCCGCGTTGGCATGGTGTTCCAGAAACCCACGCCGTTCCCGATGTCGATTTACGAGAACATCGCGTTCGGCGTGAAGCTGCACGAAAAGCTGCCGCGCGCCGAAATGGATGCGCGGGTGGAATGGGCGCTGTCCCGCGCGGCGCTGTGGGGCGAGGTGCGTGATCGGCTGCGCTCGCCCGCCGCCAGCCTTTCAGGCGGCCAGCAGCAGCGTTTGTGCATTGCGCGCACGATCGCGGTACGGCCCGAAGTGATTTTGCTCGATGAGCCGACCAGCGCGCTGGATCCGATCAGCACCCTGAAGATCGAGGAACTGATCGACGAGTTGAAGCGCGATTTCACAATCGCCATCGTGACGCATAACATGCAACAGGCCGCGCGCTGCGCCGACCAGGTGGCGTTCTTCTACCTTGGCGAGTTGATTGAAGTGGGCCCGGCTGGCCAGATCTTCACCGCGCCGAAGCAGAAGAAAACCCAGGAATACATCACCGGCCGCTTCGGCTGAGCCAGGGAAATGAGCAAAATGTCCGATCTCGCCCAACACATCGTCCGCAGTTACGAGCAGGAACTGAAACAGCTCCGCGACATGCTCGTGGAAATGGGCGGCCTGCTGGAAGCGCAGTTGGCAACTGCCACGGCCGCCGTGGTGCACGGCGATAGCGCCGCCGCCACGGCCGCCATGGAGCAGGACCCGGCGGTGGATACGCTGGAGCGTGAAGTGGAGCAATTCGTGATCCGCCTGTTGGCGCTGCGCCAGCCGCTGGCCGGCGATTTGCGGCAAATCGTCGCCTCACTGAAGATCGCCAGCGATCTGGAGCGGATTGGCGACTATTCCGCCAACGTCGCCAAGCGCAGCATTGTGCTGAATCAGTTCAATTTGAGTTTCAAACTCAGCGGGCTGGCGCATATGGCGCGACAGGTGCAGGAGAATCTGAAGCTCACGATCGACGCCGTGGGCGACAGCGACGCCGAGAAGGCGGTGCAGGTGTGGCGCGCCGACCAGGCCGTGGACGATATTTACACGGCGATTTTCCGTGAGCTGATCACCTACATGATGGAAGATGCACGCAATATTACGCCGTGCACACATCTGCTGTTCATTGCGAAAAACCTTGAACGAATCGGCGATCATACGACAAACATTGCCGAGACGGTGCATTATGCCTCGACCGGCGAGGTCTTGCCGGAAGGCCGCCCGAAAGGCGAAAGCTCCGCCTACACCATCATCCGGCCGCAGGAGCACTAAACCATGGACGCGGTGATGTCGCAAACGAACGAAATTCCCTCAACGCTCGCCAAGCCGTTGGTGCTGGTGGTGGAGGACGAGGCGGCGCTGGCCACGATGCTGCGGTATAACCTCGAGAAACAGGGGTTTCGTTTGGACGAAGCCGGCGACGGCCAGGAGGCGCTGACGCGCATTGCCGAGAACACGCCCGACCTGGTGCTGCTGGATTGGATGTTGCCGGTAATGTCCGGCATCGAGGTGTGCCGCCAGATCCGCCGCCGGCCCAATACGCGCGACCTGCCGGTGATCATGGTGACCGCGCGCACCGAGGATCAGGACGCGGTGCGCGGGCTGAACACCGGTGCCGATGATTACATCACCAAACCTTTCAATATGGATGCGCTGCTGGCGCGCATGCGCGCGCTGCTGCGCCGGTCCAACGCCGTGCCAACCAAGGGACGATTGGCGTTCCACGATATTACCATGGACCTGGCCGCGCATCGCGTGCAGCGCAACGGACGCGCCGTGCATCTGGGGCCAACCGAATTCCGGCTGCTGGAATTTTTCATGCAACATCCGCGGCGCGTGTTTTCGCGCGAGGAATTGCTGGATGCGGTGTGGGGGCCGGATATTCACGTGGAGCCGCGTACCGTGGACGTGCATATAAGGCGGCTGCGCAAGTCGATCAATGGGGGGGAAGAGCTGGATTTGGTGCGCACCGTGCGGGCGGCGGGGTATGCGCTGGATACTGAGCCAGTGTAAAAAAGGAAGTCGGTCTTTTTTGAAAAAAAGAACCAAAAAACTTTTTACGCGGCTGTCGCCGGCTAGTCCGCGACAGCCGCGTAGAAGTTTTTGCTTCTTTTTTAAAAAAGAAGCGCTTCGTGGCTCCCGCCAGGGGGGGCTTGCCCCGCAAGGCCATTTCCGCTGACTGTGTCTGCGCCAATAATGGGGGATACCATGCGGGGATGCGGACGGGCGTTTTTAATGGCCGGCGCCGCGGCACTATGCGGCGCGGCGGCGCCCATGCGGCCGGTGCACAATTTTCTAAGCGTCGCGATTTCGCCCGACGGCACCCGCGTCGCATCGGTGGAAGGCGACGAGACGCCGGCCGGCGATGTGGATATCCAGAACCTCGTCATCCGCGCCACGCAGGACGGCGCCGAGCACGCCGTGCCCCTGCCCTGCGGCGCCGTGCCGGAATGCACGCCGTCCGCCCTGGCCTGGGCGCCTGACGGCAAGACGCTGGCGTTTGCCCTGCGCAGCCCCGGCAGCCACTCGCACGCGCTCTACACAGTGGGGCCCGACGGCGGCGCCCCGCGCAAAGCGGCCGATTTCAGCGGCACCCTGGTGCGGCTGCGCTACGCGCCGGATGGCACGCTGGCCGCCCTGGCAACCGCCGGCGCGGACAAGGAAGTGGGTGCGGTGGAAGCCGGCGCGCCGGTGGCCGGCGAATTGGGCGCCGATGTGCACGAACAGCGCATCGCGATTTTGCAAAAGGATGGCGGTTTCCATTGGGCCTCGCCGGATAATCTGTTCGTCTATGAATACGATTGGCGCCCGGATGGCTCCGGCTTTGTCGGCACCGCGGCGCCCGGCGATGGCGATAATAATTGGTGGATCGCCAAGCTTTACGCATTCGACGCGAAAACTGGCGCGGCCCAGGTGATTTACACGCCCTCCAGCCCGCGCCAGCAACTGGCCGATCCGCGTATCTCGCCGGATGGCAAAAGCGTTTCGTTCATTGCCGGCATCATGAGCGATTTCGGCGCTACCGGCGGCGATGCTTTTCTGCTGCCGCTCGATACGCCAGGCGCCAAACCTACCAACATCACGCCGAAATTGCCGGCCTCCGTCACCGCCTTGTCGTGGGCGTGCGACGGCAAATCGCTGTTCGCCTCCGAGCTCGCAGCTGATCAGCGCCGCCTGGTCAGCCTGCCCTTGGCGGCCGGCGAGAAGGCGAAAATACTTGCTTCGACGCAGGAGGCGCTGGGCGGTTTCGGCGAGGATCCGTTCTCGATCGCCTGCGGCGCCGACAAATACGCCGTGGTACACGAAAGCTTCACCAGCCCGCCGGAAATCGAATTCGGCACGCCGGGCGCCTGGCGCGATTTGACGCACGCCAATCGCGGGCTGACAGCGCCGGCGATCGCATCGAGCGTGACGTGGAAGAACGACGGGTTCTCAGTACAAGGCTGGCTGCTGCTGCCGCTACAGACGCGGAACGACACGTCGCACGACAGCAAATTAGCAATGATCACGGACGTGCATGGCGGCCCTGCCTGGGCCAACCAGCCGTATTTTATCGGGCTGGGCGCCGGGCGGCGGCTTTTGGAATCGGGCTATGCGATTTTCCTGCCGAACCCGCGCGGCAGTTTCGGCCAGGGTGAGGCATTCACACTGGCCAACGTGCGCGATTTCGGCCATGGCGATTTGCGCGATATCCTTAGCGGAATTACCGCCGTGGAAAAAACTGCGCCGGTGGATGAAAAACGGCTCGGCATCATGGGCTGGAGTTATGGCGGCTTCATGACCATGTGGACCGTCACGCAAACCAATCGCTTCCACGCCGCGGTGGCCGGCGCCGGTATTAGCGACTGGCTCAGCTATTACGGTGAAAACGGCATCGATGCCTGGATGATTCCGTATTTCGGCGCTTCGGTTTACGACAATCCGGCGGTTTACGCCCGGTCATCGCCAATGACTTACATAAAACAGGTGCGCACGCCGACATTGGCCGTGGTGGGCGCGAACGATATCGAATGCCCGGCGCCGCAGACGCAGGAATTCTGGCACGCGCTGCACGATTTGGGGGTTCCTACTGTTTCGGTGATTTATCCTGGGGAGGGGCATGGGATGCGGGATCCGAAACACATCGCCGATTTTGAGGATCGGTTAGTGGGGTGGTTTGGGAAATATCTTAAGTAAGGGAAGCGCTTCTTTTTGAAAAAAGAAGCAAAAACTTTTGCACTTCTGTCGCGGAGTAGTCGGCGACAGCCGCGCAGAAGTTTTTTGGTTCTTTTTTTCAAAAAAGAACTGCTTCCTTGATATCCGGCCCAACCCACCGCCGTCGCGCCACCTCGGAAAACAGCGTCTCGCGCCGCCAATATTCCAGCAGCCAGCCAGGATCGCCCAGCCGGGACCCGAGCAGCTCATTGCAGACACGGTACAGGCAATCGTTTCGGCGCCCGGCATAAAAAACGCGGGCGGCGCGGATTGATGCCTGGGTTATGGTTTCGTGGTAGCCGCTATTGGCGGTGTTCGCCACGCCCGTGGCTTCGTTGTAAGCGCGGATAATACAAGGCAGGGCCTGGACGGCATCGATGTCCGGGCGGCAAGCGATCAACCATAGAACCGCAGCGAAATGCGCGGCGTGCGTCCACTTGGCTTTGGGCAGGGTACGGCTGATCAGCGCCGCGCCGATCGCGGCTATTTCGGCATCGCTGGTGTAGGGTTTGAACGGGCGCATGTAGCGGAACTCCAGGCTTGGGTTGCCCGGCGCGGTCCGCATAAAACAAACCCGCCGGTGGGGGCGGGCTTTGTCGTGAGCGGTGTTCGGAAAGCCGGAAGCTAGATTTGCTTCCAGGCCGCCGCATGCACGCACGCCAAGGCCGCCGGTTTGGGCTGGCCTTGTTGCTGCGACGGTGCGCGGCGGTGCGAGAACATGCGGCGTGGGTAATACCGCGGCTTTCGGCCTGTCAACCGAAAAAAGGCAGGTCCCTGCCCTTCCTTTATGGTGCCAGTTGCTGCGCCACCAGCGTTTGGCCATCCACGGTGCCGGTCAATTGCGCCATGGCTTCGGTTTGCTGGTCGTTCCAGTTGAGCTGGATCGTGCCGGTGTGGCCTGTCGCCGTAACAGTAATTTGGGCCGCGATATCACCGGTCAACTGGTTCCAGTGCAACGCGCCGCTGACGGTTACGTCCGTGGTCCACTGCATATCCGTCAATTTAAGATCGTAACCCAGTTTCGTCGCATGCAGCGTGAACGAGCCGCCGCGCAGGCCAACATCGCTGCCGCTCGGGGTTATGTAATACCGCGCCAGCGCGTCACCCACGGTAGCGGTGGCGGCGGCCGCCAGTTGCAGCCCTATTGCGTCCACCTGGTTGCCCGGCAGCGCCTGGGCAGGCGCCACGCTGGTGTAGCTCGTGGCGAAGGCGGGCACGGTACGGATGGGCCTGATATCGGCCACGCAGGATGTATCGCCCGTGCTGCCGCCGGTCAGCACGAAATGGCGCACGATCGGGCCGATGCAGTGCGATAAATCCTCGCCATCCGGCGGCACGAAAACACCGGCATCGCCGATGGCCGATTCGTGCACCAGATTGGTGGTTTCGATATAGGTCGCATTGGGAAACAGCGCGGCAGTTGCGGCGCCTTCCGAAGGGCTTGTGACGGTATCAAGCTCGCCCGACAACACCAGCACGGGCATGCCGGGGAAAACCGATCCGGGCGGAATGGGCTGGTGCGGCGCCACACCCTTGGCGGGCCGGCTCCAGCGCAGGCAGGTATTGTATTCCTCGGCGTTCATCTGGCTGTGCACGGCTTCCTCGATGGTAAAGGGCGCGTACGTGCCAGGATGATCGGCCGCCAGCGCGGCCAAACTGGCCTCATATTGCTCGATGCGCTTGCTTACCGATGCGCGCAGGTTGAAATTCGTGCCGTATTCGGCGCACTGCACCGCATCGGCCAGGCCCACGCTGAATTCCTCGTACGGTCCACCGCCGGCATAGGAATCCCGTGCTTCGGCAACCAGGCGCAGCAACGGCAGGCTATCCTGATTATCCAGCCAGGCGCGCGAAGCGGCATCCAGGTCGCGCCATGCCGTCGGCGAATTGCCGGCGTTGGCGATGATCAGGAACATGCCCTCGGCATCCGCGGTTACCTTACGCGGTTCACCCTTGGCGCCGGGCGCGACGCCTTTGATCGGCGCGGCGCGCAAATTATCCAGCAAAGCCTCGAAACGCTTTTTCGCGTCACGCCCCAGCACCGCGCAGGGGCTGGAGCGCGCGCACACCAAATTCATCGCCACGCGGCCGTTATTGACTTCCGAATTCGAATTGTCGTTGACCACCGGGTAGGCGCTATCAAGCACGATGGTGCGCAGCAGGCTCGGATAGAGCACGGAAAGCACCTGGCCAAACCAGGTGCCGTAGCTATCGCCATAATAATCGACCGGGCTCAGTTGCAATGCGGAGATCACGGCCGCAACATCCATCGCCGCGTCGGCGGAGCGGTAGAACCAGCCGCTGGCGCCGAGTTGTTTGGCGCATTCGCCAACATCGCCAACGCTTGGGTTGTAGGCCTTTTGCAGCGCCGGACAATCGATCGGTGAGGACAGGCCGGTGCCGCGCTTGTCGATCAGAATAATATCCCGCCGGTCGCGCAGGGGCGTGAATAGCCGCACATAGCCGTCGCGCGATCCGGTGGTGGAATAACCCGGGCCGCCTTCCTGCGCCATGATCACACCGAGCGATGGCTGCGACATATCCGTGTGCTGATAAAATTCAAAACCGACATTCACCGTGCCCGGATATGTTCCGCTGCGGTCGAGCGGCTGGGCAATGCTGCCGCAATACCCGACATACTCCTTGTTGCAGTAATCCAGCGTCATGCCGCCCACCGTGATGGTGGGTGGCGGCTTGGCGTGCGCCACGCCGCCCAGGAGCAGAAGCAGACACAGGCCGCGCCCAATCATGCTCAGAACCTCGCCGTGACCGTGAACGTGGCCGAGAACGGCTCGCCCGGCAGGCCATCCTGGTAGGCGCCACCGAGATATTCGCCGTTCACCGGCGGAATTTGACTATAGTAATATTGCCAGTACCGCTCATCGAACAGGTTCTGCAGGTTCAAATCGAAACGCACGTGCTTCACCACTGGCAGCGTGGGCGTCGGCAACGTGTAGCTGAGCAGCAGATTGTAAACCGTGAAGGCCGGCAATTTATTATTGGGGTTGGTGACGGTATCGCCCTGCGTCTGGTCGGGCGGATAGGGCGGCACCACCTGATAGATGCTCAAATCGTAGGTGGTGTATTGGGCGCCGGTATATTGGCCGGAAAAGCGCGCCGAGAATGCGTCGTTGTCCAGCACCAGGCTCTTGCGTTCGTAATCGACGCCGAAATTCGCCAGCCATGCCGGCACGCCGGAAATTGGCGAATCCTTCAGCGCCAGGCCATACTGATCCTCGCCGATCGTGGAGAATGTCGGCTGCGTCACAAGATATTTAGCCAGGATGTATGAGCCGTTGGCAAAAAACTGGATTTCCGGTGTGGCCTGCCAGGTTACCGCGGTTTCCACGCCCTTGAACTCGCGCTGGCCGGAATTGCCATAGAAATTCTGGCCCTGGGTATTGCCCGATCCGGCATAGAAGCCGAAATCGCGGTCAACTTTCTGGTAGAAATAGTCAGCCGAGATCAGTAGTTTCGGCGTGTCGTATTTCACGCCACCTTCGTACATGTGCACGATCGAGGCATAAGGCACGCCGCCGATCGTCGTCGGCCCGAAATCATTGGTCGGCGCGAACAGCGCGCTGGTGCCATAGCTGGCATAAACCGATGCACCAGCCAGTGCCGGGGCCACCTTGTCGAAATCGTACGATATGTTGAAAAAGGGCAGATAATCACGATCGAATTTATGCAGCTTATACTGCGGGATATAATAGATCGCGCCGTCGTAAGGCGGGTTCTTGGGATAGCACGCGGATGGCTGGCCTGGCAGCGAATTGCCGTTGTTATCGAGCAGGCAGGCCTCGGCGAAATCGACCGCGTGGTTGCTTGAGTAGGTACCCTCAATTGTCACGCCAGGCGTCATGT
>Ga0302319_10013561_pt1 | contig 15283 bp, 11 predicted proteins | sample Bog_T0_2_FD_203319 | JGI IMG/M metagenome (GOLD analysis project Ga0302319, IMG submission 203319) | Peat permafrost microbial communities from Stordalen Mire near Abisko, Sweden - Bog_T0_2 | ecosystem: Environmental > Terrestrial > Soil > Wetlands > Peat | place: Sweden: Abisko, Stordalen Mire... | reverse complement strand
ACTGCTTTCGTCACGACTTATTATACCTTGGTACAATTGAAGCATTCTTGCATATCTCTAAAATAAAATCTTAACTATATACAAATACGATGAAAGAATAATGTTATCAGAAAAGGAATTAACAAACATAAGTTTACTTGCTGGGAAGCCGCCTAACTCAGGGATGTTAGTCGATGTGCCCAAATTGGTCACATCCTATTATTCTGATGTGCCTGATCCTTGGGTGAAGGCTCAGAGGGTTTTATTTGGCACCTCCGGGCACCGTGGATGCGCATTTAAAAAGTCTTTCAATGAATGGCACATACTCGCCATTACACAAGCGATTTGCCTATACCGTAAGAATCAGGGTATTAACGGCCCTTTGTTTCTTGGGTTTGATACCCATGCATTATCTGAGCCGGCCCGCAGAAGTGCACTTGAGGTATTGGTAGCTAATGGTGTCGAAGTTATGCTTTCAGAAAATGATGAATATACACCGACCCCAGTGATCTCTCACGCGATTCTTTCCTATAACCGCAGTCGGAAGACTGGCCTCGCCGATGGTATTGTTATTACCCCTTCCCATAATCCACCCCATGATGGGGGATTTAAATATAATCCTCCCAATGGGGGGCCTGCGAATTTAAATATTACGGATTGGATCGGAGCGACAGCCAATACATTTCTTGAAGCAAAGCTGCAAGGAATTAAACGGATGCTTTATGAGAAAGCGTTAAGTGCTTCGAGCATACATCGGCATGATTATCTAAATACCTATATCAATGATTTAGAAAACGTGATCGATATGAAGATCATTAAAGAGTCAAATTTAAAGTTAGGAGTAGATCCACTCGGTGGTGCCGGAGTCCATTATTGGGAACCTATTGCTGAGCGCTATAAAATCAATTTACGAGTTATCAGCGAAATTGTTGATCCGACGTTTAGTTTTATGACAGTAGATTGGGATGGGCAGATCCGTATGGATCCATCTTCTTCTTATGCCATGCAGCGGTTAATAAGAATGAAAGATCAATTTGATTTAAGTTTTGCTTGCGATACTGACCATGACCGGCACGGGATAGTTACTAAAGTTGCAGGCCTATTACCACCCAATCATTACCTTTCCGTTGCTATTTTTTATCTTTTTCAACACCGGCCAAGGTGGAATTCTAAAGCTGCAGTTGGCAAGACCTTGGTAAGCAGCCAGATGATCGATCGGGTTACTGCAAAACTTGGTCGTAAACTTTACGAGGTGCCTGTTGGTTTTAAATGGTTTGTTGATGGTTTGATGGATGGTTCATTAGGGTTTGGTGGTGAAGAGAGCGCGGGTGCGTCTTTTTTGCGTTTGGATGGAAGTGTTTGGACAACAGATAAAGATGGTATCGTTCCGGCATTGTTATCGGCAGAGGTCACAGCCCGAATGGGAAAAGATCCTGCGGTAATTTACCACGATTTGACAGAAGAGTTAGGCGAACCTTTTAGTGAACGCCTTCAAGCGCCAGCCACCCCGGCACAAAAGAAAGCTTTAAAAAAATTTACTGCATTACAAGTTAATCGGACAGATTTGGCTGGAGAGAAGATTAAGGCTATCTTGACCCATGCTCCAGGTAATGGCGCTGCTATAGGCGGTTTGAAAGTGGAAGCAGAAAACGGGTGGTTTGCCTTACGTGCATCAGGAACTGAGGATATTTATAAAATTTATGCAGAAAGTTTCCAGGGAGAGGAACATTTGCGCCACATTCTCGAGGAAGCACAAACCATCGTGAACGATTGCTTTGCGACATCGGCGTTGTTTACCTAGAAGGAGAAAGTATGAGCAAGCAGAAACCTGTAAAGAAGCCGCTTAAAAGCAATTTATCTGCGGACGTCAAAGGATACGATTCTTTGGAAAAACTTGCTTTGAATATGCGTACTTCGTGGAATCATGCCACTGATGAAATATGGCAGACTCTTGATCCCGCAATATGGGAATTCACGCATAATCCTTGGGCTGTTTTGAAGGCGATTTCAAAGGACCGTCTCGAAAGTGTCCTGACCGATCCTGCATTCCGTAAGAAAGTAGACGAGCTTGTTCAAACCAGGGAGCGTGTGATGGCGCAACCCGGATGGTTTGGGCAGCATCACGCGAAGTCTTCTTTGACCTGTGTCGCTTATTTTTGCATGGAATTTATGTTGAACGAATCTCTCCCGATCTATTCAGGAGGACTTGGCAATGTGTCCGGTGATCAACTGAAAGCCGCCAGCGATTTAGGCGTGCCTGTGGTCGGAGTCGGACTGCTCTATGCCCAGGGTTATTTTCGTCAAACTATTGATAAGGATGGAGAGCAGCAGGTGCACTATCCGCTCAATGATCCGCAAAAGTTGCCGATCACACCGTTATGTCAAAAAAATGGCGAGCAATTACGTTTACAGATAGCCTTTCCAGGCCGTTCGGTATGGCTGCGTGTCTGGCAGGTTGTGGTCGGTCGAGGAAGACTTTATTTGCTCGATAGCAATGATGCGGCTAATAGTCAGGCTGATCGAGGAATCACCGGTGAGCTTTACGGGGGCGATGCTGAGTTGCGTTTACAGCAAGAGCTGGTTCTTGGGATCGGCGGATGGCGCCTGCTGGGTAATCTTGGCATCAAGCCGGAAGTTTGTCATCTCAATGAAGGGCATGCGGCTTTCGCTGTCCTGGAGCGTACCAGAAGTTTTATGAAGGAAAGCGGTCAGCCTTTTGAGGTGGCGCTGGCTGTTACCCGGGCAGGGAATCTTTTTACGACACATACAGCGGTGGAAGCTGGATTTGATCGATTTTTACCGGCACTTATAGAAAAATATTTTGGCCAGTATGCGAAGGAAGAATTGGGTATTTCAATTCAGGATCTTTTGGCACTTGGACGTCAGGATCATAAAGATCCGTCAGAGAATTTTAACATGGCCTATTTGGCTATCCGCGGGAGTGGTGCGGTCAATGGTGTAAGTCGTTTGCACGGACAAATCAGCCGGCATCTTTTTGTACCTCTCTTTGAGCATTGGCCCCAGGATGAAGTGCCGGTAGGACATGTGACCAATGGGGTTCATATGCCCAGCTGGGACTCAAAGGCAGCCGATAATCTTTGGACGGAGGCTTGTGGAAAAGATCGCTGGTTGGGGACAATAGAAAAACTGCAACAGGACATTCGTCAAATTTCTGACGACAAGCTTTGGCAATTTCGTAACACATCTGCCAAAGTCCTTGTTGAATACGCTCGCGTACGATTATCCAAGCAGCTGACTACTTCAGGAGAATCACCCGAGACAATTGAAGGGGCGAAACATTTATTTGATCCTAACGTGTTAACGCTGGGCTTTGCGCGGCGTTTTGCGACCTATAAGAGGCCGACCTTGCTACTGCATGACCAAGAGCGGCTGGTCCGCTTGTTAACAAATTCCAAGCGTCCGGTGCAGCTCATTATGGCTGGAAAAGCCCATCCCGCAGATCAGGCAGGACAAGCCTTGATTCGGGAATGGATACATTTTATACGGCAAAGCAAAATTAGATCCCATGTCATTTTCTTAAGTGACTATGACATTTTGCAGGCAGAGCATCTGGTGCAGGGGGTAGATGTCTGGATTAACACGCCACGCAGACCTTGGGAGGCCTGTGGAACGAGCGGCATGAAGATTCTTGTTAATGGCGGCCTTAATCTATCTGAGCTGGATGGTTGGTGGGCGGAAGCTTACTCACCTGAAGTGGGGTGGGCTTTAGGCGATGGTAAGGAGCACGGGGATGATCCTGCTTGGGATGCTTTTGAAGCCAACGCTCTTTACGACCTGCTTGAACAAGAGGTGATCCCGGAGTTTTATACCCGGAATAAAAGCGGAGTTCCTCTTGCCTGGGTCAAGCGGATGCGAGAGAGTATGGCAAGATTGACACCGCAATTTTCCACTAACCGAGCAGTCAGAGAATACGTCGAGCAGCATTATCTTCCGGCAGCTGACGCCTTTCGTAAGCGCGCGAACGATAAGGGAGCTGTGGGTCAAACAATAGTCAATTGGGCACGCACGGTGAAAGAAAAATGGGCCACGATATACTTTGGCGCAGTGACCGTTACGACTAAGTCCGATCAATACGTGTATGAGGTCCAGATCTACCTCAATGACCTTGCACCAGAGGCGGTGCGCGTTGAACTTTATGCGGACGGGGTCAATGGTGGCAACCCGGTGCGTCAGGAGATGAAACTTGTTCAACCATTGGCAGATGCGAAGGGCGGTTACGTTTACAGCGCAGTTGTGCCTGCGGCCCGGTTAGCGTCGGATTATACAGCGCGAGTGATACCGTATTTCGTCGGTATTGCCGTTCCCTTAGAAGAGGCTCACGTCCTATGGCAAAAATAAAAAAAGCAGTTCCCTACACGACCTTGTTTCTTGATATCGGAGATGTATTGCTCACCGATGGCTGGGACCATCATGCCCGCAAACGTGCCGCGACTAATTTTAAGCTGAATTTGGCCGAGATGAATGAGCGGCATCATTTAATTTTCGAGACCTTCGAAGAGGGAAAGATCACGATGGAAGAATATTTAGATCGGGTGGTCTTCACCCAAAAGCGGTCGTTCACGCCGGCCCAGTTTCAAAGCTTCATGTTTGCTCAATCGAAACCTTACCCGAAGATGATCGCGTTGGTCCGCCAGCTTAAGGCATGCGGATTGAAGATTGTCGTCGTCAGCAATGAAGCACGGGAATTGAATTTGTACAGAATTCAAAAGTTCAACCTTGATGAGTTTGTGGATATTTTTATTTCCTCCTGCTTTGTGCACTGCCGAAAGCCTGACGCGGATATCTTTCGTGTTGCGCTCGATATCGTTCAGGTTTCGGCCAAGCAGGTATTTTATATCGATGATACTTCGATGTTTGTAGATATAGCGCAAGGTTTGGGGATTAGAAGCATTCTTCACACGGACTACAAATCTACGTTCGCGAAACTGGCTGCATTCGGATTTCAAACTGACGAAGGTGTTTTTAATGCAAGCAGATAAGCCACATATTCTGACGATCAATGGCGGTTCATCAAGCATCAAGTTTGCGATGTTTGAGGTTGGTGGTTCACTTCGACGGATTTTGGATGGCGCGATTGATCGGATTGGGTTGCCGGAGGCTACCTTTAAAGTAAAAGGATCAAAGCTGGCAGACAATTTTTCCAACAAAGTGTCGGCGCCGAATCATACGCTAGCCGTGGGCGTCTTGATGGACTGGCTCGAAAAACACAATGGGAGTTATGCATTGACTGCGGTGGGGCATCGTGTGGTGCATGGGGGCCCGAAGTATAGTGAGTCGCAGATAATAAATAAAGAAATGATCGACGCATTACTCCAACTTGAAGCATTTGATCCTGAGCATCTACCGGAGGAGATTTTGTTGACCGAAGCGTTTCATCGCCGATTTCCTGACCTTCCCCAAGTAGCGTGTTTCGACACGGCTTTTCATCATGACTTACCGCGTGTGGCCCAGTTATTGCCCATCCCGCGTCGTTACTTTGCCAAAGGTGTGCGGCGCTACGGGTTTCATGGTTTATCCTATGCTTATCTCATGGGAGAATTGAATCGCTTAAGCAAAACTGGAAGTGAACAAGGCAAGGTCATCCTAGCACACCTTGGCAATGGAGCGAGCCTCGCGGCGGTACATGACGGTAGATCTGTGGACACAAGCATGAGTTTTACCCCGACAGCTGGCGTACCAATGAGTACACGCTCAGGTGATCTCGATCCCGGGCTGCTTTGGTATTTGAACCGTACTGAAAGAATGAGCGCGAAACAATTTAATGAGATGGTCAATTTCCAGTCTGGATTGCTCGGCGTATCGGAAACCAGCTCTGACATGCATGACTTGCTGGTCCAAGAGAGTAAGGACGTGCGTGCGGCTGAAGCAGTCACGTTGTTTTGTTACCAGGTTAAGAAATATGTAGGCGCATTCGCTGCGGCGTTAGGTGGACTGGATACGCTGGTATTTGCCGGTGGTATCGGAGAAAATGTGCCCACGGTCCGTTCACGAGTTTGCGAGGGTTTAAAATTTCTGGGTATTTATCTTGATGAAGCACAAAATGCCGCCAATGCCGGTGTAATTTCTACATCTGCAAGCCGTGTTACCGTCCGTGTGATCCATACCGATGAAGAATTAATGATTGCGCGTTTGGTGTGTCATGTTCTCAAACTTGATATTTCTAATTAACAAAGGAGCTTTGATATGAAAAACAGGGTACAAGAAATTGTTAGTGTACAAACAAGAAAGATAAACAATACAAACAGTCCTTTGTCATCAGATATGCTCAATAAGATAAACGCCTATTGGCGCGCTGCCAACTATCTGTCGGTGGGGCAGCTATACCTATGTAACAATCCTTTGCTTCGAGAACCCTTGAAGCTGGAGCATGTTAAATCGATGCTGCTCGGGCATTGGGGCACTACACCGGGGCAGAATTTTATTTATGTACATTTAAACCGGGTCATCAAGAAGCATGACCTGAATATGTTCTATATTGCCGGCCCCGGTCACGGAGGCCCGGCAATTGTGGGCAATGTTTATCTTGAAGGCACATGGAGTGAGGTTTATCCCAATGTCACCCAGGATGAAGCTGGACTAAAAAAGTTATTTAAACAATTTTCATTTCCCGGAGGTATTTCAAGCCATGTGGCTCCGACTACACCTGGGTCAATTCATGAAGGGGGAGAGTTAGGCTATTCGCTCAGCCATGCCTTCGGGGCCGCGTTCGATAATCCGGAGCTGATCGTTGCTTGTGTTATCGGAGATGGAGAAGCAGAAACAGGTCCTCTGGCAACGGCATGGCATTCCAACAAATTTCTCAATCCTATCACCGATGGAGTCGTGTTACCTATCCTGCATCTTAACGGCTATAAAATAGCCAACCCAACTGTGTTGGCCCGTATAGAGCATGAGGAATTGGAGCAATTTTTGCGAGGCTGCGGCTGGACGCCCTATTTCGTTGAAGGGGACGATCCCCCAAAGATGCATCAGCTTATGGCCGCGACTTTGGAAGAGGTAATTACGGAAATCCGGAGAATACAAAGTAACGCGCGAGGCAAGAATGATGCTTCCCGTCCACGCTGGCCTATGATCGTTTTGAATTCACCTAAAGGCTGGACCGGACCGAAGTTCGTCGATGGACTACAGATAGAAGGCACCTTTCGAGCCCATCAGATTCCATTACTGGTTGATGCCGAGCATCCTGGTCATTTAAAACTCCTTGAAAATTGGATGAAAAGCTATAAAGCCCAAGAACTCTTTGATAAAGAAGGGCGTCTAATACCGGAATTGGCCGAGCTGGCCCCCAAAGGTGAGCGAAGAATGGGTGCTAACCCTCACACAAATGGTGGGCTAGTACTGCACGAGCTTGTTATGCCGGACTTTCGCCAATACGCAGTAAATGTGCCGTCACCGGGATCAGTGGAGGCTTCAGACGCGCATATGCTTGGAGAGTTCCTGCGTGATGTGATTAAACTCAATAAGGATCAACGAAATTTCCGGATCTTTGGTCCGGATGAGACGCTTTCTAACCGGTTGAATGCTGTTTTTGAGGTTACCAACCGGCAGTGGGAAGCTAGGACGAAAGAGAATGATGAATTTCTTGCATCAGATGGCCGGGTCATTGAGATGTTGAGCGAGCATCAATGTGAAGGATGGCTTGAGGGGTATCTGCTTACTGGCAGGCACGGGTTTTTCAACTGCTATGAGGCGTTCATTCATATCATAGATTCGATGTTTAATCAACACGCCAAGTGGTTAAAAGTCACTGCAGAATTGCCGTGGCGGCGGAAAATTGCTTCGCTTAATTATCTGCTTGCGTCTCACGTCTGGCAGCAAGCGCATAACGGTTTTACTCATCAAGACCCTGGGTTTATCGACCATGTGGTCAACAAGAAGGCCTCGATCGTACGCGTGTATCTTCCACCGGATGCCAACTGCCTACTATCGGTGGGGGACCATTGTTTGAGAAGCCGGCATTATATTAATGTAGTGATCGCAGGTAAATACCAAGCGCCACAATGGTTGACGATGGATGCCGCGATCGAACACTGCACGCAGGGAATAGGCGTATGGGAATGGGCCAGCAGCAATAAAGGAAAAGAGCCCGATGTGGTGATGGCCTGCTGCGGCGACGTGCCCACGTTGGAGTGTCTGGCTGCAGTTTCCATCTTACGCGAACATCTGCCTGAGCTTAAGGTCCGAGTCGTAAATGTTGTAGATCTTATGAAATTGGAATCGAACACACAGCATCCGCACGGGTTAAACGAGCAGGAGTTCGACGCATTATTTACTAAGACCAAGCCGGTCATATTCGCGTTCCATGGATACCCGAAGCTTGTTCACATGCTGACCTATCGCCGCAATAATCATGAAAATATGCATGTGCACGGCTATAGAGAAGAGGGTACTATCACAACGTATTTCGACATGACGGTTTTAAACGGCCTCGACAGATTTCACCTGGTGTTGGATGCGATAAATCGGTTGCCGCAGTTGGGCGCAAGCGGTACAAAGCTGACAAAGATGTTGCAGGATAAGCTCCTTGAGCATAGGCAATATATCGACAAGAACGGCCAGGACTTGCCGGAAATCCGTAACTGGAAATGGGCTAAAATTTTGTAAATAAATTGTCATTCCCGCGAAAGCGGGAATCCATAACTAAATGAATAATCAAAAACTCATAGATATTTGCCGAAAGCTGACGGCCGATGACAAGGGATTACTTGCGATGGATGAAAGTAATCCAACTTGCAATAAACGATTTGCTAAATTGGGTATTCCTGAAACTGAGGAAGCCCGGCGCGCTTATCGAGAATTGATTATAACGACACCTGGTCTTGGAGAATACATCAGTGGAGTGATCTTATACGATGAAACAATCAGGCAGAAGAAGAAAGATGGGACTTCATTTATAAAAGTTCTTAATGATGTTGGGATCATACCAGGCATTAAGGTTGATATCGGGGCAAAAGACATGGCTAATCATCATGGAGAAAAGATAACCGAAGGTTTGGATGGATTACGCGATCGTCTCAAAGAATATTATCAGATGGGAGCGCGATTTGCCAAGTGGCGCGCAGTTCTTGCAGTTGGCGATTGTATCCCAAGCCGTGCTTGTATTGAGGCTAACGCACAGGCTCTGAGTCGTTATGCAGCCTTGTGCCAGGAAGCAGGGCTCGTTCCCATTGTTGAGTCAGAAGTCCTGATGGATGGCGATCATACCCTGGAGTGTTGCCGTCAGTTAACAGAGGAAGCCCTGGAAACAGTATTTAGCCATCTGTTTATACAGGGGGTGATGTTAGAAGGCATGATTCTAAAACCTAATATGGTTCTTCCGGGACTCGCTTGTCCAGTCCAAGAATCATCAGAAGAAGTCTCTGAGGTGACAGTGAAGTCTCTCTTGCGAGTTGTTCCGGCCTTAGTAGGCGGTGTTGCATTTTTATCAGGTGGCCAATCCTGTGTATTAGCTTCGGAACGTTTAAATGCCATGAATCAAAAATTTAAGTTACGAGTGCCTTGGGGGCTGGCATTTTCCTTTGCACGAGCCATTCAGCAGCCGGCCATGGAGATTTGGCAAGGCAAGGAAGCTAATGTTTTAGCGGCGCAAGAAGCTTTGTATCATCGAGCAAGGTGTAACAGCGCAGCACGCAGGGGCGAATATAGTACTGAATCGGAGCAATATGCCAACTAAACCAAATACGAGCAACGAATTAAAATCCCTTCCCATGCCTGAGTTAGAGAAAAAATTAGGCTCTTCCACAGAAGGTTTAAGTCAAGCAGAAGCGGAAAAACGTCTGACTCAATACGGGCCAAATGAGATAACAGTTGAGAAAACCAATATGTTCTTGAAATTCCTCAGTTATTTCTGGGGGCCTATTCCCTGGATGATTGAGGTGGCGGTGATTTTGTCAGGTGTTGTCCGTCATTGGCCTGATTTTTTCATAATCCTCGTTTTACTTTGCACTAACGCCGTGGTTGGTTTTTGGGAAGAACGTGAGGCAGGTAATGCTATTGCTGCCCTAAAAGCTAAATTAGCTATTAAAGCCCGTGTAAAACGTGATGGCAAGTGGATCAACCCCCCAGCTCGTGAAGTTGTCCCAGGGGACGTTATTCGTCTTCGTTTAGGAGATATTGTGCCAGCGGATGCTCGTCTACTCGCAGGTGATTCAATTGAGGTAGATCAATCACAATTGACAGGAGAATCTCTGCCAGCTTCAATTAAATCCGGCGGAGCCGTGTTTTCAGGTTCGATCATTCGACAGGGTGAAATTGAAGCAATGGTTTATGGCACAGGGGAGAATACTTATTTTGGAAAAACAGCGCAACTCGTACAAGAAGCGCATACGGTCAGTCACTTTCAAAAAGCTGTCTTGAAGATCGGTAATTACCTGATCATTCTTGCCGTAGCATTGGTGGCGGTGATTATTATTGTTGCCATCTTCCGTGGGGATCCCATTTTAACCACCTTGCAATTTGCTTTGGTGCTAACTGTTGCTGCTATTCCTGTGGCTATGCCAACGGTATTGTCAGTGACAATGGCGGTTGGGGCGCGCCTTCTGGCTAAAAAACAAGCCATTGTCAGCCGTTTGGTCGCGATCGAAGAATTGGCTGGGGTGGATGTGTTGTGCGCAGATAAGACAGGGACATTGACCCAGAACAAGCTCACCTTGGGCGATCCGTTTAGTGTTGATAATATTCCTGCTGATCAGATTATTCTTAATGCCGCCCTCGCGTCACGAGGTGACAATAATGACACGATTGATCTGGCTGTTCTTGGTGGTATTAAGGATAAAGAAAGTTTAAAGAATTATCAGATGGTTCATTTTCAACCCTTTGATCCGGTACATAAACGCACAGAAGCTCTCATCAAATCCAAGGATGGAAAAACTTTTAAAGTGACCAAGGGTGCTCCGCAAGTAATTCTGGCATTATCATCAAATAATTCCTCAGTATCTACCGTTGTTGAAAAAGCTATTAACGAATTCGCCGCACGTGGCTTTCGTTCATTAGGTGTGGCACGAGCCGATGCGGATGGGCCTTGGCAGTTTTTGGGAGTCTTGCCGCTTTTTGATCCCCCACGTGAGGATGCTAAGGAAACCATTGCGACCGCATTAAAGATGGGTGTCAAGATCAAGATGGTTACAGGCGATGCGTTGGCCATTGCGGTTGAAACCGCCAAAAAATTAGGGATGGGTACAAATATCCTTGATGCCGCGAGCCTTGGTGACTCAAAAAAGAAAGAGACCACAGAGGAGATTGGGTCAATAGAGAAAGCTGATGGTTTTGCCCAGGTTTTCCCTGAACATAAATTTCACATTGTAGATATTCTGCAAAAACGCGGTCACATTGTTGGTATGACAGGAGATGGGGTCAATGATGCGCCTGCTTTGAAGAAGGCTGATTGCGGGATTGCGGTTTCGGGGGCCACAGATGCGGCACGAGCTGCGGCAGCGATCGTGTTATTAACTCCTGGATTATCAGTGATCATCGATGCTATCAAGGAAAGCCGTTGCATTTTTCAGAGAATGAACAGTTATGCCATTTACCGCATTGCTGAGACTTTGCGTGTCCTGTTCTTTATGACGCTGGCGATCCTGGTATTTAATTTCTATCCGTTGACCGCGGTCATGATCGTGATGCTGGCCTTGCTCAATGATGGGGCCATTCTGTCGATCGCCTACGATAATGTTAAATATAAAATGCAGCCTGAAGCCTGGAACATGCGCATGGTCTTGGGTATTTCTACAGTATTGGGTATCATCGGTGTCGTCTCTGCGTTTGGCTTGTTTTATTTGGGCGAACGCGTCTTTCATATTGACCGCTCACATATTCAGACGATGATGTACTTAAAGTTGTCGGTCGCGGGTCACCTGACGATCTTTCTGACACGTACACGCGGTCCTTTTTGGTCCATTCGTCCCGCCAAGATCCTGCTGTTTGCGGTATTTGGTACACAAGCGTTGGCTACCTTGATGGCAGTTTATGGGATTTTCATGACACCCCTGGGATGGGGTTGGGCCTTATTTGTTTGGGGTTATGCTGTAGCCTGGTTCCTTGTTAATGACCGTATAAAACTACTCGCCTATCGTATTTTTGATCGAACAAAAGCCAATCCTAAAATTCTAGCACAGGTTGAGAAACTCAATTCTGATTTGACACAAAAGATCACTAAGCGAGCTTATGAAATATACGAGAAGCGGGGAAGTCAAAAAGATTTGGCAGCGCAAGACTGGAAGCAGGCTGAAAGGGAGATTCAAAAAAATGAAAAGTAATTTAAAAGATTTCCGTGTACGGCCAGGAGAAAAAGTAAATCTTAGAGAATGTCCGACCATAGTACAGCCTTTATTCAAGTCGAAGAAAGGCTATAAAAATTTACTGGGAGAACATATTGCCCAGTTAAGCGCATTGCAAAATCTTCACTACGCATCTAACCGCTTTGCCTTACTGCAGACTACCTCAAAGCGTGAAGATGAATTGAAATCGATCCGTAAACAGCTTGAGAATGAAAAATAATGAAGTCGAGAGGGAAAATTTATGAAAAATAATTCTTTAGTAGATCTTGAAAATGATGGTCAGGGAGTGTGGCTTGATTATATTCGTCGAGATCTTTTTTCAAGCGGTGAATTAAAACGGCTCATTAATGATGACGGGATAACCGGGATGACGAGTAATCCCAGTATTTTTGAGAAGGCAATATCCAGCAGTACCGCTTACGATGATCAATTGCGTGATTTACTTAAGATGGATACTAAAACACCCGCTGAAACTCTGTATGAAAAGATAGCGATTCAGGATATTCAATCAGCCGCAGATCTTCTGTTACCTGTTTATAATCGTTTAAACAAAGCCGATGGTTTTGTAAGTTTGGAAGTTTCGCCTTTGTTAGCGCAAGACACACAAGCGACCGTCATGGCGGCACGTCGTCTTTGGCAAGCGGTCGGGCGACCTAATCTTATGATTAAGGTCCCAGCAACACAAAAAGGGATCCCTGCGATCGAGCAATTAATTTCAGAGGGGATCAATATCAATATTACTCTTATGTTCACCATGGAACATTATGAGTCTGTAACAAAAGGCTATATCGATGGATTGGAAGATTGCCCCAAACCAGAAAATGTTGATTCAGTAGCTTCGTTCTTTGTGGGCCGTGTGGATACCGCTATAGATAAGCTTCTTACAGAAATTGGCTCAAAAGAGTCTCTTGATTTGCTGGGCAAAGTGGCGATCGCCAACAGTCAGATGATTTATCGCAAATTTAAGGATATTTTTTATGGAGATGCTTTTGCGGGGCTTCAATTAAAGGGTGCGCGCCCTCAGCGACCTTTATGGGCCTCTACCAGCACGAAAAATCCAAATTATCCGGACGTCCTTTATGTCGAAGCTTTATCTGGACGCAATACAGTCAACACGATTCCTCCTGACACTTTAAATGATTTTCGTGATCATGGTGTTGCAAAAAAGGATGCTGTTGAAAGAGGCAAACCAGAAGAAGTGCTTGCTCGTTTAGATAAGCTCGGTATTGATCTGAAAACGGTAGGAGAGAAATTACAGCAAGATGGGGTCGATTCCTTTGCCTTGTCGTATAAGAAATTACTTTCAGCATTGAAAGAGAAAAGCGAAGGTATTCTTTCTAAAGGAGAATAGATATGCCCGATTCTCAGATAGTTATCCCAAGAACGCCAAAACGTATCGGTATCGCTGGCGATCATGAAGGTTACCAGTTAAAAGAACAACTGGCCGGAATGTTGCGCAAAGCCAATTATGAAGTCATTGATTTTGGTGACCATCAGCTAAATCCAGATGATGATTACCCTGATTTTGTTGTGCCCCTGGGTCGTGCGGTTGCTTCAGGCGATGTGGATCGCGCTGTGGCCATCTGTGGCAGTGGCGTTGGTGCGTGTATCGCTGCCAACAAGGTGGCAGGTGTACGTGCTTGCCTAATCCATGATAAATTTTCAGCCCGACAAGGGGTTGAGGATGATGATATGAATGTGATTTGTCTTGGAAGCAAGGTAATTGATCAGACGTTTGCCTGGGAATTGATAACAATATTTCTCGCGTCACGCTTTAGCGGTGCCCAACGCCATCAACGTCGCTTGGATAAGATAGCAGCTCTGGAATTAAAGGGACAGAATATAAGCCTTTGAATGTTTGGGTTATAAGTCTATTATACCTAGGTATAATAGATTACTTATTGAATATCCTATATCTTAATTAAGTGTTGTCGCTGGCATTATTGATTTAGGTCGATCTTGAAAAAAAGTTTTATTTGTTAAAGGAGTGAAATGCCAGCAAATATTTTTGTAGTGGATGACGATGAATCGGTATGCCGCGCGCTTAAGATACTTTTAATGTCATATGATTTTGAGGTAAAAACATTTAATTCGGCGCAAAGTTTCTTTGATACTGTAACGAATGATGATCCCGGTTGTTTGCTTCTTGATATTCATATGCCGGGATTAGATGGATGGGAGACCCAGAAGAAGATCCTTAACTCCGGGTCAAAACGTCCGGTGATCTTTATTTCTGCTGAGAAATTGGACAACGCCGTCGATCGTGCGTTGAAAGTAGGGGCGGTTGGTTTCTTGCAAAAACCCGTTAACGGTCAGACCTTGGTTGATCTTATTAACGACGCGTCAGAAAAATAATGCAGGATAATTTATGAAAAAGAAAATAAAGAGCACAATTGCTTCAAGTGTCAGCCAACGAAAGAAATTGAAAACTCCCCCATTAAAGAAAATAACCCGTAACAACTTAGAAGACCAGATCGTCCTGTTAACAAAAGATCTAAATATTATCAAAAGGCAATTAAAACAAGGGGTTAATAGAGAGAAGCTCGCCACCGGTCAGGTAAGTCAAGGGGTTGATCGTGAGAAGCTCGGAGCCGATAGAGAGAAACAAGGAGCCAATAGAGAAAAGCTGGGAGCTGACAGAGAGAGGCAAGGAGCTTATAGAGAAAAAAAAGGGGCGGGTCGTGAGAGGCTTGCCAAAGAGAAGTCCCGTCAGCAAAAAGATGAGATAGATATCCGGGATGGGCAATTAAGGCAAGGGGCCAATAGGGAAAGGATAGCGGAAGAGCAGATACATATCCGGACCAAGGCCATGGAGTCTACCTTTGATGGTATTTTTATTATCGATGCTCAAAAACCTAATTTCCCTATTATATACGCCAATCCGTCATTTTATAGTCTTACAGGATTTTCAAAGGAAGAGGTTATTGGAAAGAATTATTTCTTCCTTTATGGGATCGTTGAGAATGCGCACGCCCTGGAAGAGATAAAACAAAGCTTGCTTCAAGGGA
>Ga0302319_10013560_pt1 | contig 15283 bp, 15 predicted proteins | sample Bog_T0_2_FD_203319 | JGI IMG/M metagenome (GOLD analysis project Ga0302319, IMG submission 203319) | Peat permafrost microbial communities from Stordalen Mire near Abisko, Sweden - Bog_T0_2 | ecosystem: Environmental > Terrestrial > Soil > Wetlands > Peat | place: Sweden: Abisko, Stordalen Mire... | reverse complement strand
CCAGAGACCGGCGGGCGGCGACGGAGGCACTACTAGTTGTTCTACTGGTTGCATATAAAAAACTCCGAGGTTTTTCCGCGCAGAGGAATAGCGCGGGTAGTTAGGTTCTGTTAACGGTTGGGAAGCTGGGTTAGGACGATTGACTACGCAATCAGAATGGCCGCAGCTTCCGAAATAAGACGAGTGGCTGAGAGCCGCGAGTCTTTGGCTGTGGTCATTTGAATCTGCATAGTAGTCACTTCGGAACCGAATTCGTTTCCGTTTTTCAAATATAACAGTGGATTCGGGCAAATACAAGGGAATTTTGTACGAGGGGTTGATAGCATCTTCAGGTGATTACAGTCGGCGAACGGACGCGGCGGCGGGTGACGGTGCGGTTGATGCCGTATCTGATGCTGGTTTATTTGTTTGCCTACATTGACCGCGCGAACATTAGCATCGCCAAGATCAAGATGCAAGGGGATTTGGGTTTTGACGATGAGCTGATTGGGTTTGGCGCTGGCATTTTTTTCGTTGGGTATTTCCTGTTGGAAGTGCCGTCCACGTTGATTGTGGAGCGGTGGAGTGCGCGGAAGCTGCTGTCGGCGATCATGATCGTCTGGGGAATTGTGGCAGTGGCGAGCGGATTTATTCAGACGCGGCAGCAGTTTGTGATTTTGCGATTTGTGCTGGGCGCGGCGGAATCGGGATTTTTTCCCGGGGTGATTGTTTACCTTTCGCACTGGTACCGGATTGAAGACCGGGCGCGGGCGAAAACGTATTTTATGATGACGCAGCCGCTGGCGATTTTGATGGGGTATGGATTGTCGCGCTGGATTTTAGAAGCGGCGGGGTGGCGGTGGGTTTTCATTCTGGAAGGGATTCCGCCGGTGGTGTTGGGAATCTTCAGTTTTTTCTATTTGACGGACAGGCCGAGCGATGCGAAGTGGTTGGCACAAGATGAGAAAGACTGGATTAACGGGGCGCTGACGGAAGAGGCGCGCGAACGGGAAGCGCAGGGGCGGGTGCATATTCTGGCGGCGTTGCGGCATCGTTACACGCTGCTGCTGATTTTGATTTATTTTTTCATCACAAGCAGTAATCAAGGGCTGATTTTCTTTTTGCCGTCGGTGATTAATGAGATGACGAGCTTGAGCGTGACGACGCGAACGGTGATGACGATGCTGCCTTACATGCTGGGCTTCTTTACGATTATGCTGGCGGGTTTTTCGGCACAGCGGACGGGCGAGCGGCGGTGGCACATTGCGGGGCCGATGCTGATTGGGTCGGCGATGTTGATGGCGGCGGTGGTGGCGGGGACAAACATTCCGGTGACCCTGACGTTCTTTATCTTGACGGCGGGCACATCGCAAGCGTTTCTGCCGGCGTTTTGGACGATGCCCACTAGTTACTTAGGAAAGAGCGCAGCGGCGACGGCCGTAGGGCTGATCAATTCGTTTGGCAGTTTAGGCGGACTCATGGGGCCGTGGGCTTTTGGATATCTACGGAAGACGACTGGGAACTGGCGAGCGGGGTTGATGGCGCTGGCGGGATTTTCGTTATTGTCGGGATTATTGGCGCTGGGCGTACGCGCTAGGGGTAAACTGCCATTTGAGCATGACAAAACGTAAGCCTGAAGAGTTGCGCAGCCAGCGCTGGTTTTCCCCTGAGAATGTTCCTGGTTTCAGTCACCGGTCACGACTGAAGCAGGTGGGGTACCGGCGCGAAGATTTCATGGGGAAGCCGGTGATCGGGATTATCAATACGTGGAGCGAGATCAATCCGTGCCACTATCATTTGCGCGAGCGCGCGGAGTTTGTGAAGCGTGGCGTTTGGCAGGCAGGCGGATTTCCGGTGGAGATTCCGGCAATGCCGATTACCGAAATCTATATGCGGCCGAGTCCGATGCTGTACCGGAACTTGCTGGCGATGGAAGTGGAAGAACTGCTGCGCTGCATGCCGATTGACGGCGCGGTGTTGATGGGCGGATGCGACAAGACGACGCCGGGGTTGCTGATGGGGGCGATCAGCATGAATATACCGGCGATTTATTTTCCGGCAGGGCCGATGCTGCGCGGCAATTGGAATGGGAAGGCGCTGGGCAGCGGGACGGACGTGCGCAAGATTTATACGGAACGGTGCGCGGGCCATGTGACGGATGAAGAATGGTTGGGTGTGGAAGATGGCATTGCGCGGTCGCCGGGATTCTGCATGACTATGGGGACGGCGTCGACGATGACGGCGCTGGCGGAGGCGTTGGGGATGACGCTGCCAGGCGCTTCGTCGATTCCGGCGGCGGATTCGAATCACCCGCGCATGGCGATAACTTGTGGCAATCGGATTGTGGATATGGTTTGGGAGGATTTGAAGCCGCAAGACATTTTGACGCGCGAGGCATTTGAGAATGCGATCACGGTGGATATGGCGATTGCGGGATCGACGAACGCGATTATTCACTTAGTGGCGCTAGCCGGGCGGTGTGGGATCAAGCTGGATTTGGAAGTGTTCGATCAGATTTCGCATAAGGTGCCGGTGCTGGCGAATATCAGACCGTCGGGCGCGTTTCTGATGGAAGACTTTTTCTATGCGGGCGGATTGCGGGCGCTGATGGGGCAGATTGGCGACTTACTGCACTTACAAGCGAAGACGGTGAACGGGCATACGATAGGCGAAAATTTGGCGGGCAGTTCGATTATCAATAAGGATGTGATTCGGCCGAGAGACAATGCGCTGGCGGACACAGGTGGGACGGTGATTCTTCGCGGCAGTTTGGCACCGGATGGGGCGGTGATTAAGATTTCGGCGGCGACACCGCGACTGTTGCAACACACGGGAACGGCGGTGGTGTTTAAGGATTACAACGATTTGGAAGCGCGAATTCACGATCCGAATTTGGCGGTGACGGAAGATTCGGTATTGGTGTTGCAGAGTGCGGGGCCGCTGGGTGGGCCGGGCATGCCGGAATGGGGGATGCTGCCGATACCGAAGAAACTGCTGGACCAGGGCGTGCGCGATATGTTACGCATTTCGGATGCGCGCATGAGTGGAACGGCTTATGGCACTTGCGTGTTGCATGTTTCGCCGGAGAGCCATGTGGGTGGACCGCTGGCGCTGGTGCGCGATGGCGACAAGATTTGCATAGATGCGGCGGGGCGTAAGTTGGACCTCCTCGTTTCAGAAGCTGAAATGGCGACGCGGCGCGCAGCTTGGAATAAGCCGGCAGCGTCTTATGGAAGAGGATATGGGGCGCTGTATTTAGAGCGAGTGACGCAGGCGAATCTTGGTTGTGATTTTGATTTTCTTAGTGAGCATATGGTGACGGCGGAGCCGGAGATTCATTAGAAAGCGAAGGGGACAGTGCTGTCCCCTTCGCTTCTTATTAGGCAGCCGCTTTCTTGGCGCGGCTTTCCGACTTGCGGTGGCGAAGCTGTTCGAACTTCTGCTTTTCGAAATCGAAACGGCGCTCGCCGAGAGCGTACTGCGTTTGCCATTTTGAATCAGAATCGCGATTCTGCGAGAAGCGTTCCACGCTGCGCTGGCAATGCTGCACAATCTTTTCACCTTGCATGCGGTAAGCGTCGGCCAACGCGAGACGTTTGAAATCGGATTCTGACCAATCGTTGGGATTGGGATGAGCCGCGTAGAGCGCACTTTCGATGTTTTCGACGACGCGTTTGCGACGCGTGAGGCCCCAACGAGCTTCGGCGAATTTTGCCACGCAAGCCCGCTCTTCTTCATTGAAAGGCATATAGTAATCGTCGAGACGTTCGAAGAAAGCGGTGAAGTCTTCAGGCGATTCGTCCGGTAGGAAGAAGAGGCCAACCCAGCGGCCTTGCACGGTATTCGGCAGGTGCGGCTGCGGCGGTTTCGACTCAGGTTTCGCCTGATCGGGGTCAGGTGCGGGAAGCACAGATGGCGGTGGTGCCTCCGGCTCAGGAGGAAGAGGCGCCGGCGTCGCGGCACCGTGCAGTTCAGGTTGAAGAGCTGCATTTTTTTCTTCGTGTTCTTTGCGCGCGGCGGCGCGGTCATAGATGTACTGCGGTGTCATTGTTTGACTCCTTGGATGCCCATAATTCTGGAGTCCGCGCGAATGGATCGACTGCGAACCTGATTCAAAATAGCTTGGGCTTGGCCGCCGTCAAGATGAGCTGAGCACGGGCTCAGGCACATAAACCTTTGAGTGTCAACAGTTTAGGGGAAAGCAAAAAAAGTTAAACTTTTGTGACCGGAATTCGGGAGGATACGATGGCTGCAGTTATGCGACGAATTATCGGGTGCGGGTTGGTGTTCCTGGCGGTTGCGAGTGCGGCGGAGACGGCGCGGTGGAAACTGGCTGAGGACGGCGGGATTGAGTGGACAATTCAACCCGGTGCGGCGCATCAGGATCAGATTGAGATGAGCGGGCGGAAGGTTTCGTTGATTGCGACATACGGCGTGGATAACGAGGCGCATTTTTTTCTGAAGAGGCAGGTGATGTTTCCGCTGCTGCGGACGATTCCGAATGACACGCATGCGAGTTTGGGCTACGTTTTTGGCGAGGATGCGACGCCGCGGATTTTGATTGACGGGCGGGTGGCGGCGAACGAAACAGTGCGGAGTATTGCGCATAAAGGCTTGATGACGGTGCGCAGTGTGGTGGGGCGTAAGCAGGATATTTTGCTGACGCGGACGCTGTTCCCTTCGACGACCGGGCAGATGGTGATTGAACGGTTGACGTTTACGAACACTTCGGCGATACCCGCGCGGATCGAAGTGGAGCGGACGGAGAAGGTGGTACATACGAACGCGCGGAACGGTTTTTACGGGGAGTATGTGCTGGCGGCGCGGGTGATGGATGCGGGTGAGCGATTGGTGGCTCCGCAAGAGAGTAGGACGTTCAACCTTGTTTTTAGCGGGCGCAAAGCAGGTGAGGATGAGGTGAACGTGGATGGTGCGGCGGAAGAGGCGGCGCGCCGGGCGTTAGTGGATAGTTATCTTTCGAAACTGGTTTTAGAGACGCCGGATGCGGTCCTAAATCGAGCGTTTGCGTTTGCCAAGATTCGAACGGCGGAGAGTGTTTACGAAACCAAAGGCGGATTGATGCATGGGCCGGGTGGTGGAAGTTACTACGCGGCGATTTGGGCGAATGATCAGGCGGAATATGCGAATCCGTTTTTTCCGTTCTTGGGAGATGCGGCGGCGAATGAATCGGCGGTGAATGCATTTCGGCTATTTGCGAAGTATATGAATGCGGAGTATAAGCCGATACCGAGTTCGATTATTGCGGAGGGCACGAGTTTTTGGAATGGAGCAGGCGATCGCGGAGATATGGCGATGATCGCGTACGGGGCGGCGCGATTTTCGTTGGCGTTTGGGGATAGGAAGACGGCGCTGGAACTGTGGCCGTTGATTGAGTGGTGTTTGGAATATTGCGAGCGGAAGAAGAATCGTGCGGGAGTGATTGCGTCAGACAGTGACGAATTGGAAGGACGGTTTCCGGCGGGGAAGGCGAATTTGAATACGTCTGCGCTTTACTATGATGCGCTGAAGTCGGCGATGTTCTTGGGGAAGAGTTTGGGGAACGTGGATGGGGCGCAGTTGGCGAAATATGGCGAGCAGGCGCAGGCGATGCGTGGGGCCATTGAGCGGTATTTCGGGGCGGAGGTGGAAGGGTTTGCGACTTATCGCTATTACGATGGCAACACGGTTTTGCGGGCTTGGATTTGTACGCCGTTGACGGTGGGCATTTTCGAACGGGCGCATGGAACGATTGAGGCGCTGTTTTCGCCGCGCCTTTGGACGCAAGATGGGCTGGCGACGGAGGCAGGGGAGAAAACATTTTGGGACCGGGCGAGTTTGTATGGACTGCGCGGGGCATTTGCGGCAGGGGAGACGCAGAGGGCGCTGGCGTTTCTCACGTATTATTCGACGCGACGGTTGTTAGGTGAGCATGTTCCTTATCCGGTGGAGGCTTGGCCGGAGGGGAATCAGCGGCATCTGGCGGCGGAGAGTGCGTTGTATTGCCGGATCTACACGGAAGGGCTGTTTGGGATTCGGCCGACGGGATTGCGGTCATTTGCTATGACGCCGCGGTTGCCGGCGGGCTGGAATGAGATGAAGTTGAGGAGAGTGCGGGCGTTTGGACATATTTTCGATATCGACGTGGTGCGAGATGGGGCGAGGGTCAGAGTGGATGTGAAGGCGGAGGGTGCGGCGGTGATCTCGCAGGAGATTGCTGAGGGAGAGACGGTTAGTATCCAGTTGAGTTAGTGGTTCTATGATCAAGGCAGTATGCCGTGTAAACCGGGTGCGCTCAGCTTCTGCATGATTGTGAAGAATGAGGAGCGCGATCTGCCAGGGTGCCTTGCTTCGGTGCGAGAGCTGGCGAGTGAGTTGATTGTGGGGGACACGGGGTCCACCGATGAAACGGTGCGCGTGGCGACGGAGAATGGCGCGAGGGTGGTGCCGTTCGATTTCGCAAAGGCAGATTTTGCGGCGGCGCGCAATTGCACGATTGGGCAGGCGATGGGGCGGTGGATACTCGTGCTGGATGCGGATGAGCGACTTGAGGCGGGCGGAGCGGGCAAGATTGAGGCGCTGATCGCGAAGAATGAGAACGCCGGTTATTTTCTGGAGCGGCATAACCATGCTTCGGATTCGACGACAGCCATTACGGATCATGTGGTGCGGTTGTTTCCGAATCGGGCGGAGTATCGGTATCGGGGGCGCGTGCATGAAACGGTGGATGCGTCGATTTTGGCGGGCGGTGGACGGCTGATTCCAACGGATATCGGGATTGAGCATCGGTTTGTTTCGGATGGGGATATGCGGCGACGGAAGAACCGGTGGTATGTGGAGATTCTGAAGGAGGAAATTGCGGCGGATCCGAAAGATAGTACGCGATTGGATTTCTTGGCGGCGGAATTTCATCAGCTTGAAATGTTTAACGAGGCGGCGGCGGTGATGGAAGAGATCGTGCGGATGCGGCCGAGGGATGCGCGGGCACGTTTGTTTCTGGGGACGTATCATTTGCTCTATCAGCGGGACGCCGCCCGGGCGAGAGGCGATTTTGAGAAGGCGTTGGAGTTAAAGCCGGGATATGAGGATGCGCTGGCTTTTTTGAGAAGCATGGATAAGGAGAGTTAGATGATGACGCGACGCAATGTACTGAGACTGGCGGCAAGCGCACCCCTGCTGAGCGGCGGCGCCTTTGCCTTCGGCAAAGATGAGTTTTGGAACGCGAAAGACCCGGCGCAGTGGAGTGATAAAGAAACAACTCAGATGTTGACCAAATCACCTTGGGCGAGAGTGGCGGCGGTGGAGATGCCAAACTCGGGGCGGACGGGCATGCCTGGCGGTGGCGAAGGTGGCGGGATGGGTCGAAGCGGCGGTGGTGGAGGCATGGGAGGCGGTGGAGGAATGGGCGGTGGCGGGGGCATGGGAGGTATGGGGGGCGGCGGAGGGATGGGGAGGTCGCGTGGCGGAGGGGATTCTGACGGGCAAAATAGCGAGAGAATGCCGAGTGTTCACGCTGTGGTGCGTTGGGACAGCGCGGCTCCGGTCAAGGCTGCACTGAAGACAAGTATGCCGGCAGAAGCGGCGGATTCTTTCCTTATTAGTGTTAGTGGATTGCGGGTTCGGCCGCATGAAGATGAAAATGAATCGTCTTCTTCGCAGGCCGACGACGATCAGCGGACGGGCAGCCGACTGATGCATGGAACAACACTGGAGGTTAAGGGTAAAGAGCCGATTTCGCCTAGTGGCGTTCAAAAGGTGGACGGCGATGGCGGCCCGATTTGGCGATTCCGGTTTCCACGAGCCGGGAATCCCATCACGGCGGAAGACAAAGAAGTGGCCTTGGTGATGCACCTGGGTCGGATGACGCTGAGGGCGAAATTTCCGTTGAAGGAAATGACGTATAAAGATCAGCTGGCGCTCTAGAGATAATGGCGCGGGGGTTTGGGAATATGCAGGCGATGAACCTGTTACGATTAATTTTCTATCCCCCGCGATGATGCTTCGCAGTTCATCCGGCATCCTGGCTGAAATCGTTTCACAAAAACAACAGGAAGTTGCCGAATTACACACGCGCGCCGCCGAGTTGGAACAGGCTGCGCACGGGCGGAAAGTTGCGCCCAGGCCTTTTGCGGCGCACCTGAGGCGGCATGGGCCGGCGATTATTGCGGAGATCAAGAAAGCGTCGCCCAGCAAAGGGTTGTTGCAAGCCGATTTTCACCCTGCGCTGATTGCGCATCAGTATGAGCAGGGTGGCGCGGCGTGCTTGTCGGTGCTGACGGACAAAAATTATTTTCAAGGTTCGCTGCATGATTTGGAAGCAGCGCGGGCGGCGACGCAATTGCCGGTGTTGCGCAAGGATTTCACAATAGACCGCTTGCAGATTTTTGAAGCAGCGGGGCATGGAGCGGATGCGATTCTGCTGATTGCGGCGATTTTGGATACGAATGAATTGCAACATCTGCGTGAGCTGGCGAATTCATTAGGATTAGCGGCGCTGGTGGAAGTGCATAACCATGACGAGCTGACGAAGGCGATTGATTCGGGCGCAGAGATTATTGGCGTGAACAACCGCAATCTGGATACGTTTGAGGTTTCGATCGATACGTCGCTGAAACTCAGTTACCTAATGCCGGCCGGTGTAACGCGTGTAACGGAGAGTGGCATTTTTACGCGTGCCGATATTGAAACGTTGAGCGCGGCTGGTTTTCACGCTTTTCTGATTGGGGAATCTTTGATGAGAGCCAATGACCCAACGGGCGCATTAAAGACGCTTATAGGGCCAGCGCATCATGCTTAGAAACCCGCTGGGCCCCACAAACATTCCGTTCATCGTTAAGGTGTGTGGAATTACAACAGAGGAAGATTTAGAAACTTCGGTGGAAGCGGGCGCCAACGCGATCGGGTTCAATTTTTACGCGAAGAGTCCGCGGTATCTAACGATGACGCGGGCGCGGCAACTGGCGCGGATGATGCAAGGCAAGTTCATCAAAGTGGGCGTATTTGTAAACCCCAGCGAAGACGAATTGCTGGAGATTGCGTCGCATGTACCGCTAGATATCTTGCAGTTGCATGGAGAGCAGGCGCCGGCGCATTTGGCCAATTCGTTTCGTGTCTGGAAGGGTGGGCACGCGAGTGTCGATCGAACGGCGCTTGATCCGGCGGTGGAAGCCTGGCTGCTCGATACGCCGACGCCGCTGCACGGCGGATCGGGCAGGACCTTCGATTGGTCGTTAGCTGCTGATTTTCCAAGGCGAGCCATTGTGGCGGGCGGGTTGGACGGCGACAATGTAGCCGAAGCTATTCGAACGGCCAAGCCTTGGGGCGTGGACGCCTGCTCGCGGCTTGAGTCAAAACCTGGCCAGAAAGACGCAACGCGGATTAAACATTTTGTAGAGAACGCGCTTGCCGCGTTTCGTTCGCAAATGCCATTACAAACGGAAATTCATTCATGATAACTACTTCCCAGCCCGATGCCGGCGGCCATTTTGGGCCTTACGGCGGACGCTATGTTCCCGAGGTATTGATGTCGCCGCTTGAGGAGCTAGAGCAAGCTTACGCAGCGGCAAGGGTTGACCCCACGTTTCAGACCGAGTTGCAGGATTTGCTGCACAATTATGCGGGGCGGCCGACGCCGCTCTATTTCGCCAAACGGCTGACCGAGACGTTAAAAGGCGCGGAGATTTGGTTGAAGCGCGAAGACCTGCTGCACACGGGCGCGCACAAAATCAACAATTGCTTGGGGCAGATTCTGCTAGCACGGCGAATGGGGAAGAAGCGCATTATCGCGGAGACGGGCGCGGGCCAGCACGGCGTAGCTACCGCTACTGTTTGCGCGCTGTTCGGTTTGCAATGTGTTGTCTACATGGGCGAAGAGGACATGCGGCGGCAGCAGCCGAACGTGTTCCGCATGCGTCTGCTGGGTGCCCAGGTGACGGGCGTAAGCAGTGGCAGCCGGACATTGAAAGATGCGATTAGCGAAGCGATGCGCGATTGGGTGACGAACATTGACAGCACGCATTATTTGCTGGGATCGGTTTTAGGCGCGCATCCTTATCCGATGATGGTGCGGGATTTTCATAAAGTGATTGGCGAAGAGACGTATGCCCAGTCTTTGAAGCAGATTGGGAAATTGCCAGATACAGTGATGGCGTGTGTGGGCGGCGGCAGTAACGCGATTGGAATTTTTCACAAGTTTGTGGATTCGCCCGTGAAACTGATTGGCGTGGAAGCGGGCGGTAGAGGCGAGAAGTTAGGCGAGCACGCGGCGCGCTTCAACGGTGGATCGCCCGGGGTGCTGCAAGGGACGTTCAGTTATTTACTGCAAGACGGGGATGGGCAGATTGGCTTAACGCATTCGGTATCGGCGGGGTTGGATTATCCGTCTATTGGGCCGGAGCATGCGTGGTTGCACGATCAGAAGCGCTGCGAATACGTTTCGATGTCGGACAGCGGAGCATTGGCGGCGGCTCGGACGCTGGCCCGCACGGAAGGGATTATTCCAGCATTGGAATCGGCCCACGCGGTTGCTGAAGCGATTCGGCGCGCACCGTCAGAGCCCGGCAAAGTGTATGTGGTGAACGTTTCGGGTCGAGGGGATAAAGATATCGGCATCTATCGCGAGAATTTTCCCGAACTCGATGAGGAGACGGCTGGCCAGTAAATGGTGGAGACATCGACACGCATAGCTACCCTGTTTGCCAAGCACAAAGCGAAAGGCACGAAAGCATTTATTGCTTATTTGACGGCGGGTGATCCGTCGCTGGCACTGACACCGGACCTGGTTTTAGCGTTGGAACGAGGCGGGGCGGATCTGATTGAACTGGGAGTTCCCTTCTCCGATCCGATTGCGGATGGACCGGTGATTCAACGCGCGAGTGAGCGGGCGCTGCAGGCAGGCGCCACGTTACCGAAACTGCTCGAAACAGTACGCGAAATACGGAAACGTTCGCAGATCCCGCTGCTGTTGTTCAGTTATTTGAATCCACTGCTGCGTTATGGGCTGGACAAATTAGCGCAGGATGCTGCGGCCGCGGGGATTGACGGTGTGTTGCTTACAGATCTTTCGGTGGAAGAAGCGGCTGAGCCAGTGGCGCGGCTGCGGAGCCAATCGCTGGATACAGTCTTTCTGGCGGCGCCGACTAGTTCTGAAAGGCGCCTGCGACTGGTGGCTGAACACTCTTCGGGGTTTGTGTACCTTGTCTCACGAACGGGAGTGACGGGCGAGCAGCAGTCACTGGCCGGATCGGCGGCAACGCTGGCTGAGAAGATGCGGCAGCTTACAAAATTACCCATTGCTTTAGGCTTTGGCGTAAGTACGCCCGCGCAGGTTGCGGAAGTGGCGCGTTTGGCCGATGGAGTGGTGGTGGGCAGCGCCATAGTAAAGTTTATTGAGGCGAACAGCGCTTCGGCGGATCTTCCGGCTAAGCTGGAAGCGTTCATCCGTCAACTGACTGCCCCGTTGCATGCATCATGAGCGAACAAAAAATCGACGAATTAGAAACCTACCGCTGCCAAATTGACGTATTGGATCGACGTATTTTGGATCTACTGAATGAGCGTACGGCCATTGTGGAACAGATTGGCCGGGTGAAGCAGGAGCGCAAGCTTGGTGTCTATGAACCAAAGCGCGAAGATCAAGTTTACGCGAACATTCTCACTCATAATCATGGGCCGCTGCATGGAGACGCCGTAAAGCGCATCTTCGAGCGCATTATTGATGAGATGAGAACCGTACAAAAGACCAATATGGAAGCCGGGGGAAAGACATGTTAGTGGTGATGCAGGAAGAGGTGCCGGAAGCACAGATAGAGACGGTGATCAACCGGCTGGTGGAAATGGGCTTTACGGTCCACCGGTCTACCGGCGTAAAGCACACGCTGCTGGGCGGCGTTGGCCCGATTGACGATTTTGACCCGGCTTTGCTAGAAGCGATGGACGGCGTGAAAGAGTGCCACCGCATTGTTTCCTCTTATAAGCTGGCGAACCGAAGCTTTAAGCCGGGCGGCACGATTATCAAGATTGGCGATGTGGAAATTGGCGGGCCCAAAGTAATTACGATGGGCGGGCCGTGCAGCGTGGAGAGTGAGAAGCAGATTGAAGAATCGGCCGAGACCGTAGCGAAGGCTGGCGGGCAGATTATTCGCGGTGGGGCGTTTAAGCCGCGCAGTTCGCCATACAGCTTTCAGGGCATGGGCGAGCAAGGGCTGCAGATCATGCGGAAGGCGGCGGACCACCACGGGCTGAAGGTTGTGAGCGAAGTGATGGATCAGACGCAGATTCCATTGCTGCTGCAATATTCCGATATTCTGCAAGTGGGTGCGCGTAACATGCAGAACTTTAATTTACTGCGCGAATTGGGCAAGACCCGTAAGCCAATTTTGTTGAAGCGCGGTATTGCGGCCACGATTGAAGAGTTGCTGCTTTCGGCGGAATACATTATGTCGGGCGGTAATTATGAGGTGATGCTATGCGAGCGCGGCATTCGGACGTTTGAGACGGCGACGCGAAATACCATGGACATCTCGGCATTTCCGGTTCTACGGAAACTGACACACCTACCGTTGATTGGAGATCCGTCGCATGGCACGGGAAAACGAGATTATGTTTTACCGATGGCGCGTGCCGCAGTGGCGGCGGGAGCGGATGGCTTGATTGTGGAAGTGCATCCTGATCCGGATCATGCGGCCAGTGATGGTGCGCAGACTTTGCGGCCCGAGCAATTCACCGAGATGGTGCAGCAAGTTCGAGCGATTGCAAAAGCGATTGGGCGGTCGGCTTAGTCGGCGGATGCGGCCTCGGTATGGCAATGGAGACGGTAGCGATTGTCGGGGTGGGCCTGATCGGTGGGTCGTTCGGTCTGGCGTTGCGGAAGACAGGTTTCGCGGGCGAGATTATTGGAGTCAGTTCTCCGGCGGCGATCGCGGCGGGGTTGAAGCGTAGCGCTATATCGAGTGCCGCATCGCTAGATTTAGCGCTGATACGGGCTGATCTGGTTTACCTGGCGCAACCAGTGGATCGGATTTTAGAAACTATTCCATTGATGGCGGCGGGGTTGCGTCAAGGAACGCTGGTGACGGACGCAGGGAGCACGAAGGGAGCCATCGTGGCCTGCGCAGAAGCACATTTGCGAGCTGGCTGTTTTTTAGGTGGGCATCCGATTGCTGGGAAAGAGCAACGCGGGCCCGACGCAGCCGATGCGGATTTGTTCCGCAACCGTCTTTATGTACTTACGCCGCGTGGACCCGACACTCCGCAGATTGGAGATTTTCGGACGATACTGAGCGCTATGGGCGCGCACGTGATGGAGATGTCGCCGGAAGAGCATGACCATACGCTGGCGTACACATCTCATCTGCCGCAGCTCTTATCGACGGCGCTTGCCGCGACGCTGGCGCACGACGGAGATATTCGGCTGAGCCAAGTGTTCGGCAGCGGCCTGCTTGACATGACAAGACTGGCACTGAGTTCGCCCGAGTTGTGGACTAGCATCTTGCGTACGAACAAACGAGAGGTGGAAGCGGCCATTGACGCGGTGGTTCAAGTACTAATAGGACTAAAAGCCAATTTGGGCGAAAGTGAAACAGCTAACACTTTCGAGCAGGCAACGGCGTTTGCGGCCAGCATTCGAAAACGAGCCCCCGCTAAACCGTAAAATTCCCGGACTTAGCGATATTTTTTCGTAGGCAAGACACGGTAACACCCTTATAATCTTTAGTAACGAGTGGGGATTTTAACGTGCATAATGATTTTACGTCCTTATTTAAGGACCTTTTGCTGTCTCAGATGGACGTAAGCCGAATCTCGGCTTTACGACGATCAACACTGTTTACTCAAGGTGAGAAAGCGAACGCCCTCTATTTTGTTGAAGAGGGACTGGTGAAACTCAGCCGGACGAATTCTTCCGGCGGCCGACTCATTTTGTCGCTGTATGGACCGAATGATTTACTCGGCGAAGAAGCTTTCCTGGATGGTAACGGAGAATACTATGCGGAAGCAGAAGCTTTGACTCCCACGATAGTTTTCAAGGTTCCGTGGGCGGCTATCCGACGCGTGATGGCTACCCATCCGGAACTGAGCGAAGCATTTTTGCGACACATGCTCGCTAGCAAAATGGGATTCGCACGCAAGGTTGAATTACTTTGTCTACAAGATGTGGAAACGCGCATTTTGTATCACCTGGAGGAACTGGCGAAGCTGGTGAAACGGAGTGAAGAAGACTTTGGTCATGCGTTGCCAATTACCCAGCTTGAGTTAGCGGACTTAGTGGGCGCCACCCGCGAAACCATATCCACGGCGCTAAACCATTTAGAGCGGAAAGGGTTCGTTAAGTTATCGCGACGATTGCTGACGATTTTCCCGCAGACGACGGCGCCACTAGCCGTGGGCGCGGGGTGACTCCGATGTTTAGGTACTACGCTAATCGAAGCGATTAGTACTATTACTATGCAAAACCACAGAAAAATAGCGCAAACAAGCTATTTAAAGTACCAAGAGGCCCAAAATTCGAGGTATTCTGCAAAATTTGGGCCGGTATTAATGCTTGCTCGACCTGAACCCTTTTGCTACACTTCCTTCAGAAATCGATGCTTTCTGGTTGTGCTTTCGAGCCCTGGACGAACAGAAAGGGGGGCTCCCTTGCGACCCTCCCGATGTTATCCTCCGGCTTACGGGCATTCCTCACGCATCAAGTAACAGGAGATGAGTAGTGAGAGAAAAAGGTGTTGTTAAATGGTTTAATGCCGCCAAAGGTTATGGATTTATCCAGCGAGCCAATGGGGATGACGTGTTCGTCCATTTTTCTGCCATCCAGATGAATGGGTACCGGACATTGGATGAGGGCGCAGAGGTTGAGTTCGAAGTAAAGCGAGGCCCTAAGGGTCTGCAAGCTGAGAACGTGAACCGCCCGTAAGGAAGCGACCAGATAAATAGAACGACGACCGCCGGTGCTTAGGCTACGGCGGTCTTTCTGTTTTAGCAGGCGGCGTTTTATACGATCTAGAGAGACATGAAGTATAGAAACTTAGGCAGCAGCGAAGCGAATGTCAGCGAGATCGGGTTTGGCGCATGGGGCATTGGCGGCAAGCAATGGTTGGGCGGCAGCGATGACGAATCGTTGAAGGCGCTGCGCCGCTCGTTTGAGTTGGGCGTGAATCTGGTGGACACGGCGCTGGCCTATGGCGACGGACACAGCGAACAACTGGTGGGACAGGCGGTAAAGAACAGCTTCAGCAAGGTCTTTGTCGCCACTAAGATTCCACCAAAGAATCGAGTGTGGCCGGCAGCGTCGACGACAGCGATTGAGCAAGTG
>Ga0302319_10013558_pt1 | contig 15286 bp, 12 predicted proteins | sample Bog_T0_2_FD_203319 | JGI IMG/M metagenome (GOLD analysis project Ga0302319, IMG submission 203319) | Peat permafrost microbial communities from Stordalen Mire near Abisko, Sweden - Bog_T0_2 | ecosystem: Environmental > Terrestrial > Soil > Wetlands > Peat | place: Sweden: Abisko, Stordalen Mire... | reverse complement strand
CGCCCTTTCCGCAGCCAGAACCACGCTTCGACAACGTAGTTATGACACAGAAATGACGGCCTTTCCAGCTATTTTCCTCGCTCAGACTCATCCGAATCGGCAATCGGACTGTGAGATATGCGGGCTAAAGCCCAACGCATCTTATTGGCTTTATCGGCACGACTGGGTTCCTGTCCCCTGGTTCCCAGGTTTCCTGTCGGATGACCGGCCACGCAGAGCTCACCCCAAAACGGGGTTACTTCCGAGAACACCTGTGTTAGATTATTCCAGTTGCTGAAACTGTAGTTTCTACGGGCCGAATCCCTCCCTTATCGTGTGGCCCGCACAGGTTTGTATCCGTTCATAAAGCGTCGGTGGGATGGTCCACAAGAGCGGCGATTGTTGGTTCCCGCGGCTTTAGGACCTCAACGGCGCGGTCCGAGGGCCGCCCGGATTTGGCCCTTTGAACAGGTTTGGATTGGGAAGTATGTTTCAGAAATTCTACCATCGACAGGAGTAAACGACGATGATCTCAAATTCAACATGCAGTTCACGCAGCAGGCGCATCTTTACAGCAGCCTTGGTAACCTCCCTCGGATTTGGGGTTGTCCTCACTTCAGCGGCACAGTCCACGGCTCCCACTCCCCTGCCCATGGGCGCCGCTATCGGCGGATCAGATGGGGTCCGGGTCTCAGCTGGAACCTCCGCGAACAGCCCTGCGTCCGCTTCCTTGGTACCCTCCATTGCCATGGAAGAATCCGCGCCCAAACCATCGAGCGGCATGAACCAGGGAATCATGTTGCATGGCCACTGGACGATCAACGTCAAGAATCCTGACGGCACTCAGGTTCAGCATCATGAGTTTGAGAACCAGTTGCAGTATGACGGCACGCAGTTTTTGACTGCTCTGCTCTCCGGTTATGGCGTCGCGGGCGACTATGCCATTTACTTCACGAATGCCACCGCGACCCCCACGGCTTCCCCCACCACCAACGTTGTCTGCCCGGCACCCGTCAGCACCAGCACCTCCACCTTTCCCTATTGCTCCATCGTGCAGAACGTCAATACGCAGCCCGGCATCTTCCACTGCCTGCACTACTACTGCGTATCAGGTCTCACAGCCACCCCCAACTTCGGCTCCGGTACAGGTCTTCCCAACTTTACGCTGACGGGTTCTATCACCGCGCCGCAGGCAGGTGTCGTAGTCAACGTCTACGTCGGCATGAACGGCTGCAATGTCGCCTCGACCGCGACCCCACCCACGCCGACCAGTCCAGGCACCATCACGGCGACGGCTTGTGAGGCACAGACCGTCATCACGTATGGTGGAACGCTTTCCGGCACCACCATCACTCCCATCACTGTCGTTGCGGGTCAAATTATCCAGATCACAGTCACCTATACCTTCTCCTAGTCGCAACTTGGGCCATTGCGCGGACCACCAGGAGATTTTGAGATGGGTGTCTTGACCCGAATTCGACGCTGGGGTGTCGCAATAGCGATTGCGCACGGAGCCGCGAGCGCAGTTGCGCAAGTTGCCCCACCCCCGGTTCCACCGAATCCCCGGCTGGCTGCTGCGATAGAGCAGAACGAAGGAATCAAGCCGTTGGTAATGACCACGGAAGAAGTTCCTGTGGCCTATGCAGGACTGCCCTATCACAGCTCTCTCAGGATGGAAGGCGGCGAGAGGCCTTACAGCGTCTTTGTCAGCGGTGATTTCCCTCCTGGCCTCGTCTATCAGACCGGCTTCAACGTCGTTACATTCAGTGGTGTCCCCACGGTAGCCGGAACCTTTAGCGCTCAGGTGGCGGTTTACGATGTGAATGGCGTCAGAATGACGCATGACTACACTTTTGTGGTGCGCGACATCTCGCTCAGTACCCCGCCTCCAGCTGTCATCCCCGACCCGGAAGCCATGCACATCAACGATGCTGAGAGTGTCTTCTTCCCCGCTGTCATCAATGTTTCGGAAGCCTTCCACATCGACGACAGCCTGATAGACCTCCGCTCCGCCGAATATGCGCTTCCCGAGGCGTTCCACATCAACGACCAGACCACTGTCATCCTTGCTGAGCAGTATGCACTTCCCGAGGCGTTCCATATCAACGACGCCACCACCGTCAAGGTGTTGCTCGGTGTCACACCCACAACGGCACCCACGGGGAATGTCAATGTCGCCTACAGCCAGACATTCACCGCTGTCGGCAACACCGGCGCAGCTATGCTCACGCCGTCTGGAGCCTTGCCCAACGGCATGAGCTTCACCACCACTGCCGGCTCGGTGAATTTGAGCGGTACCCCAACACAGGATGGGAGATACCCCTTCACCATCACGGCGCAGGATTCGGTGAACACAGTCTCAGTCGCTTACTCCCTGCTCATCGTTGGAATCTCACAGACCATCACTTTCACACCTCCAACCTCGCCCGCATATTACGGCGCATCTCCGATCACACTTGTCGCTACCGGCGGAGCTTCAGGGAATCCCGTTACATTCAGTATTGTTTCCGGCCCTGGCTCGCTGAGTGGAACCAACAACAGCATCCTGACCCTTACCGGTGGGGGGACGATTGTGATTGCCGCGAATCAGGCGGGAAACACAGACTACGCAGCCGCACCTCAGGTGACCCAGAGCATCACAGTAGATCAGCCCGCCGTGCTGACTAGTCCCGCGCCCGGAGGCACGCTCGTCGGCCCGAGCGTAACGTTTACCTGGACGGCGGCCATCGGCTCCGGCAACCAGGGGTACTGGCTCTTTCTTGGGACTACGGGCGTTGGATCGAAAGACCTGTACGACTCCGGTCAACAGACAGCCACGTCCGCCACCTTTAAAAGCCTTCCCAACAAGGGCGAGACGATCTATGCCCGCGTCTACACCAAGTTCAACGGTGTTCTTGTGTACAACGACTACACCTACTCCACAGTTACACAAGCTGTGCTCACGAGCCCCACGCCGGGCAGTACGCTTGTCGGCCCCAGTGTGACGTTCACGTGGAGCGCGGCCAGCGGCCCTGGCAATCAGGGATATTGGCTGTACCTCGGAACGACGGGCGTTGGATCGAAAGACCTGTATGATTCCGGTCAACAGACAGCCACATCTGCCACCTTTAAAAGCCTTCCCAACAAGGGCGAAACAATCTATGCCCGCGTCTACACCAAGTTCAACGGTGTTCTTGTGTACAACGACTACACCTACTCCACAGTTACACAAGCTGTGCTCACCAGCCCCGCACCGAGCAGCACACTTGTCGGCCCCAGTTTGACGTTCACGTGGAGCGCGGCCAGCGGCCCTGGCAATCAGGGATATTGGCTGTACCTCGGAACGACGGGCGTTGGATCGAAAGACCTGTATGATTCCGGTCAACAGACAGCCACATCTGCCACCTTTAAAAGCCTTCCCAACAAGGGCGAAACAATCTATGCCCGCGTCTACACCAAGTTCAACGGTGTTCTTGTGTACAACGACTACACCTACTCCACAGTTACACAAGCTGTGCTCACCAGCCCCACGCCGAGCAGTACACTTGTCGGTCCCAGCATCACATTTTCGTGGTCAGCGGCCGCAGGGCCCGGAAACGAAGGATATTGGCTGTATCTGGGAACGACGGGAATCGGATCGAAAGACCTGTACGACTCCGGTCAACAGACAGCAACTTCCGCCACCTTCAACAGCCTGCCAAACGAAGGCGAGACCATCTACGCCCGCGTCTACACCAAGTTCAACGGCACTCTGGTCTACAACGATTACACCTACTCCACGGTGAAGCAGGCGGTGCTGACCAGTCCGACACCCGGTAGCACGCTTGCAGGCTCCAGCCAGACGTTCACATGGACAGCGGCCGCCGGCCCCGGCAACGAAGGCTACTGGCTGTTTTTAGGGACCACCGGGGTCGGGTCGAAAAACCTCTATGACTCAGGTCAACAGACAGCAACTTCCGCTACCTTCAACGGCCTGCCGACCAACGGAGCGACGATCTATGCCCGCGTCTACACCAAGTTCAACGGCACCCTGGTGTATCACGACTACACATACATCGCGATGGGGCGGCCCGCAGTGCTGACGAGCCCCACGCCTGGCAGCACGCTTACCAGTGCGAGTGCGACGTTCACGTGGACGTCTGAACCCGGCAACCAAGGGTACTGGCTATTCCTGGGCACTACCGGGGTTGGATCGAAAAACCTTTATGATTCGGGTCAACAGGCAGCCACTTCAGCCACCTTCAACAACCTGCCGACCAATGGGGCGACGATCTATGCCCGCGTCTATACAAAGTACAACGGCACCCTGTTTTACAACGACTACACCTACAAAGCGTGGATGGAGCCGCCGGTAATGACCAGTCCTACTCCGGGCAGCACGCTTGCAGGCGCGAGTGTGACGTTTTCGTGGACGGCTGAGACGGGAAGCGCTGGGTACTGGCTGTTCCTGGGCACAACGGGAGTGGGATCGAAGAACCTGTATGACTCAGGTCAACAGACAGCTACCTCCGCGACCTTCAACGGACTGCCGACGAACGGCGCAACGATCTATGCGCGTGTCTACACGAAGTACGGCAGCGTCCTGGTGCATAACGACTACACCTACAAAGCGAAGTAGCCGGCGATCTACGCTGCCACACCTTAGCTGCAGGACGCTTTTCCACTGGCGCTCCGCTCGTGATAGGACAAATACGGCGACTTGATACCTATTCCCCACTCAGAGTAAATCAAGTTGTTGACTGGCTTTGCTGGGTGGGGGTTTGCGACCTGGAGCACGCCGAGCGATCTTTCTCCCCAGCAATCGCTCCAATCCGGCGACGAAGTCCGGATCATCCACAGGACTTCACTGCCTTCGCTTTGGCGAAGTTCGGTGAAATCCTCCTCCAGATCTTCGCGCAACAGGTCGGCGAAGTTTGCAATGCGGTCTAGCACAGGGCGCACGTTAACCAACTCGTCGTTCACACACGCCAGGTGCGCTTTCACGCTGGACCATTTCCAATCCTGCACACGCGCCACAAAATTCGCTCGAAAAGGATTCAGGCTCACGTACCGAACAGCCCTCATAAGATGGGTGTAGCCCATCGGTACGGATGCAATGCGGCTCTGAAACAAATGGCCAGTCCAGCGTCCGCGAGCATTGATGAAGTTGGTGTAGCGCCGGTGCGTCTCGCCTACAGCACGGCCCAGGGCGTCGGTCGCGCGCGGCATGAGGATCAGGTGGACATGGTTCGGCATCAGGCAATAAGTCCATACCTCCACGCCCGCCTTCAAAGTCTGCTCGGCGAGGAGATCGCGGTAGATCTGTTGATCGCCGTCCTCAAAGAAAATTACACCTCGCCGGTTGCCTCGCTGCGTCACATGGTGCGGAAGCCCAGCAACCACGATACGAGCGAGTCGAGACATACCCGGACAATAGCACGACGCGGGAATTTAAGTTGTGTCGCCCTGAGCGGGGTCAGAATTTCCTTAAGTTATTGATTTTATTGGTCGGGGAGAGAGGATTTGAACCTCCGACCCCCTGGTCCCGAACCAGGTGCTCTACCAGGCTGAGCCACTCCCCGAACATGGGTTGCGGAAGCGTATCGTTGGGGCGCGGCCTGGCGCGTTTTCCCCTTGAGTGCGCTTCGATCAGTGTAGCAGAATCCTGGACCCTGCGGGGCTGAGACTCTGATCGCTCGGTGTGCGATTACATCGGGCACGACATCTCTTCTTTCGCTTTGATACCGAGCAAGTCCTTAAATTCCCACCCGCTCGATTCAGGACACGCTGAAGCTGAAATTATCGGCCTGCGACAAAAAAGTCCGCTCCGGCGCGTTCTGCGCTCGGAGCGGACGGTTGGGCTCATCTGAACGCTGCTACTTCTTGTCCGGAACCGGTGGAACTGCGCCGGGAAAGATGCCTTCAAGAGGTGCGCGGAGCTGCTGTTCCTTGTCGGGCTGAGGCAACGGCTTGCGCGGAAGCATCTGATCGCGCTGCGCCGCGTTATAGAGGAAAATTGCTTCCACAGTCGCAATCTGCTTTAGGTCGGCGGGCTGCAGGCGCTCGACCACGTCTTCATTCGAGTGGTGCGTGCGGCTCTCGTAGTCCAGGTTGTCCTGTATGAATTGGAAGCCGGGAATGCCGACGGCGTCGAAGCTCAGGTGATCCGTGCCGCCAGTGTTGCGGTTGGTGATTGTGGATACGCCCAGGTCTTTGAGCGGTGCAATCCACTGCGCAAAAATCGGTGCGATGGCCGCATTGCCCTGCGTATAGACGCCGCGAATCTTGCCGGTGCCGTTATCTACGTTGAAGTAGGCGGAAACGAGCTTCTGCTCTGGCTTCACTTCGAGCGGGCCAACGGCGCGGCGCATGAACTCCGGCAGTTGCAGCTGGTCGGGAGCGGTCGAGAGAGCGGCCGAGCCAAAGTGGATGGTGCAATAGCCCTTGGAGCCGAAGATTCCCTGTTCCTCACCTGTCCACAGAGCGATGCGGATAGTGCGGCGCGGTTTTACGTCGAGCGCCTTGAGGATGCGGACCGCTTCCATGGCGACAATGGTTCCAGCGCCGTTATCTGTTGCGCCGGTGCCGCCGATCCAGCTATCGAGATGGCCGCCGACCATCACTACCTGGTCTTTCAGCTTGGGATCGGTGCCTGGAATCTCGGCGACTGTGTCGAAGCCGTGCTCATGCTCGCCGGTAAATTTGGTTTCGACGTTGACTTCGACACTCACCGGGGCGTGCGCCTGGGTCAGTCGGTAAAGGCGGCCATAGCTCTCGATCGCGGCCACGACAACCGGAATCTTGACGCGCTTGTCAGCGATATAGGGAGTGCGACCGAGGGTGGCGCCGTTATCGTCGAAAAGCGTGCCGCCGGACCCGCCGCCGTTCTTGCCATCGCGGCTCGGTTCAATGACTGCAGCCACTTTTTCATCGGCAAAAAACTGGGCAATCTTGTCGATAAGCCGCAGGCGAGCCATACGCTCCGCCATGCGTGCCTGCATTTCGGGAGGAATACCGCCTCCGCCGGCGTTCACTGGGAACTCAGCTAGATCCTCAAGGTCCTTGTCGGTGTAGCGCTCGAACAGGGCCTTATCCACCGGAGGAACTTCGCGCATGGCGCCGAACAAAACCACTTTGCCTTCCAGCTTGCCCTTATATTGATCAAAGTCTTTTTCTGTCTGGATGCTGACGAAGACCACGTCGCCTGTGACCGGGCCAGAGGTGGACGGCGACCACGGAGTGGCCTGGACAATCAGGATCGCGGTGTCCGGTATAACCATGCGCGCCCAGGTGTTCAGTTGCTGCCAGCCAAGGCCAAACTCGCCCCAGTCCTCAAGATGCGCGTTTTCCAGGCCGATTTTGGTCAGCGTGTCGCGGGTCCATGCGTTGGCCTTCGCCAGGTTGGGTGAGCCGGTAAGCCGGGGGCCAATGCCATCCATCAGCGCGGTGCCAAACTCCATTACATGGGAGTGGTTCAGGCCCTCGTCACGAATCCGCTGATACATATTCAAATCGAGCGTTTCAGTGGCCGGCTGCACTTCGGCGTAGGGGTCGGTTGCGGCTGGCGGCGGCGCGGACACTTTGGGCTTGTCGGCAGCATGAAGAACAAGCGCCGCGGCGAGAAAGACCGTTGGCGAAAGGCGAAGCATTTTTACTGGCATCGATGTCTCCGATTGGGAAAGGGGTATGCTTTCTGTTTCCTGAAATTGTAGGCTATGGAGCCTGATCAGGTGAATGGCATGCCAGCTGCGTAAGAAAAACTTCTAATTCTATACGCGGTATTGCTCCAGCGCTTGCTTGACCCGCTCGACCATTGGAGATAAGTTACCGATCAGTTGCGTGGTTTGCTTGACGACGCCCACATTCTGCGCCGTCATCGCAGCAACCTGGGTGATGTTCGCGCTGATCTCGCTCATGGCCTCAGTTTGTTGCGTGGATGCCGTTGTTATCTCTGAGACCTGCCGAACCGCATCGGCCATGAGGGTATCGATCTCATTCAGCATGCAGTGAGCTTCCTTGACCAATTTTGCTCCGCTCGTGACCTGCGTAGCTCCGGCTCGCATTCCTGCGATTGCGCGGTCGCTGTCACCCTTGATGGTGCCGATGAGTGCGTCAATCTCCGCTGTCGCCTTCATGGTACGATCGGCGAGCGAGCGAACCTCGTTGGCAACAACCGCAAAGCCACGTCCGGCGTCTCCCGCTCGGGCGGCTTCAATTGACGCATTGAGGGCCAGGAGATTTGTCTGGTTGGCAATTTCGCGAATGACTTTGGCGATGGCGCCAACTTCAGTGGAGCTTGCACCAAGCGCTTCAACCTCCACCGAGGTCACCTTCAGTTGCGTGTCTAGTTCATTAATATGGTCTGCGGCACGATGCGAAACGTCCGCCCCTTCGGTGGCTCGGCAGCCAGTTTCCCGGACAGAAGTCTCTGTTGAATGAAGGTGTTGGGTAACCTCGCGAATGGTGAGGTCAAGTTGAGTGCTTGCGGCAGCGACAGATGAGGTTGCCAAATTCTGCGCGGCGGCTGATTCATCAATCTGCTGGATTGCTATGCGGATCTGCTCCGTCCCCTGCCCGACGGGGACAACGGCATCATGGATGCACTGGATCGTCGACTGGACCCAGCCGGTTAGCAACCCTATCTTGCCGGCTATTCTTGCGGAACGGCCGTGTTGGTCAAGATCGAACGGAGCAGTGAAGTCTCCAGTGAAGAGGAGCGCGTCCAGATACGTTTCAATTTGGTCCAGGTCGCGTAAAAGATTGGGAAGAGTGCCGAACAGGACGAACAAGGCGCCCATGGCTCCAAGAACAAACGCCGCGCCGGAGACGGCTCGGACGACTGGAAAGCGAATCCCACCGAATTCAAGGGACAAACCGGCCAGGGACGCGGCAAGGCCAAGGATAGAACCTAGTGCGAAGCGGAGATCCGGCCGAGTGATCCAGCGGGTCAGAGAAGACTGATTGTCTATTGCGCGGCCTTCTTCTATGCGAATCGTCCGGTCTCCGTTTCGAATGCGTCGATAGGCATCGTCCGCCTTCTTCACCAACGCGCGGGAGGGCTTTCTGCGAAGGGACTGGAATCCGATGACACGGCCTCCCTCGCCTCGCACGGGCGAAACTGTAGCGAACACCCAATAGAAGCCGCCGTCTTTTCGCCGATTTTTGACCACACCCTGCCAGGGTCGGCCGGACTTGAGAGACTTCCACATATCGGCGAAGGCCTCTTTGGGCATGTCAGGGTGGCGGATCATATTGTGCGGCTTGCCGATCATTTCATCGACGGTAAAGCCACTCAAATCCGCAAAGGCTTGGTTCGCCTCAGTGATGGACCCCTTAGGGTCAGTCCGGGAGAAGATAAACACATTTTCAGGAACAAGAGTCTCTCTGTCGATTGTCTGTGCTACAGCTGCCATTAAGAATCTCCGCGTCTTGCACCGTCTGGTATTCCCCGGCCGCCCGGTCCTCCCCGGCGGTGGAGAAAAGCAGGTGCACAACTTGGATCATCGGCTCAAACTCGATTTGGATGAATTAGACATAAATACGACGACATATATGCGGCTAAATATACGGCGACATGATACCAATACCCCACGCAGGCACCGGGAAATAGCTAGCCCCTTTCCCCCGACGAATTCTCGCCCAACCCGACTGGCAAATCCAGCGCGACCAGCGCGAAGCGGGTTTGCCCGTCCTTTGGATCTTCAAACCCGACAATGCGCTGGAGGTGCTTCGATACACTGTATGCTGTCGGTGGCTCGCGCTCGATGCGGGCGTAGTTGAAGATTCAGTCCTGATTGTCTGCACAAAGGAGAAGCGTGGCTGCTCGTAATCGCAAGTCGATGGCCGGGGCTCTTGTCTTCGCGGGCAAAGTGATGGTCGCAGTCGCCGTCTCGAGTCTGGCTGCGGGGCTCATATTTCAGTGGTGCGCCACCAAGGTGGATGAGCGGCGTTATCCGATGCCCGGGGTCATGGTCGAGGTTGATGGTCACCAGATGCATCTCGATTGCCGCGGAGAGGGCAGCCCGACGGTTGTGCTCGACGCCGGTCTGGGAGACTCTGCCTCAACATGGGCGCTGGTTCAGCCGGAGGTGGCGAAGTTCACCCGGGTATGTTCTTACGACAGGCCAGGCCTCGGCTGGAGCGAGAAGTCGTCCGGGGCCCGCGACACCCGTCACGTCGCCGCGCAATTGAAGGATCTGCTTCTGCAGGCGCATATCCCCGGTCCTTATCTTCTCGTGGGCCACTCCTTCGGAGGGTACAACCAGCTTGTCTTCCAGTCGCTCTATCCGGATCAGGTTGTGGGCATCGTGCTGGTCGATTCCTCGCATCCGGATCAAGGGGACAGGCTGCCTGGCCCATCTATGGAACAATACGCCGCGGAGATGCACTGGAAGGCACTGGCGGCGCCGTTCGGTCTGCAGCGGCTGATGGGCTGGTGCCGCGACGACTACACGTTTCCCAACGCGCCTCAAGCCTGGAAGCAAGTCGCGCCCGTTTCTATCGCGCTCGATTGCCGGTCATCGGTCTTTCCCGCAACCTATGACGAATTTCTTGCATTTCGCGAAAGCGGGCGACAGGTTGCAGCCGTGACCACGCTCCATGCGCTGCCGCTGATTGTGCTCTCGCACGATCCGCAGGTTGGAATTGACTTCCCGCCGGAGAATGCCGCAGAAGGCGAAAGGCAATGGAACGCCATGCAGGAGGAGCTTCGCGCGCTATCGACAAACAGCAAACGTGTGATCGCGCGAACCAGCATGCACTACATAGAGTCCTATCGTGCAGAACTCGTGATTCAAGCGATTCGCGAAGTTTTCACTGCGGCCGCCACCGGTCAACAAATCACGGCTGCGACCACAGAAGAGTAGCGCTTTATTTGAAAACGCTCTAAGCACCCTTCAGCGCTTCTCAACCCAAGCAAAACGGACTCCGCTAGTCGCTCTTCCCTGACGAATTCTTATCCAGTCCCGCGGGCAAATCCAGCGCGACCAGCGCGAAGCGGGTCTGGCCTTCCTTGGGGTCTTCGAATCCCACAATGTGCTGGTGCCGCTTCGAGCCAGCCTTCAGTTCCAGGCCATCATGGCTGAAATTGTAGTTACCCGCATCGACCTTGACATTGTTGCCATGGTCCTCCGAGCAGGTCAGCCCCTCCGAAGTAGCAATGGGCGTGCCAACCGCCGAGTTGCCCTGGCAAGTAATTACATCGCCATAGCGGCCCAGAGCCTTCTTATAGAAAGCCGTCACCTGCTCCGGTTTGTCCAGGGTGCCATAGCTGACCGCGCGCACACGCAGCTCCCACTCGCCAAAGCCCAGGTGGACGTCCGCCGACTTGTGCTTGTCGTCATCCGAAACCTCCTTGGCGCCAGGATAGAGCGGCAAACCCAGGTCTGCGGCTGACGTCTGATTGGTGTTCACGTGAATGCCGCCGAAAGGAGTATCGACCTGGACATTCTTGTCCTCACCGTCCTTATCCTTGTCGACGTGAACCCTGAAACATCCCGTCATTCCGGCCACCAACGCCAACCCCGCCACCAACCCCGTGATATTCCGCTTTCGATTTTGCAACATCGCTATCACCCTCTTGCCCTGTTATACGCCGGAAACACGGGAAAGGTTCCGGCAATCGTTTTGGATTCACAGCCGGCCTTCTCGTCGGAACGGCCCGGTTCCAACCTCTCGCTCCCATCCTTTATTGTTGACCGCATGGGGATTTCGGCATATTCCGCGCGCGTGTTGCTCTTTATTGCTCTTTTTCTAACCGGAAAAAGTATCGCCGCACAATCTGATGCGCCGGCTCAAGCGCAGGCTGTCTCCGTTCAGGTGCATGCCGGCCAGCCGACCGGGCCCTACACGCCCATCTGGAACTTCTTTGGCGCCGATGAGCCTAACTATACATACGCTCCAAACGGCAAAAAACTGCTCGGCGAACTGGCTGAGTTAAGCTCCGTCCCAGTCTACTTCCGACCCCATAACCTCTTCACCACCGGCAACGGCGACGGCTCTCTGAAGTGGGGCTCGACCAACGTCTATACAGAAAAACCTGACGGCACGCCGGTCTACGACTTCACCATTACCAACCGCATCTTCGACGCACTGATCAACGCGCACGTCCTCCCACTGGTCGAGATCGGCTTCATGCCTGAGGCGCTTTCGACCCACCCAGACCCCTATCGCCACACCTTTCCCAAGGGCGACATCTTTACCGGCTGGACGTATCCGCCCAAGGACGAAGCCAAGTGGTCGAAGCTGGTGACAGCGTATGCGGCACACCTGCGCGAACGCTACGGCAACCAGACCGATGCCTGGCTCTGGGAGGTGTGGAATGAGCCGGATATTCCTTATTGGCACGGCACTCCCGCCGAGTATGACCGCCTCTACGACCTGTCCGCCGCCGCCATTCGCGGGGTAATGCCGCACGCCCGTATCGGAGGCCCTGAAGCTACCGGAGTCAGCGACCATTCCGAGCCTTTTCTGCGGCAGTTTCTCGACCATTGCGCCCACGGCGTGAATGCTGCGACGGGCGGCACCGGAGCACCTCTCGACTTCATCAGCTACCACCCCAAAGGCAACCCGAAATTCGTAGATGGCCACGTAGTGATGAGTGTCGGCACACAACTACGCGCCCTCGAGCGAGGCATGAGAGTTGTCGCGAGCTATCCGGAATGGAAGCACACACCAATCATTCTCGGCGAGAGTGATCCCGAGGGCTGCGCCGCCTGCCAGGGCAGCCAGAACGGCTATCGCAATGGACCACTTTACGGGGTAAGCGTGGCCGAAGCGACCATGCGCACCTATGAGATCGCGCGCAAATACGGCGTCACCGTGGAAGGTGCGGTCACCTGGGCATTCGAGTTTGAAGATCAGCCTGCTTTCGTTGGATTCCGTGAACTGGCCACCAACGGCGTCGATAAGCCGGTGCTGAATGTCTTCCGCATGATGGGGATGCTAGGCGGCGGACGCGTAGGTGGGAATTGGCTGTCGACGACAAGTACCGGCGGCGTGCCTGTTGACGACATCGTCGCTCACAGCGTGACCGCCGCGGCTGACGTCAATGCCGTAGCCACCCGCAATGGCCGCGAAGTGGATGTGCTGCTCTGGAATTACTATGACGCCGACGTCCCTGCCCCGCCGGCCCAAATCCATATCGCCGTAGATGGCTTGCATGGTGCATCGGTGATCGCTTCTGGATTCCTCATGGACGCAACGCACAGCAACGCCTACGCAGCCTGGCAGCAGATGGGCAGCCCAGCGCACCCTGCGACTGAACAAGTTGCGCAATTGCAGAAAGCGGGCGCGCTTGAAGAGACCGTCGCCGAGCACACCATCATGACGAAACGGGGCAGTGCCAAACTCGACCTGACCATTCCTCGCCAGGGAGTCATGCTAATACGGCTTCAGGAGCGATGATGAATGCATCACAAACTACATCACCCAAATGCCTTGTCATCCCGACCGAAGCGTACTTCAGCCGAGTCGAATGGACCTGCGGTTGCTTCTCCTCAGCGTCCAGCACAACTCAAGCAGCCCCAATCAATGCGTCGAATGCCCGTCTTCCTTGCTGCTGGTCGAAAACAGAATCGACGCCACAAATACAACGACAATGAGAGGCACAACAAAAAACGGAGAATAAATGCTCATGGGGCAAGCTCCTCTTCGTTAGAGTAACAAAAAAGGGGCCCCGTTTCCGAAGCCCCTCGTGGTTCGTAGCGCCTTACCTCCGAAGTTCATACCTCCAAAAAACTGTCATCCTGAGCAGCTTGACTCGCGGGGCGAGTTACGGCGAGTGAGATGAACGCTGCCGCACAAAAGTTCCGTGCCCCGTCGGGGTACCCTCTGGGTCGCGACTTTTTTCTGTCGCGAGGGCGGGAAACCTCAACCCTCAACAAGCCGTTCATCAGGAGCAGCCCGACTCGCCGCGCAGAGTTACGGTTGAAATGAACAGTTGTCTCAGATCGGGTCCTGCGCTAACTCGCTAACTTGCTATCGCGGCGAAGCCGCGGCTAACTTGCTGAATATAGTCAACCAGTTTTTTGTTCATGGGGAGCGAACCGGCCCCGAACGTACTTCAGTTCGGGGATGGTGAGTCGAAGGCCTGCCCTGAGCGTAGTCGAACGGGAATCTGCTGTTGTTCTTCGGCGAACTTCAGAATCATCGCAAAAACATAAATCCCCCAGCATGTTCCTTCATGCCAGGGGATTGCTCGTTAGTAGTAGTTTCAAGTTACTTCGGCCGCTTAAGCCTTAGGCGGCGGGTCCCTCTCAGGCGACGTCGTTCTTTGCATATTTGTCTCGTAGGCCTGGTCGTGTGCAGACTTTGCGACGACCTTATGCGCAAATGTAGTGTGCTTTGCTGAGAGGTGGTTCTTCAAGTCGGATTTCTTTTGAACAAGCATGATTGTCTCCAATCCGTGCTTTGGTCTTTCGTGAGAGGTGCTCGTCAGGAGCAAGCCGTCATCAGCTAGAGGCGAGGAAGAAATACTAACTGAGATGGAGTATACGCTCTTGTACAAAGCCATTCGGTCTCAGTCCCCATTCTTCGAGTTCTGTCCGTCGCAGGCCATTGTTCCCGCGCCATCACGACTTACGCAGTACCTTGGCTTGGATAATAAAAAGCGCGAACCTCTGCCAATTCTCCATCAACAACATGGCACAGATCCACTACATGATCCACGCCATTAACCGTCTCCATGTCGAATACCGTCGCAACATAATCGCCATCGACTATGTGCTGCTTTATTTCTATACCCTTGATGAACGGAAGAATGCTGGTAAGGAAGCCCACAACCGTCTCACGGCCCGCTAGTTTAGGCATCAGCGGCCCCTCGAAGGTGATGCCAGGCGCGAAACGCACAGCCGATAAATCTTTGCTAGCGAGACCGTTCAAATAACCCTCTACCACCGCGACGCTTTCAGTTCGAGACATCGACTCTCCCTAAAACTTGTTCCATAAACCTTCTTTGTGTCAGGGCACGACTTTACAGCTTGCGGAAAAAGTCGAAACTGTGAAGGGTACGGGCTTCAGCCCGTACATAAGCCCCGCAATATCAACGTGGGCTTCAGCCCCCGAGGGGATATTTCCGCCATTTTCAGTCCAAAGCACGAGTTTTTCCGCAACCTGTTTAGTCGTGTCGAAATGGCCCGGCGCCGGACGCTTTTCGAGGGTCGGCAGTGTTCGAAATATGCGTTGAAGAGAGCCCGTCAGGAACGCATCAGAGATTAAACCTCAGGAGTCTTGCATTCATCCTGGCATCAGCGATACGGCGCGCATGCGCCTTCTCCTCCGCGGCTTTCCATTGCTCTCCCGAAAGCATAAGCGGGAGGACAATAGCCACAAAAACGGCTACAGAAATGGC
>Ga0302319_10013556_pt1 | contig 15287 bp, 12 predicted proteins | sample Bog_T0_2_FD_203319 | JGI IMG/M metagenome (GOLD analysis project Ga0302319, IMG submission 203319) | Peat permafrost microbial communities from Stordalen Mire near Abisko, Sweden - Bog_T0_2 | ecosystem: Environmental > Terrestrial > Soil > Wetlands > Peat | place: Sweden: Abisko, Stordalen Mire... | reverse complement strand
CGGTGCCTTGCGTGAGTTCAGGTCCATTCGCAACCGGGAAAGCGGCGAGATAAGGGAGCAGCTGCGGCGAGGCCGTCGATCTTGTCGTCGCGTCGGGAACAATGTTGTAGAGTGTTTGGGGAATTTTCGAATCGAGGCCTTCAAACCAGAGGAAATAAAACGTCCGTGGATCGCTCTGCTCCAAGGCGCCGCCGAGCGACGCGCCGAATCGATTCTGGGTGCTGTCCGGTCGCCGCAAGCCGGCCAGATTCGCGAAGTATTCATTCGCGTTCAGGCTGGTGTTGTGAGTGAAGCCGTAGGCGGAGCCATGCAGTTCGCTGGCTCCGGAGCGCGTTGTCATGGCAACTTCGGCGCCGGGCGGGGTCCCGAATTCCGGGGCGAAAGCGAGCGTCTGAATCGTGACGTCCTGAAGCGCGTCGAGGGGAACTGATACGAATGCGGAACTGTTGGGCGGAGCGGGCAGCGACCCTTGGGGCTGGCCGCCTTGTAGGAACGGCGTCGACAAATCACCGGCTATGGGCGTAGTGTCGGCGACTCCGTCCACCACGAAGTAGTTTGCGGCTGGCCTCTGACCGTTGGCGTCAAACGTTTCTTGCGAGTCCCCCGCATTCTGAGGCAATGCGATGGACGGCGTTAAGGCAACCAAGGCGGCCACGTTGCGGTTCAGCAGGGGAAGCGGCAAAAAAAAACTCGGGTCCAGGTAGCTGGCTTGCGCCCCATTGGCGTCGAATCCCGCGGTAGGTTCGCGCCGTTTTTCCGTGGGTTCCGGCGGCGCTGCTTCTTTCAGCGAAAGTTGGACCGAACGCCGACCGCGCGTGGCCAATTCGACGTGGTCCAATTGAAGGGAACCATAGCCGGACTTCGTTGCCGTGATGGAATAATCGCCTGGAGTCAAAAGATCGAATACGAAGAGTCCTGCCCCGTCGGTCAGTTGGATGCGAACGGGGCCGTGGAGGTTATCCTTTAATGTAACCTGAGCATCCGCTATACCGGTCTGCTTCTCGTTGACGACCGCTCCTGAGAGAATGGCTGTTTCCTGGCCATATAGAGCCGCCGGCATCGACAAAGATCCGGCGGCGTACAAACAGGTTCCCAGCACCTGTAAGTACAACTTACTAAACGAAGAACGAGCGTCACTCACGCTTGCACAACCCTCCTCACCGAACTTAACGAGTCTGATCTTTGACTGTAGCAGACACTTGATGTAAGGAAGACTACAGAACAGCTTCCGGGTTCTCCAACGATCAATCTACGCCCACTGACTTCTTCGCAGCGAATGCCTTATTGATCATCTGGACCGGAGAGTTCTTTCGGGGAATGCCGGTCGGTCTTTCCATGTACATCCCGTCCGGCAGTGCAGTTTGCAAACCAACTGGTTGGGTCTCGGCAAGTTGGAGCGGGATCAGGATGATCCCTCGGTGCATGTGGGGCATAGTCAACACACCTGTGCAAGCATCGTCACAGGAGCAGCTGAGCCTCTGAATCACAGGCCCGACGTGCGGCGAACAAATTGAGATACGATGTATCTCAGGCGCAAGATTATGTCAACAACGATGGTTCACGTTCGCGTGGACGAGAAGACAAAACTGCAGGCGGCGAAGACTCTGGCCGCAATGGGTATGTCTGTGTCGGATGCCGTCCGTATGCTGCTGGTTCGTGTGGCTGCAGAGAAGGCGCTGCCGTTCGAGGTTAAGGTACCCAATGCTACGACGGTGAAGGCGATGCGGGCTGCCGAAGGGGGGAAGGGTAAGCGCATGAGCATCATCAGTCCGGTATGATAATTCAGTCGTGATTCAACCCTTTGACCAGACCGCCGTCGCCCGCGGAGCCGACGGAATTGCCCGCTATCAAACTCTTCCCGATTCCCTGCTCTCGATGTTACGCGCGACGGTGGATCGCGTGCCGAAAGCAGAGGCGCTTGTTGAACTTGGAGGCGAGCGTATCGCTTATAAGGACATGTGGGATCGCGCGGCCCGTGTCGCAGGTGGTCTGCGCGATGCCGGAATTCAAAACGGCGACCGCGTCGCGATTCGCCTCGCCAACGGCACGGATTGGTGTCTGGCATTTTTCGGAACGCTGATGGCCGGCGCCGTCGTGGTGCCCGTCAATACGCGATTCAGCGAAGCGGAGGTGGAATACGTCATCTCGGATTCCGGTTCCCGATTCACTTTTCTGCCGGGCCAAGCCCTCCTCGAGGGCAAGCCTTTCTGCGTCGAACATCTGACGCGTCCAGACTTGGCCGCCATCTTCTACACCAGCGGCACCACCGGATTTCCCAAGGGCGCCATGACCACGCATGAGTGCTTTCTGTCGAATATCGAGACCTGCTACCGCATCTCGCCCCTGCCGCGCGATCGCGGCGCTCGCACGCTAATCTCGGTGCCGTTGTTCCACGTTACCGGATGCAACAGCCAGTTGCTGCCGTCGTGCTTCGGCGGGGGCGCCACGGTAATCATGCCGTCCTTTGAAGTCCAGGCGTTTCTTCGAGCTATCGCCGCTGAGCGCATCGATTCCCTGGCCTCGGTTCCGGCAATCTACTGGTACGCGTTGAATCAGCCTAATTTTGGAGAGTTCGATACCAAGGGCGTGCGCTGGCTGTCCTATGGCGGCGCGCCGACTCCTCCGGATTTAGTCGCGCGTATTGTGCAAGCCTTTCCAAACGCGCGCGTTGGCAATGGATTCGGACTGACCGAAACATCGTCAGTGGCCACGTTCTTGCCGCATGAGTTCGCTCATATCCGGCCGGACTCGGTAGGATTCGGAGCGCCGGTGGTGGATCTTCAACTTTTCGAGTTAGATGCGGCGAGCGGCGTTGGCGAACTGCTGGTGCGCGGCCCGAACGTGGTACGCGGGTACTGGAACAAGCCGGAGGCTACGGCGGCAACGTTCGTCGAGGGCTGGCTGCATACCGGCGATCTGGCGCGGCTCGATTCCGACGGTTTCGTGCAGATCGTCGATCGCAAGAAGGATATGGTGAATCGCGGCGGCGAGAACGTCTACTGCGTCGAAGTGGAGAACGCTTTGGCTTCGCATCCGTCCGTCTTCGAATCGGCCGTGCTGGGGGTGCCGGATTCAATGATGGGCGAAAAGGTTGGCGCGGTCGTGGTGTTAAAGCCGGGCCAGGATGTGGCGGCGGCCGAGATCCGCGCGTTCGTGAGTGAGCGGATTGCCGATTTCAAAGTGCCGCAGTTTATGGTGTTTCGCAGCGATCCGCTGCCGCGCAATCCCGGTGGAAAGATTCTGAAGGGGAAGCTGCGTAAGGAAGTAGTTTGGGGCGATCCTAGCCTCTCCTAAGAGGCTTCGATGGCCTCGACCGCCCGGCTGGAAACGAGTTGCCGCAGCACATACGGCAGAATACCGCCGTTACGATAGTAATCGGCCTCAACCGGCGTATCGATCCGCACGATCACTTCGAAGTTCTTCTCGGATCCATCCGGCGCAACCGCCCGCAGATGGGCGCGCCCTCTCGACGAAATGGCGGCTGGAATCCCTGTGATGAAGTATTCTTCGCAGCCCGTCAGTCCCAGGCTCTCGCGATTTTGATCGGGCAGAAATTGCATTGGTATCACCCCCATGCCAACCAGGTTCGAGCGATGAATGCGCTCAAAGCTTTCTGCGATCACGCCCTTAACGCCGAGCAGCAAAGTACCCTTCGCCGCCCAATCGCGCGACGAGCCCGAGCCGTACTCTTTGCCGGCAATGATCAACAGACCGGTCCCTTCCCGTTGATAGCGCATGGCAGCGTCGTAGATGTACATCTTCTCGCCCGTGGGTACGTGTGTCGTCCAACCACCTTCGGTGCCCAGCGCGAGTAGATTGCGTAAACGAATATTGGCGAGCGTGCCCCGCACCATCACTTCGTGATTCCCGCGGCGGGCCCCGTAGGAGTTGAAATCGCCGGGCTTCACGCCCAGTTCGATCAGATAACGGCCTGCTGGACTGTCTTTCGGAATGGAACCGGCGGGAGAGATATGGTCCGTAGTGACTGAGTCGCCCAGCGAGGCCAGCACCCGCAGATGCGGGAGATCCTTCACCGACGTAGCCGGGTCGGCCAGCGCTTCGAAATAGGGCGGATTTTTAATGTAAGTAGAGCGGTCGCTCCATTCGTATCGATCGCCCGCCGGCACTCGGATCGAATTCCAGGTAGCGTCGCCCTGAAAGACCTCGGCGTATTGCTTGCGGAACATTTCGGTGCGTACGGACCTCTTGACAGCTTCGTCTACCTCAGCCTGAGTGGGCCAGATATCTTTCAGGTAAACCTTCTTGCCGAATTCGTCCGTGCCCAGCGGCTCCCGCTGAAGGTCGAGATCCACCCTCCCGGCAATCGCGTAAGCCACAACCAGGGGCGGCGAAGCGAGGTAGTTGGCGCGAACCTGCGAGTTAATCCGTCCCTCGAAGTTCCGGTTGCCGCTGAGCACGGCCGCCACTACCAGCTTCTCCTTCATAACGGCATCGGCCACTGGCTCCGGCAGCGGCCCGCTATTACCGATGCAAGTAGTGCAGCCGTATCCCACCAGATTGAAATTCAGTTGATCGAGATAAGGCATCAGGCCCGCATCGTTAAGGTAATCGGTGACCACCTTCGACCCCGGCGCCAGGCTGGTCTTCACCCAGGGTTTCGATTTGAGGCCTTTCTCGACCGCCTTTTTGGCCACCAGACCGGCCGCGATCATTACGGACGGGTTCGAAGTGTTAGTGCAACTGGTGATAGCGGCGATCACCACCGCGCCATCGTGGATGGTTGACGTGGACCCGTTCATGACCACTTCCGCGCTGCGCGGATCTTCGCCCAGGGTGCTAAGGAAGTTTTTCTTCACGTCCGGCAGATCGATACGATCCTGCGGCCGCTTCGGACCAGCCATCGAAGGAACCACCTTGGCGAGATCCAATTCCAGCTTGTCGGAGTAGTCGGGATCGGGGGAACTCGGTGTGAGGAACAGACCTTGGGCTTTGGCGTACGCTTCCACCAACGCGACTTGATCTTCGGAACGATTCGACAGCCGCAAATAATCGAGAGTCTTGTGATCGATAGGGAAGAAGCCGATGGTCGCGCCGTACTCGGGAGCCATGTTGGCGATGGTGGCGCGATCGGCCAAAGCGAGCTCAGCGACGCCCGGTCCGTAGAACTCCACGAACTTGCCGACCACGCCTCTCTTGCGCAGCATCTGCGTAACCGTAAGCACGAGATCGGTAGCCGTTGCCCCTTCTGAAAGTTTGCCCTTCAGACGGAAGCCGACCACATCGGGCAGCAGCATCGAGATGGGTTGACCCAGCATGCACGCCTCCGCTTCGATCCCGCCCACGCCCCAACCAACCACGCCGAGTCCATTGATCATGGTGGTGTGGGAATCGGTGCCCATCACGGTATCGGGATAGGCAGTTTTGCCTTCGCCGATGAAGACGACCGGCGCCAGATATTCCAGATTCACTTGGTGAACGATGCCCGTGTCGGGCGGCACGACGCGAAAGTTCTGAAAAGCTCGCTGGCCCCAGCGCAGGAAAGCGTAGCGCTCCTGGTTGCGCTCAAATTCAAGCAGAGCGTTGGTGCTGAAGGAATCGGCGGTTCCAAATTTATCCACCTGCACCGAATGATCGATTACAAGATCGGCGGGGATCAGCGGGTTGGCCAGCTTTGGATCGGCGTTCATCTTGCTTAGCGCATCGCGCATGGCGGCTAAGTCGACTACGCAAGGAACGCCCGTGAAATCCTGCAACAGCACGCGCGCCGGGCGGAAGTTAATCTCGTTGACCGGACCGCCAAGCTGCCATTTTGCGACGTACTCGATATCGCTCCGCTTGACCGCGCGGCCGTCTTCGTAGCGCAACAAATTTTCGAGCAGGATGCGGATGCAATAAGGAATGCGGGACGTCTGGAAACCGGCGGTCTCTAGCGCGCTCAGCGCATAGATGCGATATTCTTTGTCGCCCACCGTCAACGTAGTGGCGGCTCCAAAGCTATTCAATTCAGTCATTTAATTCCATCGTACCGCTCCCGATTCCGTGCGATTGTAAAGTGATGTTCTTCCCAGGCTTTCCCGGCGTCGCGACGGCCGTGGGGCTGTTCGCGCTCATTTGGGTTACGGTGTATCTGCGGACCAAGGGGCGGCCGGTCATCTTCGATCCCGAGCGCAAGCACGGCGAGTTCGGGAAGAGCCTGCTTCCCATGTACGTGGATATCACGAAATTTGTGTTAGGTCTCGCGGCGGGCTCGATTGTGCTATTGGTCGGTTCGTTGAACTTAAACCAAAACGGCGCCCGATCGCTTAAGGGTTTCGCTTCCCCATTGTTTCTGGTGGCGATGAGCATCATTTACGGAGTGCTGTTCATGATCTTGCTGGTGTTGAATTACGAGCATCATTTGCATCATCCAAACGATCCCGATGCTTACACTCGATTCGCATACACGCGCAACCAATCGCTTGGGTTCGGATCGCTGGTTTGCTTCTGTATCAGCTACATTTGGCTGATCGCCGCCGCGACCAACTGAGCGCGGGTTCAATCTCTTGTGCGTTAGGACAGTTCCCGAACCAACTCCGAGGCCCGGTCAAGAAGCATGCCGGTTTCGCTCGAACAGCCCAGAAAACGCATGCCTCGTTCGCGCCAGAACTTAGCCAGAGGCAGCGTACGTGTCTGGGTGCCCGGAGCCACTCCATGGGCCACACAACTGTCTCTAATCTTTTCCATGGCGTCCACCATACGGGGATGCTGGAAATCGCCTGGAACTCCGAGCGAAATGGATAGGTCCGCCGGGCCGATCATGACTGCGTCGATCCCCTTGACCGACAGCAGTTCATCCCGCATTTCGACTCCGCGCGAGGTTTCAATCTGAAGAACTACCATCGTGTTGGCGTTCACGTGTTCGATGATTTCAGCCATGGACGCCTTCGCGTGATCGACGTGAATGAGCGTCAACCCGTAGCCGCGCACGCCAACAGGAGGAAACTTGGTCCAACTCACCGCGCGTTCCAATAACTCCGGCGATTCCACGCGCGGAAACATGATCCCTTGTGCGCCGACATCCAGCGAGCGGGCGATCAATGAATATTGGAGTTCTGCCACGCGGATGATCGGGCAAAAGTCGGACTGCAGCGAAATGCGGCACAAATCCTGGAGTGTCTCCCAATCGAATCCGCCGTGTTCGGTGTCGATGAAGGCCCAATGGAATCCCGCGGAAGCCAGAATCCGCAAAACATCCTGCGAGCGTAACTGCCCGAAATTCGTGCCGAGCTGTACCTGGCCGGCGGCGAGGGCTCGCTTCACGCTATTGATTTTCATGCAAGCAGAATACATCACGGCGCCGGGGTGCTACCGGGGCAGATGTTGTAAGCAGCGATCCAACCTGCCACGAACGGCAGCGGATCTTCGGGAATCACGTGTACCAAAAGGGCACCTCGATCCCCTTGGCTCTGGCAATGGCAAAGACGTTGTGCGCATCGGTGTCCGCGGCGATCAATCGTTCCCCTTGCACAACGACCCATTGATCCGAATACTCGCTCGGATGAAAACTGCCATCCAACCATCCGTCACAAGTAACTTTAGTGATGGACAGGTAATCGACAACCATCCTGAAGGCCTTTATCAACTCGGGGCGTGACGTGGAAATAGGGAAGTGCTCCACGCAGCGAACTTGGATTTCATCCATTCGTAGGTGATGCATCCCAGATGGCCAGGCGGGGGAAATTCTGCGTCATCCACGATTTGATATCTCGACCGCACGTTTTATCATTCTGTGGATCGGCCATTTGTACTACCCTGAAATCAGATCAAAGCCCCTGCCCGAACCTGCCGTCCCCGGTGTCACAGAAGCCAAACGGATGGATAACGCCGTCCGATGGATGTTCAGCGTGTCGAAGAAGAAGTGCTGAAGGCAGTGAGGAAGTGGAAACAATCGCGGGCACGAATGAAAAAGGCGAAGAAGGGCATCATGAATTGCTGGCGCGCCAAACACGCATACGTTCAAGCGCGTCGAATACCGCGCCCGCGTCTTCTTCCAGGATATGAGCCGGAATGTGGTAGGCGAGTCGGCCATCGTATTTCATAAGAATTACGAAGGCGACCTTCTCGCCTCCAGCCCGTTTTGTCCAATTCACCGTTCCGACAAAAAACGCGATATAGAATCTCGCCTGACCCGTGATTAGAGGACACATCTTCCCAGTGCAACTCAAGATACACAGGCTCTTCCATCTAGATTAGATTACAGCGAACCGGCCTTTCTTCTGTCAACTATATTGTTCCTCCATGTAGAGGCGTCCACTATCGGCAAGAATCCGGCCTCGGTTCGCCGACATCTTCGTAATCTTGCCAAGCCGGCGCCACCAACCTACCCCCAAGGAGTGATACCCTGAAAACGTAATGGCCACTGTGGCCCGCATTTTCATTTTGCTCGCAGCGGCACTGGCGTTCGCGAACGCCCAGTGCCTGACTTGGTGTGCCGTCCGCCCATGCCAAGCGGCAACTCCACATTGTCCACGCCATCCCGGTAAAGCAACTCCCGTTTCCTGTTCCCATGGACAGTTTGCCAGAACCGCCGAGATCCAAGCCGCCCCCGAACTCGTGGCCGTAAGCGTAGCTACGGACTCCCCAATTCTCCACTTTTCGCCGAACATCTCAACGGACCGTCCCGAGCCGCTGAACGCGCCCGATCTCCCGCCGATCTTACACCTTCGTATCTAAACTACCGCCTTTCCGGACATTTTTCCCCAGAAGCAAGGAAAGGAGAATCGAAGTGTTTCGGTTTGCACCGCTCGTTTTGCTATTTGTATTTACTTCCTTCGGCCAGGACGACCCTGGCATGTACCTGATGAATCAAGCCTCCGGCACCAGTGTAAATCCCGACGCCTGGCAAATGCCTATGATGATGAAAATGACCGGATCGTGGAGCATGATGTTCATGGGGCAGGCCTTCGTGGTCGACACTCAGGCCACGGGACCGCGGGCCGGCGACAAGTTCTATTCGACGAACTATGGTATGTTCGGGGCCCAGCATAGCCTCGGAAAGGGCAGCGTGCGGTTCGACCTGATGATCAGCCTGGAACCGGCAACCGTTACCGATCGCCGTTATCCGGAGCTGTTCCAGACCGGCGAAACCGCCTTCGGTAAACCGCTGGTGGACGCCCAGCATCCCCACAATTTCATTATGGGTCTCGGCGTGCACTATGCGTACCCGGTTGGTGAACATACCATCTTGCAAATGTATTACGCTCCGATTGGCGATCCGGCTCTGGGACCGGTAGCCTTCCCTCATCGCGCCTCGGCGGAGGAACTCCCGCAAGCGCCCTTGGGCCATCATTGGGAGGATTCCACGCACATTGCCTACAATGTGGTGACTGCGGCGGTGCAGTATCGGAAAGTCAGCCTGGAAGCCAGCGGATTCAACGGCACCGAGCCCGGCGAGAATCGTTGGAATATTGGGTCTGGAGCGGTGAACTCCTGGGCTGGCCGCCTGTCATATTTTCCTTCGCCGAACTGGTCGGCTCAAGTTTCCGTGGGCCGCCTCTCGCGTCCGGAGCGGCAGGCTCCCGGGGATGTAGTGCGCACCACGGCATCGGTCAGCTACTCGGTTCCACGCGAAGGTGGCAGTTGGTCCACCAGTCTGATCTGGGGCCGCAATCATGAACTGCTCAGCGGACGGAATGGCGACGCCTATTTGTTGGAATCCGTGGTCCCGTTTCATAAGCGCAACTTCTTCACGGGACGCATCGAACTGGTGGACAAAGACGAACTCTTTGCTGACGATCCGCAATCGCCCCTGTTCGGGCAATCCTTCCGGATCGGAGGTTACACGGCTGGATACACGCGCGATATCGGTCACTTCCATAAGGTGCAAACTGGGACCGGCGCCAACGTGACCGCTTACTCTATGCCGGAGACTCTTCATCCTTTATACGGCGCACATCCGGTCACCGTGGACGTGTACCTTCGCTTCAGGCTGAATCCTAACGAATGAGAGCACAATCCGATTAATATGGCCCCGCCTTCCAGTTCGCCTTTTCAGATCGTCCAACCGTCGGCTCCGGCAAGCGAACTGGATCCCGTGTGCCACATGAAGGTCGATCCCGGCAAGGCGGCCGGAACAAGTGTCTTCGAAGGCACGACATATTATTTCTGCAGCCCCGGCTGTTTATCCCGCTTCAAGGCTGATCCTGAGAAATATCTGCACCCTGGGCAGGCGCCCGAAGCCGGACCGGTCGGCGTCGAGTATATCTGTCCGATGCACCCCGAGGTGCGACAGATCGGGCCGGGAGCTTGCCCGATTTGCGGAATGGCTCTCGAACCCTCCGGGCCAGTGCCTGCGGGCGCACCAGACCCCGAACTCAAGAGCATGCAGCGCAGGCTGGCCATTGCGGCTGGTCTAACCATTCCTATCCTGGCTTGGATGATTCCCGGCTTTTTCACCCAATACGCTTGGCTGCAATTTATTCTGGCCACTCCGGTAGTTCTATGGGCTGGCTGGCTTTTTTTTGAACGCGCCTGGCAATCGATTGTTAATCGCAGTTTGAACATGTTTACGCTGATCGCCCTGGGAACTGGGGCGGCGTATGGTTTCAGCGTGCTGGCCATCGCGGCGCCCGGGATCTTCCCAGCCGCCTTCAAAATGCACGGCTCCGTACCGTCTTATTTTGAGGCCGCCGCAGTGATTACCACTTTGGTGCTGCTGGGACAAGTCCTCGAACTGCGGGCCCGCGCGCGCACTCGTGGGGCGATCGAAGCCTTGCTCGAATTGGCCCCCAAAACCGCTCGCGTAATATCGGCCCCGGGCGTGGAACGGGATGTTCCGCTGGAACAGGTGCGTGTCGGACAGCGGCTGCGTGTGCGCCCCGGTGAGAAGGTTCCGGTGGATGGCGTGGTGCTCGAAGGCGGCAGCACGGTGAATGAAGCGATGCTTACCGGCGAACCAATGCCAGTCCAGAAGGCCAAGGGGGATCGCGTGACCGGAGGAACCGTCAACGGTACGGGGGCCTTCGTGATGACCGCGCAACGAGTCGGCGCCGAAACGATACTTGCTCACGTGGTCCGAATGGTGAGCGAAGCGCAACGGTCGCGCGCGCCCATCCAGCGGGTGGCCGACGTTATGGCCGCATGGTTCGTGCCGGCGGTAGTGCTCTTGGCGATCGCCACCTTCGTGGGCTGGGCCATCTGGGGACCGCAGCCCAGTCTGGCCTACGCCTTAGTCAACGCTGTCTCGGTATTGATCATTGCGTGTCCGTGCGCGCTGGGGCTCGCCACGCCGATGTCGATCATGGTCGCCACCGGGCGGGGCGCCGCGGCGGGAGTGCTGATCCGGAACGCGGCGGCCCTGGAAACACTCGAGAAAGTGAACGTGTTGTTGGTCGACAAGACGGGAACCTTAACCGAGGGCAAACCCGTGCTGGTGACTGTCGAAGACTCGAATCAGCCTGAGTTACTGCGACTGGCCGCCAGCCTGGAGCAATCGAGCGAGCACCCGCTAGCAGCCGCCATCCTCGCCGGCGCCAAAGCCCGCGGCCTGCACTTGAGCCCGGTGGATCGGTTCCAGTCGATAACGGGAAAAGGTGTCCAGGGAGTGGTGGATGGTCGCGCGATCGCAGTGGGCAATACGGCGCTCGTCCCTCCGGGAGAACTCGACGGAAAAGCGGAAAGCCTTCGGGCAGACGGCGAAACCGTGATGTTTGTCTCCATAGACGGCAGGGTGGCCGGCCTGGTGGGCGTTGCGGATCCGTTGAAGTCCTCGGCGAAAGAAGCTGTCGATCGTATCAAGCAGGATGGCATCCGGCTGATTATGGTCACCGGCGATAGCGCGACAACGGCGAATGCGGTCGCCCGCAAGTTGGGAATCGAGGATGTGCGCGCCGGCGTACTTCCCGAACAGAAGCTGGAAATCGTAGGCGAATTACAAAAGGGCGGCAGCATCGTAGCGATGGCGGGAGACGGGATCAACGACGCGCCTGCTTTGGCGAAGGCGAATGTGGGTATTGCGATGGGCACGGGAACCGACGTGGCCATGGAAAGCGCGGACATCACACTGTTGCAGGGCGACCTACGAGGCATAGTCCGAGCCCGCCGGTTGAGCCGCGCGGCGATGCGCAATATCCGCCAGAATTTGTTCTTTGCCTTCGCCTACAATAGCCTTGGGATCCCGCTTGCCGCCGGAGTGCTCTATCCCTTCTTTGGTTGGTTGCTCAGCCCCATGATCGCCAGCGCGGCAATGACTTTCAGCTCCGTTTCGGTGATCGGTAACGCGCTCCGCCTGCGGAAGGTCAAGCTCTGAACCCGGCTATTATCGATTGTCGGGAATTGATACTGGCATAATTAAAAGGGACCTGTATTGGCCAAATCAAATATTCACGCTTCTTTACGCGCGCTCCTGGTAGAGCTGATCGATTACGCCGGCCTCTTTCCACCCGCGGCTCACGATATGAAGACCGCCTGGGGTAACTATCAGGAGTATAGTGGAGGCCTCTACAAGTGGGCCCTCGGGAAGTTCGTTGTGCCAGCCTCACGGTTGGCGGAACTACAAGCGGTAGCTTCAGGCAAGATCGGGAAAGCGCTCACTGTTCTGGTTGGCAACAACATCGATCAGGATCTCGCCGTGGCGGCGGCCGCTGGTGCGCTGAGCGTCGAACTGAAGGCGTCCACGGTGACCCAGATTCGGAGCGCGGCGGAGCGGCTGCCGGCCGGGGTAACAGCGTATTACGAGATTCCCATCGCGGGCGATCCTTCCGGTTTAGTGGCGGCGATCGCCGAAGCAGGCGGACGAGCCAAAGTCCGCACTGGCGGCCCTACGGCCGACCTGTTTCCCGGTCCTCGCGATCTGGCCCGGATGATGCAAGCCTGCGCCGACGAGCAGGTTCCCTTCAAAGCCACCGCCGGCTTGCACCACCCGGTGCGCAGCCTGCACCCGCTCACTTCCGAGCCGGGAAGCGATGCGGTGGTCATGCATGGTTTTTTGAACGTATTTATCGCGGCGGCATTGCTCCGCGCCGGTGAGGAACGCCAGAAAGTAAACCGGCTGCTGGAAGATCAGAATTCGGAGTCGTTTCATTTCGACGATCAGCTAGCAAGATGGAAGGACGAAGAGCTTGATATCGAGCAGATCGTCGACGCGCGTAAGAATCTGGCTATCGGGTTCGGATCCTGTTCCTTCGACGAGCCAATGGCCGATCTGAAGCAACTGGGAATGCTTTGACCTGGAACGTCAACCGGACGCACGCGCCCGAGCTTCGTAGTTGGTTGGAGTCCGCCGACGACCCTCAATCCGATTTCCCTATCCAGAACCTGCCCTTCGGAGTCTTTCGGCGGCGCGATTCGGATGAAACGCCGCGCGTGGGGGTGGCCATCGGAGATCAGATTCTAGATCCCGCGGCAGCGGGCATCACGTCGGCGCATGCCAGTCTAAATTTCCTGATGGCGCTGGGCAACGATGCGGCGCACGCCTTGCGTCTGGCTTTGTCGGACCTGCTCCGGCGCGACGCTCCAGATCGCGCCAAAGCGGAAAAGGCGATGACCCCGATGCTGGAATGCGAGTTGCTGCTGCCCGCGCAGATTGGCGATTATACGGATTTTTACGCGTCCATCTACCACGCTACCAATGTCGGCCGCATGTTTCGGCCGGATCATCCGCTGCTTCCCAACTACAAGTACGTTCCCATCGGGTATCACGGCCGCGCGTCGTCCATCGTAGTTGGCGGCACTCCCATACAGCGGCCCTGGGGACAAGTCCTGCCCACCCAGAACGAAGCACCGCTGTTCCGGCCCAGCAGGCGCTTGGATTACGAACTGGAGTTGGGCTTCTTCGTTGCTTGCGGCAATGCCCTGGGTACACCGGTTCCGATCGGCCAGGCTGCCGATCAAATCTTTGGATTCTGCCTACTGAACGATTGGTCGGCCCGCGATATACAGGCCTGGGAATACCAACCGTTGGGGCCTTTTTTGGGGAAGAGTTTCGGTACCTCGATCTCCCCCTGGGTGGTAACCTCGGAAGCGCTGGCGCCGTTCCGAACCATAGTGAATCCCCATCCGGAAGGCGATCCCGCGCCGCTCGATTATTTGAACGACCCGCACGATAGGGAGACCGGAGGCCTCGACATCGCGCTCGAAGTCTGGATTCAGACGGCTCAGATGCGGGAGAAGAAGCTGCCTGCAGTCCGGCTAAGCCGCGGTAACTTTCGAGACATGTATTGGACCGTGGCCCAGATGCTCGCCCACCACACCAGCAATGGCTGCAATCTTCGTTCCGCCGATCTGCTGGCTAGCGGCACGGTTTCGGGGGAGGCTCCCGATGCCCGCGGATGTCTGCTGGAATTGACGCGCGGTGGGTCGGACCCGGTTCAACTCCCAGGCGGCGAGAGTCGAGGGTACCTTGAAGACGGCGACGAAATTTTCTTGCGCGGCCGCTGCGAGCGCGAAGGATGGGCCACGATCGGATTCGGTGAATGCCGCGGTGTAATCATTCCCCCACTGCCCGAGGCCGCCGCGCGACAACATCGATAACCTCGGCGACGGCGGGCTCATCGCCGGAGATTCCCAAATCGCGCAGCTTCCGCAATGAAGGCAGCAGCCGCGAATCCCATGATCCAACCGAGCGATTATAAGCTTCCACTGCCTTCTCGAGTTGACGGCCGCTGTCCGAATAGCACTGGTGAACCGTCTGTATGCGGTCGTAGAATTCCGTAGCAACCTGGCGGATCTGTTCCGCGTTTTGCGCCAACTGCTCGTGATTCCAGCCGTAGGCGATACCTTTCAAGATGGAGATCAGCGTGACCGGGGTCGCGATGATCACCTTCTTCGCCAGGGATTCCTCGATTAGTCCAGGGTTTTGCTCCAGGGCTGCGCTGAAGAAATGGTCGCCTGGTAGAAACAGAACTACGAGTTCGGGCGCGGGTTGGAGCTGGCTCCAATACTGCTTGCTGCTGAGCTGTTTCACGTGCTCTGATAGCTGTTGGGCATGGCGGCGCAGCGCCGTTTGGCGGATGGCGTCGTCTTTTGTGGCGACAGCATCCAGGTAGCCCGTTAGAGGCACCTTCGCGTCCACGATCAGGCTCCGGCCGCCGGGAAGTTGGACGATCATGTCGGGGCGGATTCTGCCGCTTTCGGTGGCGCGGCTCTCCTGCTCCAGAAAATCGCAGTTCTTGATCATCCCGGACAGTTCCGCTACGCGCCGTAGCGTGATCTCGCCCCAGCGTCCGCGCGCTTGTGGCGAGCGGAGGGCGCTTGAAAGCGTATAGGTTTCCTTCGAAAGCGACTGGATCTGTTCGCCCAGGCTGCCGAATACCCGGTGACGCTCGCGTTCCAGCTCTCGGACTTGCGAT
>Ga0302319_10013548_pt1 | contig 15293 bp, 13 predicted proteins | sample Bog_T0_2_FD_203319 | JGI IMG/M metagenome (GOLD analysis project Ga0302319, IMG submission 203319) | Peat permafrost microbial communities from Stordalen Mire near Abisko, Sweden - Bog_T0_2 | ecosystem: Environmental > Terrestrial > Soil > Wetlands > Peat | place: Sweden: Abisko, Stordalen Mire... | reverse complement strand
TTGGTCGCGTAAGTGATTGTTTATTTGGGAGTTAATAATTATATGCAAGAGTTTTCCACAGTTTGAAAATATTGGTAGGGGGGGAGGGGTGGAGTGGCTTTCTGGTAACGGCATTCTCCGGTGTTTATTTACATTTTAGTCACTTCGGCGCGGGTCTTTGACTGGCACATTCTTGCCCTCCAGTATGATTGTGCGCCTTGCGAGTGAAATATTGTGCAAAGGGATCAAAAATACTTGGTCAGGGATCAGTGAACAGGGAACAGGGAATAGGGAACAGGGAATAGGGAACAGGGAACAGGGAATAGGGAACAGGGAACAGGGAATAGGGAACAGGGAACAGGGGTCAGGGATCAGGGATCAGAAACTACGCGGGTTGAGGTTCATGGTCTCAGAAGCGAGACCTGGGGCACCCGGATTTGATTGATTTACCTCAACCGGGATCTGCGCCCCCCGTGAAGGTTTTTTCGTATGGAGGTATCATGCGGTTCACATTAATTCTTGCCTTGTCGATTGCCGGAAGCGAACTGATCGCACAATCCCCTAGAACTAATTTTCATGCGAAGTATGAGCCTCGCTCCGGCGTATTAACCGGCGCTGGTCAGGGTGGTCCAGCCGATGTGAAACTATACAGCGCAGCACTCGACGGAAAGGCCAATCCGGTCATCTATATGGATTATATGTATGTCCATACCATAGATCTTAATAAATACTTCCGTGAATTACAGGTTAAGCTCGATTCTTTAGGCTGGTATGCGGTTCCGCAGATAGGATTGGCAATGGTAGACGAAAAAGGCAGCCATCCTTATGACGACAAAGTTGCGGCGGGCGAGTACGACGACAACATCCGCCGTATCGCATTTCATCTCAAGTCACTTCATCGTCCGGTGTTTTTGCGCATTGGCTTTGAATTTGATGGCTTTTGGAATGGATACAAGCCAGAGAGTTACATCCTCGCTTTCCGGCGCGTCGTCGACATTCTGCGCAAAGCCGGCGTCAAAAACGTTGCGACTGTCTGGTGTGCGGAGTCAGACTTTCTGACGAACGACTATATGAAATACTACCCAGGAGACAAATACGTTGACTGGTGGGCGATTGATCTCTTCGAGGCAAAGTACTTTGAATCGCCTCCAGTTGAAACCTTCATGCGTGATGCCATGCGCAATCAGAAGCCGGTAATGATCGGGGAGTCAACGCCGCGCCATGTTGGAGTTCTGGATGGAGAAAAGAGCTGGAAGGCGTGGTTTGCTCCTTATTTCTCCTTTATTGGTAAGCATCCCAATGTGAAGGCCTTTTGCTATATCAATTGGGATTGGTCGGTGTGGGCGCCTCGATATTCTATGGAATGGGCAGACTGGGGCGATGCGCGCCTCCAGATGAATTCTGAAGTCAGCAGGCTTTTTCTGGAAGAAGTTTCAAAGCCCTTATATATCAAAGCCGGAGACAAGTCCGCATCCCTGAAGTGAGTTTTCCGGATGCCCCATGTCTCGATTTCAGAGCTGGGGCAATTCTCTTTTCTGAACCCGAAGGCTCTCTGGTTCGTACAATAGCTCATGCCCCAACGCGAACTCTACATTGACCGTCTGCGTACCGCGATGACTGCCCTGGTCGTCGTCTTCCACGCCGCCATTACCTACGGCGGCGACGGTGGCTGGTTCTACTACGAAGTCAAACACTCCGGCACTCCGTCCAGTCTGCTGCTGACCTTGTTCCTCGCCACCAACCAAGCCTATTTCATGGGCTTTTTCTTTCTGCTGGCGGGCTACTTCACGCCCGCTTCGCTGGAGCGCAAGGGCTACGCGCGCTTTTTGGGCGACCGCTTTCTGCGGCTCGGTCTGCCGCTGCTTGCATTCGGCCTCTTCCTTGGCCCGCTGACTGCCGCAATGGTGGATTTTGCGCACGGCGACGGTTTCTGGCCCACATTTGTCTGGCTTTGGCAGCACAAGCGGTTCATCAACGGCCCGCTCTGGTTCACGCAGGCTCTCTTGATCTTCAGCCTTGCCTACTGTGGCTGGAGGGCGGCCTTCGGCTCGCCGCTAACAGAATCCCAGCGCTCGCCCAGGCCGATCCCGGCGCATCGCTGGTGGCTGGCCAGCGCTCTCATCGTTGGCGGCGCCGCGCTCGCCATTCGCCAGTACGTTCCCACCGGAGAGAATGTCTTCGGCCTGCAACTCGGCTACTTCGCCAGCTATATCTTTCTCTTCGCGGTGGGGCTTGCCGCATGGCGATTCGACTGGCTGCGGCAACTCACCTGGAAACACGCGCGGGCCTCGCTGATTGCTCTGGCGATTGCATGGCCGCTGCTGCCGGCGAGCATTGCCCTCGCCATCAAACTCAACAGCCCGGGAAAATCCAACTTCTCCGGCGGATTCACCTGGCCCGCAATCTTCTATGCCTTCTGGGAGCCATTCGTCGCCTGGGGACTGATCGCCGCCTGGCTGCTAATCTTCCGCGCGCGCATGAACCAGCCCTCGCGGCTTTGGTCGTGGCTCGGACGGCGCGCCTATGCGGTCTACATCATTCATCCTGTGGTGCTGGTAGGCGTGAGCCTGCTTCTGCGCGGCTGGGCCGCGCCCGCGTTGGTCAAATGGGGGGTGGTTGGCCCGCTGGCCTGCGTCGCTTGCTGGCTTGTGGCCGATCCGCTGGTCCGGCTGCCGGGTGTGCGTCGAGTGATTTGAGGAATATTATCATGCGAGGGCTGGGGCGTTTTTTTTCACTCAAGCAATGGGCACTCCTGTTTGTAGAATGTGTGAATGGCACAGCGAGAGCTCTACATTGACCGATTGCGTACCGCGATGACTGCCCTTGTCATTTTGCACCACACTGCCATTACTTACGGCGGCTCCGGCGGCTGGTTTTACCGCGAAGTCGAAACCTCTGCCCATCCTTCCAGCCTTCTGCTAACCCTCTTTTGCGCCACAAACCAGTCCTATTTCATGGGCATTTTCTTTCTGCTGGCCGGCTACTTCACACCCGCCTCGCTGCAGCGCAAGGGCTTTGCGCGTTTTATGGGTGACCGCTTTCTGCGCCTGGGTTTGCCGTTGCTGGGCTTCGCGCTGCTGCTGGGGCCGCTGACCGTGGCGATGGTGAACTCCGCCCAGGGCGGCGGCTTCTGGCCCTGTATCGCAACTCTTTGGCGCGAGAGGGCGTTCCTCTACGGCCCGCTCTGGTTCGCGCAGGCGCTCTTGATCTTCAGCCTCGGCTATGGCGCGTGGCGCGCGATGTTTGGCCCGCCGCCGATGGTTACTTTGCGCCCGTCCAACCCGTGGTCCAGCCTCGGCTGGTGGCTGCTGAATATTCCCGGACTTGCGCTCATCATCTTCTCCATTCGCCTGCTGGTTCCGCTGCGCGTCATCTTTGGCCCCTCGATCGTCGCACTCAAAACTGCATTTCATGCGCGAGGCCTGCTGCCGAAGTTCGTTTTGCTCTGGAGAGAGAGAGCGTTCTTCGCCGGATCGCTGTGGATTGCCGCCGCTTTGCTGTTTTTCGTTCTGTACTTTCTTCCCTGGCGTCGCATTTGCGGCTTGCGCAAGAATGATCCATCTGAATCCGGGCAGCGTCTGTCCGTGTTGCCCGCTTGGCCGGCATGGCTTTGCGGCGCGCTGGTCGTGGGCGCGGCGGCCATCGCTATTCGGCAGGTTGCCCCGCTCGACACTGGACTCTTTGGCTTCTTCGCCTCGTATATCTTTCTGTTCATCGTGGGCGTCAAAGCCAAATCCCGCAACTGGCTTGCGCAACTGAGCTGGAAAGACGCAAGACCGTGGATCGTCATCGCTTGCATTGCGTGGCCGGCCTTGCCAATCGGCATTGCCCTGGCCATCAAGCAAATCGGTCTTGGGAAGGCCAACTTTTCCGGCGGACTCACCTGGCCGGCAATTCTTTACGCCTTCTGGGAGCCCTTTGTTGCCTGGGGAATCATCGCTTTTTTGCTGCTCTGGTTTCGCTCCCGCCTCAATCAGCCCTCAGCGCTTGGAACGTGGCTTGGAAGGCGCGCCTATGCGGTGTACATTATCCATCCGCCAGTGCTAGTGGGAATAACCCTGCTGCTGCATGGCTGGGCCGCGCCCGCGCTGGTCAAGTTTGGCGTGGTTGGTACGCTGGCCTGCATCTCCTGCTGGCTTGTGGCCGATCCGCTGGTCCGGCTGCCGGGAGTGCGTCGAGTGATTTGAGAGTGGAACTTTACGAATGACGGGCGCAACGGTACAATCTGAATTGGCAAGCCGAAGTAGCTCAGTTGGTAGAGCAGCTGATTCGTAATCAGCAGGTCGTCGGTTCGAGTCCGACTTTCGGCTCCATTCAAAGTATTGCGAGGCCATCTGAGAGAAACACTCAGATGGCCTCTTTGTTCTGGTGCATCTTCGAGACTGTAAGCGCCCCGGTTGCCGTGTATAATCGCTCCAGAATGCAGGCAAAGGGCGTTCCGCTGGCCATCGAGGACGGCAGATGGAGGTGTATTCATTTGGAGGATCGAGATGCGCGAGGACTTGATCGCAAGTTTACGGAAGATGATCGTCAACGACTTATTCGTTGAGATCGCCGAGAATGATATTGGTTTGGAGGACGGACTGCGGACAGTCGTAGGCCTGGACTCGGTTGGTTTTGTGGATTTGCGCGCGCTTTGCGAGCAGAGATTCAACATCGAGATCAGCGACAATGACTACACGCCCGAGAATTTCACGTCGATTCGGGTGCTGGCGGAGCTGATCGACCGCTTGCAGGCCAAAAGAGATGCGGCAGCGGGCGCTGCCCGGTGACTTTGGCTCTGCCCGCATCACCGCGAAAGCCGATGCGGCATGAGCGCGGAAAGTTCGCCACAATTTTCAACAGCAATACTGCCGCGGTTTACCCTTGTTGGTTGCACGTTTGAGATACCATCATCGCATGTCCTCAGGTCAGCGAATCGCAGTTACGGGAATGGCTTGGCTAACCGCCCTTGGAGACGGCCTGGAGCCCGTGTGGCAGGCGCTGCTCGAAGGAAAGACGGGCATGAGGCCGGTCGCGTATGAGGGGCGGCTGCGCAATTCACTGGCAGCGCCCGCCGTGGACGCGGAGATTCCCCCTTCCGAGCGGCTGGTGAAGATGGCCTGCACGACTATACGGAAAGCGCTGGCAGCCGCCAACCGCGAAGCCGGCGATCCTGAGGTGCGGTACGTTCTGAGCACCAGCCTGGGCGCTTATCTGGACGATGAGGCTGCGCGCACGCCACTTTCAGGCTGGGCAACCGAGGTGGCGCGGGAGTTGGGAGCAGCCACGGCGCCGGTCGTGATTTCGACCGCGTGTTCATCGGGCGCCGACGCGATCCTGGTGGGCGCGGAGTTGATTCGTTCGGGAAGCGCGAGGTGCTGCGTGTGCGGCGGCGCTGACGTTCTGACGCCGAACAAACGGCTGGCTCATTCGGCGCTGGGAACCATGTCTCCGACCCAGTTGCGCGCCTTCGATCTGCGGCACGATGGAACGCTGCTGGGCGAAGGCGCGGGGTTTATCGTTCTGGAGCCGGAGGCGCATGGGCAGACTTGTCATGCGATTTTGAGCGGCGCGGGATCAGCGAATGATGCTTCAGGGATGACCGTGGCCGATATTACCGGATTGTCGGCGGGGTATGCGATGCAGCGATCTCTGGCGGAGGCAAATCTGCCTTTGTCCGCCATCGGGCTGATCAATGCGCATGGTTCCGGAACCGTGATGAACGACACCACGGAAACCAATGCATTCAAAGCGTTGTTTACAGGGGACTCAGGCCCCCTGGTCTTCGCGACCAAGGGCAACTTCGGGCATACGCTGGGCGCAACCGGAGCCATTGAAGCGATCGCATTGATTCTGGCTTTGCGCGAGGGCCGCGTTCCGCCGATCCACGGCTTGGAACAACCGCTTCCTGAGTTTTCCTTGCCGCTGGCGATCTCCCAGCCAGTCTCCTGCGCAGCCCGCGCGGGGTTGAGCCTGACCCTGGGCTTCGGCGGATTCGACACAAGCCTGGTCTTTGAGGCGGCGCCATGAACGTGCTGGACAAATTGACGGTTGCGGGATCAGGGGAAGCCGGTGCATCGCAGCGCGAGCTGTTTGATGCGCGGGTTCGCGCCACGGTGAGGTATGCCGATCCAGCCGCGTGGACTACGGCCGCGGCAGTTGCGAGCGCGCTTGCCGGAGCGGGGGAGCTCTTGGCGCAATGGCAACACGAAATCGGCATGATCGCCATCAGCGATCAAGGCCCCGGCGGAACCATGGCGGAGGTTCTGGCCGAGGGGACGAAAGGATTTTCGCAGCCCATGCATTATGCGGCAGCAAGCCCCGGAACGCTGGTGGGAGTGTCGTGCATTGCCTTCGGATTGCGCGGGCCGACGATGAATTTGACCATGGCGCTGCGGGACGGCATTCCCGTGGCCCTGACTTTGGGTGCGGGCTGGCTGGAGCGGAAGATTGCGAAGTTGATGATTGTGGCGGCGTGCGGCGCCGGCAGTTCCGGCACGATGATGAGTCGCGCCGTGCTCCTGGCGCCTCCCGGATTCTCGTGGTCCGGCTCGCCGCTGACGGAATCGCTCATCTCCTGGCTGGCGGCCGTTGATCCTGTCAATGGGGCCAGCGCATGAAGAACTTTCTCTCTGGCCGCCTGCTGGATTCCTTTGTTGATAGAGCCGTCGAGGCGCTTCCCAGCGGTATTCCTTCCAGTACGCCCGACTGTGAGTCGCTGGCAAGAGCCTGGAAGCAACATGGCCTTCGCCCAGGCGATCTGGTATTGCTGTGCCTGCCCAATTGCCGGGAGTTGCTGCACCAGTATTTTGGTGTGCTGATGGCCGGCGGCGTGCCGGCGCTGCTTCCTCCGATCATGCATGCGGCGCGCCTGCGTGAAATCGCAACCGCGATGGGGGCATTCGCGATTGGCGGTTTGCGCTTGTCCACCGGCGACCTGGGGGCAGAGTCCTACCACTCCATCGGCCCGCTGCATATCGCGATTCTCAAGCCTCCGCCGCAGCCGGCCGGCGCTCCGGGCGAAGTCGTCCTGATGACATCGGGAACATCGGGGTTTGCCAGCGGCTGTGTCTTCGATTTCGAGGCAATCCTGTTGAACGGAGAGCGCCACGCCAAAGCCATCGGCCAGGGTGCGGGAGACACTGTGTTAGTCACGCTTCCCATGTTTTTTTCCTTTGCGCTCTCCGCCCAAGCTCTTTCCTCCCTGGTGTGTGGCAATCGGCTGCTGATCAGCGGCCCGCCGTTCAGCGTGGGGGGATATCGAAAAGCGCTGGAAGATTACGGCATTACGATTTCCTCGTTGACGCCCGTGGGGATTCGCGCCGTTCTGCAAGCGGATGCCACAGTGCTGGCCGGCGTGAGAGTGCTCTCTGTTGGCGGAGACGCGCTGGAGCCGGAGCTGGTTGCCCGCCTGGTGGAATTGCGGAAGGGGAAAGATGTCTTTATCACCTACGGACTCACGCAAGCCGGGCCGCGCGTCTCCACCCTGGCGGCGCACGCCGAACCCTCCTCCCGATACAGCTCGGTGGGCCTTGCACACGAAGGGACCACGGTCTCCCTTCATCCCGTTGGAGACGGAAGCGGAAGGAAACAGCTTTATGTAAATTCGGCAACGGTGATGAATCGCTCGATTGGCCGCGTCGAAGGGCGGTCAAACAACGACCTGGTGGCGCCGCGGACGATCGCCACGGGCGACGCCTTCGATCAGGATGCGGAGGGCTATCTTTATTTCATGGGCCGGCTCAGCGACTTCATCAGCCGGAAGGGGGAGAAGATCAGCCTGGCCGCGGTGCGCCGCCTGGCGGCCGAAGTGCCCCATGTGGTAAGCGCCAGGACGATCATTTTCAAAGACCCGGACGGAAGCGAGGATTATGATCTGGAGTTGCGCGTCAAAGCGAGCGATCTTGAGGCCGATCGGCAATCCGATACCCGCAAATTGGTAAACGGTCTTCTGCGGCGGACCGAAATGCCGCGAGCAATCCACATTGAGCTGGCAAATGAGATGGATGGACAGAGGTACAAATGAACGCCGAGCAATTGCAGACTGAAACCGTGAGCGGCGAAGCGGCCAGGCCATCGCTGCGCAGGCGTCTGGCGACTTCTCAAGGGAGTCTGGCGCGCCTTCTGCGCCGGGCTTACCGGATATACAACAATTTTGCCGTGCCCGCTCCCAAGATCATCGTGAAGCCGCTGCTTTGGTTTTTCTTGTTCGTGCGCAAAAACTATTATTTTGCCGTGCGAGTCTTTCTTTGCGAACCGCTGTTCAAGGCCTATTGCACAAAGTATGGACGGAACCTGCATACCGGCTGTTATCTTCACTGGATAGTAGGAAATGGCGATATCGTTCTCGGCGACAATGTGACAATCGACGGCAAGTGCAGCATCGCATTTGCGGCCCGCTTCTCCGATCACCCCACGCTGCAAATCGGCGACAATACCGGAATCGGCCACGACTGCAGTTTCACGATTGGGAAGCTGATTTCTATCGGGCGCAACTGTAATCTCTCGGGCGAGATTATCATCATGGACTCCAACGCGCATCGCACCGATCCGGCGGCGCGGTTGGCCTTTGAGCCGCCGGCGCCGGAAGAAGTCCGTCCGGTTATCATTCGCGACGGGGTATGGATCGGCAGGCGGTGCATCCTTTTCCCCGGCGTAAAGATAGGGGAGGGCAGCGTCATCTCCGCCGGATCCGTGGTCCGGTCCCATGTGCCTCCTTACAGCGTGGTTGCGGGCAATCCGGCAAAGGTCATGTTCCGGCTGAAAAAACCCGATCAATCCATGCAGGCAAAGTGACCAGTTGGAGCTGTCGATGGAAAAGATAACAGGCGGGCAGTTGCTGATCCGGGCGTTGAAGGCGCACGGAATCCGCCGCCTTTTCACGCTTCCCGGCGCGCCGCTGTTTCCGGTGTACGAAGCGTGCCTGAACGAGGGCGTCGAGGTATTCACAGCTCGCCATGAAGCGGGGCTGATCCATATCGCCGAGGGCTGGTCGCGCGCCACGGGAAGTCCATCGGTGGTGCTGGTCTCGCCCGGTCCGGGCCTTGCCAACTCCGTGCCGGGGATTTCCATTGCGTTTGCCGAATGCTCTCCGGTGATCGTGCTCAGCGGCATCGATGTGCCGGCGAACCTGGGCAGAGGCGGCCGCCAGGAGCTGCCGCAGGTGGCGATGTGCGCGCCCATCACCAAATGGTCTACGCTGCTCTCCAGTGGCAGCCGGATTCCTGAGCACATCGCCAAGGCCTTTCAGATCGCCACGAGCGGAATGCCCGGACCGGTCCACATCAGCATCACGTCGGATACGCTCTCCGGAGTGGTCGAGGTGGAGGAAGGTGCTCTCTCACCCCCGGCCAACACGCAGCCAAGCGATGCCGCGCAGGCGGAGCCGGCGTTTATTGAGCAGGCTTTGCAGCTTCTTTCCCAGGCGGAGCGGCCGCTGATCGTCGCTGGCGTTGCCGCGTTCTGGTCTCATGCCGGCGATCTGCTGCGGCAGTTCGTTGAGACCGTGAAGATTCCGCTGATGACCGTGGAACAGGCGCGCGGATTGGTTCCTGACAATCATCCGTATTGCTTCGGCGATGGCTACGGCACAGTGAATATGGCCGCGCAGTTGGAAAATCGCGTTGATGTGCTTCTGCTGCTGGGCGACCGGCTGGACCACCCCTTTGCCTACGGCAATTGTTTTGGTTCAGCCAAAATCATTCACATCTGCCCGGATGCGCATGAGCTGGGGAAGAATCATCCCATCGAGTGCGGCGCGGCCTGCGATGTGCGTGCGGCCACGGCGCAACTTCTTGCGGCGGCGAAGACCCGGCCCTGGACCGAGCCGGCCGAGTGGGTCGCGATGCTTCGCCAGACGCGCAGCGACCAGGCAACACGCGTGCAGAGAATGGCCGCATCCTCTCAGCCCGGCGTCCATCCGGCGCGGATTGCGCTGGAAGTGGAAAAACTGCTCGACGAGCAGAGCATTTTAGCCTTTGACGGCGGCGATTTCTCCTCCTGGGCGCGCTACTGCATGTTCGCCCGCCGCCGCGGCGGTTGGCTTGCCAGCACGGTGCTGGGGCACCTCGGAGTCGGCCTGCCCTACGCGGTGGGCGCCAAGCTGGCATTTCCTGAAGCCAGGGTGGTCGTCCTGACCGGCGACGGCGCGCTGGGCTTTTCGGTGATGGAGATGGAAACGGCTGTGCGCTATCGCATCCCGGTGGTGGTCGTAGTGGCCAACGACGCAGCCTACGGCGTGGAGGTTTACTACCAGCAAAAATGGTTCGGCCCGGATCGCGTGGTGGGCACCGAGTTGACCAATACGCGCTGGGACCTGCTGGCCGCGTCCCTCGGCGCGCATGGAGAATTTGTCGATGCCCCGGAGCAGCTTGCCCCCGCGCTGGAGCGCGCCTTCGCATCGGGGAAGCCGGCTTGCGTCAATGTGATGGCCCAGCGCACACCCAGTCCGCAGACCGAGATATTTTCGCGCATTTATCTGCGAAAACGAGCCAGCGTACGAAATAACGCATGAGGAGAAACGCATGAGCGACAGCACGACTCCCAGAGCACCCGTTCCGCCGCCTCCCGCCGATCCGCACGATCTGCTGGCCGAAGGCGCGCGCGCGCGAAAGTTGTCGGGCGAATCGGAGGGCGTGAGATGCCTGGTGGAAGGCATGCGCATGATTAACAACACCACCCTGGCCTATGTGTTGTTTGCGCTCTGGGACAGCGGTTTTTACGAGTATTCGCTCTCGCATCCGCGCTTCAGCATTGCCGAGGCAGCCGGGGAGTTGCGCCTGGACGCGGAAGTCCTGGAGATGCTGCTGCATCATCTCGTCGGCTGCGGAGTTCTGCGCGTGGACGGGGAGCAGATGGAACTGACCGAATACGGCTCCCGGTTTTCCAATATTGTCTTGCGCGGCACATTGAATATCAATCTCGGAGGGTACGGGACGCAGTTGACCAGCATCGGCCCGCTGCTGCGGAAAGAAGTTACGCGCGAGGAGATCGAAAGATCGCACTCCGGAGTCCATTCCGGCCTGGGAACGGAAGAGTTGACCAGCGTCCGGCTGGTTCCGGCGGTGCTGAAGATTCTTGCCGAGCGCAACCTCCATTCCATGCTGCATCTGGCCTGCGCCGCCGGCGGATTTCTGGCGCAGATCGCCCGTTCTGATCCGTCGTTTCACGGAATTGGCATCGACAAGTCGGCGCAGAAGATCGCCGGCGCAGAGGAGAAACTCCGCCGCTATGGCCTGGAATCGCGCATTCGCCTGGTGCAGGCAGAGGTCGGGGTCCAGCCGTTGCCGCTGGATGAGCAGACGCGCAGCCAGATCGATGTGGTCGCATCGATCTACCTGTTGCACGAGATCGGCCGCTACGGCAGGCAGCGCATCGTCGATGTGCTGCGGCAGATCAAGGCGTCCTTTCCCGGCAAGCTGTTTCTATTTTCAGAAACCATGCCGCCTGATACTCCGGACTCGGTCAGGAAGCTGCCGGCCCAGTACTCCCAGCTCGATTACCTGCTAATCCATCGCCTGCGCGGCAAGGGCATGCCGCTCCCGGCAGAGGAATGGAAGTCCATCGTCGCCGAAGCGGGGCTCAAGCTGATTGATTTCAAGCAGGTCTACTCGATCGGTCTTTTTCTCGCGGAACTCTGACAGGAGAATCTCACCATGATGCAGAAGACGGCTTTAGTAATTGGCGCGAGCGGCGGGCTGGGCCGCGCCATTGCATTGATGCTGGCGGAAGAAGGATATGCCCTGGCTCTCGTGGGCCGCGACCTGGCGAAGCTCGAGGCGACGCGCGGTGAATTGGGAGCCGCGGCGCAGGGCGCGCTCGTGCTTGCTTGCGATCTAACCGATCGAGCGCAAACGCAAGCCATGGTCGAGCAGGTTCTGGCGCGGATGAGTTTCATCGATGTTCTGATCTGCGCCGCGGGATTGAACGTGCGCCAGCGCAGCCTGCGCTCTCTTGACCCCGCCGACTGGGACCGTGTCATCGCCGCCAATCTCACGACGGCCTTCAATGCAATTCACTGCGTGCTGCCGTCGATGCGCACGCGCGGAGGCGGGCTGATTGTGCAGCTCTCTTCTCTGGCTGGATTGCGGGCCAATACCGTGGCCGGCGCTGCCTATTCCGCGGCTAAATTCGCCCAATCCGCGTTGGGAATCAGTATCGGCCGCGAGGAACGCGGGCGGGGGATCCGTTCTACAGTAATCTATTCCGGCGAGGTCGATACTCCGCTTCTGGACGCGCGCTCAGAGCGTCTGGGCGCGGCTGCCAGCGAGGGTCGCCGCGCATCGATCCTTCAAGCGCGGGATATTGCCGATGTGGTGCGCCTGCTGGTGACGCTGCCACCGCGCGCCCACGTTCCGGAATTGGTGATCAAGCCGACAATTGACGACTTTTCCTGACCGCTGCCGCCGCTATCGGGCTTGCGGGGGGTCGAGAATAGGGCTTGCGACAGGATTCCATGCACTGCATTCGTTGAACTTCCGGGAGATCGCACTCACCCGAACATACAGGCGGCCCGTACCTTTTATCTACAGATTGGAGCCATCGAACGATGTTCGTGCGGGCCAGGTGGTTCTCCTTCAGCAGACGCGCCAGCGACAGCCATCGGGAGGCGAAGCCGGGCGTGCATTCTTGAAGCAATTGGGCAGCTTCATCCCACCGCTGGGCGGCAATCAGATTCTTTGCGTATTCGATCCTGCTGGCCTGTTTCACTTGCTCGATTTCTTCGGGCGCGCAACTCACGCGGATTCCAACCATGTCGATGTTCGCCAACTCCGCTCGCGCCATCTTGAAATCATTTGCGGATAGACTCTGCTCCGTCGGCTGATACAGAAATAAATTGATCTCTGATTTCACAAAATGCCAATCCGTCAACGCAATCCTCAGCCACAGATTCAGGTCTTCCACGCTCATGACGGCCCGCGACTCCTCAAAGCCGCCAACGTCCAAGAGTGCCTGTTTCCTGACAATCGCTCCGCTGGGAGAGAGATGAGCCTGCCTGTGCCAGAGATTGCCGAAGTGGATGGGATCGAATCGATTGGCATGGATGACGCCTGCCTCCGGCGTGACATACCCTAGTTGGATTTCTGTTTTTCGCGGGACCCAAAGGTCGTCACTATCGAGGAACCCAATCCACTCACCCGACGCCGCATGGATGCCGGTGTTCCGCGCTGCTCCAGGCCCTCCATTGGGCCGTTGTATGACGCGCACCCCCGGAAAACCCGCGGCGATTTCTGCTGTACGGTCTGTGGAACCGTCGTCCACCACGATGATTTCATCTATTTTGTGTGTTTGCGCGAGTACGCTTTGGATTGCGCCGGAAATAAACTGCTCGGCGTTGTATGCCGGTATCACTGCGCTTACTAAAGGATTGCCCCGATTCAGTATCATTTCTAGTCTCCCGGCAAGAGAAGAAGCCGCTGGATCGAATGGATTGGACACCGTTTGACAAGTCAAGTTCGGTAGTATCCGGTCACAGCCTGGCTTATGCCTGCAACCGGTTCATTTAAATAGGTTATCATCTAGTTTGCAATCTTCGATTTGAGAATGAATGCCTGCTGTCAGAGAAGTTATCACCGGAAGAAAATAATCGCGTGCCCTGTGTTTTTCAGCGGAACCCAACCTGGCGCCAGTGCCCCCGGCGGAATAATAGAAACTACTGCTATCCCCCCCGTGCTTTTCAGGGCATTGAGTGCCGCTGCCTGGCCTTCCGTACTTGCATTCCAGAAGGCGGTGATTGAGTCGCCCGTCTCCGGGGTTTGCGTCACCTCGGCGACGATCTTTACTCTATCGAGTCGCGCCCAGTCTGACTCATCTTGTCCCATGCCTATAAGCGCCACGCGCTCTCCTGGCTCTATGCCCATGGTTCGTAGCTGTTCGGCCAACTCAACTTGCTGTTCCCAATGACCTGTATCATGATGGTTTTGATACATGCTTTGCAGCACCATCACCGCCGCCATCACACTGAGCGCGAGACTCGCTGCCCGCAAGACCAATATCTTTTTCTTCTCTTCAGAAATACTTATTGAGGCGATCAGCACGCCGAATCCCGTGAGCATGACCCCGGTGGTATATCGCGACATCCATATAATCATTGCATACATTAGAAATACCGCAATTGTTGGAATCAATATGGGCCAGAATTGAATGACCTTCCGCGAACAACCCTTGCCCCGATCACTCAGGAGGAATGTCATTAGCACCACGGTTGTCAAGGCTCCAAGCTCCCGGAATAAATAATTCGCTATTCTCCCAAGGTTATGGAAGAATTGGGCAATTTGGCGAACCGGATGCGGTTTTGTATCAACCCCTGCCCACCAATATGTGGGGTCATACCAGACTGGATAGGTTCCAGTAATTGGCGTAGCGAACTCGAACACCTCTGGCCAGTTCAGAATCTTTCTACTCGAGTGCAGCGGGGGCGCAGATGCGCCCCCGTCGCCCTGCCAATGCAAATGCATAGTCGTGGGGCGATTCACGGACCATGCGTAGTTCAGCTTCCCAGTGTCTCCAATCGTAAATCGATGATAATTCCATGAAAGAGCTGCGATATAGGGAGTCGAGATCATAAGAAAACTCAACAGCGCAACTGCCGCCAATCGCATGCCGCTGGGGCGGTTCCTGACAACTGCAAGCAAAGTTATTAGCACCACCATGCCAAAAGGCAGCATCGCTGCCTTTGCCAAGTATCCAAACCCCAGCGTGGCGCCAAGCAGCGCCGCGGTAAGCGTTTCCGCTCTGCCGGCAGAGAATCGCAGCATCATGCCAAAGGCTAGGTACACCAGTGTGGCTACCAGAAGGTCGGCGCCCACACCTTCTAACTCCCTGCTCCCAAGGTAGATGCAAATAAACAATAGGTATCCCAGCGCCCATTGATAGTGACTTGACTCTTCTGCCAGTGCGTTCTCTTTTCCCGCCGCCAGCAACTCGCGCCAGAAGAACTCAAAACAAATCAGAGTTACCAAAAAGATCGCAAAATTCATCAAATGAATAACGGGATATTCCCATCGCATTGTCGGTTTCGTCAACTGAAGCGTCAATCCAGCAAGCCATCCATAAAGCGGCGACCAATAGGCATTCAGCGCAGCGTGCCAATTTCCCCTCCAGTACTGGTCGCCCATATCCATATAGGACACTCCATCAGGATTATTCTGAAATCTGGCATACCAGCATTCGATCAGGGCAAACACAGCGATGAGCCCGCGAAAACTCCATTGAAGTCTAACGAGGCCGAGATGCCCCTGCTTTTCAATGACGGTTGCGTTTGTTTGCACTGGTATAACCTCAGCTTTCCTGCCATCGGGTTTCACTTATAGAGCGAATGATGGATTCAACCG
>Ga0302319_10013547_pt1 | contig 15294 bp, 13 predicted proteins | sample Bog_T0_2_FD_203319 | JGI IMG/M metagenome (GOLD analysis project Ga0302319, IMG submission 203319) | Peat permafrost microbial communities from Stordalen Mire near Abisko, Sweden - Bog_T0_2 | ecosystem: Environmental > Terrestrial > Soil > Wetlands > Peat | place: Sweden: Abisko, Stordalen Mire... | reverse complement strand
ATCTCATGCGACGGCGCCGCCGCGCATCTCATCGCCGTTCGACTCGCGACGATTTCCAATTCAGTCGCCGATATGGTGATTCCAAAGATAAATCTTACAAAAAACAAAGTCTAGTGGTTAGCGCACAGCATCCCTGGTTTCGGGCGGTTTTTCCGTCGAAATTGTCCTGCGGCGCCCACATGGCTTCGAAATGACGATCCAGCGCCGCGGCGTCGCGGGTCAAATGCGAGCCGTTATCCCTAGGGTTTAGGCCGGATAGGCATCGAACGCGCGAACGTTGATCGCCTTGTCCCAGTCGGACCTACGATTCAAAACAGAAGCTAAAGATGTAATGGCGCATGATGCAATGAAGCAATCTTGACGTGTAAATAATGGCCTTCGCCGTCATTGCGTCTCCTTCGGATCGCGCTCTACTCGCGCCCCGCGGGCGCTCACGAAGCCGCCGCGGCGTCTTCGCCGTTGATCGGTGACGATCGCTGACGCCCGTTGCACGGGCCGAATTTTGGCGCGCCGTGACCGGCGCAGTTTTTAGGGGGCCGAAGGGGTTCCCCTTACGCCCCCAGCAATCGAAAAATCGGGTCTCCCCAGTCTTCCGCGCGCCGCCAGGCGGCGCTTGTGCAGACCGCCGAGGATCCGCGCGCGGCGCGGAACTTCGGCGCCCCAAGGGGTGGGCGATCCCCCTCCCGATTTTTCGTTTGCACCCCCGTATCCCCGGTTCGCCACCGGGCAAGCGGTATGGCGAGGCCATACGCGCCTTGCCGATAGGGGAAACACCCACATGGACGATGCACGAGCCGAAGAAATCGCGTTGAAGGCGCTGCGCCTTCATATCGCGCGCCTTGAGAGCGAGGGTGACAAACCCCTCAATCTCGCCGCCGCAATTGAGCTTTGCGACCAGATCGCAATCTCCGGGATGAAGGCCGAAGACTTCCAGTTGAACGCCGTCGCGAACCTTCTCGCGAGCATGGCGAAATGGCCGCAGTCGCGGCTGGGCGACCTGTTCCGTTGCGATCTCGAAGACGCCGCCGAACACATCACCACTCACGGATTGATCGCGATGTTCGACGCTTGAGCCCCTGGCGGGCCGAGCGCTTGGCCCGTCGCATTCCAAAAACCTCAATCAGATCAGGAGAAAGAAAATGACCATCAAGAGACAGCCCGCCAAGAAGACCGCAAATCCCCGCGCCGCCGCCAAAAGGGCTTTGAGCCCACGCGAGACGAGGACAGCGCCGGCGCCCGCCGCGACCGCCAAGGCCGACGAGCGGCTGATGCTGCCGCTGCGTTCGCTCGCGCCCTCCAAAGACAATGTGCGCCGTTTCGCCAGCGAGGCCGGGATCGAGGAGCTTTGCGCCAATATCTCGGCGTTGGGCCTGTTGCAGAACCTGACCGGGAGGAAGGCCGCCAAGGGCAAATATGAGATCGAGGCGGGCGCGCGACGCCTGCGCGCCTTGAAGGAGCTGGCGAAGCGCGGCGCCGTCATCGAGCCTGAAGGCGTCAAGGTGACCCTCGACTATCTCGTCCCGGTTTTGGTGAAGGGCGCGGAGCACAACGCGACCGAGCTTTCGCTGTCGGAAAACATCATCCGCGAGGACATGCACACCGCCGACGAGGTGGAGGCTTTCCGCAAGCTGATCGAAGACGACGGCATGACCTCCGAACAGGTGGGGGATCGTTTCGGCAAATCTCCCATGACCGTCAGGCGACGGGTGAAGCTGGCGAAGGTGTCGCCGCGCATCATGGAGGCTTTCCGGGCCGGGGAAGTGACCTTGCAGCATCTGGAGGCCTTCGCGCTGTCTGACGACCACAAGGCGCAGGAGGCGACTTTTGACGGCCTGCCCGAATACAACCGCACGCCGGAGGCGATCCGCGCGCGGCTCGCAAACGAAAAGATCGCCGCCAGCCACCGCCTAGCGCAATTCGTCGGGGTGGAGGCCTACAGCCAAGCGGGCGGGACGATCACTCGGGATTTGTTCTCGGAAGACGACGAAGACGCGATCTTCCTCGACGACAAGCCGCTTGTCGTCAGACTGGTGACGGCGAAGCTTGAGACCATCGCCGAAGAGACCCGTAGCCAAGAGGGCTGGAAATGGTTCGAGGTTTATCTCGCCGAGCACGAGAGCCGCAGCGGCTATTCGCGGCTGGCGACCCATGAGCGCGAACAAACGGCGGAGGAGCGCGAGGAGCTTTTCGCGTTCGCGGCCTATATCGACGAGCACGAGGCGGCCTATGACAGCGGCCAGATGACGGAGGAGGAGGTCAAGGAGTTCGACGCCACGAGCGTGCGCCACGACGCCATCACCAATTCTTGCATCGTGTTCGACGCGGAAGAAATCCCGCTCGCCGGGATCATCGTCTCCCTCAATTATGCGGGCGAGGTGTCGATCAAGCGCGGGCTCTATCGCAAGGAAGAAGCCCACGACCTCGCCGCCTTGCAGCGCGCCCGTCAGGCGGCGGCGCGCGCGGCGAATGAAGCGGCGGGACTTGGGGAAGGGACCGGGGAGGAGCCCGGCGAACGGGAAGGGCAGGGCGAGGGGGCTTCGCCGTGCGCCGTTCACACCCCCGCCGCCACGGCCGAAATCGAGGCCGAGGGCTACAGCCAAGCCGTCATCGAGGATTTGACCATCCTGCGCACCAAGGCGCTCGCCCTCGAATTGAGCCGGCGCCCCAATGTCGCGCTTCACGTCATTATTCATAAGCTGGCGGAGCCCGTCTTTTATCGCGGCGGCAATGGCAAGCCCTACGACTATACGGCCGGCGGCTCTTGTTTGTTGATCACCGCGCAATCTCACGACAAGCGGCAGGCGGCGCCGGACGAGGACAATCATGCGGCGTTCACGGCTTTCGACGAGCGCCATGTCGTTTTGGCCTCGCGGCTGCCGAACCGCTACGCCGACCTCTGGGCTTGGCTCATCCTGCAGGACGAGAAGACCTTGCTCGACTTGCTGGCCTTTTGCGTGGCCTTCCAGATCGAGGCGAGCTACCGCGATCATCGCGGTGGGGCGATTGCTCATGCCGATCAGATGGCCCTCGCCATGAATTTTGACATGGCGGCGCATTGGCGGGTCTCGCAGGGCTTCCTGTCGCGCGTCAGTAAGAAGACGATCGCGGCGGCGGCGCGCGAGGCCGGATGCTCGGAAGACGCCCTCAAGGCGATTGGCGCCGGCTCGAAAGCCGAAGCCGTCACCATCGCTCTGGAGGCGATGAAGGACCGCGCATGGCTTCCGCCTGTCTTGCGCAACCCCCTCGCACCGACCGCCGCCGCTATCATCGAGGACGACGAGGCTTTCGAGGACGAGACGCCCGCCGGCGATCCGGAGGGGGAGGGGCCCGGCGAATTTGCCGATTATGGCCACGACGAGGCGGGAGCGCTTGAGAGCGTTTACGGCCCGGGCGACGCCAGCGAATTGACGGAAGCTGCCGAATAGACCGCACAGGGCCGCGCTTTGCGCGCGGCCCCCATTTCCAAGACCGAAGGATTGCAGCCATGGCGAAACTCACCAAACAGCAGCGCAAGGCCCATGCCGAGGCCGAGGCGATCTTGACCAAGGACCGCATCACCGACGACGAGCGGGACTTCGTTTTTCAGAACTGGCACGAAGGCGCGACGCATGAGAACGGCGCGGCGGGGGCGTTCTTCACGCCGTTTGGCCTCGCTTGCGACTTCGCGCTCGACGGGGCAGGACGGCGCGTCATCGACCTTTGCGCCGGTATCGGCGTTCTGTCCTACATCATCCACCACCGCAGCAAATGGGGCGAACGACTCGCCGAGATCACCTGCGTCGAGATCAATCCGCGCTATGTCGCGGTCGGACAAAAACTCTTGCCGCAGGCGCGTTGGATCAACGCCGATGTTTTCGACTGGCGCAGGTTCGATCTTGGCCGCTATGACGTGGCGATTGCCAATCCGCCGTTCGGTCGCATCAAGCGTCCGAGCGACGCGCCGCGCTATCGCGGCCCCGAGTTCGAGTTTCATGTCATGGACATCGCCCGCGAATTCGCGGAGCGCGGCGCGTTCATCGTGCCGCAGGAGTCCGCGAGTTTCCGCTATTCGGGGCGCCAATGTTTCGACCGCCGCACTTCCGGGCGTGGCGTCGATTTCGAGCGCGCGACAGGCGCTTTTATGGACATCGGCGCGGGCGTCGACACCCACTTTCACCGCGACGATTGGAAGGACGACGCGCCCCTCTGCGAGATCGTTTGCATCGACTTCGAGGCGGCGCGCGAGCGCGAGGCGCAGGAAAGGCGGCGCCTCGACGCCTATGCACCGCCGGCGATGCAGCCCGGCGAGCAAATGGCTTTGCTGCTGTAAGGGGGAGGCGAGCTCAGGCGCTCGCCCGGGGGAACCGCGCGCCGCGTTCCCCTCGCCCCTCCCCACCCCTCGCCGCCGGCCATCCATCCCCGACGCCCCAAGCATCCGCTTCCCGCGCAAGGCTCTCCCAGGGCGCGGGCGGCTTTCCTTTCCCCTACGTCCTATGCAGAATGTTGAACCATGCAGATCGAAGCGAAGGCCCTTGCGCGACTCTTGGGAGGCCATGCCGCCGGCGGGGGATTTCTGTGTCGGTGCCCGGTGCCGAGCCACGGCAAGGGTAGGGGAGATTTGCGCCCGTCGCTCGCCGTCCGCGATGGCGACCGCGCCCTGATCTACAATTGCTTTGCGGGGTGCGACCCCCGCGACGTTCGCGCCGCAATCGACAAGCTCGATGTGAACGCGGCGCCGCGCCTCGTCGCGTCCCCCGCGCCGGCGCGCGCAAAGCGAATGACGACGACAGCCGCCGCCCTCGACCTCTGGCGCGCGGCACAGCCCGTCGCCGGCACTCCCGTCGAAACCTATCTTCGCGCGCGCGGCTTCACCGAGCCGCCGCCCGCGACGATCCGGTTTCTGTCGCGCTATCCCTATTCGAGCCGGAAATCCTTCGCCTGTATGATCGCCGCCGTTCAGGCCCCGACGCGCGAAATCGTCGCCGTGCAGCTGACCTTTCTTCACCCGGGCGGACAACGCAAAGCCGATGTTCCCGAGCCGCGCCGCGCCATCGGCCTGCTCGGCGCCGGCGCACTGCGCCTCGCGCCGGTCGCGGAACATATCGGCCTATCTGAGGGCTTCGAGACGGCATGGGCGGCGCAACTCATGCACGACATGCCCGTTTGGGCGGCGCTTGGAAACAAACGATATTTGAAGGTCTTGTTCCCGACCGAGGTCAAACGCGTGACGATCTTCGCCGACGATGACGCGCCCGGTCTGCTCTACGCGGAGAAATTCAGGGAAGCGCGCCCGGCCCTCGACGTCTCAATTGCGACGCCGGGAGGCGGCATGAACGACTTTTCAGAAGCTCGGCAGCGCGAGGGCGCAGGCGCGAAGCCGGCGCGCGACCTCACCGCTGTTCGCTAAATCTTCGTCGAAACCAAAGCGCTAGCTTAATGATAGGGCCGACGTAGAGGCCAATTTTCGTGGGTAGGCGCGCCGCCAAGCCCGACTTGCGCCGATTCCGGCCTTCGCATATGCTTCGCTAAACTATGTATCGTGAACCACATCACGAAGGAGCGAACATGCGCGACGAGCCGCAAACGCAAACCCATCGAGGTTCGGGTTGGCCCCGACCGGCAGTTGCTCGTCAAGGTGACGTTGCGGGCGCGCATCGCGCGGCCTTGACGCGCCGCCGGGTCGAGGCCCGGTCCCCTGCAAATTCTCTCGGGAGGTTTGCAATGTGCCGGGTCGCAACATGTCTGATCCTCGCGACGCTCGGGACCGCGCCGACGGCCGCTCAATCAGCGGCGCATCGCGTACTCGCGGAAAAACTTGACCTCACCCAATCGCCGATGGGCAACGTGCAGCTTCAGATTTGGAGCGACAAGCTCGACGCAATCATCGCGAACCGGCGTCAGCTTCTCAGCACGGTCCCGAACCTCAATCTGAAACTCACCACGACGGCCTTTACAACTTCCTTCAAGGACGGCGACCGAACCATCGTCGTTTCCGCCGTGCATTATCAATGTGCCTCGTCACACGACACGCCGTTCAAGCTCGAATGCCCCGCGCGCGTCGTAGAACTGCGCGGCAGGAAGATCCGGCTCCTTGCGGAAGTTACCGATTTTCCGATCTCGGCGAAGCGCGGTGAAGCTGGCTTCGACGCTTCGACGAACAGCAACACGCAATACATGACCGTCCTGACCTTCGATCCGGCCGATCAGCAAATCGCTGCGAAGGTCACCTACGACGGCGAGACCAGCAGCGAAACACCCATCAAATTGCGATAGGCGAGCATTCCAATGCGACACCCCGTTTCCGCGCGTTCGGCTTGCATTGCGGGCCTCATCATTGCCGCTCCCCCAATCGCCCTTGCTTGCGCCACTTACAACGCTGCGCAGGTCAGCCAAGCCATTCAGAATTCTCCCTATGCCAGCGACGCGCTGAAAAGCAGTTCTTGTTCGTGGGGTGGCGCCTCGCAGGCTGAGTCGGGTGGAAACACCTGCAGCTCGAATGGCAATAATTTCGGCGTGTTACAGGTTACGAACAACAATCTGCCCGATGGCGTCACTTCGAGCCAATATTTGAACATGTCCCTTCAACAGCAGGTCGACATTTGGATTCAACAAGCCGGACCAACCACGCGGGGCCGGGCTTTCAACACGGTCAATGGCGATGTTGGCTCGTCAGTCAACGGCTATCCGATAACCTCCGGCACCGCCGCGGCTTGCGCCCAATTTGGCGCGCTCATCTGTTCAAAGGACCTCGCGGCCCTCAACGCGTCCGGACAATGCTCGAGCCAGGGTAACGGAGGCGTTCGCGCTACAGGAGCGACGCTTCGGAACGGGACCGCAAATCTGGACGGCAACTGGCAGAGCATCTGTTCCTGGGGGCAGGTTATTCAAAAGAAGATCGACGCCTCGGGATGCAGCAACGGTAATCAGGCGTCTCCGACTCAGCCGATAAATTGCCCGTCGCCAGCCCCCGCCACCGGCGGCTTGATCGCCGGGGCTCCAAGCTCCGGGACATCGGCGGCATCCGCCGCCTCGCCGCTCTCAAGCACGGCGAGCCAACCAGCCGTCGCCAGCACCGATGTTGTTGTTTCAGGCGCCCAAATATAGCGCTGAGGGCGTTGGCGCATGAGCGCATGAATGGAAAAAGTCTTTTCGCGACGACGCAGGTCCGCAGTCGAAAGAAGATCAGACCGAGGGCATGCCAGACGGTTCGTTGGGTGTGTCGTTCAATCCAACAACATCGCGATTGCAAACAAGACGCACTTCTCCCCGCGGATTCTGACGAACCGATTTAGATCGACATGATGTCGTCAGCTCGCTGTGGCACGGGACCACGCAGCATAGGCAAGTTGATCGTTCGATCGGATGTCTCGGTAGTCATCACGGCGCTTTCATTCGTATGGCAACTCGCCGAACAGGCCGATCATGAGGTCACCTTCGTAAAGCGAGAACGGGATCTCGACATAGTGGTCGTGATGGCGAGGCAGGGCGCCTCCGTCATTCGGCCCGTTCTTGGTATGGCCACGCACATGCTCGCCACTTTCCTTGATGTAGGGAAGCACCACCAAACGACCGTGGTTGGTGGACAGGATCGTGCCTTCCTTCCAGATTGTCGCGCCATCGGACTCGCGCGTTGCCGACGTTTCCTTGATTTGCCAGCCGATCCCGTCGCCCTCGTACCAAAAGACGATGCCGTTCGAGACCAGCACGCGTTCGCCCCGCGCCAGGGCGTCGGCGAGTAAACGCTGGACGCTGGCAAGTTGGAGCAGTTGGTTGGCGCGAGGCAGAAGGATCTGGCGAATCCTGGCCTTCGTCTTGCCCCAATGCGCTGTGGCGCTGAGATCGAACCCGTTCGCGATCTTGGCGCGCTCGGCTGTTAAAGCAGCCTTTTCCCCAGCGTGATAGGGTTTCGACCAGACGGCATCGATGCCTTGGAAAAGGAGGGTATGGGTCCAGCGATTATTTGATCGACCCACCTTGGCGACCTTCAGATAAGGCATTGCCGCAAGCTGTTCGGCGAGATCTTGGCGATAGCGCTCGGCCTCGGGTGCGAGCTTGAGCGATACGGCGTCTGGCCGATCGTCACCCGCGTGACGGCGCAAGGCTTCGGCGAGCATAAACGCCTCCTCCTCCTGCAAACGTTGCTTGGCCTGCAGAGCCTTGTCGACCTTCAGTTCGAGAGACCGCCTGGCGACGGGGTCTGGCGCTTGGGCGGTGATTGCCTGCTTCAGCGTCGGATTAAGCGCGTTCGCGGCGGCGATCGCCGTGTCCCTGTCCGGATAATGCTCGGAGCGCACCGTATCACCATCGCTGGGCACCATGCGCTCGCGCCAGGCCGGCATGAGGTCGTCCTCGTAGACCAGCTCCTGCATGAACCAGCACTCGAACAACGGCCGATAATGGGGCCAGACCGCCAGAACCACGTCGGATGTGCGCTTCAGCTCAGACCATTTCAGCATAGCGCAAACCTCTCCAGCAAAGCGGCGCTGTGTGGTAAAGGATCGTCATGCTGCCTTCTCTTGCCGGACGCGAATGTCGGCGATCCACGTCGCCAACGCGTCGATCTCGGACTCGATCACCGACGGCACGGGCAAGCGGGGATTGATCTCTCCGGGTTGGCTGTGAAGCAACGCCGAACAGCGGCCGAAGGCTGCGCGCATCACCGTGCAGTCGGCGTCGGTGAGGATGGTGAGCTTGATCAGACCCGCCGTATCGACCTTGCGGGACAGTCGGCGGATAACCGGCCCTACCACCTCTTCCACCGCGCGCTCCCAGGTGGTGCGAAGCTGGTCCTGGAAGGATGTTACCTCCCACTGCCATTTCGCCTGGTCGCCGCGTTCGTGATGGATCTTCACATTGGCGAGGTGCGCCTTCATGCCGTCGATCACCTTGTCGAGGGACATGACGTTTGCGGGCGGATCCTGATGGCAGAAGCCGGCATGGTCCGCGCCGCGGCTGATCAGCCGGTAGGACACGGGCGTTGCCGCCCGATCCTTTGTCGCCCGGCAGGCTTCGTCGAGCAGCAGCAGGAAGGCCATGTCATGGGTGAACACGATGACCTGGCGGCTCTCGCCGGCTTCGGCCAGACGCGCGGCGACCCGATCGCGGTGCAGGTGGTCGAGCGAGGACACCGGGTCGTCGAAGACGATCGCGGACTGCGCGTCGATGGTAGACAGCTCGGCGAGGAAGGCGGCGAGCGCGACGCAGCGATGCTCGCCTTCGCTCAGAACCTTGCCGACGGGTTCGGTCGGGTTGTTGATTAGACGCACTTGGAAGAAGGGGACGCCGGCGGTGGTCTTGGCCTGCTGAAGCTCGATCGCGAGGCCTGCAACGCCGAGCTTGTTGACCTCGATTGCGAAGCGGCCGCGCAGGCGGTTGGTAACCAGGGCCTGGGCGATCCGCGCGCTCTGCGTCGTGATCTTGTTCGTGGCAGTGTCTTGCCGGCCTTCTCAAGCGCCTCGACGGCTTTCGCGCGCTCGATCTGGGCAAGCAGGTCGGCCTTCACGACGCCGAGCCATTTGCGGTCGGCCAAGCCGTCGCGCTCGGCGACAAGGGCGGCGCGTTGTGGGGAGTTCACCTCCGATTGCAGGCCCTCGATCCGGGTGGCAATCCCGTCCAGTATGCCGCGCAACCCGTGTAGCGAGACGACGGCCGCCGGCGGCAGCGTCGGCAGGACCTCGCGGGAATGGGTTCGAAGCACCGCCCGCAGGCGCCAGGACAATTGGACGATCTGACGGCGAAGGGCCTGCGCCAGCTCGGCTTCGCCGATATCGTCGCGGATCAGGGCCGCGAACACCGGGAGACCTTTCATCAGGAAGACCTGAGACGATAGCTGCTCGATCAGCTCGTCATAGGTGTCAGCGGCGTCCTGTTCCCGACGCTTGCTTTCATCTTGGACGAATGCTTCGAAGCTGGTGAGCCTCCTGGCGGCTTCTTCGCCGAGCGGCTGCTGGCAAAGCACGCAATGGGCACCAGAGCCTGTTACCGGAAATGGCTGTTCAGGATAGGCCGCTTCGCGCGAATAGGCGCGGGCCGCTTCCCACAAAGCCTTCCAGATGTCCGAGCCGATGTCCGGCAGCGGCTCTTCGGCGAAGAGACTGGCAGAGGCGGCCGTCATTGGCGGCGGCGGTCAACCGCTCGATCCGCTCTATCACGGTCGTGATGCGCGTTTCCTGTGCCTGGAGCTGACGGACGGTCCGGGCGGGATCGCCAGCGAGATCGGTAATGAGGGTCTGAAGCCGAGCCTCTTGCTGCGCGTTCAGGCCTGCCAATTTCTCAATGGCGTCAGGCTTGGTCTTACCGGATAAACCGGCGATGACCTTGCCAACCGCCGTGTCCGGCTTGCACTCGGGTTTCGACAGGACAGCCGGCGTCTGCTGTTCCAGCGTCTTTATCTCGACCGACAGTTTGGCTTTCACATCCTGACACGCTTGAGCGAGGCCGGCGAGAATGCGCAAGGGAAGTGGCGTATAGGCGAGATCGTTGGTGTTCTCGACATGGACGTTGGCCGTCCGCGAGTCGAAGACGCTGACGGCCGACAGCATCGGGTCGGCCGATCCGCCCTGGTTCCACGTCGCACTGCGCTTCTGCCCGCCGATGAAGAAGTCGATGCTGGCGGTTGGTGCGCCGCCAGACCCCGCATAGATATCCGGGAGGATGGCGTCGCCTTTCGGAGAGCGCGCGCGGCAGAGCTGTTTGAGGACGCGGGCGTATCCCGATTTGCCGGCGCCGTTGTCGCCATAGATCACGGTGAGGCCGGTCTTGCCGAAGGACAGCCGCTCGCCCGACGCGAGGGCGTTGACGTTCGACAGGCCATGCAATGCGCCCAGGCTGACAACGGCATGGCTCGCGGCGGGGTCGCGAATATGGCTGGCGTCCAGCGGAGCAGTCGGGTTTTCGCCCTTGCAAACGGCGACGAGTGCTGTGATGTCAACGAGCTCGAGCTTGGTCTGGCCGCAGAGCCGGCGCAAGGCGTCACGCTGCCAGCCGGGCAGGTCGGCCGACCACTTCAGAATATCGGAAAGCGCTGCGGCGTCATTCGAGAGATCACTACTCTGTTCGTCCATCGTCATGGGCTCCCCCCATTTTGCCCTACTTCGAAGTAGCCAGCTATTCTTGACTTTTTCACCCGGCCGTGTCCCGTCAGGTGCCTCCAACCATGCGTCGTTCCGTGCCGAGCGGGATGATCCAGCCGCCAGAGCGATCCGGTCGCGCGAACTCGTCGGAACTCACCATTTCAGCCAGGCGTCCGCGAATGGTCTCCGCTTCGCCGTCGATTGCCGCGCGGATAAGATCCCGGTCTATTCCGACGAAAACCGGACGAAGGTTGAGCCGGGCCAGAGCCTCTTGATCGACGGTGCTGGCAATCGCATCGTTGATCGGGCCCGCCCGCGTGACGATGCCGCCCACCAGGCCGCCAATGTCGTAGGTCTTCTCCACTTGCCCTATCGGCGCATTGTCGAGGACGGCGCGGGCGCGAGCGGCGGCGTCCCGGAGCGGTCGCTGAAAGGTTTGGCGTGTCAGAGCGCGCAGCGCCTGGGCCAGTTCGGCATGGCCGAGGTGTTCGATCATGCTGGCGACATGCAGGCGAAGCAGGCCGACGAAGGGGGCGTCCTTGTCTTGCGGATCGATAGGCTCGCCCTTGTCAACCGGATCGCGAACCGACAGGTAGGCGTCGGCGAGGACGGAATTGGCCACGCCCCAGCGGCTGGCGACCGCGATCCGCTTCACAGTGACTTTTCGGCCTTTGACCATCACGTCGATGCGTCCGGCTTGCGACCAGGCGCGGGCGAGCGCTTTCGCCGGTCCGCCCGGGTCATGACAGCCCTTGGCCTCCGCGACCGTGAGCGAAGTCAGGTCGGATTTGCAAGCGATCCAATCAGGGAGGTCCCCTCGGGCGAGGCGCTTGATTTTGGCCCGCGTACGACGGTCGAGATCGATCACGCGGTTGCCAAGATGGGCGAAAATGGCGAGGTCGAAATATCGCTCGAGATAAGCGCGGGCGACAAACCGCCCGAACAGGCCAGACAAGGCGACCTTCACTTCGCGCGCTTGGCCGAGCGGCTGCCTGAAGATGAAGGGCGTGCCCGCGCCGGTGGGAGCCAGCAGCACGTCCAGTATCGACCATGCGCCATAGGCCGTGCCCGGCGTCTGAAGCACTTCGCGAATGCCGGCGTCTTCGATCTCGGAGACGTCCAGCGCGATAGTCGCGCCGGGGGACGGGTCGAGCGGCTGCGGGGTGAAGCTGTAAATGAATGTCCGGGTCATAACGCCAGCGCCCGTTCCAGATCATCGTGTTCGAAGGCGCTGGCCATCCGGGTCATCTCGGCGGAGCGGGCACCGACCGCCTTGGCGGTGTCGCGCCATGTCGCGGTCACGGTCGCGACCCCTTTGATGATCGCGCGGGCTTGCAGCAACGTGAGGCCGAAAAACTCCGAAGCCGCCTCAAGCAGGTCGAGCGAGCAGGTACCCTCATCAAGGTCGATATTCGTCGTCAACACACGCGCCTTGAGGTCGGTGGGCACAGGATTGAGGTCATAGGCGGGGGAAAGCGACCATCCCGCCTTGCCGCGCCAAAGGAAGCCATGGTTGCGCAGGTGGTCATCGACATTGGAGATCAGCACGTTGAAGACGACGCGCCGATAAAGGGCATGTGCATCCGTCTTCCCCTGTGCGCCATGTTGCGCCAGCGCATCGACGATTTCCGGGTAGCTGCCGCGCTCGCCGTCCTTGGCGCCCATCATCGCCATCGCCGACAGGAAGGGAATGCGGATCGCGCCGGTGCGATCGAAGCGCCGCGACAGCATTACCGCCTTGCCTGCGACCTCGATCAGTTGATGGTGCGGGGTCGTGATGCCGGCCTGGTCGGCCAGTCGCAGCGCAATCTCCTCCCAGGTCTCCATGCTGTGATCGTCGGTCTCCTTCGGGAACTTGGCGATGGAGAGGTGTCCGTGCTGGTCGATGACCGATGCTTTCGGCCGCGCGCCGCCGAGCGAGGAACCGGGTGCGAAGATGAGTTGAAGGTCCTCGTCCGTTTCCTCGTCCCGGAGAATACGCTCGGTGATCTGGAGCAGCCGTCCGAGTTCGATCAGGGCGGGAACGCCGGCGCGGATTGGCGCCTGGAACGCCTCTTCGCCTGCCCAGCGGAATCGGAGGGCGCCCAGGCGGGTCTCGTCGGCGACGCCGAGCAGGTAATCGCTTTCCGCAAGGGTGCAAACGGCGCGACCTTCGCGTTCGGCAAGACGGCGCTCGGCCCGCTGCATAAGACGGCGGCCCCATGCGTCAGGCGCGGAGTCTCCGATGGAGCCGAAAGTGAACAGTCCAGCAGGGGGGGCGAAGGCGCCGCGGGTCAGGGCAAGGGCAGGCTCCAACGAGAACCGGTCCGGATCGGCGAGCCACGCGCCATCGTATTCGAAAAGGATGGTCTCCGTGCCGCGGACGCGATTGCGCCTCGCCAGTCCGATGGGGCGCGTGCGGCCGTCCAGGTCGATATGCACCTCGAAGTCAGCCATCGCGAGATGATCCGGCTGTCCGCTTGAGGTGGACGTGTTTGGGCAGCTCGGCACTGGCCAGCGCTTGGCCAACAGGGTCGTTGCCGATATCGGCGATCTGGCTCAGACCGTCGAGCAGGCCGAGCGCCTGAAGGACGCCAGCATAAATGCCGATACTGACATTGGTGTCCCCTGCCTCGACCTTTTGCAGCGTCGAGCGGGACGTGAAGGCGCGCTCCGCCACGACAGCCATTGGCAGCCGCCGACGCCGACGGGCATCGTGGATATCGGCGCCGAGCTTGCGCAAGACGCGCCGCACGGCGGAGGGAGGATTGTGTGGTGTGGGCATGTGAAACCTTCGCGCTACAGATTGGTTGAATATGTAGCACGAAGCTTACAATGAGCATACCCCTTCGGGCGAAGACCCTCCATAAAGAGGAGGGATGGCGGGGCGAGTTCATGACGCTATAATTTAAGGGCCTGAATCGCGGCTGGGTTAGACCAGCGCAGAAACGACGGGCTGCGCGTGACTGACGACCGGACATTTAAGTGCGCTGGCATCAGGCAGTTTACATAAAGCCGCAGATTTGATAGAAAGGTTCATTAACTGTTTGATACAATTGGCTTTTAAGTTCCATAAGAACGATTATGCGAATCGCAACTGTAGCCGCAATATAGAAAAGACACCCCTCCACAAAGTTGAGATGACGCTCGCCCGGGCGAGTCCCTCAACTGGAGACGGCGGGCATGGTGGTGTCGATGAGCGAGAAAGAGTTTTCGCGGCTCAGTGTTTTGATGGACGCGCAAGCCGGTCGGCTACGGATCGACGACGCGGCGCAATTGCTCAAATTGAAGCGCCGACAGGTTTTCCGCCTGTTGAAGGGCCTTCGAGTTGATGGCGCAGCTAGCTTGGCGTCCAATCGCCGCGGCAAGCCCAGCAACAATAAGCTTCCCCAAGCCGTCCGCGAGCTGACGATGGCATTGGTCAAAGAGCGCTACGCGGATTTCGGTCCGACCCTGGCTGCGGAAAAGCTCCAAGAGAACCATGCCTGCTTGGTGTCGCGGGAGACGCTGCGCAAATGGATGATCGAGGACGGGCTGTGGAAGGACCGCAAGCATCGCCTGCCCCCGGTTCACCAGCCTCGCCACCGGCGCGAGCGCATCGGCGAGCTCGTCCAGATCGATGGCTCGCGGCATTACTGGTTCGAGAACCGAGGACCGGAATGCACGTTGATCGCCTATATCGACGACGCCACGAGCCGCATCCAGCACGCGGCCTTTGTGCCGTCTGAATCGACGCTCGACTACATGCGCGAGACGCAGGCGTATATCGAGCGCCACGGCCGCCCGATCGCCTTCTATTCGGACAAGCACGCGATTTTTCGGGTCAACAATCGAGAGGCCGCCGGCGGCGACGGGATGACGCAATTCGGGCGGGCGCTGAACGAGCTGAACATCGACATCATCTGCGCCAACAGCCCGCAAGCGAAGGGCCGGGTCGAGCGTTCGTTCGGAACCCTTCAGGATCGGCTTGTGAAAGAACTGCGGCTTGCCGGGATTTCGGATGCGGCGGGCGCCAACGTTTTCCTGCCGGGGTTCCTTTCGCAGCACAACGCCCGCTTCGGCAAGCCGCCGCGCTCCGACGAAGACGCCCACCGCACGATCTCCGCCACGTCGCCGCTGGAGGACGTGTTCGTCTGGAAGGAGGAGCGCACGCTGACGAACAATCTGACGGTGCAATATGACAAGGTGCTGCTCATGCTCGAGCCCAACGAGATCACGCGCCCCCTCGCCCGCCAGCGCGTGACGATCGTCGATTATCCCGACG
>Ga0302319_10013546_pt1 | contig 15295 bp, 13 predicted proteins | sample Bog_T0_2_FD_203319 | JGI IMG/M metagenome (GOLD analysis project Ga0302319, IMG submission 203319) | Peat permafrost microbial communities from Stordalen Mire near Abisko, Sweden - Bog_T0_2 | ecosystem: Environmental > Terrestrial > Soil > Wetlands > Peat | place: Sweden: Abisko, Stordalen Mire... | reverse complement strand
GTCTCACGGCCACGGCCATCAAAAATACGCAAAGAGCCAAGATCCGTCGCGGAGCGTTTTGGACTGCGGCGGTGCTCCGCCGCTTTTTCGTCGCCAAGTCTCAAAACATCCGAAGACGGGGCCCTCCCGCCGCGCCATCGCGGCCCGCTCTACCCAAATAGGCTTGCAAGTTCACCCAGCATCGCCAACCAGCGGATCCGCTCGCCACTCCGAGGGGGATGGGCTAGGGTGGTCATTTCTATTTCGCCAGCGGCGCCATATCACAGTTCACTTGCCGCTTGGCTCTTTGGCTTGGGAAATCTAACTTGAGTCCACATGTTTCGACCCTGCATAGATTTGCATGACGGCAAAGTGAAGCAAATTGTGGGCGGCACCCTCGGTGATGCCGGCCTCCACACCAATTTCGTTTCCGAAAAACCCGCCGCTTGGTTCGCGGACCTTTATCGCCAGGACCAACTATCCGGCGGACATGTCATTCAACTCGGCGCCGGCAATGAAGCCGCCGCTCGATCCGCGCTCGCGGCGTTCCCGCGCGGTCTTCACCTCGGCGGCGGAGTAAACGCCCAAAATGCCTCCGCCTGGCTCGATGCGGGCGCCTCCCATGTGATCGTCACCAGCTGGGTTTTTCGCGAAGGGCAGGTGGATTGGGCCCGGCTGGACGAACTCGTTCGCGTCGTGGGCAAATCCCGCCTCGTGCTGGATTTGAGCTGCCGAAAGCGCGACGGCGAATATTTTGTCGTGACCGATCGCTGGCAAAAATTTACCACCCTCGTGGTCAATGCCGCGACGCTAAACCAATTTTCTCAATTCTGTGGGGAGTTCTTGATCCACGCCGTCGATGTCGAAGGCCTGTGCCGAGGCATCGATCATGAACTCGTGGCGAAACTGGGCGAATGGACTCCGATTCCGATGACCTACGCCGGCGGCGCTAATTCGCTCGCCGACCTGCAAAAAGTAACGGAACTAGGGCAGGGGAAGGTAGACCTGACCATCGGCTCCGCCTTGGACATTTTCGGTGGCACCGGCGTGAAGTACGCCGACGTCGTGAGCTTCAATCGGCGAACCAGCCATTGAATCCCAAGAGGAAGATTAATCCCATGAAGGTAGGGCGCGTCACTCCGTGCGCGCCGTCGTAGGAATCACAAATCACGACGATGCGCAAAAGGACAGTCGGGTTTTCCCATTCCTACGACGGCGTGCAGAGGACTGCCCGCCCTACCAAAACCTCTTCTTTGTGTTCTTTACGTTCTATGGGGTTAAATTCCCTCTCCGCGTGAACAATTCGGTTTCTGCCCTCCAGTTAAAACTTCCTTCCCGCGCTTCCGCCGTTCTGCCAGCCGTCCAGTTTTTCCACCGCCAGCCGGAACTGCTCTTCGCTGATAGCCGGATTGGTCCGTAACCGATAAATTATTTTTTTGGCCCGCGCGATATTGTTCCCATAAAGCGCATACAACTCAGCCAGTTGCAGATGGCGTTCAAAATCGTCCGCTCGCTCTTGAACTTGTTTTTCCGCGACCTCCGTCGCCGTCCCGTAACGTTTCTGTTTGATCAAAGTTGCGACGGATTCTCGCGGAGCCGGTGGCAATTCCTGCGGACTCGGTTTAGGGCGATTTGGCCGGCTCCATTCGTCGAAAGAATTTTTGGCGTGAATCAGGTGGTCGCGCGATATGTGCGGTTGCTGCGCCAGGCGGTCGAGCACCGCACGCGCCTGATCAGGTTTCTTCAGATCGCGCAGATATAAGCGCATCAGCGCAAAAGCGACTTCAATATCCCGCGGACTCGCCTCCAATAATTCCTGCATCATCGTCTCCGCTTCGATCCATTTTCCCGCCTTTTGAAGCTGGAAGGCCGTGAGCAGAGAATTGGTAGCAGCTTCCGGTCTTTGTTCGACTTCCAAACGCGTGCGAATTTCTTTGGCAGTCTGATCGCTGATTTCGTGATTCTCTTCAAGTTCCCGGCATAATGCCAGCGCCTCGTCGTTCCGTTTTTCGTGAACCAAGTCCGCCAGCCGGTCCAAGTCGCGCTGGTTTTTGCCGAGATCCAAGGGAGCGGGATTTACCGGATCCGTCATAAAGACAAAAAAGTGTGCTCCGGCGTCGGTGAGACAGCCCAACCATAAGGGAATCATTACTATTGGGAACGCCCCGAAATAGAGGATCAGCGTTATCAAGTCCTGATATTCAACCCAACGCCATACGCACCAGATGCCCAATTCGAGGTACAGAACCGTCAGTCCGCAGAGAATCAGCCGATGGATCATATCCCGGCGGCTCCCATCGTTTCGCAAATGGCGGTCGAAGCCGCTGAACCACCAGCTCAAGCCCGCAACCAGCAAATTGACTATGATGATGTTTGCAAATAACATGCCAAAAAATGAAAAACGCCACCGAAGTTCATACTCCGGTGGCGTTGGCGAATCAAGTCTTTGAATCAGGTCTTGACGGGCTCAATTTTCTTCGGTGTCACGATTTCTTTTCCATCCTTCTCCACCACGGTGCCGGTTACCGTCACCTGTTCGGCGCCGCCGCCGCAGATGGGATCGTGGGCTTCCTTGGAAACATCGTTCTGCTTGAGGTAATAGTTTACCGTTTTGCCGTCTTGTTTTACCTGTACCACATTCTGACAGCTCTTGGTCTCATGCAGCGTACACTTGCCGCAAACCATGCTGCCCGTAATCGTTATCTCTTTGCCCTCGGTCGCGTCTTCGGCCTTGAGCGTGTATCCCGCCAGCATCAGCCCGGCGGCCAGCATAAGAGTAAATGTTTTCATAATAGATATTAACTTCCCTTCACTCATACGACACCCCTTTCGCCAAAAATGTTCAATCAATTTTCCGTCCTCGGTAGCGGCGGCCATCTTGGCTGCCGTGAAGCCGGGCATCCTGCCCGGCGTCAAAAACGTGCGTTCACCAACCTGGTTCCCCTCCTATCAGGGAGAAAGGGCCAAAATAAGGTAGGGCGCGTCACTCCTGTGCGCGCCGCCGTCGGTGGCGGTTATCCTTTAGAATTTCCATACCACAAACCCCATCTCTGTGTTCCATGCGTTCCCTGCGGTTAAATCCCCCCTTCGCGCTGTTGGTTCCGGGTCTACGGGGTCAAATCCGTCTTAAAAAGCTCAGCGACAGTCACTTGGAACTGAGGAATCAATTTTTCCCGCAGCAGGTCCCTCCCGGCCAATATTCCTTTCAAGCTCAAACCAAAGGGCGTGCTATGGTAAACTTCCGCATTATCATACCGAGGATCCAGGATCCATAGGCGGGGAACCCGGATTTTTTCGTACCATTCCTTTTTTATCACCGTATCCGGTCGATGATCCTCCCGATTGATGATTTCCACCGCTAGAAAAAGCTTCTGGGTGGCCGTGGTTAGCAGGGCCAGATCCGGGCAAAGTGAGGTATTATAAAGGACCTGGACTTTTGTCCGCGCGGGCAGCAGGCGGGTGGTGTTCAAACCATTGATACTGCTGGCCATTTCCCGATGCAGACGGTCGCAGATCTGCTCATGATGATTGCCCGGAGCGGATCGCGGCAGCGTCGCTCCCTCCAGAATCTCTTCATAAGGCCCAGCCATGCGCTTTTTAGCAGACCATTGAACTCCCTATTTTGCAAGCTTCTTGCACGTTTCTGCGGGGGGTAACTTTAAAAAGAAGAATTTACTGTTGCAAGCTGGTTTGGATTTGATATATTCCGCGCTCCGTTTCTCTGGCAGTTTGCTTGCCTGGGAAATGATATAAAGCAATGCCGACGATTAATCAACTGGTCCGTAAGGGCCGTAACAAAGTCAACTACAAGTCCAAGTCACCAGCCTTGGAGAACTCGCCCTTTCGCCGTGGGGTGTGCATACAGGTCATGACCCGTACGCCCAAAAAGCCGAACTCGGCCATGCGAAAAGTGGCCAAGGTTCGCTTGACGAACGGTTACGAAGTGATTGCCTACATCCCGGATGAAGGCCATAACCTGCAGGAACACTCAATCGTGCTCGTGCGCGGCGGACGGGTGAAGGATTTGCCCGGCGTGCGCTACCACATTGTGCGCGGCACCCTCGATGCCGCCGGTGTCGAAAAACGCCGCGTCAGCCGGTCCAAGTATGGTGTGAAACGCCCCAAGGCCGCCAAACCCGCCGCTCCGGCCAAGTAACTTTTTTAAGGAATAACTAATCATGTCCCGCAGACGTCAAGCAACCAAACGGCCGATGGCCAAAGACGGCAAATTCCAGAGCACGCTGGTTTCCCGCCTCGTAAACACCGTGATGTATTCCGGCAAAAAGAATACCGCCCAACGTATTGTGTACGGCGCCTTCGATAGCATTTCCGAAAAGAATCCGGCCAGCAACCCGATCGAGATTCTCCAGCGCGCGGTCGATAATGCCAAGCCCCGCATCGAAACCAAGGCCCGCCGCGTCGGTGGCGCCACCTATCAGGTCCCCTTGGAAATTCCCGCTGAACGCCAGGCCGCCCTCGCCCTCCGTTGGATTGTTGATTTTGCCGACTCCCGCAAGGGCATCCCCATGCGCGACGCGCTCGCTTCTGAAATCATGGAAGCGTATCAAGGCCAGGGCAATGCCATCCGTAAACGTGACGAGGTTCATAAGATGGCCCAGGCCAACAAGGCCTTTGCCCATTTCCGTTGGTAGAACATTTTCAAATGACGCCCCAACGGTAAAACGTTGGGGCATTTTTGTTCTCCGGTATGTTAGTTAACCGATTTTCCAAACCATGAGCGCTGAAGTTAAACCTGTCAATTCGCCCACCCGCGAGTACACCCTGGAACGCACCCGTAATATCGGCATTGCCGCGCATATCGATGCCGGCAAAACGACCACCACCGAGCGTATTCTTTTTTATACCGGCCTGATCCACAAGATCGGCGACGTCGATGACGGCAATACCGTGACCGATTGGATGGAGCAGGAGCGCGAGCGTGGCATTACGATCACTTCCGCCGCCGTCACCTGCTTCTGGACGCAAAAATGCGCCAAGGCTGGCGAAAATGAGCTCTACAAGGCGTTCAACAACGTTCCCCACCGGATTAATATTATCGACACCCCCGGACACGTGGATTTCACGGCCGAAGTGGAGCGCTCCATGCGCGTCCTCGACGGTGCCGTTGCCGTATTCTGCGGCGTGGCCGGCGTGCAGCCCCAGTCCGAAACCGTCTGGCGCCAGGCGACCAAGTATAACGTTCCCCGCATCGCCTTCGTCAATAAAATGGACCGTATCGGCGCGAATTTCGAAAACGCCCTGAACGACATGCGCACCAAATTGCATGCCTATGCCTTCCCCATTTTTCTGCCCATCGGCGCGGAAGAGAAGTTTGCCGGTGTCATCGACGTCGTCAACCAGAAGGCCGTCATCTGGGGCGAAGGCGACCTCACCACCGAAGGTCTGAATTACGAAGTCACCGCCATTCCCGCCGAGCATGTGAAACGTGCCCAGGCCGCCCTCGCGGAACTGATCGACGCCGTCTCCAACAAGGACGACACCATCGCGGAACTCGTGCTGGAAGAAAAACCCATTTCCCCCGAAGTGCTCAAGGCCGCCATCCGCCGCCTGACCTGCAAGATCGAACTCGTTCCCGTATTGTGCGGTTCTGCCTTCAAAAAGAAGGCCGTTCAGGTTCTCATCGACGCCGTGGTTGATTATTTGCCCAGCCCGCTGGACATTCCCGGCGCGGAAGGTCATGAGCTCGGCACGGAAGTCGTTGTCAAAGTGCCGACCACCGACTATGCGAAATTTTGCTCCCTGGCGTTCAAATTGTGGACCGACCCCTACGCTGGCAAATTGGTATTCTTCCGCGTTTATTCCGGCCAGCTGAAAAAGGGCGATACCATTTATAATCCTCGCACGCGCAAACGTGAACGGGTCAGCCGCCTGATGATCATTCAAGGCAGCGAACGCAAGGACATTAGCGAGGTTCATGCCGGCGACATCGCCGCGCTCGTCGGTCTGCGTAACATCACCACCGGTGATACCCTCTGTGACGAAGACTTCGACGTCACCCTCGAACCGCCGACCTTCCCGGAACCGGTCATCAGCATGGCGGTCGAACCGAAGACCAAGCAGGACCGCGACAAATTGTCCGAAGGCTTGCAACGCCTCGCCGAAGAAGATCCGACCTTCCGCTGTTTCACCAACGAGGAAACCGGCCAATTGATCATCGCCGGCATGGGTGAGTTGCACCTGGAAATCATCATCGACCGTCTCAAACGCGAATTCAAAGTGGAAGCCAACACCGGCGCTCCGCAGATCGCGTATCGCGAAACGATTACCAAGAACGCCGAAGGCGAAGGCAAGTTCATCCGTCAATCCGGCGGTAAAGGCCAGTACGGACACGCTTGCATCACCGTCGCCCCGAATGAAAAGGGCAAGGGCGTCGAGGTCCTCGACGAAATCGTCGGTGGTTCCATTCCCAAGGAATACATCCCGGCCGTTATCAGCGGTGTCGAAGAAGCCATCAAGAGCGGCGTGTACGCCGGCTATCAGGTTATCGATATCAAGGTTGAAATCGTCGACGGATCGTTCCATGAAGTGGACTCGAACGAACTCGCCTTCCGTATGGCAGGTATCTTTGCCTTGAAAGACGCCTTCAAGAAGGCCGGCCCCATTTTGCTCGAGCCGTTGATGAAAGTGGAATGTACCACGCCCGATGAGTACCAGGGCGATCTCCTCGGCGACATCAACCGTCGTCGCGGCACGATTGTCAGTATCGAAGCGAAGCATGGCCAGACGATTCTTAACGCTCAAGTCCCCTTGGCCGAAATGTTCGGTTACGCCACCGCCATCCGGTCGCTGTCGAAGGGCCGCGCCTCCTATTCGATGGAGCCGCTGACCTTCGCGCAGGTGCCGAATAGCGTATTAACGACGATTCTGGACGCGGCCTCGAAAAAGCCGGCTGCCCGTACCTAGTTCGCCACAAGTTTCAAAAAAGTCCGGGAACCAAAGTTCCCGGACTTTTTTGCTTTTACTCGTAGGTTTGCCAATTCCGTTTTTGGGCTGAAGGCCTGCAATATGATGGCTTGGGCTGAAGCGAGTCGGACGAGCGGAGGCCTACGTAAACCCTAAACCAACCTTGAGAGGCCTATAGGGCCGGACCCGTCGTCCAACGAGAATTGGAATGCGGAGGGTATAGATTGCCTCCTGAAACAAGAGTAGCTTGAACCTGAATGGCGCATCTGATGAGGATCCGTCGCGTAGCGTTGTGGAGTGCGGCGGGCCTCCGCCGCTGATGCCGAACAAACCCAACACTACATTCCTCTTCGTTTCGCCAAACCCTGGCAAACGGGTCAACTTCTCTGCGCGGAGAGATTTTCCCAAACCCAAGTTCGCGCATTGAACCTTGAACCGGAAAGACGCAAGGCATTGCTAACCAACGGATCTCCTCGCCCCTCCAAGGTGAGTTCTTGAAAAAAAGAAACTAATGTTGTTTATTCATACCGGGAATATTGTCAGAATTGATGTGGCGATGCCGCAGAATTGAGGGAAATGCACTAAAGAGGAACTTGCGGCTTTGCTCTGAAAAAAAACAGACACAAACCATGAAAACGTTGGTGCAATGTTTAACCTTGGCCCGTACGTTCTTGCTACTCCTCGTGATGGGAGTCTATCCCGGTGGCCCTGCTTTTGCGAACACTTTGTCGGCGCCACTCAACGTCACGGAACATCACAATCACGACTCGCGCGACGGCCTTTACCTCGAGCGAGCGTTTACTCTCACCAACGCTGCAGCCCTGCGGCGCGACCCGAATTTCACAGGCGCCATTGTGGGCGATGTCTATGCGCAACCGCTCTACATTGAAGGGGGGCCGGGCGGCAAGGCCATGATCATCGCCGTCACGGAGTCCAATAACGTCTATGCGCTCGACGCCGCCAACGGCAGTATCATTTGGCAGAAAAACGTGGGCGTGCCAGTGCCTTTGTCCAAAATGCTATGCGGCAACATCAACTCCTTGGGAATTACCGGCACCCCCGTCGTGGATTTGCCATCCCGCACCTTGTTTTTTGATGCGATGACCACGCCCGACCATGGCACCACCAAACAACATCTCATTTATGCGCTCAACATCGACACGGGAAATACCAATGCCGGCTGGCCGGTGAACGTGAATGCCAGGGATAAATCGGGGGCCATTGTTTTTGATTCGACTTATCAAAACGACCGCAGCGCCTTGGTTATTATCAGTAATATTCTGTACGTTCCTTATGGGGGCCTTTACGGCGACTGCGGAACCTATCACGGCTGGCTCGTCGGAGTGCCGCTGAATAATCCCACCAATGTGATGGCTTGGGCCACACCGGCGAACGGCGGTGGTTCGTGGGGGGTGGGCGGTGTTGCAAGTGACGGCGCCGCCCCTTTTATCGCCACCGGCAATACTTTTGGCGCGTCCACTTGGGGCGGTGGCGAGGCAATTGTGCGTTTCCAGGCCGGCCCCGTATTTAGCGGCCGGACGAACGATTTCTGGGCGCCCGCCAATTGGAACAACCTGGATGGCGGCGATCTTGATCTGGGCGGTTCCGGTCCATTGCTCGTGGATGTGCCCGGGGCCACCCCTTCGCAGTTGGTGGTCGCACTGGGCAAGGATGGCAATGCCTATCTGCTCAATCGCACGAATCTCGGCGGCATTAGTCCGCCCGTGGCGCAAGCCCATGTTGCCAGCAGTTCAATTATTCAGGCGGCCGCCACTTACCGGACTACTCAAGGCACCTACGTCGTTTTTCGCAACGGCTCGCAACTCTCCGCCTTTCGCATCACCGCCAGCAACCCGCCCGCCATCACCAACGTCTGGACCGCCAATCAGAACGGCCGGGGCTCGCCCTTCGTTACTTCCACCGATGGCACCAACAACGTGATCGTCTGGGGCCTCGGTTCCGAAGGGGATCAGCGGCTGCACGGCTTTAACGGGGATACCGGAGCCGCTATTTTCAACGGCGGCGGTACGAACGAATTGATGGTGGGCGCCAGAGGCCTCAATACCGCCATCGCGGCTCATGGCCGCATTTACATGGCCAACAGTAGCCAGGTTTACGCTTTTACCGTGCCGGTGCAGCCGATTGTGCTGACCAATCTTGTCCTCCAAGCTGGCGCCGGAGCCTTTCAATTTGCCTTTACCAACACTCCGGGCCTGAACTTCACCGTGTTCAACACCACGAATCTCGCCATGCCCTTTACCAATTGGAACCGGGTCGGCAACGCCACCGAAATCTCCTCCGGCCAGTTTCAATTCACCGATTCAACCGGGCCAAACAATCCCCGCCTCTTTTATCGCGTAACTTCCCCTTGATCAAATGCATGCCGAAGGTCAAGACCGTGCTCGCTTTTTTGACTCGCGCGGGGAGGGTCACTTAATGGTATTGTCATATTTTCCCCAGCCCTCCCGGCAATTCATTGCCTTTTTCGGGCTGCAATCTTTGTCGGCAATAAGCTGCTCTTTGCGGTTTCGCGATTGATCACCTATCGACGGGGTTCAGGCCTAGCCGTTGAAAATGGCCGAAATTTCTTTTTAACCGGCCCATTAGTTTTTATAGTCGAGGAATGGTTCACGTTGGTATTGGATACGATGTTCATCAACTTATTGCCGGTCGCAAGCTCGTGCTCGGCGGCGTGGAAATCCCTCATACCAAGGGATTGGACGGACATTCGGATGCCGATGCCCTGATGCACGCCATTTGCGATGCGGTCTTGGGCGCCTTGGGCGAACCCGATATCGGCCATTTCTTTCCCAACACCGATCCCCGCTGGAAAGGAGTTCCCAGTAAGATTTTTCTCGAGGAAGCCGCCAAACAGGTCGGCAAACGCAACGGCCGGATCGTGAATATCGATTCCACGTTGCTGGCCCAGGCGCCCAAAATTTATCCCCATATCGCCGAAATGAAGAAACATATCGCCGCCGCTTTGGGAATCACCGAAGCCCAGGTGGGCGTCAAGGCCACCACCAACGAAACCATGGGTTTTGTGGGCCGGGAAGAAGGCATTGCCGCCATGGCCGTGGCCAGCATCGATATTTAAGCCATGCCTAAAGCGGAAATTAGTTGGAAACGCGTCACCGAATCGGGCTCGAAACTTCAAGTTTATGCCCAGCACATCGGTAAGGAATGGCATTTTTTTCATCGGGAAAAGCGGTACGACCAATGGAAACGCATCCCCAATCCCCCTTTGGAAGACTGGCTGGAATTGTTAGACTGTATGCGGCGTTTGATCGTCCGGCGCCGATACCAGCCTGACGACGAGGAAGACCTGCGCGAATTGATCCGCGAAAGTTATCCCGAAGCCGAAGTCTAGGAAGTTAAGGTTGCCCTAAACGTTTTTCCTGGTTTTTCGTCCGTATTTAAGCCATCGCGAAAAAAACAACTTGAGCAGCTATGGCCACAGGATTTCTGCCAAATAGGCTAGCTATTTGGATTTAATTTTTTGTTTTGCGTCAAGAATATGGACATTTTAGGATGACGATCGTACATTTCAGGTTATGGCCAAGTCGCCGCTAATTTTGGTGTCGCCGAGTATTGAAAAGCGTGGGGTGGAATTCCACGATTTATCAATCAGCCTCTCATTGAAATATGAGAAATGCATTTTGGATGCCGGCGGCATTCCCATCATTGCGCCGATCACGGAAAATCGGGCCATCCTTACGGAAGTCGTTCGTCGCGTGGATGGCGTCTTGCTCACCGGCGGTGACGATATTAACCCGGATTTGTATACCGACCACCTGTCCAAGGCGATCCGGCGCACGGTCAGCCAGACGCCGGACGATGGATCTCGCGATTGGGTGGAGTTGGTCCTGATCGATGAAGTTTTCGCCCAGCATAAACCATTGCTGGCCATCTGCCGCGGTCACCAGATGATCAACATTGCGCTTGGCGGCGACCTCGTGGCGGATATCCAACAGCAGATTCCCGGGGCGTCCAATCACCAGCGACTGGACAAAGCCAGCAAGATAGTGCATGAAGTGTCGTTGACACGCGGCTCTTTGCTGTCCAAAATCGCAGGAAAGCAGAAACTGTCGGTAAACAGTTCGCACCACCAGGCGGTCATTAAAGCGGCTGAACCTTTGATGGCGACCGCGCTCAGTAAAGATGGTTTGATCGAAGCAATGGAGTTAAAGCCTGAAGCCTCCCATTTGCTGCCGTATTTTTTGAGTGTGCAGTTTCATCCGGAACGCCTGGCGGGAAAACATGCCGAGCATCAAGCTATATTTGAAAGCTTTATAAAAGCATGTATGAGGCAAAGCAGACGTAAATTATGAAAGGCAAAGTACTAATCGTTGACGACGAAACCAGCTTGCGGGAACTCCTTGTCGCCGCTTTGTCTGAGCTGTACGACGTTGCCGAAGCCGGGACCGGCGCCGAGCTCCAACAGTTTTTCTTTCAAACGCCGCCGGATGTCGTTCTCCTCGACGTTCAACTCCCGGATGCGAATGGCCTCGATCTCCTGCCGCAATTAAAGAAATCCTGGCCCGATACCGAAGTCATTGTGCTCACCGGCCACGGTAGCGTTACCATGGCGGTGGAAGCCGGACGCCGCGGTGCCTACAATTTTCTCTCCAAGCCCTTCGAGGGCGAAAAGTTGCTCGCCGATGTCAAATGTGCGATGGAGCGCAAAGAGCAGAATCACGAGAACAACACGTTGCGTCATGCTCTGGAAACGATGAGCGGCACCGCTTCGCCGATTTTTCGGAGTGCCTCCATGCAAAGTGTTGTCCGCACGGTAGAGCGCGTGGCCGCCAGCGACGTCACCGTGTTGGTCACGGGCGAAAGCGGCACCGGCAAGGAAGTCATTGCCGACCTCGTCCACACTTTAAGCCCCCGCAGCAAAAACAAAATCATCAAGGTCAATTGCGCGGCCCTGCCCCGGGAATTGATCGAGAGTGAATTGTTCGGTTCCGTCAAAGGTGCTTTCACGGGTGCCACCAGCGACCGCGAAGGCCTCTTCCGCCAGGCGGAAGGTGGGACGCTGTTCCTCGACGAAATTTCAGAAATGCCCATCGACACCCAAAGCAAACTGTTGCGGGTGTTGCAGGATCAGGAAGTCCGCCCCGTCGGTGGCAAGACCAGCTACAAGACCAATTGCCGCATCCTGGCCGCCACGAACCGTCCTCCGGCCGACGCGATCAAGGACGGCAAATTGCGCGAGGACTTGTATTACCGGATCAGCGCTATTTCCGTCCATTTGCCCCCGTTGCGTGAACGTCGGGATGACATCATGCCGCTCGCCAACTCCTTCCTGCGGCGTTTTGCGGCGCAAGCCAACCGTTCCCTCCGCGGATTCTCCGCCGATGCGGTGGAGCGTTTGACGACCTTTGACTGGCCGGGCAATATTCGCCAGCTCCAGAATGAAATTCAACGCGCCGTTCTCCTGTGTGAAGGCACCGACATCAAGGCTAGCGATCTTTCCATTTCTTATACCAAGAGTTTGAGCAACCCCGAGCAGGATACCAGCTTCACCTTGCTGGAAGGCGTCGAACGCAATGCCATCGTGCAAATGCTCAAGGAAACGGGCGGCAATAAGCTGGAAACCGCGAAGCGCCTCGGGATCGGCCGGCAAACGCTGTACAACAAGATCAAAGCCTACGGTATCGAGGTTTGATCGGTGCCCGTTGCTTCGCCTCTCGGCGAACCCTGGCCTTTCGATCAGTATTTGACCAATTCGGTCTGCGCCAGTTGGATCAAGGGCTTAATGGTGGCACTGTCGAATTGAAAACGGCAGCCAGCCGCCGCAAATAATTCCGGCAACGGCCGCGATCCCCCGAGTTTCAAGGCCTTTTTGTAGTTCTGCAGTGCTTCCACTTTATTCTTCTTTGAGTTCGCCCAAACCTGCAACGCGCCCAACTGCGCAATGCCGTATTCCACATAGTAGAACGGATAAAGAAAAATGTGCAATTGTCGATGCCACACGCTCGCCCGGGCTTCCTCCCAGCCTGTCCAATCGACCTCCCCGCCAAACCGGTTCATTAGATCAATCCATGCCGCCCTTCGCTCGACACGCGTATGGTCCGGGTGCGTATAGATCCAATGCTGAAATGCATCCACCGTCGCCATCCAGGGAAAAAACCCAATAATTCCCTCCAAATGCACGCGCCGGGCGCGATTGGCCTCGGCCGGCGCGTAGAATTGTTCCAGAAATTCGTTTCCCAGCAGTTCCATGGACATCGAAGCCACTTCGCAGAATTCGATCGGTGATCCGCGGTAGGCGTAAAGATCTTCCTGCTGCGTCGCCAGCGCATGGAACGCATGGCCGGCTTCATGCAAAATGGTCTCCACATCCCGTTGCACGCCCACCGCATTCATAAAAATGAAGGGGACCCGGGCTTCGGAGAGAGTCGATTGATAACCGCCCGGTGCCTTGCCCTTGCGATTGTCCAAATCCAACAGCTTCAAGTCCTGCATCTCCTGAAAACCGCCCGCCAGTTCGGGATCCAGTTGGTTGAAAATCTCCTGCGTCCGGGCGACCATTTGATTCACGTCCTTGAATGGATTCAAAGGCGGCCGGTTCTGGGAATCCACTGCCAGGTCCCACGGGCGAAGCGTCTCCAGGCCAAGCTGTCGGCGGCGTTCGGCTTGAATCCGCCGGACCGCCGGCATGATTTCCTTTTCCACCGATTCATGAAATTGATAGCAATCCTTTGGCGTATAGTCGAAACGCCCCTTCTGGCAGAAGACGAAATCGCGGTAGTTCTCAAAACCGGCATTCCGCGCAATCTGCGTCCGCAACTTGACGAGCGAATCGAAAATGTCATCCAGTTTATCCGTCTCCTGCATGCGCCGTTTGGCGACGAGTTCCCACGTTTCCTGGCGCACCGCCCGATCCGTCTCCTCTTGGTACCGGCCCATTTGAACGAGTGTTCTTTCTTCGCCGCGGAAATTGACCGTAAGCGAGCCAATCAGTTTTTGATATTGCTGCCCCAGCTTCGAATCCTCGGTTTCCAAAGGCACGTTCTCCGGGCGAAACAATTTCACATGGTTCTCAATGTCCCGGTCCAGGACCTCAAAACGGGGCTTCGGCAATTGCGCCCGCAGCGGATGCGCGACGTAAAGTTGTTCCAACGTAAACTGGCGCGGCTTTAATTCTGGTTCGACTTTTTCAATGAAATGCAGGTAGGCATTCTCCGCTTCCTGGTTGTCGGTGTGACAGGTCATGGCGATGTTGCGGCGGGCGGACTCCTCATCCAGGGCCGCGTTCAATTCATTCCAATCCAGCAGCCACAATTCCAGGTCTTTTACCGAATGACATTGGGGAGCGCGTTGCTCCAGTTGGTCATACAGCGGGGCGATCTGTGCCCATTCCCCCAAGTCCAAATCGGTGGGGACGAACTTCCTTGGTTTATAGGGCGCAAGTTTTCCAAAAGGCAGCAAACTCATGACCACAGCATAACCAATTGCGCCCGCAGGGAAATAGTTTTTCCGCCGGAATTGTTGACAACCGTTGGACGGCCAAAGTCACCCGCGCCGCTCCGTAGGAGCGATCTCTTTGTAGAAACGCCATTCCCAAAAGTCTCTCAAGCGCCTTGGCCGCACCCATTCAATAGCGACAATGGATAGTCCGGGTGGAACGGGCGACCCGCCCGTTTGGTGGGCAACCTGCCCACCAGCTCCCCGGCCAACTGTTGCTCATCGGATAATGATTCGCCTCCCCTGCCTGCATATCGATTTATTCAATATTCAACGCAAAATTTTCAATTTTGCGCGGGACCCTTGAGCGGATAACATGAGGCGTGGATTCAATGAATCGGTCGAGCCCTAACGATGGCGAATCTTCGCAGGTGCGGTCTGACGATACCAATCCATTTGTCAGAAAGTCACGGATCGCCGCCGCTGGGCTTAATGAAGGAACAGACGTTATGAAATGGAAAGTCGGAGTTGTTGTGTGCCTGGGAAGTTTGGCCTTGCTGGCGCCGGTTCAGGGAGCGGAATCCAAGGCGCTGGCTGGCCGCGTTGGAGTATATGATTCACGCGTGGTCGCGTATGCCTGGTTTTCCAGCGATGCGAATATGGCGAAATTGCGGGCGGAGGTGGCTACGGCGCAGGTGGCTAAATCCTCTGGCGATACTGCCAAATTCAAGGAACTTTCCACCGCGCTCCGCGCGAAGCAGGATCAAATCCATCGGGAGCTTTTTAGCACCGTGCCGATCGATGAGGCGCTGGCCATTATCAAAAACCGCCTTCCGGATATTGAAAAGACCGCCGGCGTCTCCGATTTGGTCTCCAAATGGGATGCTCGTTTGGAAAAATATCCGGCCGTGCAGCAGGTGGATGTGACCGATCAGTTGGTACATGCGTTCATTGCCCCGACCGAGCAACAATCCAAGGT
>Ga0302319_10013543_pt1 | contig 15296 bp, 12 predicted proteins | sample Bog_T0_2_FD_203319 | JGI IMG/M metagenome (GOLD analysis project Ga0302319, IMG submission 203319) | Peat permafrost microbial communities from Stordalen Mire near Abisko, Sweden - Bog_T0_2 | ecosystem: Environmental > Terrestrial > Soil > Wetlands > Peat | place: Sweden: Abisko, Stordalen Mire... | reverse complement strand
CGGTCTCCGGCGGGCGAAACGGCAACGAAACAGGTCATGTCTGCGTGTATTTCGAGCGCGGCGAGCCATGCCGATCAAAACCGGAGGTAGGCCACTTGTAACTCGGCATTGTTCAGAGGTTCCCTAGGTTCGGAAAAACTTGTTGTTAAGAGTGTGGGCGAGGCGGACGGGACGGCGTCGTCGTGGAACCCACCGAACGGCTCCGAGATATCCATCGGCAATTTAGTGAATGTATATGGCGAGGCTCAGAATTTGGCTGGCAGTTGCCCGGCCGTTAAGTATGCCCAGTTGTGGAACGGCCCTGTAACTGGGAGCGCGAATGCTCAGGTCAATGGAGTGTTCACGGGAGCGTTTGAGCGTATGTTGCCCAATGTCAACTCTGCTGCGGGCGGATCAGTCTTCGAGCCAATTGCGATCGGCTCGAACGATTCCGATACCCCCAGTATTCCGGTTACAGCTTTCGGGGTGCGCCATCGCACGTGGGGACAGTCCGGTTCAGTTCGATTTAGCGTGAGAGTTAACTATCTCCCCTCAGAGGGAACACTGGCAATGGCTATGCGCTATAAGAATTACAACGGTAGTCCTGCCGGAGGGGTTTGTTCCGATCCAAAAGCGAGAGTTAAAATTGAGTGCATTAACGGCTGTATTACGAACCCGGTGTCAGAACCAGGAACAGGGTGGGTCGTGATGCCGGTCCTTCCACAGCGTACCCTTGATATCCGGCTTTCATTCAACTCTTGTCTTGAGCAGTTTCCACCGTGCGCCGGTCCCAAGAATTCAATTATCCCCCATGTATTCGAAGAGACAGTGGAAACGATTGAAATAGGGGGCCGCGAGGAACGAGTCTTTGCGAAGGTTGATCCACTGGACTTGGTTCAGGTGAACGGGTCGCGGGTGGAAAATGGTTTATTGACATATATCGCCGCTCTAGGACGAGAGTCTGATCCCGGCGGGTGGCTCGCTCCCGAGGTCGCTCAGATCGAACGTGCCACGATGCTATCCAGAGCCAGAATCGCTATACTTCAGAGGCTTGGAGATTTGCCTGTTGAAGATATTAAAAAGAACTTACGGCCCGAACTGTTAGACAACAGCTCAGATATATACATAAGGAGTCCGTGGCTTGAAAGACAGGAATCGTTGCGGATACTATTGCCGTCTTTACGAAGAAAGATTGAGCACAATTATCGCGATTCCCTAGCCGCTGGAATTGCGAGCGCGGCGATCGGACTCGACAATCTGAACGAGGCGCACAGGCAACTGACGGATGCTGTCCGGCAACTGGCTGCGATTGACCTTGCCGGCCTAGACAGAATAGTAAGCGGAGCAGCGGATAAGCTCCACAAGCCTAAGCCGGAATCGATGCCAACATCCCAATTAGTCTTGGAGGCGGCCGTGGTTGGTGCATCTAGTTCCGTGGATAATGCGCTCGAACAAATACTGACAGCACAGCGACTCCGTTGCGAGGTGTGGCATAGCTTCGATTGGAATTACTTGCCAACTGACGACCTCACACGAGTTACGGACGGTTTTTGCCAGGCATGGCCGGCATCGGGGACGCCTGGCGGAGGAGGAGAGTCTACTTCTGCCTCTTCGGTGGAGAGATAACCTCAGGGTCCTTCTGGACTGCGGAGTCGTCTTCTGCCGCCCCTTGTGCTGGGTCTCCCGGGGTCTCGATTTTCGAAAGCCATTTCATGCTGGTTGCGTGGATCTTTGCGATGATGGACGTGAAAGAAACCCCCTCCGGCATCCTCCACGACCTCGCGAAAATTAATCTTTCCTTCAAAGGTGATGAGCTACCCCTCTGGAGCGTTTTGGCAAAGCTTGACAGATTGCTCCAGGCGTACACGCGATTCCATCAAGTACGGGGTCGAAATCGCCCTTTTCGTTCTCCCAGCTTTCGCTGGTGGCCAGACTAAACACCACGTATTCCTTGTTGTTCTATGCGGTTTTGGCTTCCGCGTTCTTTGCGAGACAACCGGTTTGCATGACTTTGTTGACCATTGTCTTTCCCTTACTTGGGTCTATCCGCTGGATGCGGTACATGCTTGGCTGAAGGATGTGTCGACGCGCCCCCTCCCAAGGCGACTACAAACGATTCGTGAAAGGAGACCTGAGCTTGTCTCGGGGGAGTCCACGGCTGAAAGCCGCAGTGCGAATCTTTGGCAGGGGAGCTTGCGTCCGAAGGGCGGGGTGTTGTTATCGCGGCACGCTTAAAACGATGGGATGGAGCACCTCCTCTCCGAGCCGATTTCCAGAGCAAGCTGCGAACCGTAATCCAGGCCTAGGGGCCGTAGACAGCGCCCCCTCAAGAATATTTATTGGCCCCGTGATCCGAACAGCCACCAAAACAGCCACTCGCCCAAAATAAAAATGGCAGCCAATTTGGCTGCCTTACATATCGTTGATTATAAGGTGTTTCTGGCTCCTCAGGTAGGACTCGAACCATCATTCAAACGTATTTTCAACAACATGCAGGTCAGCGGATGACACCTAAGACCATGAAAAGCAGTCGTACTCCGATAAACAGCGCGCAAATAGAGCGCGTCTTTGCGCCGCTTTGCCGTTGGATTCCCGCCTACAACTCTCCGTCCGTCAGTGGTCATCCTCAGCGCAACCCCTGATCGTGAAAGCAGCGTTTAACCGATGGCCCCTTCCATGCCATGGAAGTTTCAAGATGGTGTTTTGTTGACGAAAAAGGACTTATGATTCGTCTGAGTCGGCAAGACCGGCCCAATGGGCGCTAAATGCTACCAATTTGCTACCAAATCTCTGATCGAACGGGTTCGGGTTGACCTGTGGGGATTCGATCCTGCCCTCCGCCACAAATCAAATCAACAGGCATACGTGGGACTCGCGATTTAAGGCCCCTAGCATCGTTGTGCGCGCGGCAGCGCCAGTCCCTCATCGCAGCGGAGTCTCCCACTGGCCGGAGTTCGCGGATTTGAAGATGGCTTCAATGACGGCCATGTTCTGGATGGCGTCTTCCAAGGGAACGGGAACCTCGGTGTCCTCCAATACGGCTTTGGAGAAAGCGTCGCCCTGGAGCGTGTACTGGTCGCATACCGGGAAGGTCTCCGTGGTGATGCCAGTGCCTAAAAGATCGCCGGTGTCGTCGATGAAAAGACTGGTGGGGTGGTCCGGCGGTGCATTGAAGGGGATCTGGAGTTGGATGCGGCCACGTGTGCCAAGGAAGTGGATGTGCTGGTGCGGCACCAATTGGGTGCTACATGTGAAGATGGCCTGGCCGGCAGGGAAGTCGAGAATGGCCGAAGTGAGGCGATCGGTGTGCATCTGCGGATCGCGGTCGATGCAGGCAACGACGCGCGTGGGCTCCTGCTCGAACGCGTAGCGCGCGGCATGGATGAGGTAACAGCCGATATCCATGAGAGCGCCGCCGCCGCACTCAATCTGGTTGCGGATATTCGACGGATTGATATTGAAGTAGCTGAAGACGCCAATGATCGAGCGGATTTCCCCGATGCGATGCTGCTTGAGCAGTTCGCGGAGGCGAAGCCATTGGGGATGACAGTTGACCATGAACGCTTCACCAATTTTGACTCCGGTGCGGGCGCGAACGGCGAGCAGCGTTTTGGCTTCCGCAACAGTGAGGCTGAGGGGCTTCTCGCAAAGAACATGCTTGCCGGCTTCCGCAGCCTTGATGGTCAAGGGAACGTGGAACTGATTGGGCAGAGGATTGTAAATGGCGTCGATCTCGGGGTCGGCGAGGAGTTCCTCGTAGGAGCCGTAGGCACTGGGGATGCCAAGCGCGGTTGCTGCTTCCTGAGCCTTCACGAGATCGCGGGAAGCGATGCCAACGACGCTGGTGTGCTGGCCCCGCTGCATGGCGGGAATGACTTTCTTGAGACCGATATTGGCGGTGCTGAGGACTCCCCAGCGGAGTTTCTTCGGTGCTTGTCCATCGAAGCTGGCCTTTGTTGCCGGCTCCGGTTGCGCTGACTCGGTAGTAGGAAGCAATTTGATCTCCTTATTTCACTCGTATGAGACTCGATATTCCGACAACAGCAATTCCGATGGCAGTTAACGATAGATAATGTAGCTCCCATTTCGATCATCATTCTTATAGTATGCAAGTTTTCCTGGTATGCATGAGATTATCGTTGCGGGCAAAACACTTTCTAGGGCTAAAGCTAAATCAAGGTTTCTCCCGTCGAGCATCGACCGTGCGGAAAGCAAATGACATTGAGCAGGTGCGCCTAGATTCTTCAATTTCAAGAATATAGCTTGAACACTACTTTCATTTGGTTGAACTTGTGTCATGAGACTGCGGTCTAAATCATCGCCGTTCCAGAGGGTACGAAGAAGTTTCTTGCGTCCCCTTGGCTTTTGAAAAAGTTCATTCCAACGATCCTGGCGACGAGCAAGCAGGAACGGCAGAATCATTTCAATCTCGGAACCGGAAGAGATTTCGCTGTTCTTGGATACAGCATGCATCGGTTGCCTCGCAGGTACAATTCAATTGAAACGACATGATTGATTCTAGACCTGTGTCTCGCCATGAGGTATATTCACGTAATTCTCAAAGTTTGGTACCTCGCCGGCGGAGGGTGGGGGCTTCTGATTTGCCATAGCTCACTATCTTTGCGGGGTCGGCGCCTTACCCCATCAGCACCGCGACTTGATTCTCTGCCAGCAACTGCTCGGCAGGAATAAAATTTCCCTCCAGCGGCTTTCCGTTCAGAACCAGCTGCTTCACGCCCTTTTGCACTCCGGCCGGATTGCTGACTGAGACAGTCAATTTCTTTCCGCGAAAAACGCGGGTCATTTTGAATTCTTTCCAAGCGGAGGGAATGCAGGGATCGATTCGGAGACCGCTATATTCGGGCTGCATTCCTAGAATGGATTGTGTGGCCGCGAAAAACGACCACGCCGCGGACCCGCTCAACCATGGAACCCGCGAGGCTCCAAATCGTGGACTGGGTTTGCTGTGCGTAAACTGGCAGTAGACGTAAGGCTCAATCTGCCGGAGTTCCGCGCGCGTGTTATAGGCGGCAGGCAAATACGCCCTGAAATACTCATAGGCTAGGTCGCCGTGGCCGAGCAGCGTCTCCGCCATCACAGCCCAGCCTTGTGTATGGGTGAAGATGCTTCCGTTCTCTTTTAATCCTGCATTGAACAACGCAGCCCTCATGACGTGGAAGTCCGTATCCACATACGGAGGAGCGCAAATCATCAGGCCGAACTCCGTGCCCAGGCGCTCGCGCACCGACTGCATTGCCTGTGCGGCCCGTTCGGATTTGGCATGTCCGCTGATCAACGCCCAGGATTGTGGATTCAGAAAGATCTTGCCTTCGGCGCTTTCTTTCGAGCCGAATTTGAAACCGTCGGCGCGATAGGCGCGCAAGTACCATTCTCCGTCCCACGCATCTTGCGCAAGGCGGTCGTCTAGCGTAGCCAGTTCTCGCTGTGCCCAGTTCGCTTCTTCACGCTCTGTTAGCAACTGGCATATCTCCAGATAAACTTGCAGAGCGTATCGAAGTTGAAACGCGACGAAGATCGATTCCCCTTGCTGCCCCAGGCGGATGCAATCGTTCCAGTCGGCAGACAAGCCGCAGGGCAGCCCATGCGCTCCCGAGCGCTCAAGATTGAATTCGATAGCGCGCTTCATGTGGCCCAGAACCGTAGCTTCGCCCTTGTCAGCATATGGCAATACCTTGTGATAGAAAGCCAGATCGCCGGTTTCTTTTACGTAGGTTGGAATCGCATTGAAGAGCCATAGGCAGTCATCGGAGCGGTAGTCTTCTTCCCGAGGGGCGTTTTCGCTGCCTGGGTGATGATCGAATTGCCGCACCACAGGCATAGCTCCTCCGGTGGAGACTTGGCCTGTAATCATCAATTCCAGCCGCTGCCCAGCTTCTTCGGGGATGGTGTGCATGACACCGAGCATATCCTGGACCGTATCTCGATATCCCAGACCATCGCGCTCACCCGCATAGATCAAGCTCGCAGCGCGTGACCATGCATAGGTGATCAGGCAATTGAATGGTCCCCACATGTTCAACATGCTGTTCAGTTCGGGGTCTGGCGTCTCCACAGTAAGCCCAGCGATGCGCTCGTGCCAATAGCTCTTCAGCTTGGCAAGTTCCTCGCGAACCACTGCCATGTTGCTGAATTCCGCCACCGCGGCTTTGCCCGCATCGCGGGCCCGGCCAATGCCCATCAGAACGAGGAATTCCTTCGTTTCTCCGGGCGCAAGACTTATGCTGGCCTGAAGCACGCCGCAGCCGTTGTCGCCAACGGCAAGCGAGTTTGTGCAATGTCCTTGCTCAACGGTCACGGGATTGCCATAGCCACGATACGTCCCGATGAATGCGGTGCGGTCTGTGTCATAGCCAGCTACATCGATACCCGCCAATGCCAGGAAGGTATGACGCCCCTGGTCCTTCTCTGCAAAATTGTCGGGCATGTTTGGAATGTTGATGTTGGTTCCGTGGTCGATGATGTTGTCTTCGACCTCCATCTTGACCGTGTGCTGCGTATACTGCAAATTGATCAGATCGTTCCAGGCGTCCCAGTTTCCCGCGAACTCCACGTAGGTGAAGGCGCTTAGCTGGCGCGGCTTTCCGCTCCGGTTGGTGATCCTCACATGCCAGCATTCGAATGTTCTGCCCAGCGGAACAAAGTAAGTCGTCTCGGCTTCTATGCCGTCGTATTCCGACGAAATCACTGTATAGGCGCTGCCATGGCGGCACTCTGACTTATATTGATCGAGCGGTTTGCCGACGGGTTGCCACGACGCCGACCAGTAATCCTTGCTGTCGTGGTCGTGCAGGTAGATGTAGCGACCCGGTTGGTCCATGGGCACCGAGTTAAAGCGCAGGCGCGTAAAACGCCCCATCGCCGCCGACTTATAGAAGCTGTATCCGCCCGCATTGTTGGTGATGATGGCGCCGTATTCCGTTGAGCCGAGATAGTTGCTCCACGACCGGGGAGTATCGGGACGATTAATCACGTATTCTTTGTTTGCGTCGTCAAAATGACCGAATTGCATTGGAAGGTCTTCCTCCTATTGCCTGGTAACTTGTATGCGAAAGCGAGCGAAGCACAGCACAGTCCACACTTGTATATTTCAGATCGATGTGGTCTTGCGCATTCCTGTAACTCAGGAAATCACAGCCTGTCTCGCCTGCAACTCGCCTTGCACCTTCTTCATCCTGGCTTCATTGAGCGGATAAAGGATCATTCCCAGGCCGGTCAGCAGGAATCCTGCCGCGGGAATCACGGTAAACAGAAGCAGGATGCCATGCAGTGCATGAGGTGTTTGCGCGACACTGGCCTGATATCCAAACGATGCCAGCAGCCAGACAGTCACTGGCCCGCCGATGGCCCACCCGAGCTTGTTGGACATGCCCGCCGCCGAGAAGACCAGCCCGGTGGCCCTGCGGCCAGTACGCCACTCTGAGTAATCGGCGGAGTCGGCAAACATGGCCCACAGCACTGCGGATGTCGGCCCAGTCACCGCGCTGTAGAGCACCTGGAAGATAAACATCGCCACGACTTGCTCTGGCTTCACCCAATAAGAAACAACCAGGAAGAGCGAGCCCAGCGCCGCCAGGCCGATATAGGTGGCCTTCCGTCCGGCAAATCGGGTGACGTGTTGAATCACAATTGTCCCGAGGAGCGACAGCAGCGTGCCGGCAACCATGAAGGAAGCGGCTAGTTTTTCATTACCCACGTAGTACTGAAAGTAGTAGAGGATGGCGCCGCTGCGTATGGCCACCGCGCAGACCGTCAGCGTTCCCGTAAAGAAGAGAATGAGCCACGGTACATTGGTTCCCAAATCAAGCAAGTCCAACCTGAGCGAGGTCTTCTGCGGAGCTGGCTGCACGCGTTCCCGCGTGAGCGCGAAGGTCAAAAAAAACAAACCGGTTGCGGCGATGGCATAGATGCCCATCGTTAGTTGAAAGCCATGGGCCTTGGCAGCGGCAAGAAGCACCCCGCCCATCTCCGGCTTGACTCTTCCGAAGTAGTCCACCAGGTAGAGCGTCGAATACTGAACGACAAGGCCTGCTCCAAATGCAAAGGCAAACCGATAAGACGACACGCTAGTGCGTTCCTGCGAATCGGGTGAGATCACGCCCATCAACGCCGAATAGGGGATATTGATTGCCGAATAAACCATCATCATCAAGCTCAGTGTGATGTAGGCGTAGATCAGCTTTCCGTTTGGGCTGAACCCTGGCGTGGTAAAGGTGAGCACACTGATGATGCCAAAGGGCACCGCAAACCAAAGCAGGTAAGGGCGGAATTTTCCCCAGCGCGTCCGGGTTCTGTCGCCCATTACACCCATGAACAGGTCGAACCCCATGTCAAAAAAACGCGTCAGAAGAAGCAGGACTGCTAGCTTTTTCAGCAGTGAGTCTTCCAATTTGGCATCGGGAGTATAGAAAAAGACGTCGGTATAGAACTTGCTTTGAAAGTAGATGAAGGTCATCCAAAACAGATTGGAGGCCGCATCGCCGAAGGCATAGCCCGTTTTCTCGGCAAACGTAAGCTTTTGAGTGTCCGGCTTCATGGATCAGATCTTTCTTGCTGAAGGGTCCCCATCAATATACACAAAGAGTGCCTTCGCATGATCGGATGGAAGCAGATGCCAGGCCAACGGTCTCAGGGCAAAGGGCGCGCACGGCGCCGCCTGCGCGCGCAGGCAGTCAAGATAGACATAAGCTGAGATGGTTGCTGCGCGAACACAACAGGGCGACCGCATGAGCATCTGCGACGGTCCTGTGCCACCTTATTGGCACCGATGCGGTACACAGCCGTTTGAAGAGAGCCTAATGAACCCGAATATCCCCGGAGCCAGTTTCGATGCGCACCGTTGGTCCACCGCCATTCAACTTGCCGGTGAGGTGGTGGTGGTCATTAGATCCCTGCGTGAGCATCTCGCGGTCTGAATGGATGTTGCCCGATCCCGTCGAGGCGTCCAGCGTGAGCGCAGCTTCGCCGACCCAGAGTTCTACATTGCCCGAACCTGTGTCCAGGCGCCAGGAGTTTGTCGGAGTCCCGCCGGCTTTGATGTTGCCCGAACCTGTGTGGGCGTGCAGGCCCCCTTGCAGGTTGCGCAGTTCGATGTTGCCTGAGCCGGTCTCGGCTTTTACATCGCCCTGCCCCGTCTGCTCGGCATAAACATTGCCCGAACCCGTACTCGCCGAAAAGCCTCCATGCAGCCCTGTGGCATGAACGTTACCCGATCCAGTTCCCAGCTTCGCATTCTCCCCAATGCCGTCGTCTGTAATGTCTCCAGAGCCTGACCCGGCATCGAGGTACGCATCCGCCGGCGCTTCAATCTCATAATCGATGCTGATGTTGTGAAGATTCTCATGGTGTGCGCCGATGCGGACGATGTTGCCCGTCTGCTCGATGGGAGGATTAGCCGCAATCTCCCGCACCTTCTCCTCACTCCCGCCCCAACCGGACTTCACGCGGCCAAAGATGTGGATCCGGTTGCCAGAGCCGCGCGTCAGGTGGATATTGCCAGAACCCGTCGCAACAGAAAGCTCCACTCTGCCGTTGAACGTCAGGTTACGCTCGAAGGTCGCCTCCGAAGCCAGCGCCGGAATCGCCGCCAACGCTAACGCCGCTGCTGTTGCTACAAGAAGATGTTTCATCGTCCGCCTTTCTTAGCGAGGGGACCAGTTCCTAACCCCTAATCCCTAACCCCTAGTCCCTGTTTTTCTCACTGTTGCAACACCACCTGATCGCCTTCTTTCAGGCCGCTCAGAACCTCGGTTACCGAGCCGTTTGAAAGCCCCACCGTTACCGGCGCCTTGCGCTTGCCTTCCTTCTGCTTCTTGTCGGGAATCTCCACCGTTGCATTCTTCTGGTTGTCGTACATCACGGCGTTTTCCGGCACCGTCAGTACACCCTTGTGCTCGTCCAGCAGAATCTCGGCGTTGGCTGTCATGTTGGCCTTCAATTCGCCGCCGGGATTGTTGATGGAAACCCGCACTTCAAACGTAGTTACATTGTCCTTTTCCACGCCCATCGGAGCAATCTTGGTTACCTTGCCGTTGAAGGTGCGGTCGCGGAAGCTCTCGACCTTGATGCGCGCCGGCTGGCCCATGTAGACGTGGGCAATATCGGCCTCGTCCACTTTGCCCTGCACGTACACTTCGCCGATGTCGCCCTCGGTCATTACCAGCGTGGCCGTGGAACCTAGCACCAGAATCGAGCTCACCGCGTCGCCAATCTCTACGTCCCGCGAAAGAATCACTCCATCCATCGGAGCAACGATAGTGGTATACCCCAGTTGCTCCTCAAACTGGTTCAGGCTGGCCTGGCTCTGTTGCACCTGCGCCCGTGCCTGTTTCAGCTTGGCCGTATCCACGCCGATCTGGGCTTTGGAGCTATCCCGTCGGGTCAGTGCAGCCAGGTAGTCCTTGTTGGCGTCGTCCAGAGCCTGCCGGCTCACGATGCCTTCCTTTTGCATCTCCAGGTTGCGGTCCAGTGTGGCCCTGTACATCGGCAGGTCCGGCGCCGCAGCGTTCACCTTGTCTTGCTCGATATTGGCCTCGAATGTGGACACATTGGCCTCGGCCGACGCCAGTTGCGCCTTTTGCGCTGCTACCTGGGCCACAATCTCTTGCTGGTCCAGTTGAGCCAACTGCTGGCCCTTTTTGACCTGGTTATTGATGTCCACATAGAGCTTTTCCACAATGCCCGAGGCCTTGCTCTTTACCTCGACCTGGGTAATCGGCTGGATCTTGCCCGTGGCTACCACCGACCGCGCCACGTCGCCGCGCGTCACCTTGGATAGCTTGTTCGGGTCAATGGTCGAACCCTTGGCCAGCCGAGCCAGTCCAAGCCCCGCCAGCACCAAAATCACCAGCGCCCCACTGCCCAGCCAAATCCAGAACTTTTTGCTTTTGCGCGATGCAGCCACTCACAACCTCCCCGACCGTGAAGAAAACCCAAACTCCCCACGCGAAACTAAAAAATGAAGTAGACCCATGATCTCAGACGGCGCTCAAACCGCTCCGTCACCCTGCGGAACGGCAGGAGCACTCCGTTGCTTCCCCTTCATACGCAGCGCGCCGCACATTGGTTCCGTGCGCGTCTCCCATCTCGAACTAACCCCTAACCCCTAGCCCCTAATCCCTATTCCCTGGTTTATCGTTGAATCCAGCCCATGAAGCAGATTCTCACTCGCCTCGCGCTCACAGTTCCGGTCGTTTGGCTGGTGGTTTCGCTGGTTTTTCTGCTCATTCACCTGGTCCCTGGCGACCCGGTGCAAATGATGCTGGGCGAGGGCGCATCGGCTACTGATACGGCAACCGTGCGCCACCAGTACTTTCTCGACCTGCCCCTCCCTCAGCAGTACCTGCGCTACTGGTCCGGTGTCCTCCACGGCGATCTGGGTAGCTCCATCCGCCTCCACGCAACCGTTTCCAGCCTGATTGCCGCCCGCTACCCTTATACGCTGGCTCTTACGCTCACCGCATTGCTCCTGGGGCTTGCCCTGGCGCTGCCCGCTGGCATCTTGGCCGCCGTGCGCCGAGGCCGTTGGCTCGACCAACTGCTCTCGGTCGTCAGCCTCTTCGGCCTCTCTGTTCCCGGCCTGGCGCTGGGCCCCGTGCTGATCCTGGTCTTTTCCATTCAACTCGGCTGGCTCCCCGTCTCCGGCGCGAATCCCGGCGGCGGCCACTCCATTGACTGGCGTTATTTGGTGCTTCCTTCCATCGCCATGGGAGCCTCACTGGCCGCCATCCTCACCCGCATGGTGCGCACCGCCATGCTTGAAGAACTGGGCCAGGACTACATCCGGACAGCCAGGGCCAAAGGCCTCAGCGAGACGGCTGTCGTCTGCCGCCACGCCCTGCCCAACGCCCTCGTCCCCATCGTCACCGTCGTCGGCTTGCAGTTCGGCGCGCTGCTGGCCGGAGCCATCGTGACAGAAACCATCTTCAGTTGGCCCGGCCTCGGCCGCCTCACCGTCAGCGCCATCTCCAACCGCGACTATGCGCTGGTGCAGGGTTGCCTGCTGTCCATCGGCATGACGTACGTCCTGGTCAACCTGCTCACGGATGTGGTCTACCGCTGGGTAAACCCGAGAATGCGGGGCTGATCTGGCAGGTCCTCTACGAGTCACTTCCGGATTGGCGACAATCCGAACGGAGCATAGAAGTTGTAGCGGCGATCCTCTTCGGTGTGAGAACATCTCAGCGAACAGCAGGAGTGCTTCGATGGCGCGGTCAGAGAAAGAGCAGAAGCAGCGGGAGCGATGTGAAAAGATGAAGAAGCGAGGACATCTCCAGGAACTCGCTCTGAATGGCTCAATTTTGGCTGGGAGTTGCGTCTTTGTAGACCTCGCGCATATTCTCTGTTTCAAAATCGGTTGGATTAACACCCCGGGCAAGATTTCCTGGGAGGATATTTTCATTTGGGCTGCCGCTGGGGTTGTCGGCAGTGAGTTGGATTGGTCAGATTTGAAGCGAAAGTTCAGAACCCCTCCGCCGGAAGAAGACTGGATGGCAAAATGAACTGGCAATAGCAGAATCGGGACAGTCTTCGCTTCAAACTCCGCATTCTCCCCAACCCGTCAGCAACCCCACACCGTCAGCACCATCTCCAATCACGACTATGCGCTGGTGCAGGGCTGCTTGCTGTCGATCAGATTGACGTATGTGTTGGTTAACCTGCTCACTGACATCGTCTACCGATGGGCCAATCCGCAAATGCTGGATTGATCTCACTGGATTGATCGAAGTAATTTTCGGACTGGCGATAAAACAACAACGACCCCATTTCTGACGAGATCATGTGCTACCGCAGAAGTGGTATCCTCTCGATCAGAGACTCTCGATGGCATCCTCAATTCGTCCAGTCATTCTCGCGCTCATGGTTGTTGCACCAATTTGGACCATCTGCTTTTCGCAATCGGTGGAAGATTCCCCGCAGAATTCTCCGGCCCTTCTGTTGACTCAACCACAGCATGTTACAGGGCAAGTCGTTGGGGAAGATGGGAACCCGGCCGCAAAGGTTCGCCTCTACCACATCAATGTTCGGGGTGATTTGGTGACGGGCGCAGACGGCCGATTCGCCTTCGACACATCGGCACCGACCTTTGTAGTTCAACGGCCAGGATTCAAGAGTGTTTTTATGCGCACTAGCGATGCCTCCAATCTTCGGATACTGCTCCGAAAAATACCGCGTTCGGCCAGATTTCCTACCTGTGCTGACGCCAATCTTTCAGATCGAGAACCCGGATGGAGAGGGGTATTTCAGATTCCGCAGACACCTGACGCCAAGGTTAGCCGCGAAGTTCTGGATGTCGACTACTTCTCACGCACCATTCAAGTAAAATCCGGATCAATGTCAATTCAGGCTGTACAGGGCCGCGGTTCGATGTGGGGCGGAGGAGAACCACGAGATGAACTTGTTTGGCGTTCCATTCAATACAGCGAGCAAACCTACGATTTGGGAGGTCGATTACTCACTGACGCAAAAGCGTGGCTGCCAAACGGTAAATGCTGGCGAACAGTCGAAGTGCCTAGTGAATCGGTATTCTATTCCGACATCGACTGCAGCCTTGCCGAGCCCCTTGACCGTCTCCTTGATGGACTCTGCGTAATCCCCAATGCATCCAAACATCTGTTCCCGTAATCACTCGTCGTGTTGGAGACTGCGGATCGGGTCACGAACGATCCATCGCTTAAGCGGAAGATGCTTGCTGCCTAAGCTCGGGTGAGCGAGATAATTTCAGCTTCAAATTCACCATCTTCGCCCACCGTCAGCAGCCCCAAACGTAACTGACAGCTCAAACCGCCGCGGCACGCACGGTCCCCTCATGATGAGGTAACTCCGGCCACGAGCGATCAGGTCTCACCAACTCCACGTGTACCCGATGCCGGTCGTGGTGTACCAGGGAACCGTGGGAATCTTGTTGTAGCTCTCCTGAATCCAGATCGAGTTATGGTCGTTGAAGTGGACTGCCGCCCCCAGTGCCTCACCGTTGTAGAAGCGGTTCAGGACATGCGAGTATCCCGTGAAGCTGGTCAGCCCGTTCTGGATCCAGGTGTAGCCGGTAACGATCTTCGTTTTAGGCAATCCGAAGTTCTTCATCACGCCCAACGCTTCGGTATGCGACCCAAAATTAGTGTGGAAGAATCCGTGAGTCCCGGCGTTTTCATAGGTGTAGGCGAATGTGAGCTCATCGCCGATGGGATCCTTCTTGAGGAACCCGAAGGTGTGTCCGATACCGATGTTGAGGTTGGCCCTGGGCACCAGCCCCGGCCGGTCGAAGTCCGACCCCGGCATCAGAAACAGATCGGTCGATGTGCCTGACGATGCCGCTGGTTGCTGGGGCTCCGCGGCTGGCGTCTGCGCGGCTGACGCCGCTGGTGCGGTAAGCAGGAACGCGAACACAATCGTAGCGAGGTAAAAAGACGATTTCGATGTCATTCCACAGGCCTCGGACGGAGAGTCGCTGCGGATCGGTATCGCCGCACCGATGCACACTGCGCTAAGTGCAATTTAATCAATGAAGAGGTGATGGATACATAAGGAGAAGGACCCTCCTCGTCACCAAGTGAGACGCTTCCAGTGCGCGCCGCTACGCGCCGGAAGGAGAAACCAGCGCCACGATCTTCGCTTCAAACTCCCCATTTTCGCCAACCGTCAGCAGTCCCACCGTCACCGGCAGTTCAAACCGCCGCGGCCCGCACGAGCCGGGATTGAAGTAGAGCACGCCCTTGCGCCGGTAGAAGTTCGGCACATGGGTATGCCCGAAGAGCACGGCGGCAAACTTGCCCGCTGCCGGGTCAAGGTGCAGCGTTGTCAGGTCGTGCAGCATGTAGACGTACCGGTCCGCGATGAGCGCCACCTCGGTCTCCGGCAGTTTGCTGCATGGTCCTTCGCGGTCCACATTGCCGCGAATCGCCGTGACCGGCGCGATCTTCTCCAACTCCGTCAGGATGGAGATTTTGCCCACATCGCCGAGGTGCAGAATGCGCTCCGCCCCAGCCAGCGCGGGCGCAACCTCAGGCCGCAGCAGGCCGTGTGTATCGCTGATGACTCCGATCTTCATGAGAAGCTCCGAAATTCAGATTCGTGTCGGGTGCGTTGCGTAGAATTTCAGGGCGGCGGCGCAGAATGTCGATAGGTAATACTCCCGCCGGGCCGGTATCTGCCTCATCGGACCCGCAAAAGAACGTGAACGGCCGGGGACATTCCTGACACTTTAGACCGGGCACATACCTGACAGTTTTTCATTATCAGGAAGTTCTTGTTCTTGTTTTTGCTGTTGCTTTTGCTCTTGTTTTTGGTTTTTCGTTTCCGGG
>Ga0302319_10013542_pt1 | contig 15297 bp, 11 predicted proteins | sample Bog_T0_2_FD_203319 | JGI IMG/M metagenome (GOLD analysis project Ga0302319, IMG submission 203319) | Peat permafrost microbial communities from Stordalen Mire near Abisko, Sweden - Bog_T0_2 | ecosystem: Environmental > Terrestrial > Soil > Wetlands > Peat | place: Sweden: Abisko, Stordalen Mire... | reverse complement strand
GGCGCTTTTCGGCACCGTGGGATGGACGGCAAAATAATGCGAGCCCAGCAGGCCCTTTTCTTCCGCCGTGAAAATTGCGAACAGGATGGAACGGCGCGGCCGGGGACCATTCCTGAGGCGATGGGCGATGTCGAGCACCGAAGCGACGCCTGAGGCGTCGTCCATGGCGCCATTATAAATTCTGTCGCCATGGATCGGCTCGCCAATGCCCAGATGATCGAGATGGGCGGAGACCACGACATATTGCGATTTCAGTTTCGCATCGCGGCCGTCCAGCTTGGCGATCAAATTGGGCGAGGTGAGAATTTCGCGCGTGGCGACGACGGTGGCTTTCAAGTGCGGCTTGAGGTCGAAGCGCGGCACCGGCCTGGAGGCGTCGGCCAGGGCGCTCATCTCGGCGAAGGTGTGGCCGCTGCCCTTGAAGAAGGCTTCGGTCTGGTCCGGATCGGCGGTGGCGGTGAAGAAGCCGTTGGGCGCGTCATGGAATCTGGCGTCGGCCAGATACATGCCGGCCTGGTGGGCGAGCAGCCGCTGGCGCGACCAGACAATCTCGACCTGATGCGGCGTGGTCAACTGGATCACCCCCAGCGCCCGACGCTTGGCCAGTTCGCCGGCACGGTTTGAGCGGGCGTCGGACTTGATCGGGGCGGAGATATTGTCCGGGCCGCCGCTGATCACCACCGCGATCTTGCCCTTGAGGTCCAGGCCGCCGAAATCGTCATGGCCCCGATCGGGCAGATGCAGGCCGTAACCGATGAACACCAAGGGCGCATCGATGCTGGCCGGACGCGGCTCGCCGCCGGCGCTGATCAAAAGCGCATTGCCGACCTTGAGCGGCGATTGGGTGCCGTCGGGTTCGATCAGCATGGCGCGGGAGGCGTCCTGGTCGACGACTTGTTGCTCGAACGTGACCTGTTGCAGAAATCCTCTGTCGCCTGCGGGCGCCAGGCCCTCCGCCTTCATCCGCTTCTGCACATAATCGGCGGCGCGCCTATAACCGGGGGAACCGGTTTGCCGTCCTTCATTGGCGTCGCTGGCGATGGCGCTGATATCGGCCCACCAGCGCTCGGCCGGCGTCATCGCGGCGGCGGCGGATGCGGTCGCCAGCAATGGAAAAAGGGAGGCGGCGAGGATTCGGCCGAGCATGCAATCCGTCCTTCGGCTGGTCGGGAGGCAGGCTAGCGTCATTGGCGAGGCATGGCGATGAGGCACGGCGATGCGCAAATTTTGGACAACAGGCAAGAGGTTTGTGCAGGCCCGGGCGGGACCCGCGCCATACTGACATTTCACTTTGCGATAAATCAGTTGAGCGCAACGGGATTCGGCATTTGCCGCTTGGGCGGCGCCTGCGTCGTGCTAGCTTCCTGTTGAAGCCGGGGCCAACCCTGCCCAGCCAGGGCCGCAATGGGCTTCGCGGGGAGCATACAGGAAAGGGCATACGTCATAGCACTTCCGCAAGGCGCGGAAGCCGGAAGAAAGCGCGTTGGGAGCCAAATGGGCAATCAGAATTCCGATGGCATGAGCCGCCGCTCACTGCTCAACATGATCGGCACGGTCGCGGGCAGCGCCGTGATGTATCACGCAATGACGGAAATGGGCTATGCCGGAGAGAGCGGTTACAACGGCCCCATCAAGCTGTCGGCCCCGCCGCCGGGCACCTCGGTGCTGATCCTGGGATCGGGCATTGCCGGCATGGTCGCGGCGATGGAAATGCGCGACGCGGGCTACAAGGTCCAGGTTCTGGAATATAACGGCCGGGCGGGCGGGCGGAACTGGTCGCTTTATGGCGGCGACACTTATACCGAGCTGGGCGGCTTCACCCAGAAGGTGGGCTTTGCCGAAGGCCATTACCTCAATCCTGGTCCCTGGCGCCTGCCCTATCACCATTACGGCATCCTGGCTTATGCCAAGCGCCTGAATGTGGCGCTGGAGCCCTTTGTCCAGATCAACTACAACGCCTATCTGCATTCCACCGAAGCCTATGGCGGCAAGCCGCAGCGCTACCGCACCGTCCAGGCCGATTTCCAGGGCCATGTCTCCGAACTTTTGGCCAAAAGCACCAGACAGAAGGCGCTCGACGGCGCGGTGACCAGGGAGGATCAGGAAATCCTGCTGGCGGCGCTCAAGGACTGGGGCGCGCTGGACGCCAATTACAATTATGCCAAGGGCCTGACCAGCAGCGACCGGCGCGGCTATGCCTCCGATCCGGGTGGCGGGCTCAACTCGGTGCCGGTGCCGTCCGAACCGCTGGCGCTGTCGGAACTGCTCAAATCCAATTTGTGGAGTTCGCTGACGGCCGGCGCGGGCTATGAATTCCAGAGCTCAATCTTCCAGCCGGTGGGCGGCATGGGGATGATCGGAAAGGCCTTTGGCAAGGCGCTGGAGCCGCTCATCCAGTATAACTGCAAGGTGATCGACATTCACCAGGATGCCAAGGGCGTCACCGCGACCTATATCGACAGCCGCACCGGCGGCGCGCCCCGGAAAGCCACCGCAGACTGGTGCGTCTGTACCATTCCCGCCTCCATCCTCAGCCAGATTCCCATGAATGTGGGCGGACCGATGCGTGATGCCATCGATCACCTGCCCTATCAGGCGGCCCTGAAGGTCGGGCTCCAGTTCAAGCGCCGCTTCTGGGAAGAAGATGAGCAGATTTATGGCGGCATCACCTATACCGACCAGCCCAATACCCTCTTGGGTTATCCCAACTACAAGATGTTCAGCAACGGGCCGGGGGTGATTCTGGGGTCCTACACCTTCGGGGCCAACGCCTTCATCGCGGCGGCCAAATCGCCGGAAGACCGCATCAAGGATGCGCTGGACTATGGCGCGAAAATCCACCCGCAATATCGCAAAGAGTTTGATTGCGGCGCGGCGGTGGCCTGGCACCGGGTGCCCTGGACGCTGGGCTGTGCCGGTGACTGGACCGACGATTTGCGCGCCCGGCATTACAACAATATGTGCGCCATTGACGGGCGCATCGTTCTGGCGGGGGAACATGCCTCGCGCATTCCGGCCTGGCAGGAAGGCGCGGTCACCAGTGCGCTGGATGCCATTGGCCGGCTGCACAAGCGCGTGCTGGCGGCGTGATGGCGATGCTGATGGAGAGCAATCACATGCCGCATATCCGTCTTGCCAGGGCCGGGATTTTGGCCCTGGCATTCTGCGCCCCCGCCTTTATGGCGCCAGCCTGGGCCGACACCGCCGCGCCCGCCGTCACCTTTGAACAGACCAAGGGCCATTTCCCGCAACAGAGCGGCGCCGACATCTACAAAGGCGTCTGCCAGGGTTGCCATATGCCGAACGCCAAGGGCGCCGTGGGCGCGGGCAGATATCCGGCCCTGGCGGGCGATGCCAATCTGGCAGCAGCGGGCTATCCGGTCGCGATCGTGCTGCATGGCCAGAAAGCGATGCCGTGGTTCAACGAATATTTCAGCGATGTGCAGATCGCAAATGTGGTCAATTACATCCGCACCAATTTCGGCAATCATTATACCGACAAGGTGACACCGGCGGACGTCAAGGCGCAGCGCTGAATTTTTCTCATGGCAGCCCGGCGCCGGCCGGTGGCGCACCGCAAGAGCGCTTGTGCCATGATCGCCTGATGCCGCACCATTCCTTTTCCCGCGAAACCGACATTGAGCGCATCGGGCGGGGATTTCTGGACCTGAGCCTGCCCAAGCCGGAATGGACGCATGCCGCCCATTTCGCCGCCACGATCTGGCTGCTGCGCGTGCGCCCTGAACTGGATCTGCGCGCCAGCCTTCCCGGTTTTATCCGCGCCTATAATGAGGCGACCGGCGGCGTCAACAGTGACACAATGGGTTACCACGAAACCATCACCCAGGCATCCTTGCGGGCGGCGCAGGATTTCCTGGCCCGCCAGAATCCCGCGGCGCCGCTTCACAGCACCGTCAACGATCTGATGGAAACAAGCCTGGGCCGTCCGGACTGGCTTATGGCCTATTGGTCGCGGGAGCTTCTGTTCTCGCAGCACGCTCGGCGCGCGTGGGCAGAGCCGGATTTGCGGCCGCTGCCATTCTGAAAGCACTAAAGGGCTTTGCCCATGCGCAGGATCGGCACCTTGATGCCGTTTGGCGTGTCCACCTGCAGCAATTCGATCGGCTGATATCCCGATGCTTCATACAAAGGCTGGCCGCCCATGGTGGCGCCGAGTTCGGCGCGGCGGAAGCCTTCCGCCCGCGCGGCATCCTCGCAAAGCGCCAATATCCTGCGGCCGATGCCGCGGCGGACAAAAGCCGGATCGGTGTACATGGCCCGAACCCTGGCCGCTTCCGTTGCCGGATCGAGCAGCCGCGCATCGCGGCCGGCGGAATGATTGCCGCCAAACAGCGTCACCCGGCGGCTCCAGCCGCCGCAGCCGGCGATGACGCCGTCCTCTTCGATGACGAAATAGGTGCCGTCGGCGATCAACTGACTGTCCAATCCCATTATGGCAAAAGACGCCTCGACTTCCTCAGGCCTCAGGAATAGCGGCAGCAATTGCCGGATCGCCGCCTGCATCAGCGCGGTCAGAGCGGGCACGTCTTCCAGGGTTGCCAGCCGGTTATTCATCTGCCCAAATATTTGCCAATCCGATGCAATGCTGACCAGCACGCTTCAAAGTTGCGAAATGCCGCGCCGCATACGCATTCTGTACTGGAATTGGGGCGTGATTTCCAACACGCTGAAACCTCATCGCCGGACAGCATTTCCGAGCAATTCAAAATTCAGGAGTGACCATGAAATATCTCAGCAGATTTGTCGTTGCAGGGCTGGCAATGGGCGCGGCCCTGTGCGGCGCTACGCCGGCTGCGACCGCAGCCGACATCACGCGCCTGACCGAACCGGCGATGGCGGGTGCGCCCTTTGCCGAAGCGGTGGCCGTGCCGCCGGGCTACACCACCTATTATGTCAGCGGCTCGGTCGCTTCGCCGCTGAAGCCGGCGGCGGGCGGCAAGCCCGCGGTGTGGGGCGATATCACCTACCAGACCAAGTCCACGCTGGACGGATTGAAGAAGACCATGGCCAAGCTGGGCCTCACGTTCGGCGATGTCGTCCAGGCCCATGTTTTCATGGCCCCCGACCCCTCCATGAAAGGCGGCATGGATTTCGCGGGCATGAACAAGGTCTGGCTGACCGCGTTCGGCACCAAGGAGCAGCCGAACAAGCCGGCCCGGGCGGCGTTCAAGGTCGCGGCGCTGGCCGGCGATGGTCCGCTGCTGGAAATCGAGTTCATCGCCGTCAAGAAAGCGAAATAGGCGGCTCACGCCAACTTTCCAGCGCCGGCCCCAAAGCCTGTTTCAGGGGATCAAGCCAGGGCTCGTAATGCCGCCACTGGTTCAGGCCGCCGCGAAAAATCGGGCGGCGCACCTGTTCGGAACTCACGGTCCGGACCGGGCGGGCATTCTGGTGGAAATTCAGGCAGGGCTCCTCGAACGGCAAAGCGCAATAGTCCAGCAACCGGCGCACAATTGTTTCGGTGTCTTCGACCAGATCCTCATAGATGACGCGGTGGATGCGCCCTGGCAGGACGGCGTCCCAATGCGCCATCAGCTCCACATAGTCGCGATAATAGCGCCCCAGATCGGATAGATCGTAGGAAAAGGACTGGCCCTGGGCAAAATGCTGCTTGAATGCCGAAAAGCAGGCGCCCAGCGGATGACGGCGCACATCGACGATTTTAGCATTCGGCAGGATGAGCTGAATCAGACCGATATGCTGGAAATTGTTCGGCATCTTGTCGATGAAGAACGGCCGGTCCGTCTTGCGGTGAATCCGGGTCGTGTCGAGATAGGCCTGCCCCAGCGCTGTGAGGCTGGCGCCATCCAGCAATACCACGCCGGCCGGATAGGCTGCTTGCTGGGCATTGCCGCTCATCCAACCAAGATCGCGGGCCAGAAACCCGATATCGGGCAACTCTCTCGTGCCTTCCACGGCGGAATGGCTGGCCAAAATCTGTTCGATCAGGGTTGAACCGGATCTGGGCAATCCGACCACGAAGATCGGCGCCGGTGAGGCCGCGCCTGCTTCCCGGCGTGCGGCAAAGAAAGACGGTGTATAGATTTCCCGGGACCGGCCCGTCAGGGCGGTATTTTCTTCAGCGTCATACGGCATCCCCTGGCGCCGCAATCGCGCGCCCTGGCGATAATGCTCGAATGACGGGGCATAGTCGCCGCGGTCCTCCATCGCCTTGCCCAGCGCATAATGCAGGTGCAGCCTGTCTTCCTGAGCCAAATCCGGCCGGCTAAGCTGGGACAGCATTGCCGCCTCGTCCTGGGCGCTGAAATCGGCGACTTTCAGATTTGCCAAACTCCAATAGGCGTCGCCCAGACCGGGGGCCAGGGCAATGCTGCGCCGGTAGGCCGCCACTGCATCCACGCTTTTGCCGACGGTGCGCAGCGCGTGGCCGAAATTGAGCCAGATGCGCGGCTGTTTGGGATATTCGGCCGAAAGCCGTTCGTATAATTCACTCACCCGCGCATCTTCGCCGATCAACCCCAGGCAGGCGGCGAGCAGATTGAGATAGGCCGGATCGTCCGGCTTTTGCCGCAGCAGATGTTCGGCCAGGGGAATGGCCTGGGCCGCCTTCTGCTGGCGGAAGAGAGATTCGGCATAGCGAAAACGCACGCCGTCATCGCCGGGACTGAGCTCCAGCGCATGCGCCAAAAGAATTTCCGCATCGCTATTGCGCTCCTGGCGCAGCCGCGCTTCCGCCATCAGGCGCAGAGCTTCGCTGTCGTTGGGCTGCGCCATCAGATAGGGACGCAAGGCTGTTTCAGCCTCGCCAGGCAATCCCCGCGCCAGCGCTGTTGCGGCCGGGTTCAAGGCAGGATTCTGCACCGAGGCGCAAAGATGCTCGGCAAAGGCGGCCTCGGCCGCTATGGCTTCACCTGCGCGAAACAGTTGCTCGCCCAGCAGCCGCCAGGCTTCCGGCAGGCCAGGATTCAGCGCCGTGGCGTGACGCAGCGCCGCGATGGCCTCCTGCGGTTTTCCCAGTGCGGCCAGCGTGGCGCCCAGTTCGTAATGGGTGTTGGCGGCCCTGGGATGGGCCCTGGCCAAGGGCGCCAATATCCGCTCAGCACCTGCCGGGTCGTCCTGGCGGCGGCGCGCGGAGCCGAGGATCAGCAGCGCCGCCGGTTCATTGGGTCTGGCTTTCAGAAGGGCGCGCGCCTGCGCCTCCGCCTGCGCAGCGTCCGTTGCCAGCAGGGTTGCGGCCTGGGCCAGCGATGCCGGACTGCCCGTCAGGACCTTTGGATCATTGTTCATGTCAGGCGCCGGAGAATGACAGCCCGGCGGGTGATTTCAAGCGCGGGCCGAAAACGAAACGGGCCGGAGGTCACCCCCCGGCCCGGCCCGCCATCACGAAGAATTACAAAGAGATATTGAGGCGCGTGTAATAGTAGCCGCCATTGATGCCATAGGGCGAGAATTGGTCGGGCTCGCCATAAACATTGTTGCCGTCGGCGGGCTGCACCCCGCCGCCATTGGCCACATTGGGGACCTTGGGCGGCTTTTGGTTCAGCAGGTTGTTGGCGCCGATGTCGATCCTGACCCAGTCCGTGGCCTTATAGCCGATGTCGATATTGGTCACCGGCGAAGTGGGGATCTTCAGCAGCACGGCGTTGCTGCCATTGCCGCTGCCGTCCAGGCTGACCCATTGCGAGGTGGGACCGTAAATATCCTCCTGCAGGTTCACGCTCCAGGCATCCAACGACCAGAAGCCGCCGAGGATAAGCTTGAACTTCGGCGTCGCGGAGGTCAGAGAACTTGTCGCATTGCGAGACAAAAGCGCGGTCTGGCTGATGGAGACATTGACGTCCGACGCCGGCAGAGGGGCAATCCGCGTGATGGCCGTCTCATTGTAATTCAGGCCGGCCGTCCAGTTGACGCTTCCCCAATCGTCAAAGTCCGAGGTGTAGGTTCCGGTCGCCTCGACACCCTGGGTGCGGGTGTTGACGCCATTGGTGAACAACTGGATGCCCGCATAGCTGATGCCGGAATCCAGCGTGTTGCCATGCGCCGTGATCGAATTGAGGATTGTCTGCGAAATGATCTGGTTCTTTCCGCCCACCACTTCGGAGCCCAGAAGGAAGCCGCTGCCGACGATGCGGTTGGAGATGTCGATCTCATAGGCATCGGCCGTGAGTTGCAGCGTATCGGCGGGATGCAGCACAAAACCGACGCTGTAATTGTGCGACAATTCGGGCCGCAAAGGCGTAAAGCCCGCGATGGTCGCCGCGAAGGAGTTCGGGGGCAACTGGACCTGGGCGAAGGACGGCGAGACGTTGGTGCCGTTGTAAAATTCTTCCTGCAGGGTCGGCGCACGGAAGCCGGTGCTGAAGGTGCCGCGAACACCGATCACCGGGGAGAAATCGTAGCGCGCAGTGACCTTGCCGACCGCGGTGGCGCCGAAGTCGCTATAATGCTCATAGCGTCCCGCCACGTCGACATACAAATCCGTGATCACGTCGGCGGCAAGATCCGCATACAGCGAATAATTGATGCGGGAATGGCTGCCGGCATCGGTCGAGTCATAGCCGGTAAAGGACTGCGCGCCGGCGCCATAATAGGAAGAGGGTTCGCCCGCCGTAATGCCAAAAGTGTCCTGGCGCACTTCGCCGCCGAAGGCGATGTTGACCGGCGTCGCCAGGCCAATATCGACATTCTTGTTGATGTCGATATTGCTGGTCCATTCGCTGGCCATATAGGCGCCGTCATAGAAATCGCGTTGCGGCGCGACGGCCGCGGCCGACTGGGCCTGGAGAACCGGGAACAGCTGGGCATTGGCCGAATGGATCGTGGAAACCAGATCCTTGTCTCTGCCAAAGGTGCTGGAAAGATCCCAGTTCCAGCCTTCGAGCGCGCCCTTGATGCCGCCGGTGATGGAATAGTCGTCTTCATTGATGGCTTCCCGGGGACTGAAGCCCTGCGGCAGCGGATAAAGCGTGACGCCTGTCGAAGTCGTGCCGGAAATTTTGCTGGGCGACCGATAATTCTCGTAGCTGGAACTGTTGCGGTGGCCATAGCTGCCGAAACTGTATACCTGCACATCGCCAAAGTCGTAGCCGCCGTTATAGAACCCGTTATAAATCTTGTATTGCGGGTCTCCGTAAATGTTGTTCATGTAGGGATAGCCGGGCGTCAATATCACATTGGGTGTCACAACCGGGCCAAGTCCGCTTTTCTCGGTTCCATCCACATTGGAGAAACGATGGTCGGCTCCGCCCTGGCGGCTGAAACCGTGATAACGTTCTTCGGCGGTGATGTTGAAATAGCCGCCTTTGCCGAAACTGAACCCCTTGTTGAAATAACCTTCCAGCGTCTGGCCGTCGCCCGCAAAATACTGGCCGCCTGTAAGCGACAGGGTGCCGCCGTCGGAAGCCTTCTTGGTGATGATGTTCACGACGCCGGCGATGGCGTCCGAGCCATACTGCGCGGCGGCGCCGTCCTGCAGCACTTCGACATGGTCAATCGCGCCGGTGGGAATGAAACTGAGATCGGCTGTGGCCGAGCCCTGGAAGGGGCTGCCGCCATCCACCTGAAGGTTGGCGGTGGCATGACGGCGCTTGCCGTCAACCAGAACCAGCGTGTCATTCGGATTGAGGCCGCGCAAGGCCGCCGAGAGCGTCAAGGCCGCGGTGTCCGCGCCATAACTCTGGGCGTTGAAGGAAGGCACGTTCTGCGACAGGGCCTGCATCACATCGGGCTGGCCGACATTTTGAAGCGCCGCAGCGCCCAGCACCTGAATCGGCGCCGGACTATCGGAAATTGTCAGCCCGGTCGCGCGGGTACCGGTCACAATGACTGTTTCAATGCCGCTATCGGCTTGCTGCGCCTGCGCCGCGAGCGGCGCGACCAAAGTCAGTGCGCTGGTCACGAACAAGGACGTCTTAAGCTTTGCTCTCCAGGAATTTGTCATCTGCATTTTGGAAACCCCATTTTTCATGCCGCTGCCCGCGACGATTGTTACGTTCCGGCCCGAAGGCTTGGTCCTGCATTTTATATGCAGTGCAATAGAGGCAGGGTAGGAGCACAGGGGCGGAGGGTAAAATGGATTCTGACAGACTGTCGAACCACGAAAAAAACTGTGACAATATTAATTCGAAATCGCTGCGTTATGATATATTACGTTCTTGTGAAGTAATTTTTTATATGTAAAATGCGAATTGTTCGCTCGGTGTAGTTTTTTATTTCACTGATATTTTACGTTGTCCAGCTACCAATGCCGAAGAGCTGGGCATTTCCCCCCTATTTGAGATGCAGTTCGCTTACTAACTAGTCATGCTGCGTTGCAATATAACCATAGCCCAACCGGCAAGGATCGGTTCGCCCGCAAAGCTTCGACACTGCCGCCTCGAGCGGTGTGGCGCGATGTTTCCATTGCAGGAGTGATGCGGGGATCGAAAAATCCAGCCGCGCGATATTTGAGTCGGGACCAAAGGCATGGCCGAAACCCTGTTGTTGCACCAGATGGCGATGTCTGGAAATTGCTACAAGGTGCGCCTGGTCGCGCATCAACTGGGCCTTGCGCTGACGCTCAAGGATTATTCCCTGCATGGCGGCGAGACGCGGACGCCGGAATTCCTGGCAAAAAATCCCAATGGGCGTGTTCCCCTGCTGGAATTCGGCGATGGCCGCGTGCTGGCGGAATCCGGTGCGATACTTTTTCATCTGAGCGAGGACACATCGCTTCAGCCCCAGGATCCCTGGTTGCGGGCCCAGATGCTGCAATGGATGTTTTTCGAACAATATAGTCACGAGCCTTTTGTGGCCGTGGCGCGCTTCTGGCTGGCTTATGCGCCGAAAGACCAATTGGCGAAAAAGCAGGATCGGATTGCGGAATGGCATGACAAAGGCAACGCAGCCCTGGTGGTGATGGAGCACCATCTGCAGCGTCATGACTGGTTTGCCGGGCCGGGCTATTCGATCGCCGACATTGCCCTTTATGCCTATACCCATTGCGCCGGCGAAGGCGGTTTCGATCTGGCGGCCTATCCGGCGCTGCAACGCTGGCTGCTGCGCGTGGCGGGGCAGCCGGGTCATATTCCGCTTTAGCCGAGCAAGAGCCGCCCTCTTCCGTGCCCATATTTTGCCCATGCCCAATCGGCGCCAACCGCGCGGCAGGTCTGTGCAATGGCGCGGCCAGATATGTGCATTTGGCGCTGCCGGGGCAGCCAAATGTGCGCTATGTTGGCGGAAGCGGGCCGCCAATCAAGACGGTCCCATCCGGGAGCAAGCCATGACACGTCCTTTCGCCTTTGCCGCGATCGCGGCCGCTGTTTTCGCCGCCACGCCGGCCCACGCCGTGATGATGATCTATAACGTCGACCCTTCCGCGCAATGTTCGCAGGCGGCGCGCGACATCACCAATTTGAAGTCCGGCCTGGACTATTGCGACGAGGCGTTGCGCGATGATGTGATGCCGCATCGCGGAGAATTGCTGATCAATCGCGGCATCGTCAAATTCGCGATGGATGACAAAAAGGGGGCGCTCGCCGATTTCAACGCCGCGTTGATCGTCAATCCGCAATTGGGGGATGGCTATATCAATCGCGCCGCCCTGCTGATCTCGCTGGGTCGCTATCCGGAAGCACGGGGCGATGTCGAGCGGGCATTGCAGCTGGGCGCCGTCAATATTCCGGTCGCCTATTACAACCGGGGAGTCATAGAAGATGAAACCGGAGATTATCAGGCGGCCTATCGCGACTATAAGCAGGCGCTCGCCCTGAAGCCGGATTATGCCGCCGCCGCCCGCGAACTTCTGCGTTTCAAGGTCCGTTCGACCGGCGCGCCGCCGGGCTGAACAAACCTTCGGGGGCCGAAATGATTCCGCTTCACGCCATTCTGATTTATTGCGGCATATACGCCATCGCCATCGCGGTGCCCGGACCGGGAATCGTGGCAATCGTGGCGCGGGCCCTGCGGGAGGGCATGAGCGCCACGGTTCCCGCCGTCATCGGCAATACGCTGGGCGACATCATCCTGATGAGCCTGTCGGTATTCGGGCTGGCCTTCATCGCGCATGCGCTGGGCGGACTGTTCCTGATCGTCAAATGGGCGGGCGCCCTCTATCTGGTCTGTCTCGGTTATCGCTATTGGACGGCGCCGGTGGCGGAGGCCGCAGCAGGGCTGCCGGCAAATCGCGGCTTTGTCTCGCAACTCGCCCTGACGCTGGGCAATCCCAAGGCCATTGTCATGTTCGTGGCGCTGTTGCCCAGCCTGGTCGACCTGAACCACCTCAACCTGATCGGCTATGGCGAATTGTGTGCCTGCACCCTCGTGCTCATTCCCGGCATCGAGTTTGCCTACGCGGCTTTGGCGGCGCAGGCGAGGGCTTTCCTGACCGGCTGCGTCGCCCGCAAGCGGATGAACAAGACAGCCGGCGCCATCATGATCGGCGCCGGGATCGGCATCGTGGCGACCTAGCCGCCTGGTTAACAGCGCCTGAAGGACAGTTCCATAAGGCAATGGAATCAACGCCTTGCGTTTGGTGCACGCTTTTAAAGCAGCGCAATTCTTTACTCCGTTTTAGCGCCGGCAGGTGTGCAATGGGCGGCAGGAAAACCTTTGCGCGCGCGAGGGTTTGGCTTGTCCATGGATAACATTGGAATCGGCGCCGATGCGAGGAGACGGGGTCAGCGGCACATGGCGGGATTTCCTGCCCCTGAGCGCGGTCTTCGCGATCGGACTGGCGCTCGCGATCAGCAGCTTCGTCGCGGTGCGCGGCCATTACCGCAGCCTGGACCAGCAGCAATTCCGGCGCAACGCCACCTATTACAGCACCAGCTTCAAAGACGATGTCGCGCGCCATGTCACGTCGCTGGCTGCCATTCGCGCTTTTGTCTCCGCTTCCAAAAGCGTGACGCGGTGGGAGTTTTCCACTTATGCGGGGCAGATCTTGCCGCAGAATTTGGGCTTTCGGGCGGTGCTTTGGGTTCCCAGCATTTCGCTGAAGACACGTCCGTCTTATGAGGCCGGCCTGCAGGAAGACGGGCTGTATGGCCTGGGCATCCGCGAACTCACCGACCGGGGCGAGATCGTCGACGCGGGCAGCCGTGCTTCCTACCTGCCGATCAGTTTCATCGAACCGTTCGAGGGCAATGATAAGCTGGTCGGGCTCGATCTGTCGCGCCTGCCCCGCTTTGCCGAGCTTTTCCGAATCGCCGACCGTACGGGACAGGTCGCCGCCTCGGCACCGGTGTCGCAGGCGCTGGTTGCGGGTACGCATGGGCCTGCCGTGCTTCTTGCCTTTCCCTTGCGCCTGAACGCAGCCAAGGACACGGGCGCCGCCGGCGCGCCACCCCAGGGCTATGCCCTGGGCGTATTGCAGCTCCAGGCCCTGATCGACGCCGCCATGGGACCTTCGGGAACGCCCGTCGAGGCGGCCGTCGCTTACCAGGACAATGCGCGAGCCGGGGCCGTTGTGTTCGCCGCCAATGCCGCAGCACGCCCCGTGACCGCAGAAAGCTGGTTCAAGGGCGCCACCTTCCATCAAACCGTGCCGTTCGACATTGCAGGCCGGCATTTCCTGCTGGCCCTGCGTTCCGTGGGCACCGCCGATTCCATGACCCGCTTGTACGTTCCGGCCGGCGCCTGCCTGCTGGTGATCGCGCTCACCGCCCTTCTGGCGCAAAACATGTCCACCACCATCTTGCGCAAACGGCTGGTGGAACGGGCCGTGGTCTCGCGCACCGCTCAGCTCCGGGCCGCCAACGAAACACTGCGCGATGAGGTGCAGCAGCGGCGCCAGGCGGAGGCCGAGCTTCGCATCGCGCGCGACAAGGCGGAAAGCGCCAGCCGCGCCAAATCATTCTTCATGGCCACCATGAGCCACGAGCTGCGCACACCGCTCAATGCGATCATCGGCTTTTCCAGCATTCTGGCCCGGCGGGAGGCCAGTCCCGAACCGCGCCAACGCGACTATGCCAACGAGATTCTGGGAAGTGGCCGGCGCTTGCTCGACCTGATCAACGATATCCTCGATCTCACCCAGATGGATTCGGCGGTCGCCATGGAAGACGACGGGCTTGTCTATCTGCCCGACTGCATTGCCGCGATCGTCGCGGACGCCAGCGCGGCGGCGAGAATGGCGGGCATCACATTGAAGGCCGCGGTTCCCGAATTTTTGCCGCCTCTCTATGGCGACAGCAAGCGCCTCAGCAAGGCGCTTTCGCATCTGGTGTCCAATGCCGTCAAATTCACGCCTGCCGGCGGCGCGGCGGTGATCGCCGCGCATCTGGGCCCGGACGGCAGGTTGATCGTCGAAGTCATCGATACCGGTGTCGGCATGCCGCCGGAAGCGCAGGAAAAGATCCGGGATGTTTTCTCGCAACGGGAGTTTTTCTCGCAATATGACGGACGGCTGGGACGCCGCTACGAAGGCGTCGGTCTGGGCCTGACCTATGTCGGCAAGGTGGCCGAACGGCATGACGCGGTGCTGGAGGTGAAAAGCGAAGCCGGCAAAGGCACGCGAATCCGCCTGATCTTTCATCCCGACCGGATCGCCCGGAACCGGGAGGTCGCATGAAGACGGGCAGGCCCATTGCGCTGGGGCTGGCATTGATGGCTGCGGCCTGCGCGCATGCGCCAGGCCCCGCCATCGTTGCCGCCGCACCCGTCCCCGCCGTCACCGCGCCGCCCGCGCCGCTGGCGGCGCCGGCACCCGAACCCGCGATGGACCCCGCCACCGTCGCAACGGCACAGCGCAACCTGAAAGCGCTTGGCTATAACGTGGGCAAGAATGGCGATTTGGCCGACCCCGCCTTCCAGCGCGCCATTCTCACATTTGAAAAAGACCAGGGACTGCCGCAAGTCGGCGCCCTGACGTCCGCCGTCATCGACAGGCTGAAACTGATGCACGCCGCGCTTGTCAAATCATCGTCCGCCGACATCAATCGCAGCGGCACCTTCATCTATAGTGACGGCTCCGCGCGCCGGCAGCCCCTCGGCCTTGTCATTTCGCCGCCGAAAGGCCTGGTTTCCGATGTCCCGGCGAATTTCATGATGCCTCTTCGGCCCGGCACCCAGGCCAGCTACCAGCTTGGCAACCGCGCCGCGGACGGCAGCTTCAAACCCGTCATGACCGTGACATGCCAGGCCGGCCGTACCGCGCAAGCCAATCTTCCTTTGGGTCTTCTTGACACCATCGCGGTCGATTGCCGTGGCGATGCGCCGACAACTCCGCAGTGGCGCTCGCTCTACGCCGCCGTGCCGGGGGCGGTGGTGCGCCAGGAAACCGCCACCGGGGCTCGCGATCTGGTGGCGATACGCCCGCTCACCGGCGACTGGCCATCG
>Ga0302319_10013539_pt1 | contig 15298 bp, 13 predicted proteins | sample Bog_T0_2_FD_203319 | JGI IMG/M metagenome (GOLD analysis project Ga0302319, IMG submission 203319) | Peat permafrost microbial communities from Stordalen Mire near Abisko, Sweden - Bog_T0_2 | ecosystem: Environmental > Terrestrial > Soil > Wetlands > Peat | place: Sweden: Abisko, Stordalen Mire... | reverse complement strand
CGGGGTCGAGAAAGACACGCGGGCCATCCTTGGGGTAACGCTTGAGTTTGGTGAGCATGTCGAAATAGCCACCGTGCGCGCCTAGAAATATATCACAGGGTAAAGCGCGCAGAACGGCAAATGTATGCTGGAAATCCTGGGCAATGCCGGGATAGCTTACGGGGTGTGCGGGTGTAGCGACGAAGCGGTACTCCGACCAAAAGCCTGCCCCTCCGACGATGACGATGTTGCGCGATGTTCCGGCCGGCTCCCCGGGGAGATGAGAGCGCATGGTCCACGTGGTGCATCCGCGGGTATGGCCGGCGGTCTTGTGGGCTGTCAGTGTCACGTCTCCGAGGGTTACCGTTTCTTCGTCGTGGAGGACCCGGTCGACGTGCACCGGGGCGTAGAGGTGGATATTGGGTGAGGGTGACAGGAAGTCTGCCCGCGCGCCGGTCTCCACCACGGCTACGTCGCCGTCCATTACCATGATCTTCGCATGCGTCTCGCGAATTACCTGGGCCGCGCCGGCCATGTGATCGTCGTGCGCCTGACTGTTGAGCAGGATCCTGATGTCAGTCCAGCGGAAGCCGAGCTTCTCAACACTCGCGTGTAGCTGCGGCGGCGATGTAGCGAGGTTGGCATTGATGAGGATATTTCCCTGAGGAGTAACGACGAGGTAGCTGCCAAGTTCCTGGCTGCCAACGTAGTAGAGGTTGTCGGCAATGCGGAACGGTGCGATGGGTCGAGTCCACGAGGGGTTCGAGTCGGCATGGGAAAGTATGGATGTGCAGAGCAGGAGTAGCAGCAGGCGGGGAAGAAAGGGACGCATTTTTCATGTATAGCACGGTCAAGAGAGGTCAATTCGAAGTGTTTTCCTGGATGCCGGTGATGAGGAGCCACGCGCCTGAGATGAAAAAGGCGAAGGAGAGCACCATGGCAACGGATGCGACGTAAAGTCCCGAAACATGTCCCGATAAAAGCAAGATAGAACCTATGATCTGAGCTATATAACAAGTTGTTCCCGCGATGAAGCGACGGAGGCTGAGCCCCACGGAACTTCTGCCGATTCTCGTGGCCCGGATGTAGACCCGTATGTATGTAATTGTCGGAACGAGCGAGACGACCAGCCATTCAACGCCGATCGATCGATAGTTTTGATTTCCCATGAGAGCAAGTGCGCAGATCATGAAGACGGCAGTGAAGCCCGTCAACGTTGCTATGGCGCGGCTCTTGTGGGTTGCATCCCGAGTGATGATGGAAAGGTTGATCGACATGGCTATAAACACCAGGCCCGCGAGAGCTGCCGCCCCGCCGCCTACCATAACGAAGAAGTTTTGCCATTGGTCGATGCCCATTGCGCTTTAGGATATTCGATAGAGAATCAACCTGCTACTTTTTTGCTTTGATAGCCTTTTTGTTCAAGGCGCGGCTCATGCATCATGCTGAATGTTCGGTATCTGCGTTAGTTTTCCTGACAGCAAATCCTGCTCGCGGCGGTTTTCTGTCATGGCGATGGCGCGTCGAAGCTCCTGGCCGGCTTCAGCGTATCGGCCCAGTTTCAGAAGCAGGTCTGCCCTCACGCTGGGCAGTAGATGGTAGTTGGTAAGCGCGGGCTCATCGGCAATGGCATCGAGGGCGTTGAGGGCAGCGGCGGGGCCGTATTGCGGGGTGGGCGCCATTCCGACGGCGACGGCGCGGTTGAGCGCCACGATGGGAGATGGGCTGACCTGGAGGAGGCTGTCGTACAGAAGAACGATTCGCTCCCAATCGGTATCGGCTACGGTATTGGCTCGAGCGTGGCAGGCTGCGATGGCCGCCTGGAGGGCGTAAACGCGTGCGCCGCCGCCCAGTTGCTGCGCGCGATGGAGCGCGGCCATTCCTCGCTCAATCTGAGCGTGGTCCCACAAGCCACGGTCCTGGTCCGGCAAGAGGACCGCTGCTCCTTTTGGTCCACGGCGCGCCGCGGCGCGTGACGCCTGTAGTTCCATGAGCGCCAGCAGGCCGTGGATCTCCGGTTCGCCGGGAAGAAGTCCCGCGAGGATTCGCCCGAGCCGCAGCGCGTCGTTGCAGAGTTCTTCCCGCATCCACTCGTCTCCGGCGGTTGCCGTATACCCCTCGTTGAAGATCAGGTAGACCACCGAGAGCACGGACTCAAGCCTGCTGTGCAACTCGTCTCCACGCGGAGTCTCATAGGGAACGCGAGCCTCCGACAGCGTCTTCTTGGCTCGAAAGATCCTTTGTCCCAGCGTCTTCTCCGGAACCAGGAAGGCGCGGGCAATCTCGGCCGTGGTGAGGCCGCAAGCCACGCGCAGCGTGAGCGCAACTCGGCCTTCGAGGGCCAGCACCGGATGGCAGGCGGTAAAGATGAGGCGAAGAACGTCGTCGTCGATAACCTGGTCGAGAGCGTGTTCCATAGCTTCCCCAAGCCGCTGCTGTTGGAATTCGAGGTCTCGTGCGATCTCTCCGTGCTTCAGCTCCAGCATCCGTCCGCGGCGCAGAGTGTCAATGGCGCGGCGCTTGGCTGCCGTCATGAGCCACGCGGCAGGTTTGCCTGGAATACCTTCCTCGGGCCACTGTTCCAGGGCTCGAACGAGCGCGTCCTGAGCGAGTTCTTCGGCAATTCCGATGTCGCGGGTAACTCGGGCGATTCCTGCGATAAGGCGCGTGGATTCGATCTTCCAGACGGCCTCGATCGTTTTGTGAATATCACTCATGCCTGGCGGCTGTCGCATTGGCAGGATGTTCGAAGCCCTGCGCTGCTTTCTGCACGTCTTCAGGGAAATCCGTCATCTCGTGGATTTGACGCACTTCAATGATCTCGTTGATGGACATAGGCGCCCGCCTGGCCCATTCGATCGCCTCTTCCCGCGAGCGCACCTGAATGATCCAGTAGCCACCGATGACTTCCTTGCCCTCGGCGAATGGCCCATCTGTCACCGTGGCTTTGCCATCTGCGTAAAAGATGCGCGCACCGGTGGAAGGCGGAAGGAGCCCGTCGAGCGCAAGCAGCACGCCTGCTTTCTGCAAGTTCTTGTTGTACTCCATCATTCTGGCCACCGCGTCCGCCGTGGGGAGCGCGTCCGGGGCAGCCATTTCGTATCCTCTGGGAATCACCATCATCATGAAGCGCATCCATTTCTCCTTGATTATCGGTCCCAGCCAACATTGGCTGTCCTGTCAATACGTCGAATCGGTTGCGCCGATTTCTACCACGCACGTCAAGAAACATTCGATCCCGAACTGGAGCCGCGGCCATAGTGCCCTGAACGAGTTTCGGGCCCAGGCACTCTCTCAAGGACCTGGACCCGAAGTTCAGAGGGACAACCGCGTAGCGCCGCCTGCTGTGTCCGGACTATGCTCCAGCTTTCGGCATTGCGAAGATTGCTGGATCGATCGTCTTGTTCAGCTCAACCGACTTCACGGAGATGCCCAGCTGGAACTGGCCGAAATCCAGGCTGAGTCCATAGGGAACCATGAACCCAGTGTCCGTCTTCCGGTAGTCCGAGTAGTAGGTGGTGAGCGTCACCGGCTGGCCTTGCATCTGGGCGGTCGAGGTCATGGTGCTCAGCAGAAATGTCTTTGCATCAATCACGAACGTGAACTCGGCTTTCTCTTTTGTGGTGAGCTTGATCGAATAGGCCTTGTCGTCCTTGCTCGCCAGCTCGATCGAGCTTCCCCTGGCCGCGTAGTTATAGAGCGGTCCGCCCACATAGATTGAGGCCTTGCCCGAGTTGTATTGGTCGTCTGGCATCGGCGCAGGATCGGAGACGCCCGCCATTGGGTTCACCATCCAGCCGCCCTTGTCCGTGTAGCAATTAATGATCTTGGAGCCATTGAACTCAGACACCTGCTTCATGCCCACTCCATCCACCGTGATGGTCGTGGTTGGGGCTTCGCTGCCCATCACCAGCATCGTGCCTTCAACCGACATCGACTTGATTTTGCTGATTGCATCCTTCCCGCCAACGGCGTCGAGGTACTTGTTGACGATATCGTCGGCCGCGAGAACTGGGGCCGAAACCTGCACCGGGGCCGGAGCCTGGGCCGGCGCCGGCGCTGGGGACGAAACCTGAGCCGGGAGTGAAACTGCACCGGCCATGGCGGTAAACGCGAGAATCCCGAGAATAACCCTTTTCATTTCTGCCTTTCGCTTGTCTCAGAGGAGAGTAATTGAGTGCGGAAACAGTTTACTCCTCACCTCGGCGAGGCGGCCCGTTCCCTATTCATGAGTACGAAATTGCCGAGCACAAAGTTTCCCGGCCGGCTTCAGACGAAACGCCGTACCGCCTGGGCAGCGACATGGATGTTTCGCTCGGTTCTGAACGGGCGATCTGTGATGCTAAAGGCGCGGCGCGATAATCATAGCCGCTGCGAAAATTGCCGCTTCAACGAGGACTAAGCCGAGGCCGACTAACTGCAACGTCGAAAGGCGGTTGCTGTGGACACCGATCAGTTGCGCGTATGGAAGTTCCCGGGACCGGCCAGCGTGCTTCTCCCTCACTGAGACGCTCCGCTCGCCAATGCCCACAATCAGCCCGCGTACTTCTGTCTTATCCGCCAGTGTCAGCCGCACATCGTTACCCAATCCGTGCTGCTGAAGGCTTGCCTTCATAACCGCCGGACCGGGCGACTTCCTGCTTGCCAAAACGAGGCCGCAACTGAGCAATGCCACAACCAGAATCGCCGCTATGGTGCAAATCAGACGAAGGGCTTTCATGGCCGTTCAACCTCCTCATTGCGAAGAGAATCCAATTGTCCAGGACCAGGGCGCACCAAAGAATGCGAAGGCCCAGGCAAGACTGCCAGGATGACCGGATCTGTTTTTTCAGAAGCAATGTGCTTGCGCAGCGCTAGGGTTTGACTCCATGCTTATCGTTTGCGGCAGTTGTCGTTGGTGGCGGCGTTACGCTGCATGCGCCATACGTCCTGGTCACTTTCTCCACCACAAAGCTTGGGTCCGCGCTGCTTCCCTTGGCGGCCTTTTCCTTGGTTCCATGCAGGCGCACAATGTCACCTGGCCTGGTGTTTGCAGTTACACCCAGCAAAGTGTAAGTTTTCTTGTCGCTGTCGCTGCGCAATTCCAGGCCGTTCTGGCCGGCGGTGACGCAGCCCTTGATGTTGTGGTGGTCCTTTTCAACGGAAACCAGAACCACTATGCCGACAGCGATGCCGGTGGCCGCGGCAATGGCGCCCACCACGGCACCCGTGTGGTTGGGTTGCGGCGCGGGCGCGCAGCCCTGGATGGGAGTCCCTGGGCCGTTGATGAATGCCGCGAGTGCAACCATGGAGACGATTCCGGCTGGACGGATCATGATCGTGCCTTTCACGAATCAAGTGGATGTCAATAGTGTGAGAGTGGACTGCGGATGTTTGGCTGGAATCGCGATTGTGTCACTTCTCTGTGGGGCTTCTGTCAGGAATTGCTGACTGAGATCCGATCCGATGTCGGAATCGGATTGCGGGACCGGATAACGTTCGAGTCACTTTCCAGGGGAGGGCTCAAAGTTTTCAAGAAGCCAGAGGTCGGTGGACGCCACTCTCCAGACAAGGACCTGGCGGGCGTCCGGACTGAAGAAGAATTCTCTCAACGAATAATTGTCGGGCAGGTTTCCAACTCGTTGAGGCTCCCCCGCCGCAGCGGCCACGCGGAACAGGCTATCTTCCCCCTCTGCGTCTTTATCCTGATAAAAAACCCATTTCCCGTCCGCCGTGGGAAAAACAGGGGAATTCACGCGAACGCCGGAAACTAGCGGCACCCATTCTCCGCCAGAGATTGGCCGAACGGACAAGGTACCGTCCCGCAGGCCCACAATTGAGCGCCCATCTGATGAGGGCATTTGAAAAAAACGGGCATCCTCTGCAATCACTGTTTCCTTTTCGGTGGATCGATTCCACTCGATGATCGGCGGATCGAAGGTATTGAAGCGCCATCCGTTTGGGCTGAAGTAGAAGGTTTGATCGTCCCAGCCGCATTTGACCAGGTACCTGGCCTCGGGAAAGGTTGCAATGTGTTCAACAACTCCCGATTCAACCTCAACGGAGAAAAATTCCGACTCGCCCCTTTCCTCTTCTACGGTGCAGTAGACTCGGGGATTGTGCAGGGAGTACTGGCATGTGAGCGAACCGTAGGCTGACTGGTGGATCTCCCGCTCGTGGCCCGTCGCAATGTCCCGTACAATCAGACTCCTTCGAGTTGGATCCGGGGCGAGACCTACGTAAGCAAGCCGGCTGCCGTCCGGGGAGAAAGATGGCGCGGCGTTTTTGCTCGCATTCAAATCAAGAGGTCTCCAGGTTCCCAGATGGCCATCAGAATCAATGGATGAGAGCAAGGCGCTCAAATTTTCTGGGTGCGGGGCGTTGTCCTGGACCACCAGCGCTCCGGAAGCTGTGGTGTATCCGTCATCGAACTGGCCAAAGCGGAGAAATGTGGCATCGCCCCCTGCCGCACCGTCCTTCATGGGGAGCAGGTAGAGTGCGGACTTGCCCTGCCGAACGTCATGCACCACAAGGTACCGCCCGTCCGAGGTCCAATCCATTAAGGACATCACCGCGTTGCCGACCTTCCAAGGGGAGGATTCAAAGACCAATCGCGGCGTACCACCCCGAATCGGCACAACGAAGATGCGAGATGTCTGTTCCGCAAGGTCGTTCCTCGGCCAGGCCTCATACGCGACGAATTGACCATTCGGAGAGAAAACGGCTTTCCTGACGAAGCCGTCGGCTTGGTCCACCAGAACCCGGTGCCGGCCATTGTTGACGGAAACGATCCACACCTGGCCAAGCTCTTTTGACCAGGGGTGAAAGTCGCAGATTTCGATGTATCTGTCGTCCCATGACCAAGTCATGTTGAAGGAGGAAGTGATGCCAAAAATGTTGCTCTTATCGTCGTCGCGAAGCAATTCGCGGTAGCCGGTACCATCTGGCTTGATTACAGCGAGGGTGTGGGGCCGTGCAGAGTCGGCCTTCAAATTGAGCGCTACCATCGAGAGATCCCTTGAAGGAACCGCGCCGTGCTTTCTGAAATCTCCAACAAGTTGCCTGCGACGGCCGGCAAGATCGCCAAAATATTCGTGGCCCGCGGACCAATAGACTGCTCGCTCTCCATCCGTGTCTGTTGGGCCGATCTCTCCCAGCGGGCGCGAATCGATCCTGCGCATGCTCATGGTTTTCGGCGGTGGTGGCTGCTCCTTTTGCCGGATTAGCGCCAGTTGCTTGCGTGCCTGAGTCGCAGCGGCCTGGTCGCCGTACTCGCGCACAATCTGCAGGTAGACCTGCTTGGCCTGCCGTCCGAGTTTTTCCTCGCATCCGGCTAATCGAAGCAAAGCTCGCGCCCGGACCTCGCGGGGTGCCGAGTTATCCGCGGCTATCCTTTCGTAGATGTCCATCGCAGCCTTCAGGTCGCCATCGACATCTTCCTTGTCGATGCCGGCCTGCAGGCGCACGCCCGCACTCACGGGCGCGGCCTGGCCGATTGCCGGCCGAACGGCGACCAGCGACGCCATGGTCAGAAGCAAGTAGACCAGGGAAGCAATTACTCCGCTGCTCAGGGCCATGCCGCAAGAGGCAGTGAAGACAAGTGCAAGCTGCTCCTGGCTTCCGCCATCTATCCTTCGCCTGTTTCCATGCGCTTTGTTCATATCCCACCTCGAGCTTTCGATAGAACAAGGATGATGGGCCCGTGTGAACGCTGAATCGGAGTGTTAACTGATTTCAATAATGGTTCAGTCAGAGATTCCTTACAACTGCGCTTCAACCGTCGAAACGATAGCCAAGTCCCCGCACGCTGATGAGGAAACGGGGGGCCGTCGGCTCGTCCTCGATCTTCTTGCGCAAAGCCACGACATGGTTATCGATTACCCGGTCCGTCACTGAAATGCCCGTGCCCCACACCTCGTCCAGCAGTCGCTCTCGGGTCAGCAGTCGGCCGCGATTGCGCACGAATGCCGCGAGCAGCTTGAGTTCGGTAGTTGTCGTGTCCACGCCGAGGCCGTTGCGCCGCAATTCGAAGCGATCCAGATCGAGTTCGCACGGACCGAAACGGTGGACATCCCGGTGGCCGTCGGAAGGCTCCTGGTCTTTGGCCTGAGGCGAGGAACGGCGCAGGTGCGCACGGATGCGAGCACGCAGTTCGCGCGGGCTGAATGGCTTGGTGACGTAGTCGTCGGCGCCCACATCCAGTCCAAGAATCTTCTCCGCTTCGTGTGTCTTAGCGGTGAGCAGAATGACGGGAGTCTTCAATCCGCGGTGGCGGAGTTCCCGACACACTTCAAAGCCGTCCTTATTGGGCAGCATCACATCGAGCAGGATTAGGTCGAACGTCTCCGACATGGCACGGGGAACGGCTTCAGCGCCGTCGGCGACCACTGTGACCTGGTAGCCCTCCGTCTCGAGATCGATCTCGAGGCTGAATGCGATGCCGGGTTCATCTTCGACCACCAGGATCTTCGTCATGTGACCTCCCATTTCAGCCTTCCGCCAACGGCAGCACAATGGTGAAGGTGCTGCCGACCCCTGCCTCACTTTGCAGGCGAATCTCTCCGCCCATTGCCTCGCAGATCTGGCGCGCCATCGCCAGTCCGATGCCTGTTCCCTTGATGCCTTCCTTCTTGGCAGCTTCGCCGCGCACGAACTTGTGGAAGATGGCCCGCTTCTCATTGACGCCGATTCCCATGCCGCGGTCCCGCACTGAAATGAAGACACGGTGGTCTTCGATGGCGCTATTGACCCATACGGTACGGCAAACCGGGGAATATTTCATTGCGTTGTCCAACAGGTTTCGCAGGGCGCGGCGGAATGCTTCTTCATCCACTCGAATTTGTGCCGGCGCGGGGCTCGCGCCCGAGCCGATCTCCGCTTCTACCTGGAAGCCGTTCGCGACGGCCTGTTCGCTGAAATCGGCGACGGTGGCGCGCACCAGTTGGTACGCGTCGTGCGCTTCGACATGGTACTGCTTTCGTCCCGATTCCATGCGGCCAAAGTCCAGCAAGTTTTCTACCAGCCGGTGCAGGCGCATGGTTTCACGATCGAGGTAGACGTAGCTCTGGCGGCGGTGAGACTCGGCAGAGATCCGATCCTGCGCCAGCAACTCTGTGATGGTGCGGAGCGTGGTGAGCGGCGAGCGGAATTCGTGCGATACTGCGGCGACAAAGTCGGACTGCAGTTGGGCAACACGGAGCTCGCGGCTGATGGCGCGATGCACAACGTAGCCCGAGCCGAGGATCATCAGGATCATGAGTGCGGAGCCTGACAGCAACAGCGCACTTCGGCTGACGTCGGCGCCCGAATTCTTTTCCACGCTCCAGAACTCGAGATTGGCGTTGCCAAGAGCCCGCAGAACGGTGACGCCGGGGCGGGGAGTTTCGCGGGATGACAGAATCCGCCAGCGGATATTGCCGGCATCCGCGGGCAGCCTGAGTGTGGATTCAAGCCAGTTTGCGGGAGCAATGAACGCGATGACGTGCTCGGTTGTGGCATTCCACAGCACCGGAGCCAAGTTTTCCTGTTCAAACTGACCATTCGCGCCTTGTTCCGACACCGTGGGCCGTCTAAATTTCGTGTAAATCGTGCCAACCAGATTCGCAAAGTTGGTGGCGTCCTCTGGTGGTCCTTGTGGAGAAAGTCCCAATTGATTCAGCTTCGACCATTGATATTCGAATGCCTCACGACTCAGCGGCCAGCGCCCTTCCAGCAACCCGGCGTGGATCAGCTCGGCCTCATCCATTGCCTGTTTTCGCCTGCCGAGGTCCCTGAGTATTCTTACGCGGGCCGTTTCCGCAAGCAGAGCGTACGGCGTTCCTGACGGGTTTGCGGACGTTTCGCTGGCCAACTTCTGGTAGGTCGCAAGAGCGGCCTCGGGATGGTTGATTTTGGTCTCAATCCTGGCGACGCGCAACAAGGCCTCGGCCCGCGTATTTGGCTTGAGAGTGAGCGATTGGAGTGCCGCGATGGCCTGATCGTACTGTTGCTCGCGGAGTTCCAGTTCATCGGCTGCGTCGAAGGCTGCGCCATTTTCGGACGGGTGCGCGGGAAGCGGGGTGAACAGCAACGGGCGCGCCGGGTAGATTCTGATGCTGTCCTGACTGAGGTAAACAAAGGTTGAGCCCTTGGGAAACCACGCAAGTTCGTCTCGCGAAGGGGGCAGCCCGGTCAGCTCATCCAGCCCGAGATCCCAGTCCCGGGAACTAATAGCCAGGTGGGCCGCGGCCAGATCGGCGATCTGGTTGAGTCTCTCCCGGGAATGTTGAACGGCGAGGTTTTCATCCTGCTGGAGCAGACGCACAGTGAGCCACACCTGCCATCCGGCAAGGCACACAACGCCTGCCAATAGCGTGGATAGCCACCGTCGCGCGGGAGTTTCCCTCAGAAGTCCAGATCGCACGAGAGAAGTATAGGCCGCGGTAAGTCAGTTTCGTTTCCGATTTCTGTCAGGGTTCCGTCAGGACTGGAGATTTCGGGGACGATGGTTGAATCCGGCTCTCGCAAGGGGAGTCAAAGGCGGCTACCGAAAATCGAGCGAACTTCAGGAAATGGGATGGATGACTGCGCGGGCCTATTGTCAGGAATTCCTGATGATAACTTGATCGGAAACTGATCGAGCCTCCATGCGGGCCAGACAACGAAAGCTCATCGTGAATGGGAAGGATGAGGACGTGAATTGATTGCTTCCCGATGCAGCAATGCGGACGGCGTGCTTCGCTGGTTCCTGTCGCCTGAACGGCATTTCATATCGATTGATTTCCCGAAGACCGCCTTACCTGAGGCGAAACAAACCAACCGATCGATCAAGATTATGCCTCAGCAGATCAAAGAGACTTTCAATCATCCGCTTCTGCGATGCGCAGAGGAGGAGGAAGTTACTGGACAACTCAATTTCAACGCAGGAGATTTCCCATGCAAAACTCAATTCGGATTCTAGTTTGCCTGTTGGCCGTGTCGCTGTTCTCAACCGCGCCAATAGCCGCAAAAACCATCACCGTCAACTGCAGCGAGGGCATGACGGTGAGCAACTCACTCACCCAGCTAAATCCTCTGGAGAGCAACACTCTTCGTATCACCGGCACATGCCACGAGGCGATCTATATCGGCAACTTTGCCCAATTATCGATCGTCGGTGTCGGTTCCGAATACGGGCATCCCACGATGCAGGGGGTCCCCGGCCTCGCAATCTTCTGGATTGTCGGATCTCACGTGCAGTTACAAGACCTGACGATGGATGGAGGTGCGTTCGGGGTTGGGTGCAGGGACTTCAGCGTGTGTCAATTCAGCGGCAACATCATCGAGAACAACACCAGCAATGGCGTTGATATCGACAATGCCGACGCGACTTTCAGCGGAGACCTTATCGAGAATAATACGAATTACGGATTGTTCCTGACGGCCGCGCGTGTCCGGCTTACGCAAGTGGTGGTGAGAGGTACGGTCGCAGGGCCTTCAGGCCAGGGAAATGGCATCGAAGTCGAAACCGGCAGCGCGGTCACTGTTGACGGGCTGACCGTGAGGCAGAACCAGGGAGCGGGTATCAACATCATTGGGGGGCACTTGACGAATCAGTTTTGGGCCGGGACGTTCACAGTGAGCGAGAATGCAACGGGCGGAATCTGGATCACGGAAGACTCCAGCGGCGACCTCAGTGGTGCGACTGTAATCTACAACACAGGAGCCGCAGGTGTGGTGATTACCGGGAACTCCGAGGCCTCTTTCTGGGGCGGCGGCACTTTTACCGGGAACAAGCCTGCCGATGTCTACTGCGGTCCGCTCAATGGAAACGCGGCCGGTCCCCAATACGCGACGATCGGCTTTACAAACTGTCCAAACACGTTCTAAGCGTGGCAAGAGCGAGGTCATGGGCGATTTCAGGATTGCCCCGGCCTCGCTGTTGTGTTCAGGAGTCACAGGCCGGGCACTGGTGGGCATCCCGGCCACTCAGGCAGGAACGTGTTTCCCTTGTAGCCAAGATACTTGATGCCGATCTTGCTGGTGAAAAAACCATCCGCGGTGAATTTGCGCAGGAACGAGAAAAACTCCACGGCATTCCCCAGGCTTTGGTCCTGCGCTGCGTTTTTGCGATACGCGATGAGATCGAGAATCTCATTCTGCTGTTGGGGCGCACAGTCCAGCCAGGGTTTGCTATACCGGGTTGTGCACGTGGCGTCGAGCCACTTTAATCCACCGCTCAACTTCGATTGGTACTCCTCGTTCTCGCTGGTCAACAGATCGATGAATTCCGGAGCGCCTGCCTCGATGGCGCCGCCGCAATCCGCATCCGTGGGAATGATTGCTTCGCACAGCGCCTGCAGTGACTTGTACGCATGGGGATCGAAATACTTCGGCGAGTATGCGCCTGCCGGGGCATCTGTCTTTTCCGCCTCAATCATGTGGTGGGCATACTCGGCGGCCTGAAGCGGAATAACGCGAAGCACCGAGCCCGCCATGGCTCCCATGCTGAGCGACCTCAATACAGCGCGCCTTGTGACCTGGTCTGTAGCCATAGTTTGCTTTCTAAAGCACTCCCTTTTTTGCCTGGTCGAGGAGATACTCGGACGTTTTCCACGAAAGCGCCATGATCGTCAGCGTGGGATTCTTGTCCGGGTTTGACACAAACGGAGCAGCATCGGCCACAAACAGATTCTTGACATCGTGAGCCTGACAGTTGCGGTTCAAAGACGATGTCTTGGGATCGTTCCCCATGCGCACCGTTCCCAATTCGTGGATGATTGCGCCACCCTCCGAGATACGGACGGAAGGCGGGGTATCCTCTTTGGGAGTGGGATGACGGCGCGTGCCACCGATCACTGTACCTCCCGCGGTTTCGATGATGGCGCGAAAGGTCTCCTGCATATCCGCGGCCATCTTCTTCTCGTTCTCGCCCCATTCCCAGTGGAAGCGCAACACGGGAATGCCCCACTTATCCTTCACATCGGGGTCCGGCTCGCAGTAGCTCTTTTCGTTGGGAATCATCTCGCCCCGTCCGCTGAACCCCATGACCGTGCCATAGGAACTGCGGCATTTCTGCTTCAGGCTGACGCCATAGCCCTCGTGCTCTCCGCAGACACCATCGAAGATGCCAACCCCAGGCATGTCGCGCCCACCGCCAAACTCGATGTGGTATCCGCGCAGGAATTCGTTCTTCTGTCCGAACCGCCACCAGGGCATGTAGAGGTGCATGCCGCCCACGCCGTCATGGTTGTGCGCCGGCATTTTCTCCAGTTGCGGGAAGTACCCGGCCAGGTCGCTCCCGACCGAATCCATAAGATACCGCCCCACGACGCCGGAGGAATTTCCCAACCCGTTGGGAAAGCTCGACGACCGGGAATTCAACAGCAGCCGTGCCGACTCGCATGCACTGGCCGCCACCACAAACGCTTTCGCGTACACCCGCTGTTCGCTGCCCGTTGCCTTGTCGATGTAGGAGACCGCCTCGGCTTTTCCGCTGTCGCCGAGCACAATTTCGCGGGCCATGGCGTTGGCGATCATGGTGAAGCGGCCGGTGGACATTGCCGGCGGAATCATTACCTGGCTGGAACTAAAGTTGGAGGCGGATCTGCAGCCACGGCCGCACTGCGCACAATAATGGCATGCATCGCGCCCATTCAAGGGCTTGGTGAGGATAGCAAGGCGCGATGGGATGCACGTGATCTTCAATCGGTCGCAGGCCTTCTTGATCATGATCTCAGTGCATCGCGGCCGGGGCGGCGGCAGGAACACACCGTCCGGCGCGTTGGGGACGTTCTCCTTCGACCCGAAGACGCCAATGTACGATTCAACCTTGTCGTAGTAAGGGGCAAGCTCATCGTATGTGATGGGCCAGTCATCTCCCATGCCGTCGTTGGTGCGGGCCCTGAAATCCGCAGGCCCGAAGCGAAGCGCAATGCGCCCCCAGTGATTCGTTCTGCCGCCTTCAATTCGCGACCGGAACCAGCGAAACGTCGAGCCAGGCGCGGTGGTGTAGGGTTCCCCTTCAATCTCCCAGAAACCGTTGGGGGCCATGAACTCGTTGCCAATTCCATTTTGCCTGCCGCCGATGCCAACGCCGCGATGGGGCAGATTGTACGGCCACACGTGCTCCTTGAAGTCCCGGTCAGGATCGAGCCTCGGGCCCGCCTCCAACATCACCACATTGAGCCCGCCCTCAGCCAGCACCTTCGCGGCGGTTCCGCCTCCAGCGCCGGAGCCAATGATGCAGACGTCATAAATCTTCTTGCGCACATTCATCAGCTGCATCGGTGCACTCCTGCGCTCCATTCTGGTCCGGTGGATTCGGACTTCCGTCGCTAGAGAATCCTCAAAGGCGGTTCCGGCTCAACTCTGGACTTGATCCAAAGATGCGAACAGGAGCGTTCCTGATGGTGTTTCGGCGACGGACCAATATACCCTATCCTCCCCTTTGGCGCGCTCACTACACCTTCAAATTGCGAAGGTAGGGAATGCTGCTTTGCATGATGTCCCAATCCATTTCAACGAAATAGTTTTTGATCCCGCCGGCTTTGACTGCCTCGAAAAGCCTCTTGATGTCGACGGTGCCCGTTCCGATAGGAACCGCTTTCCTGTCGGCCGACCAGTCAGAAAGATGAAGAGAAATGAACCTGCCGGGGTATTTGTTGACGATGGCGACGGGGTCGTACCTGGGCGGGATGGCGTCCTGGAATTGCATTTTAATCAGCGCTGGATCCATCCTCTTCATCAACTCGTCGTAAACCAGCACGCCGTCGATTTCCTTGAACTCAAAGTGATGATTGTGGAAGCCAAGCTGAAGGCCTGCCTTGTGAACCTGCGCGCCGATGCCGTTCATCTCATCGCAAGCCTTCTGCCAGGCTGACATGGGCGCGTTGTCAGGGACGGCTAACGTGGCGCAGATCATCTGTTCGAGGCCCACTTCTTTGGCGAACGCGATGCGGTCGTCCAAATGTTCTTTCAGTTCCGCGAATCCGAAGTGGCTGCTGATGCAGCCCAGTCCGGCGCCCTGGATCATGTTGCGGAGCTTCGCAGGCTTGATGTCCGCCAGCGGTCCAAAGCCTGCGCTCGCGTAGCCGGCCGGCGAGCACAATTCAATCCTCTGGAATCCTGCGGCTGCAACCTGATGGAGCGTGCCCTCAAAATCCTTTCAGATTGTCTCGCGAAGCGGCCACGTCTGGCAGCCAATGGGCATCCCCAGCGGGTTGGCTTTCACCTTCATGGCGCCGGATGCAAGGCACAGGGCGCTGCCGTATACAAATTGCCTTCTTGAAATGGTTTGCAAGTCGATTCACCCCTTAGAACCTGTCCAAGAACTGCTGATTCAGGGCAGTTTTGAAAGGGCACGGCTTCAGCCGTGCCGCAA
>Ga0302319_10013538_pt1 | contig 15298 bp, 12 predicted proteins | sample Bog_T0_2_FD_203319 | JGI IMG/M metagenome (GOLD analysis project Ga0302319, IMG submission 203319) | Peat permafrost microbial communities from Stordalen Mire near Abisko, Sweden - Bog_T0_2 | ecosystem: Environmental > Terrestrial > Soil > Wetlands > Peat | place: Sweden: Abisko, Stordalen Mire... | reverse complement strand
CGTTAACCGGCTTACCGCTGTCCACCCACGCCGTATCAATCATGTCCCGCAACATGGATGCCCCGGCTGCCAGCCGATCCGCAGTGAATTCGCGCGACTCCGCCGATCCCGCACCCACAAAGCCGCCTGCCTTCTCAAGCTGATAAACCTTCTCAACGTAGGTCGCCGTGTGGCGCAGATAGGCAACGTAAGCATCAAAAATGTCCCCTTCGATCGCCTTGGGAGGAGTCATCTTGGCCCGCACTTCGGATTCGTGCTCATTGGCGGCCACAAACGGCCCCTCGAACTGCCAGTGAATCTGATGTTCCGTGGTGTATCCATTGGGGTTGGGACCAACCCAGCCATTGTATTTGTCGGTGGTGTGCAGCGGCTGCGACGCATCGCCCACATAGTGGCCCAACCAGCCCGCATAAAACAGGGCTGCCGCTTCCACGCCCCGTGTGTCCTGCTTGGCCGCTGACAGATTGCGATACTCGCGCAAGGCCACCTTCAGCCGTTCCCAGACTTCGTTCGCCTCCCACGGCTGCAGGCCGATCCTCTCCGGACGCTGTCCGGCAGCAAACACCTTGGCTTCAAAGTCCAGGCGATTACGCGGCAGCGGGCCGAGTGCATCAGCAGGCTCAAGGTCGATAAAATGCTCCGGAGCCTGCGCGGCCACCAGCTCCGGTTCTGCGTGGTTACGCCAGCGGTCCGGCTCCGGCCCCAGGTACTCGATTTCGTTGACTGCAGTTTCAGAACGCAGGAAGGCCGGGACATCGGCGGGCAGCGAACTGGCCGCCAGCTTGTTGATCATGCGATGCCCCTCATTGCCCCAGGCGTGAGCAGTTGTTGGCTGGGCAGAGAGGCAAAGCAGTCCGAGGGCAGGGATCGCGATTTGAACTGGACGAAGCGACAGGAGAAAGCTGAACATGGGCCCAGTATACGATTGAGCCCGTTCACGAAGTTTGAAAGTTCTTTCGTCGGATCGTTTCAGAATGGGTAACGTCGAATCGAATTGGCTAGTTAGTGAGGCGACAAGCGCATATACTACCTCCATCCAGCTCAAGCTAAAAGTTCGCTTCCGCTAGCAGTAAAGGATTCGATCATTCTTGAGCGAAAGCCGCGATTCGGGATTACACTTTGAATCGCGCTTCGCAACGGTAGGGCCATTGCAGGATCACTCCGGGGGAATGATGCAGCAAGGGAAAAACGACGCAGCCAAAATCGGATCCGAGACGTCCGCGAAATCGGTGCGCGACAACTCGTCCCGGTTCTGGGCGATCGTGGCCGGATTGATCTTCGGGCTCGTGGCAGGCGCGATCGCCGTGCGGCTCGCCCGTGGACCGCAATTCGACGGCCTCCTGATGTTTATCGCCGAAGCAGCGGGAATTGCCGCAGCTCTGCTTGCGCTTCGCATGCGATTGCGCAATCAGCCGGTCTCCAACGCAGAAGGGGAAGAAGCCAAACCACTGAAAGCTGTGCTGGATTCGGCCGGCCCCATGGTGTTGGCTGCCGGGCTGGATGGACGCTTCACCTACCTGAATCCGGCCGCTGAGCGCCTGCTCGGCTACCATGCCGCCGAACTGATGGAGATGACGAGCGCGGGGGAAATTCTGCTTCCGGGCGAGGGAGACCGCCTCGTCTCGGAGTTGCAGCGCATCTCCGAGATTCCAAAGCGTCCACAAGACGATCCAGTCAGCGGTCTGGAGGCGTTTCTCGAATGCGTTCGGGCGCTTCCACCCAGCCAGGTCCCAAGCTTCCACACGCAGTTAAAGCACAAGGACGGCTCCTGCTTCCCTGTCACCCTCCACATCTCGGCACTGCGGGATTCGGTGGGCGCGCTCACCGGACTTGTTGCCGTGGCTCTGGATCAAAGCGCAACCCTGCGCCAGGAACAGGCGCTGCGCGAATCCCAGGAGCGGTACCGCGACCTCTTCGAGAACTCCAGCGAGATGATCGCGACGCTCAGCCCATCGGGGCAATTCCTCTATGCCAATCCCACATGGAAGCGATGTTTCGGACAAGATGTTGCCGGGCTGCTCGCACTGGAATCCTTTGAGGCGCTTTTTGGGCCCGCCTGCCGCGGCGAAGTCGCCGCCCTGTTCCGCCGTGCCCTGGATGGCGAGGTGGTGGATCGTGCGCCCTTGCGCCACCATACCCCCGACGGCCGGGTATTGGAACTGGAGTTAAGCCTGAGTCAGCGGCAGAAGGCCGGCAACCCCTTGGCCGTGCGATGCCTGCTGCGCGATGTAACCCAGCAGAAGCAGCGCGAGCACCGCCTCGCACTCCAATTGGTGGTAAGCCAGATCGTTGGCGAAAATACTTCGCCGGAGGTCGCATCCACTCGCATCCTCGAGGCCCTCTGCGTGTCGCAAGGTTGGGATATGGCCTTGAAGTGGGACGTCAATGCCGAAGAAAATCGGCTTGAATTCTCCACCGCTTGGGGCGCGCCGGGCCGTCGCGCGGAGTTTCTCATCCACGAGAGCATGAGCCTCACGCTACCCAAAGGAATCGAATTGGCCGGCCGCGCCTGGAACGACGGTCGACCCATCTGGATCGCGGATCTGGCGACGGTTCCGCTCACCCCGCGGATCCAGTCCGCCCGGCGTCAGGAGATGGTCTCCGGCTGGGCTGTTCCCGTCAGGGTCGGCAGCAAGGTCCTCGCAGTTCTTGAATTCTATTGCCACTATTGTCTCCGCGAAGACCGCGAGGCGATAGCCGCGGTCGAAACGGTAGCAGCCTCACTGGGGCAGATGCTGGCCCGTTCCCACGAGCGCGGGCGCGCCGAGGAACTTTCGCGGCAACAGGAAATCCTGCTCAATTCGGTTGCCGATGGCATATTCGGCGTTGACCGTCACGGCCAGGTAAGCTTTGCCAACCCCGCTGCGGCCCGCCTGCTGGGAGCCTCAGCCGCCACCCTCACCGGCAAGGGCGTGCACGATTTACTTCACGGACATGCGTCCGCGAGCCGCCAGTGCGCCGAGGACTGCGCCTTGCGCCGTGCCACCAGCCTCCATCTGGCCGCAGCCGGAGAGGATGCCATCTTCCGCGCCGACGGCAATTCCTTCCCCGCCGAGTACTTCCTGACTCCCATTCTGGACCAGGGACGCTTCTCCGGGTCCGTACTTAGCTTCCGCGACATTAGCCAGCGCTATGCGCTCGATCGACTTAAAGACGAATTCATCTCCACCGTCAGCCACGAGTTGCGTACCCCCCTCACCTCGATCCGCGGCGCGTTGGGGCTGCTTTCTTCAGGCATGCTCGGAGAGATGGGCGACAAAGCTGCAAACCTTTTCCGGATCGCCCTGACGAATTCCGATCGGCTGGTTCGCCTGATCAATGACATTCTCGATCTGGAACGAATCCAGAGCGGACGCGAACCCCTTGCCTTCCGCCCCGTGCAACTGGCGGAAGTGGTCCGGCAGGCCATCGACGGCATGGCCCCCGTAGCTGAAGCGGCCGGCGTTCAGCTCATCCACGACACAACCCAGGTGGAGATTGCCGCAGACGCCGACCGCCTCCTCCAGGTGCTGACTAACCTGCTGTCGAACGCAGTCAAGTTTTCTCCCCCAAGTTCAACAATCTCAATCATGTTGCGCCCCGGCGCACTTGGCGTCACGCTTTCAGTCATCGACCAGGGACGCGGCATCCCCGCCGACAAGCTGGAGGCGATCTTCGGCCGTTTCCAACAGGTCGACGCCTCCGATTCACGGCAAAAGGGAGGCAGCGGCCTCGGCCTGGCCATTTGCCGCACCATCGTTCTGCAACATTCCGGCCGAATTTGGGCTGAGCGCAATCCCGTCCGTGGTTCCACATTCCGCGTTTTCCTTCCCTACCAGCCCGTTCCGCCCGGCCAGCTGGAACCAGCGAACAACCGATACGAGCAGGAGCCGCGCCAGGGTACTGTTCTGCTGGCGGACGCCAATGCGGCTACTCGGCCCCGGATTGCCGCCCAGTTGACCCGCCACGGCTACCGCGTCGTCGAGACCGACACGGTGGAGCAGACCCTGGCCGCTGCCCACAAGGGCGTCGAAGCCATCCTGCTCGATACTTCGCTCGACGGTATGAACGGGTGGGAGATTTTGCCCATGCTTCGCCGGCTCGATCCCGAGGCAAAGACACCCATTGTCCTGCTCAGCATTGAAAATCGCACAGAATCCAGAAACACCGCAGCGATCCCGTCCGACGAAGTCGATGGCTGGGTCGATCAACCGCTCAGGGAAGAAGCCCTGCTGAGCGAACTCGCGCGCGTGCTTTGCGGGCCCGGCGAGCAGGCACGCGTCCTCGTGGTCGAAGACGACGTGGACCTTGCCCGCGTGATTGGCGATGTGTTTGCGCGCGATACCATTGATACGCGGCTGGCTCACTCCCTTCAGCAAGCACTCGACGCCTGCTTCAGCTTCCAGCCACATTTGCTGGTTCTGGATATTGGCCTGCCGGATGGCGACGGATTCAACGTGGTGGATTGGCTGCGCCAGCACGAAAATCTGGCCCGACTGCCCCTCGTTGTGTATTCCGCGCGTGAACTATCAACGGAGGAGCGCAGCAACCTTACGCTCGGCCCAACTCACTTTCTCACCAAGGCGCGAGTTCAACCTCAACAACTGGAAGCCCTGGTCTTGACCATGCTGCGGAGTTCGCGACAGCTCGAAGAGGCTTCGCCTCCGCAATCCACCATGCCCAACCCATGAGCAAGCCAAATTGCCGGCTCATTCACCCGCTACCTTGCTGAACTGAGGGCCTTCTGCCATGTCTCACCACATACTGATCATTGACGACGAAGACGATATTCGCGAAGTTGCCGCGCTCAGCCTTGAAACCGTGGCTGGCTGGGACGTTGTGACAGCCAATTCCGGGGCACAAGGCCTGCTACGTGCCGTTGAGCATCAACCGGACGCTATTCTGCTCGACGTGATGATGCCCGGAATGGACGGCCCGACGACATTCCGCGAACTCCGCAAGAATCCCGCGACCGCCCGCATCCCCGTGGTCCTGCTCACCGCCAAGGTGCAGAGCAACGACCAGCGACGATTCGCCGATCTCGGCGTCAATGCGATCCTCTTCAAACCCTTTGACCCGCTCACCCTTGCCCAGCAAATTTCCGATGCGCTGGGTTGGAAGTAAACCGCAGGAAGACACCCGGCAAAATCGCCGCATCGAACTACAAGTGATCTATCATTCACAGGTCAGAAAACATGAGCTCGAATACAGAACCGAATCCTGAACCACCTGGTCTTGCTGAAGCGCTCAATCGGCTCTGGCGCCAGTTCCTGCCCCAGATGCTCGAGCGTGTAACAGTGCTGGACTGTGCGATCGGCCCGTTCGCGGCCGGCGTCCTCACCGAGGAGCAGCGCGAAGAGGTGAATGCCGCCGCGCACAAACTCGCCGGCATTCTGGGCTCCTTTGGCCTGCCGGACGGCACGATTTTAGCCCGGGAAGCTGAGAGCATTTTCGCCGCGTCTTCTGAACCCAATGCGATTGCCGTTGCCCGCGTAGCCAGGATTGTCATAGATCTGCGCTTCCTTATCCAAAACCGCAGATAACGTCCTCGGACAAAGCCAAGTCAGTGCGAGCCTCCCGCGAGCGTCTGCCGGGTGCCCCCGGTCCCTCGCACTTGGGCACCGGGGAATCGCCAGCGCGAGCCTCTGGCCCCACCGCAGGCGTCGCGGCTGCAACATTTACACTGCAAAGGGATGTCGCCCTCAAATTCACCTCCGTCGCAGCTCGACTTCAGTTTTGAGGAGCCGCAATCGATCCGCCGCATCTGGCCCGTGCGGGAGCTCGTGAGCCAGGCCCGCGAGTTGGTGGAGCGGAAGTACGCGGACGTCTGGGTCGAGGGTGAAATCTACAACTTCCGTCCCGCCCCGTCCGGGCATGTTTACTTCACCCTGAAAGACGCCGACGCGCAGCTCCCCGTAGTGCTTTTTCGCCGGCAGGCAATACTGCTCCGCTTTCGGCCCGAAGACGGACTCCACGTGCTCGTGCGCGGCAGGGTCAGCATCTATGAGCAGCGCGGGCAAATGCAATTGGTTGCCGAAACCATGGAGCCCGTCGGCGCGGGCTCACTCCAGCTAGCCTTCGAGCAACTGAAGCAGCGTCTCAAAGCCGAAGGCCTGTTCGATGCCGATCGCAAGCAGCCGCTCCCGGCCTTTCCCCGCACCGTGGGCATCGTTACCTCCCCAACCGGCGCCGTCATTCGCGACTTCCTCAGCATCGTAGCCCGCCGCCATTCCGGCCTCAATGTCCTCATCCTCCCCGTCTCCGTTCAGGGCGATTCCGCACCCACCGAGATTGAAGCCGCAATCGCCCAGTTCAACCTCCAGGGACTCACCGATTCGACCGGCGGTCGATCCAACCAGGTCGACGTCATCGTCCTGGCCCGGGGCGGTGGATCGCTGGAAGACCTGTCCGCGTTCAACAGCGAGCGTGTAGCTCGCGCCATTGCTGCTTCGCGCCTGCCCGTAGTCTCCGCCATCGGCCACGAAACCGATTTCACCATCGCGGATTTTGCCGCCGACTTGCGCGCGCCCACGCCCTCTGCCGCGGCAGAACTGATTACAGAAGCCCAGCACAAAATCGCCGAGCGTGTCGAAAACCTCGTTCACCGTCTCGACCGAGCCACCAGCTTTCAGCTTCTTCAGGCACGGCAGCGACTGACGCGTTTGCCCGTTGCCCGAATTGAAGCGCGGATGTCCACGTTCCTCCACCGCTCTGCCCAGCGGCTCGACGATCTGAGCCTGCGCCTTGAATCCTCGATTACGGCATTCACCCGTCAACGGCAATCTCAGGTCGCCGCGCTCGCATCCGCCGTCCTCCACCACAATCCCCGCCAGTCCATCGCCCATGCACGAGAACGTCTACAGGCCAGCCACACCCGGATGCAGCGTTCAATCGAACGTACACTTCAGCGGTCCACCGTCCGCCTCGGCGCGCTCGACGCACGACTCCACTCCCTCTCGCCGCTCGCCGTCCTGGAGCGGGGATACGCACTCGTGCTTACACCGGCCGGCACCCTCATCCGATCCGCTGCCCAGGTAAAGTCCGGCGACAAAGTCACAACCCGACTCGCCGACGGCGAATTCACAAGTGCCATCGAGTCCACCGAGATTAACAATCCCGCCGCACCCAAACAGGCCACGCGCAAGCGACACAAGAATTGAGAACATGAGCGTATCCACCACCCGCAAGCTCTTCGGCACCGACGGCATTCGCGCCGTCGCCGGCGAATTTCCCCTCGATCCCACCACGGTCTACGCCTGTGGACTGGCGCTCGCCCACTCACTGCGCGGTGTCATCGGCGCCGGACAGCCGGAGCCAGCCAAACCGAATGTCCTGCTGGGCCGCGATACCCGCGAATCCAGCCCATGGATCGCCGCGACCCTCGCCGCAGGCCTGCGCGATGCCGGCGCGAACGTGGAAAGTGCCGGGGTCGTCCCCACGCCCGCCATCGCCTTCCTCACCCGAACCCATGGATTTCACGCCGGCGTCGTCATCTCCGCCTCGCACAATCCCTTTCGCGATAACGGCATCAAGCTCTTCGGCGCGGATGGTTTCAAGCTCCCTGACGCGACGGAACTGGCCATGGAAAAAGAAATCCTCCGCCACGCCGCAAGCATTCACGAGGCCCCCAATCCCACCCGCCTGCCCCCGCTCGACGACAACACCAAACTGCAATCCGATTACATCCAGTTCCTCATTGACTCCGTTCCCGGGCTGAAGTTGGGTGGGCTCAGAATCGCGGCCGACTGCGCGAACGGTGCCGCCGCCGCCATCGCTCCAGCGCTCTTTCAGCGGCTGAATGCCGATGGGAAAGCCACCATCACCATGCTGAACACCGCCCCCGACGGGCGCAACATCAACGATGGATGCGGCGCGCTCCATCCCGACTATGTGGCGAATGAAGTAGCAGCGCGCGGAGCGGACCTTGGTCTCACCTTTGACGGCGACGCCGACCGCTGCATGCTGGCAGGCACTCATCGCAATGTCATAAACGGCGATGCCATTCTCCTGGTTGCCGCCAGGGACCTGAAAGCCCGAGGCCTGCTCACAGGAGACATCGTTGTCGCCACCACCATGTCCAACATGGGCCTCGAAGCAGCGCTCCGCCGCAGCGGAATCCGTATGCTGCGCGCCCCGGTGGGCGACCGTTACGTGCTGGAACAAATGCTGGCGCACAACGCGGCGCTCGGTGGCGAACAGTCCGGCCACATCCTGCTGCCTCATCTCGCCACAACAGGCGACGGACTCCTCACAGCCCTTGTGGTCCTCGATCTGATTGCCCGCACTGGAAAGACCATCGAACAACTAACGGCGGATTTGAAAGTCTTTCCCCAGGTCATCGTGAACGTGAAGGTGCGCGAGAAGAAACCGCTCGAAGCAATTCCCGCAGTCGCCGCAGCCATCCGCGCCGCCGAGGATGAATTGAAAGACTCCGGCCGCGTGGTAATCCGTTACAGCGGCACCGAAGCACTGGCAAGAGTCATGATAGAAGCAGAATCGGAAGAAGCAATGCGCCGCCACGCCAACGCCATCGCGGATACCATTCGCACCGAACTCGGGGTCTGACAAAACTCAGCAACACATCTCATCAGAATTCCCAACATTTAATTCGCAGGAGAGCTCGCATGCCACCCCAACTCGAGCCGGCCGGCCCAATCAATTCTCCTGCGCAAGAAGCCACCAAAGCGGCCACCGGTCCCGCTGCACTTCAATCCCCCAACCTGGTTGCAGATACGGATCTCTCCCCTACCAGCAAGCGCCTCTTGCCATGGCTGGTGGCTGTGGCCATGTTCATGGAATCGCTGGACACCACCATCCTGAACACGGCCGTTCCCGCCATCGCAACCGCTTTGAAAGTCGGCCCTCTCAGTATGAAGGCCGTGCTCGCCAGCTATACGCTCTCGCTCGCCGTCTTCATCCCCATCAGCGGCTGGATGGCAGACCGCTACGGCACGCGCCGCGTCTTTGCATCGGCCATCGGAATCTTCACTCTGGGCTCGCTGTTGTGCGGCATCTCCACCAACATCCATGTCCTCGTTGCATGCCGCGTCCTGCAGGGTTGCGGCGGCGCCATGATGGTCCCCGTCGGCCGGCTCACCCTGGTCCGCACCTTCTCAAAATCCGAACTCCTCAGCGCCATGAGCTTCATCTCCATCCCCGCACTCGTCGCCCCCATGCTCGGGCCAATCGCCGGCGGCCTCATCGTCGGTTATCTCCACTGGCGCTATATCTTTTTCCTCAACATCCCCGTCGGCATCGCCGGACTCATCATGGTCTACCTGCACCTTCCCAATTACCGTGAAGAGCACGTCAATCCGCTCGACGTCGTCGGCCTCATCCTCTTCGGCTCCGGCATCGCGTTGCTCTCCTATGTCCTCGAAATTTTCGGCGAACACACGCTCGGCGCATTTGAAGTCACTTGCCTGCTCGCACTGTCCCTCGTCCTGCTTACAGGCTATGTAATCCACGGCCACCATACGCCGTTTCCCTTGCTGAACCTTCCGTTGTTTCGCATCCGAACCTTCCGCGCAGCAGTCAGCGGCAGCTTCTTTTCGCGCCTCGGGATGGGCGGCATCCCGTTTCTTCTCCCGCTTCTCTACCAGCTCGGCCTCGGCTACACAGCCATCCAGTCCGGACTCCTCATCATGCCCCAGGCCCTTGGAGCAATGGCCGTAAAGGCGGTCCTCAAGCAGATTCTCAACGCACTGGGTTATCGCGGCGTGCTCATTTCAAACACCATCATCGTCGGAATTCTCATGATGGTCTTCGCCGCCATCGGGCTTCGCACACCAATCTGGGTCATCGTGTCCCTGGCATTCGGTTACGGAGCGTTCTCTTCGCTGCAATACACCAGCATGAACACCCTCGCCTACGCTGACACCACGGAGATCGAAGCCAGCAACGCAAGTTCCATTGCCAGCACTACGCAGCAAATGGCCATCAGCTTCGGTGTCGCCATCGCGGGCCTCACCACCGCATTCTTCCTCCCGGGTACAACACACGCCAATCCGCTCGCCGTGGTCCGCGGTCTGCACAAGGCGTTCCTGCTCCTCGGCGCACTCACCATTTTGTCCACATTTGTATTCCGCAGCCTGCAGGCCGGCGATGGCGACGATGTAGCCCGCCACAAAGCAATCCACTCCGGCGAATAAGCGAAGTCAGGAGGGAGCAGAGGGTCTCCCCCCTGAGAAGCAGTTCCAATCACGAGGCCTTCAGGCCCGGATCGAAACCATGAGTCCCTACTCTTAGTCCCCGCTCCTAGTCCCTATCGGAAAGCAGACTCTGCTCTTCCGGCGAAGCCAGGCGGATAATCCGATCGACGGTGTACGGTGCAGGATGCTGACTGGTGTGATAATGGCGCACCGACAATTCGCCAAGCAGTCCGATGGCCACCATCTGTATCCCTGCAACAATCAGCACTGCGCCAATCACGAAGAGCGGACCGTGCTGATCCATCAGGTTCTGGTGCGTATTCAGAACTTTAAGCGCCAGCAGATAGGCCGAAATCACGCTGCCGGCCATCATGCTCACAACACCGAACCCGCCAAAGAAATGCAGCGGACGGCTCATGTATTTCAGCAGAAAGCGGATGGTAAGCAGGTCAAAGAAGACGCGGAATGTGCGTCCAATGCCGTAATGGCTTTTGCCGCGCTCGCGATTGATATTGTGGATGGGAATCTCACAGATCGATGCGCCGTACCAGCTCGCCAGCGCGGGAATAAAGCGGTGCATCTCGCCGTAGAGCGGGATATTCTGGATCACTTCGCGGCGATAGGCCTTGAACGTCGTGCCGAAGTCGTGAATGTCTACGCCAGACAACTTCGCCATCAGCCAGTTGGCGCAGCGTGAAGGAATGCGACGCATGATGAAATTATCGATCCGCTCCTTGCGCCATCCGGAGACCACGTCGTAGCCTTCTTCAAGCTTCTCCAGAAAGCCGGGAATGTCGTTTGGATCGTGCTGCAGATCGCCGTCCATGGCCAGAATGAATTCGCCCGAAGCATGGTCGAACCCCGCCGCAAGCGCCGAAGTCTGACCAAAATTCCGGCGCAGCTTCACCACCAGCACCCGGCTGTCCACCGCGGCAATCTCTTCCAGCAGCTTGTAGGTGCGGTCGTTTGATCCATCGTCGACCAGCACAAGTTCGAAGGAGTCGCCCACCTGCTCCATTACTTGTTTCAGGCGAGCATAGAGAGCCGTGACGTTCTCTTCCTCGTTATGAAAAGGAACGACAATCGAATATTTCGCCATATCAAAAGTATAGATGCGCATCTAGTCAAAAAAGATTACGTTTTGTGCCACAATACGGGTCAATCCAACACGAAAGTTTCCAACCGCCGCAGCGAGTGAAGTTTATTGCTATCGATCCAGCTCGTCGAGCATCCCCTGCATCTCGCTCAGCGCGTGGGTATTGCCGCTGCGGGCCGCGCAATTGATGCCGGCCTTCAGCCGCTCAATCGCCTCTGCTGTGCGCCCAGCTGTCGTCAGAGTCTGCGCAGCCATGAAATACCCGGCCGTGTAGTCAGGATCGTGAGCAAGCAGTTCGTCAAATTCACTCACCGCCGCCGCCGTATCGCCGCGCTTTGCCAGCTCCATGGCAATTCCATAGCGTGCAAAGCTGTTTTTCGGGTCCAGAGCGAGAATCTCTTTCAGTCCTGCGATCTTGTCCATGCTACTCGCTTCCATGCTACTCACTTCCATTCTGCCCGCCTCCGTCCCACCCGCCTTCCACAGCGCGGCTCGGGGGAGAGATTTGCGTAAATGGGGCGCGATTGCCGAAACTGGAACAGAATGCCCGATCTCAGCAGCCGCCGCCTGTTCCATTGTAGCTGGCCTGCCGCTGCGACGGTCTGTGACCCACTCAACAGGAATTGAGGACGCAATGAGCTCCGCTCCAGCAACACCAACCGCCAAAACAGTAGCCAGCACCCAGTCAGAGATGACAGAAATCATCCTGCCAAACGACACCAACACCCTGGGAAACCTGCTCGGTGGACGCCTGATGCACTTTATCGATCTGACCGGCGCCATGGCCGCCTATCGCCACTCGCGCACCCATGTGGTCACAGCCGCGATGGATCACATCGACTTCATCCAACCCGTACACCTGGGCGACCTGCTCACATTGAAATCAAGTGTCAACCGCGCATTTTCCACATCCATGGAAGTGGGCGTGAAGGTCTACGCGGAAAACACTCGAAATGAAACAATTGCGCACGTGGCCAGCGCCTATCTGGTCTTCGTCGCAATCAATGAGGCATTCCAGCGCCTGCGCGTGCCCCAGGTTATCCCCGAAACACCAGACCAGTTCCGCCGCTATGAAGGAGCGCAACGGCGCCGCGAACACCGCGAGGCCGAAGCCGCCCGCCGCAAGCAAGCCCAGCTGGAAACTGCCCGCAAATTGCCGGAACGCACCTGATGAGAATGGGCAATCCCTGCCTCCTGTAAGATTTGAATTGGAAAGCGCATCGGGACTGTCACCGGCAACAACCGAGAAGAAGCAACCGGAGCGCGCTGGATCTTTCGGGAACCAGCACTCATCAAAGGAGCACCAAAACACAATGGCCCATTCACCCGCCATGCCTTCGCCGGTTGCATTGCCCGGCGTGTCCAAGATTGTTGCAGTCGGTTCCGGCAAGGGCGGCGTCGGCAAAACCACCGTCGCCGTGAACCTGGCCATCGCCCTCTCGCGGCTCGGCCAGCGCGTTGGCCTCATCGACGCCGACATCTATGGCCCCAATGTCCCACTCATGATGGGCTCAAGCAAGCAGCCCACTGTCGGCCCCGGCAATCGCATCGAACCAAATCTGACCCATGGCATCAAGACCATCTCCATCGGCTACATCTCGCCCGGAGACAAGCCCCTCGTCATGCGCGGCCCCATGCTCCATCAGATCATTCGCCAGTTCCTACAACAAGTGGAATGGGGCGAGCTCGATTACCTCATCGTCGATCTTCCTCCAGGCACGGGTGATGTGGTCATCTCACTCGTGCAGACCGTGCCCCTCACCGGCGCTGTCGTCGTCTCCACGCCCAGCGACGTCAGCCTCGAAGATGCCCGCAAAGCACTGCAGATGTTCGCGCAGGTCAACGTTGAAGTCCTCGGCATAGTCGAGAACATGAGCCACTTCACCTGCCCGCATTGCCACCACGAAATCGACATCTTCTCCCGCGGCGGCGCCGAGCGCACGGCGAAACAATTCAACATTCCCTTCCTCGGCTCCATCGAATTGATCCCCTCAATTCGCGAGGGCGGCGACCGCGGGCTCCCCGTAACACTCGCCGGCCCAAAGAGCCCACAAGCCACCGAGTTTTATTCCATTGCGGAAAAAGTAATGGAGCGCGCCGAAGCCGCAGCAGCAGCCGCAACAGACGTGATCGAAATCAGCTAGCGTGCTTTAACTATCATCTGTAATCCAACAAAGAAGAGCGGGGCCCGCGCCCCGCTCTTCTTTGTTTCTACCGCCAGTGTCCTTCGCGCATCTCCCAGTGGTCGTGCACATGCACCCACTTGTGCGCAACCCAATGCGCGCCAGGATGCGGCGGACGATCATAGTGCCCACCTACCCACACGTAATGGTCGCCATCCCAACGGTGATATCCGTTGACCCACACAAAGCCCGGCTCCGGGGGAGGGCCAGGATGTTCAATAACGACAGCGGGAGGTCCGATGCGAACCACGACCTGCGCATTTGAAGCCACAGGAATCAGTGCCAGAGCCAGCATCATTGCCAGTGCAATCTTCTTCATAGTGAATCAATTCCTCCAAGGTTCCCAGGGTGTGCGGAGTGTTCCGTCCGTTCCGCCCCGTTTGAAGTGTTAAACAGTTTGCCGGCGAAATAGTTGCGGTTGATCGCTGCTGCACCGCCCCTCCAGCATCGAGTCAAATGCAAACAGATTGCAACGTCCGATAGGATGCACGGCTGCACCAAAGAGTGGCCCGCAAGACCTGTGGAAAATTAAGGATCGAAATCGACTCATCCTGTCCCGCTATGCAAAAAAGCGGCGCCGAAGCACCGCTTTTCCTTTTGCCGTCGATTGCATGATTGCCGTCCCGCTAAGGAATTCTCCCTTTTCCTCAGCTTATGTTTTCAGTCCCACGGCAGCGGTCTCGAGCTCTTCCGTCAGTACCTCGGCCGCGGCAATGCATGCTCCGCGATCCACATCGCGATGAGTCACCACGCGAATCGCATCGCGGCCCACCGTGCTAACCAGCACACCGCGCGCCTTCATCCGCAATGCCAGCTCCGCAGCGGTAAGTCCCGCGCCGTCGGTGATCTTGAAGATCACGATGTTCGTCTCCACTCCATCCAGGTCAATCGATACACCCTCCATGTTGGAGAGCGCTTCAGCCAGCAGCCGCGCGTTCGCATGATCCTCGTGCAATCTCTTCGGCCCTTGCTCCAGCGCAATCAACCCAGCAGCAGCTAGCACACCCGCCTGCCGCATGCCGCCGCCCAAGGCCTTCCGGAACATGCGCGCCCGCTCCATCTGTTCCGCGGATCCAACCAGCATTGACCCCACCGGCGCACCCAGCCCCTTCGACAAACAAAACATCACCGTATCGAAGCCGCCCGTCAGCGTCTTCACATCCACACCCAGCGCCGTCGATGCATTGAAGATGCGCGCACCATCCAGGTGGACAGGTAGCTTGCGCTCTTTCGCGCCCTCCCATATTTCTTCCAATACGTTCAGCGGCGTGCAAGTTCCCCCAGCAAGGTTCGCCGTGTTTTCAATCTCAATGAGCCCGGTCGCCGCGTGAAATCCCCTCCAGCCAAAAATGACCGGCTCAATATGATTCCACGTCAGAATGCCGCGCTCAGCGTACACAGCCCGCACCAGGCAGCCAGAAAAAACCGCGGTCGTGGCCATCTCCCAATCCAGAACGTGCGCGCGCGATTCTGCAATCACTTCCTGCCCCGGCTGCGTATGCAGGCGGATGGCAATCTGGTTGCCCATACTGCCCGTCGGCACAAACAACGAGGCTTCGCGGCCAAAGATCTCCGCCGCCCGCTTTTCAAGCAGGTTCACCGTCGGGTCTTCGCCGTAAACATCGTCGCCCACTTCCGCCGCGGCCATCGCGGCGCGCATCTCCATGGTCGGTTTCGTTACCGTATCTGAACGCAGATCAATCATCTTCATCACCACACCCGGCAAGCATTCGCCGGCATCATCGGCTGGCCCACTTTGCATCCGAACGCCTTGCCAAATTCCGGCATATTCTGTATCACGCCAATGATCCGGAACTTGTCCGGCGAATGCGGATCCGTCTGCACTTGCAGCCGCAATTGCTCAGGCCTCGTACTCCCGCACCAGTTCT
>Ga0302319_10013537_pt1 | contig 15299 bp, 9 predicted proteins | sample Bog_T0_2_FD_203319 | JGI IMG/M metagenome (GOLD analysis project Ga0302319, IMG submission 203319) | Peat permafrost microbial communities from Stordalen Mire near Abisko, Sweden - Bog_T0_2 | ecosystem: Environmental > Terrestrial > Soil > Wetlands > Peat | place: Sweden: Abisko, Stordalen Mire... | reverse complement strand
GCTTCCTTACGGTCGCGGCTCGGAATGTTGGTATTGATTTCAGAGCACTTGCTGAGCCGCGCGCGTCAGCGAGCGGTACTGGCTTTACGTAAAACGGGCCGAACCCCCAAAACGTTTAAGCACCCGCAATGTCCTTGCATAACCGACTAAATCCAACCTCACGCTATAATCAGAGATTACGTCTTAAGTAGCAGGAGAATTTCCCCTTCCATGTTTAATCTATTTCGCAGCCGCGATAAGGCTGTGCGCATCATGCTGACCGGCCTCCTCGCGGTGGTAGCGCTCTCGATGGTCACTTACCTGATCCCCAACTCGGGAGCCGGGTATGGAGGTTCGGACGACGCCACGGTGGTCGCCACCGTCGGTAAGGACCAGATCACCACCCAGGAAGTGTCCAAAGCCATTCAGAACATGACCCGCAACCGGCAACTGCCGCCGGAACTGCTCTCGATCTACGTCCCCCAGATAGTCAACCAGCTCATCGATCAGCGCATGATGGCCTATGAAGCAAACCGCATCGGCCTGAAAATCTCCTCCGACGAAACCGACAGCGCCATCATCGATCAACTCCCGCCGCAGCTCATTAAAGACGGCAAGGTCGATGGCGACACCCTTGCCGCCATGCTGCAGCAGCAGGGGATGACCATGGCCCAGCTCAAAAGCGACACCGCGCGCCAGCTCCTGGTCACTCGCCTCCAGGAGATCGTGACCGCTGGCGTCGTCGTCTCCCCCAGCGAGATCGAAAAGGAATTCCGCCATAAGAACGACAAGATCAAAATCCAGTACGCCATCCTCGCCGCCTCCCAATATCAGGCGGAAGGCGAAGCCACGGACGCCGAAGTCAAGGCTTACTACGATTCCCATAAATCCGATTTCAAAATCCAGGAAAAGCGCAGCTATGGCCTGATCGTTCTCGATCCCGCGGCCATCAGCGCCCAGTCCGTGCCAACCGATGCTCAGCTTCAGGCAGAATACAACAGCCGTAAGAGCGATTTCCAGGTTCCCGAACGGGTCAAGGTTCGTCATATCCTGCTGAAGGTGGACGCCCAGAATCCCGACGCCCAGGTCAAGCCGAAGGCCGAGGCGCTCCTCAAACAGATCCGGGCCGGCGGCGATTTCGCAGCGCTCGCCAAAGCCAATTCACAAGACCCCGGCTCCGGCGCGCAGGGCGGCGAACTCGGCTGGGTGACGAAGGGCCAGATGGTCCCCGAATTCGAGAAGGCGTCCTTTACGCTCGGTGTCGGCCAGACCAGCGACCTGGTGAAGACCACTTATGGCTATCACATCGTCCAGGTGGAAGCGCACGAACAGCCTCACTTCCAGCCATTTGAAGAAGTGAAAGCGCAGTTGTTGTCCGATTACCAGAAGCGCGTCGCGAACGATAAGATGCAGTCACTGGCCGATAAGGCCGTTTCGGAGCTGCGCAAGAACCCGAAGAACATCGATCAGATCGCGCAGCAGCCTGGTCTCAGCGCGGTCCATGCGGATAACGTACAGCCCGGCGATCCGGTTCCCGGCATCGGCGTTTCGAAAGATTTCGACGATGCCGTCGCGTCGCTGCGCGTTGGCGATGTCACCTCCGGTCCGGTCACGCTCCAGAACGGAAAGGCCGTGATTGCCATCCTGACCGGCATTCAGCCCTCTCACCCCTCGTCGTTTGAGGAAGCCAAAGGCGACGCCCGCAGCCGCGCCAACAAGGAAAAGATGGACAAGGTGCTCGCTGCCAAAGCCGGCGAACTGGTGTCGAAAACCAATGCCCTGGGTGGCGATCTTGAAAAGGCCGCCAGGGAAATGAAGATCGAGCTCAAGACTTCGGGCGACGTGGATCGTCAGGGCGCCATCGAAGCCATAGGCACCGCTTCCACCATCCCCGGCGTTTTCGAAAAACCCGTGGGCTCGATCTTTGGCCCGCAGCTGGTTTCGGGCGGCGAAATGGTGGCGAAGCTGATCGCAAAGACCCCGGCTAATATCGTCGATCTGCCTTCTCAGATGACCGCGATTCGCGAGGATCTGAAGCAGCAGAAACAGCGCGACCGTGGCCAGCTCTTCCAGGACGGTCTCAAAGCCAAACTCACCGCCGAGGGCAAGGTGAAGATCCATCAGGACGTGATTAACCGCATCGTCCAGAGCTACGGCCGCGGTTAATGCACGATTTCCTGGAATTCCTGAAGTCCTGCTATAACGCCGACCGGCTTCTGGCCATGGTGCGTTCTCTGCTTTCGAGCCCTATCGGACTGGCAGGCCTGTTCGCAATTGTCTTCGCCGAAACGGGCCTGCTGGTGGGCTTCTTTCTGCCAGGCGATTCTCTGCTCTTCAGCGTGGGTGTCGCCAGCGGAGCCGCTCAGTACAATGTCTTGATTGTCGGCGCCGTCCTCATGTGCGCCGCTATAATCGGGGACAACGTCGGCTACTTCCTGGGCTATCACGCCGGCCCCCGCATCTTCAGCCGCCCGAAATCCCGCTTCTTCCACCCGGAGCATTTGCAGCAGACCCGGGCATTCGCCGAAAAGTACGGCCCCCGCGCTATTATCTACGCCCGCTTCGTCCCTATCGTCCGCACCTGCACCCCTTTCCTTGCCGGCGTGGGACGCATGCGCTACTCCCGCTTTCTGCTCTTCAGCCTCTTCGGAGGCATCTTCTGGATCGCGTTCACCATCACCGTCGGCTACTGGCTGGGGCGAATCCCCCTCGTTCAGCGCAATTTCGAAAAAGCTGTGATCGCGATCATTCTTCTCTCGCTTCTCCCCGTCTATCTCGAAGCCCGCAAAAAACGGTAACCACGCAACTCGCGCTATCATAATGCGAATCAGCATATGAAAGCCCGATTCGCTGTCTTTTTTCTGTTCGCGCCCGTCGCAGTATTGCCCCAGGGCCGAGGCCGATCGCAAACCGCCGCCCCCACTCCAACCCCGACCGCCTCCACCGCCAATACCGTCAACCGGGACTTCGTCCGCGAAAACTACACCAAATTCGAATACCGCATCCCCATGCGCGACGGCGTCAAACTCTTCACCTCCGTCTACATCCCCAAAGATGTCTTTTCCGACGACCGCACTTACCCCATGATGCTGCAGCGCACGGGATACAACGTCGCGCCGTACGGCCTGGAACAATACCGCGCCAGCCTGGGACCCTCCGACCTCTTCGCTCGCGAAAAATTCATCTTCGTTTATCAGGACATCCGCGGCCGCTTCATGAGCGAAGGTAAATACGAGATTATCCGCGCCCACAATCCCAAACTCACCAACCCGCCCAACGGTGTGAAAGACACCGATGAGGTCACCGACACCTGGGACAGCATCGACTGGCTGGTCAAACATGTCCCTGGCAACACCGGCAAGGTCGGCATGTACGGCATCTCTCAGCCTGGCTTCTATGCCACCTCCGGCATGATCGACGCCCATCCCGCCCTTGTTGCCGTCGCTCCGCAAGCCCCCGTTACCGACTACTACATGGGCGACGACGTTTACCACAACGGCGCCTTCATGCTGGCTCATCGCTTCAATTTCTACATGGGATTCCGAGGCCGCGAAGCCGACCCCGAGCCGCCCCAGCCGGCCCTGCCGTTTCAGTTCGGCACCCCCGACGGCTACGACTTTTTCCTGCAGATGGGCTCGCTCGCCAATGCCGACGAAAAGTACTTCAAACACCAGCAGCCGCTTTGGAACCTCAATATCGACCACACCACCTATGATGATGTCTGGCAATCGCGAGCCATCTGGAAGCACCTCAAAAACATCAAGCCCGCCGTGATGCTGGTGGGCGGCTGGTACGACACCGAAGACCCCCAGGGCCTGCTGCGCCAGCACGCTTTCATGGAGCAGAACAATCCGCCCGCGGTAGACATGCTCGTGATGGGCCCCTGGAATCACGGGGGCTTCGCTCGGGGAGACGGCGACCGCCTTGGCAACGTTAATTTCGGTTCGAAGACAGCCGCGTATTATCGCGAGCGCATCGAATTCCCCTTCTTCCTTTACCATCTGAAAGGCCGAGGGGATGGAAAATTTCCGAAGGCTTACGTGTTTCAGACGGGCCTGAATCAATGGAGAAAATTCGATGCCTGGCCGCCCGCGGAGGCGAAACAGGCTTCAATTTATCTGGATGCTCAGGGTCAACTGTCGTTTCAGCGGCCCTCGCAGGCGGCTTTCGACGAATACTTAGCCGACCCCAATAAGCCTGTGCCTTACGTCAACGCTTTGGGGACGCGAATCCTTAATACCTATATGACCGAGGACCAGCGTTTTGCCGCCACAAGGCCGGACGTGCTGGTCTATAAGTCTGAAATCCTGGATCGCGACGTCACCATCTACGGCCCTATCGACGTGGATCTCAAAGTCTCCACCACAGGCACCGATTCCGACTTCGACGTGAAGGTGATCGACGTCTTCCCCAACGACACGCCCGACTACAACGCAGTCGCCGCAGCCGCAACGCCCGCCGCACCCGGCGCCGCGCCCGCCGTCTCACTCATGGGCGGATACCAGCAGTTGGTGCGAGGCGAACCCTTCCGGGGCAAATTCCGCAAAAGCTTCGAAAAACCGGTCCCGTTTGAGCCTGGCAAGCCCGACCGCATCGCGTTCGCGCTTCCCGACATTGCCCATACGTTTCGGGCCGGTCATCGCATCATGATCCAGATTCAAAGCTCATGGTTCCCCCTGACCGACCGCAATCCGCAGAAGTTCATGGAGATCCCGAAAGCTCTGAAGACGGATTTTATGAAGGCAACCCAAAGAGTCTACTTCGGAGGCCCCGAAGGCTCCAGAATTACGTTCCGTATGCAGGATTGACCCTACAGGTTCGCTGGGATCTCTCGATAGTACTGGTGGATGCAATACCTTCGATCGTTCGGGGCGGCAGCCCTGTTTCTTGCCCTGTCGGAAACGGCCATGGCTCAGGCACCCGCGCCGCCGGCGGATGCAAACTCGACGATTAAAGACCTGATGTCGATGGACATCGAATCGCTGATGAATCTCGACGTGACCACGGCTTCCCGCTTTGCCGACAAGCTGTCGGATGCGCCGAGCATCATGTCCGTCGTAACCAGCGACGAACTCCGCCGCTTCGGCGGCCTCACCCTCAACGAAATTCTCCAGCGCGTTCCTGGCTTGACCGGCTCGACGCAGTATTTCTCGGACCGCAGTCTCGTGGCGGCGCGCGGCGACCAGACTAAAACCGACGGCGGTCACATCCTGTTCCTGATCAACGGACGGCCCACGCGCGAAGTCATGGAGGGCGGCATCATCTCCGATCTTCTTGAGGCATTCCCCGTCGACATTCTGGAACGTATCGAAATCATCAAGGGGCCCGGTTCGGTTCTCTACGGCTCGAATGCCTTCTCGGCCGTCGTCAATCTGATCACAAAAAAAGCCGACGGCAATAGCGTAACGGTCAGGGGTTTTGGCGGCGCGGGCGGGGCAGTGGACTCCACCGGCACCTTTACTTATAAACGCGGCGATCTAAGCGCTGTCGGGTCAGTCCAGATTCATGACATGCCTCAGTGGCCTGCCATTTATCGCGTTCCACCCTCCCAGCAAGACCTCTCGTTCGCGCCCTCTGTGCCGGCCGTCGAGAACGTCAGTGTCGTCGACGGCAGCGTGGGCGCATACGTTGGGTTGAATTATAAAGGCCTGAGTTTCATGTCGGCTTTCACCGAATGGCAGTCCACGGGATTCATTGAAGGCACCGTGAGCCCCACCCGGCTCTCCCGGGACTTCGGAGACCTTGGTTACACCCGCAAGGTCGCGCGTAACTGGGACATGAGCGTTGACCTCACCTTTACGCGAACCACCTTCGGCGAGAACCCGTTTCCCAATGTCACCCGGGATTCCAGCGAAGCCATAGTCGAATGGACCAACCTGATTACTCTCGGTTCGCGGGATCGCCTGTCAGTGGGCGGCCTGGTCAACCGAATCGAAGGCACGGAATTATTCACCGGCACAACGCCGGCGCTTCTGACGGCTCAGGGCAGACGTTACGGAAGCGCGGTCTACGCCCAGCTCGATCACCAGCTCACGAGCGACCTGAAGCTGATTGCAGGCTTCCAGACCAACAAAATCGGCGATATTCCGCTCAATACCGTTCCCCGGGGAGGCGCCATCTGGTCGCCGAAGCCGTGGATGAGTGTAAAAGCGCTTTATGGCCAGGCGTTTCGCGCCCCCAGTCTCGATGAAAATCTGTTGAATAACCCGGGACTGGGTGGCAATCCCAATCTCAAGCCGGAAACCGTCGCGACTTTTGACCTCGGAGTGTACATCGAAGGTAACCGGACTCAGTTTGGTATCGATTACTTCCACAGCACATTCAACGACCTGATCGTTAACCTTCCCGGGCCGACCCGCGCCGTTTATTTCAATTTCGGCCAGCTGACCTTCAACGGGGCGGAAGTCGAAGGCAAGTACTATTTCCGAAAGACCTTCTTCGCGCAGGGCTCCATGCTCTATCAGGTCAACGTGGATGGCACTGGCGCCAGCAACGTCTCTCCCGTTCCCGACATAGGATTCAAAGCGGGTTTGAGCTACGAGAGCCATACCATGACCGCCAGTCTCTTCGATGTCTCCGACGGACCCTTCACCGGTTACACCGCCGTCAACCCGCTCCAGGGCTGGCACCACATCGTCAACGGAAATTTCCGCTACGACCTTTCCAAATACTTCCCGTTCGGCAGCCGAACCGGGATCGCCGCCGTGGTTCATGTCAACAATCTGACTAACCAGCCGGTCTGGCTCCCCAGCGGGTTCAGCAGCGTCGATACTGTTCCGGTTCAGCAGGGTCGAGTCGTCTTCGCAGGCTTCGAGTTCAAAGTCGGCAAGAACCACCAGTAGCCAGTTGCAGAAATTGCTGGTGGAGCGGCGCTTTCGGTGCTATATTGCACTGTCATGGAAAGGCAGCGCGTGATTCGCAGCGCTTCTGGTTTTCTCAGCGGCGCCGATCTTCAGAAACACATCGTCCGCTCGTATTTCATGATGCGCGTCGGGCTTGGCGTGATTGGAATTGGATTCCCATTTCTGCTGCTCCTCGGCGGGCTGGCCATAGGGATCGCGGCTCAGGGCTCCATCAGCGCCTACTATTTTGCAACCAGCCCGGACGGAGCATCCATGAGGAACTGGTTTGTAGGTCTGTTGTTCATGGTGGCCATTTCTCTTGGCCTATACCAGGGCTTCAGTATCGGGGAAGATATCCTCCTCGATGCGGCGGCTGTTTTCGGCGTTGGCATCGCAATATTTCCGACGCCGTGGCCCGGTACGCAGACAGCTATGCTGTTCGGCATTCCCGTGCACATCCTCTGCGCGGTCACGTTTTTCCTCTGCATCGCCTTCGTTTGCTGGTTCTACGCCGACGATACCCTCAGCCTGATCCACAACGCCGCTCGCCGGAAGGGTCTGAAAATCGTCTACCGCACGATCTCGATGCTTATGCCGGCCTCGATGATAGTTGCGTGGGTGGTGGGAAAGGGCTATGGAGTCTTTTGGGCCGAGGCCGCCGGCATCTTCTCTTTTGGCGCCTATTGGCTGGTGAAAAGTTACGAGTTACGTACGACAGAAGCCGACAAAAGAGCGATTGCGGGCAGGCTGGAACAGAATTACGGCCAGGTTGAAGAGATAAATTCAAACACTTCCTGAAACAAAAGGCCTCTGCCGACCAGAATCCTGTTCGGTTTAGCGCCCGCGCTGCAGTGGCGCTCTCCTTGCCGCCGCTCATTGGCGCGGGCTTGTTCGTCAAAACGCTGCGCAACCTGCGCGGCACATTGCGCGCATGAATGCAATGCCCAGGCGGCGGGCTACGCAAATCCACCTTATGGAGGCGCTGCGGCAGGATTCAGAGCGGGCTATCTCGGGCGAGGCAACGCCAGCGCCCACAATTCGGCGGCAATCTCCAGACAGGCAGCAACGTAGAAGGCAAAACGTCCGATGGGCCAGACCGCGGCAGGCAGTTGATCCGAGATTATGTCCATGGCGGTATCCTGCATCCGCGCCGGCGATTCGTCGGGCTGGTTGGTCTGGCGCCATGCATCCGCGATCCAGACAGCGCGGACGTTTGCCAGCAGCAATGCGAGGAACAGGATCTGTACAATTCCGAAGCCGTTTCCGGTTAGTTTTTGCGCGACGAACCCGGCCAAAGCGTAACTGATGAACATGGCCAGCGCCGCGAACCGGCTGCGCTCTCGCACTCCCATCGCTCCCAGGAAATAGAACAGCGCGGCGAACCACATCGCCCATGCGAACATGTGCCCCAGCAGAATCGTGAGCACTGCAATCACGGTGCAAACCCAGAAGCCCTGGGTGGTGAGATAGTCGACATCGACGTCGGATGTAATTGTAGGCCAGAACAAGCTTTTCAGCCGGCTTTCGGTCTTAGGCGTGGAGTCGCTCAGTCCGAGGTTCTGCATCGCAAAATCTTAGCACCTTTTAAGCTCCGCCGGTCTACACACGGGGCGGCTGGGCGCTCGAGTTCTTGTTGGAGTGTTGCCACCAGATCCCACGCGCTAAACGGCTCCGTTGGGCTGCCGGGTTGAATGCCGGGGAATGGGTTGTCGCAATTCATTAATGACAGTCTAAACTCGCCGAAGGGCGGCCGAAACGCGCGCAACTCGAAGGAGAGTCTCAGCGAGACCGGGTGCCGACTCCTGTCGAGAACAGCACTGCGGACACCTTCAAAATGAACCGCAACTCGATCCGCCTGAAGGCTGAACTGGAAGGTGCCGATCGCCTCGGCCGGAGTGGTTGTTGAACACGCGGCAGTCACCACGCATCGCGATTCAAAAGGGTCACCCGAAGGTACGGTTTGTCCTCTTCCGCCGGCTTCAGTGAGTTCGCCATCCGGATATTCCGCGTGGGCCACGATCCATGGTTGTTTTCGAGGTCGCCGGCGATCCGGGATTTAGCCGAACTTGTGATAAACTCCCGAAGCAGATTATCGATGCAATATCTTCGTCTGATCGCAATGGCGTTCGCGCTCCCTGTCCTGGCCTCCGCTCAGTCCTTCCCAAGAGACATCGCGCCGCTTCTGGCCGACAAGTGCGTGCAATGCCACGGCCATTCCACAAAGATGGGAGACCTCGATCTCGAAACCCCTGAGGGCTTCCTTAAAGGCGGCAAACACGGCCCCGCCGCGATTCCCGGCAACGCCGCAGCCAGCAACCTTTATCAACACCTCACCGGGCAACTTCAGCCCCTGATGCCTTTCGGCGGCCATCTGACAGAAGCGCAGGTCGCCTTATTCAAAGCCTGGATCGACGCGGGCGCGCACTGGGATACGAACTCACCGCTTACAGGCTCCGCAAAGGCCCCGAAGTTTACAGACGCCCAGAAGACCTGGTGGTTCTTTCAGCCGGCGACTAAGCCCGCCGTTCCGAAACTCGCGAAGAACCCCATCGACGCTTTCATACTCGCGAAGCTTCAGGAAAAGCACATCGCGCCGAATCCGCCCGCTGACAGGACCACACTGCTGCGGCGCGCATCGCTCGATCTCATCGGTCTGCCGCCTACGCCCGAAGAAACTCAGGCCTTCCTCGCCGATTCCTCTCCCGACGCCTTCGCCAGAGTTGTCGACCGCCTGCTCGCTTCGCCCCATTACGGCGAGCGTCAGGGACGCGGATGGCTCGATATTGCCCGCTATGCCGATACCAACGGTTTCAAGGCCGATGAAATCCGGCCCAATATCTGGCGCTATCGCGATTACGTGATCAAGGCCTTCAACGAAGACAAGCCTTACGACCGCTTCATCCGCGAACAGATTGCCGGCGATGAGCTATATCCCGAAAGCGTCGACGCCCGCATCGCTACCGGCTTCCTCCGCCATTACACCGACGAAACCAATCAGCCCAGCATGGAGCAGCGCCGCGAAGAACTGCTCATGAACATCACCGATACGGTAGGTTCTGCCTTCATGGGTCTGACCTATGGCTGCGCTAAGTGTCACGACCATAAGTTCGATCCCATTCTGCATAAGGACTACTATCGGCTTCAGGCCTTCTTCGCCAATGTTCGCGCCGACGATCGATACATCCCGCTGAGCGGCGCCACTCTTGCGCAACTCAATGCGAAGCAGACCGAATGGGAAGCGAAGACGAAGGACATTCGCGACGCCATACACGCGTTGGTAGCGCCCATTGGCGCGGACGATCGCGAAGCCTACATGTCGCGATTCTTTGAAGGAACTCGCGAAGCCATCCGCACGCCTGCCGAGAAGCGCACACCCTATCAGGCGCTGCTTGCATTTCAGGGCCTGCCGCAGGTGACTTATACCGACAGTGATCTCGGTAAGAAGCTGAAAGGCGATCAGAAGAAGAAATTCGCTGAGCTTGCCGCGCAGTTGAAGCAGTTCGATTCGCTGAAACCCGATCCACCCCTTGCCCAGACCGTGATCGACAACGGTCCTGAAGCGCCTCCTACTTATGTACTGGCAGGCGGTTCATGGATGGCTCCGAAGGAGGAGGTCCGGCCGGGCTTCCTGTCGATCCTCGACCCTTCCGATGCGGAAGTCTCGAGTACCCCAACTTCCACCGGCCGCCGCACCGCGCTCGCCAACTGGCTGGCCGATCCGAAGAATCCTCTCACCTCGCGCGTCATGGTAAACCGCATCTGGCAGGGTCATTTCGGAACCGGCCTTGTGGCCAGTTCCAGCGACTTCGGCACCATGGGCGATCGTCCTTCGAACCCCCAACTGCTCGACTACCTTGCGGCCTCGTTCGTCGAAAACGGCTGGAGCATGAAGCAGTTGCACCGGGCCATCATGCTGTCGAACGTGTATCGGGAGTCTTCGCTTTCCCGGGCTGACGCCGCCGCGGCCGACCCCGAAAACAAGCTGCTCTGGCGCTATCCCCGGCATCGCGCCGAAGGCGAAGTGGTGCGCGACTCTATGCTGCTTACCAGCGGCCGCCTCAATCCGGCGATGGGCGGCCCCGGCGTGCGGCCCGAGTTGCCCGAAGGCGTCAATACCGCCGGTTACGCGGCGTGGACCGTCGATAAGGACGAAGCCGAATCGCGCCGGCGCAGCATATATATCTTCGTGAAGCGCGTGCTGGCTTATCCGATGTTTGAAGCCTTCGACGCGCCCACCACCGAAGACAGCTGTCCGCGCCGGTTCGCCACCGTGCAGCCTTCTCAGGCGCTGATGCTGATGAACGACAAGTTCGTTCTCGACTGGTCGCGCGAGTTTGCCGGGCGCGTCCTCAACGATGGCGGCCTCTCGCCCGATCAGCGCATCGACCGAGCTTACCGGCTGGCCTTCTCGCGCGATCCGAAACCGGAAGAACGCCAGGCAGTCGCTCAGTTCCTCGATCAGCAATCGGCGCTCATTGCGGCGCGAATGGATCGTGACGAAAAGGTGATCGCGCCCCCTCGCGTGCCCCTGGGCATGAAGCCGGCACAGGCCGCGGCGTTCGTGGATTTCTGCCACGCACTGATGAGTTCGAACGAGTTCTTATACATCAACTAACATGATCGACAAACTCCGCCATCGCTGGAACGTGTCTTCGCGCCGCGAGTTCTTCACTCGCGCGGGCAGCGGCCTGGCGGGTATCGCGCTCGCCGGAATGCTTGCGGAAGAGGCCAAAGCGGCCGTCGCGGACCCTTTGGCGATTAAAACTCCGGACCACAAACCGACCGCGAAATCCGTCATCTTCCTCTTCATGGAAGGCGGCCCGAGTCACGTCGATCTCTTTGATTACAAGCCGCTGCTTGCGAAGCTCGATGGACAGCCGATTCCCGCGTCGATTGGCAAGCCGAAGCAGTCGGCGCAGGGCGCGCAGGATAACAACCTGATGGCCCCCCGCCGCGTGTGGAAACAGCATGGGCAGAGCGGCATGTGGGTATCCGATTGGTACCCGAATATCGCCGAGCATGTGGACGATATGACTATCGTCCGCTCATGCTGGGCCGATGGGATCAATCATGTGGGGTCGGTATGCCAGATGAACACGGGCTCTATTCTGGCCGGGCGGCCTTCCATGGGCGCATGGACTACCTATGGGCTCGGTACCGCGAACAAGAACCTGCCGTCGTTCGTAGTTATGGCCGACGACAAAGATCCGGTGGGCGGTACCAATAACTGGAGTTCCGGTTTCCTTCCCGCCGTATATCAAGGCACGCAATTCCGCCGCGGCGATACTCCAATCCTGGATCTGAAACCTCCGGCAACCATCTCCGACGAGCAGGAACGCAATGAGCTTGGGCTGCTGCATTCTTTGAACGAGCTGTGGTCGCGCGATAAGTCGGATGACTCCGAACTCGACGCGCGCATCAGGTCCTTTGAGATGGCTTATCAGATGCAGTCGGCAGCGTCGGAAGCGGTGGACCTCTCGAAGGAATCGGCAGCTACTAAAGAGCTCTATGGGCTGAACGATCCCGCCACCTCGGTCTATGGCGGCAACTGCCTTATGGCGCGCCGGCTGGTAGAGCGCGGGGTTCGCTTCGTGGAGCTCTATTGCGGATCGGGCAGCGGCTGGGATGCGCACACGCACATCGAATCGAATCATGGTAAGTGGTGCCGCGCTTCGGACAAGCCCATAGCAGGGTTGTTAACGGACCTGAAGCAGCGCGGGATGCTGGATGAAACCCTCATCGTGTGGGGCGGTGAATTCGGACGCACGCCTTTCAATCAGCAGGGCGATGGCCGCGATCATAACCCCTGGGGATTCACGATGTTCATGGCCGGCGGCGGAACGAAGGCGGGACAGTATGTCGGGACTACCGACGACATCGGCATGCGTGCGCAGGAACGTCCCGTGCATGTGCATGACATCCATGCGACCATTCTCTGGATGCTGGGACTGGACCACCTGAAGACGACTTATCTGCGCAACGGACGTAACGAAAGGCCTACCGTGCTGGCAGGCGAGGTTGTGAAAGAGATACTGAGTTAATGGCGAAACTGGTTCTGCTTGCGGCTCTTCTGCTGTCGCTGGCAGCCGCTGCGCAAAACCTTACGGTTGTCACCGGTGCGACGGGCGAGAAACTTGACCAGCCGTACGGACTCGCGATCGGCCCCGACCGGGCGCTGTATTTCTGCGAGATCGGCAACCATCGCATCAGCCGTTTCGATCTTAAGACTCACAAGCTTTCCACCTTCGTCGGAACCGGGCAGAAAGGCTATGCGGGCGATGGGGGACCTGCCGCCGCGGCGCTGACCGATGAGCCCTACGAGATCGCGTTCGACAAAACCGGCAACCTCTTCTTCTGCGATCGTCCGACGCATGTAATCCGCAGGGTCGATCATAAGACTGGAGCCATCGCCACTGTGGCGGGCACTGGCAAGGAAGGCTATGCGGGAGACGGCGGCCCGGCTCTTCAGGCGCAATTCCGTCAGCCGCACAGCATTGCCTTCACGCCCGATGGAACCCTGCTGATCTGCGACATCCTGAACTTTCGCGTTCGCAGCCTGGACCCGGCGAGCGGAATTATCGAAACCTGGGCCGGCACCGGGCAGCGCGGCGTCGCCGCGGACGGAGCGCCACTGAAGACCACGCCGCTGGATGGTCCACGCGCTATCGCCATCGATCGATCCGGCGACTACTACCTGGCGCTGCGCGAAGGCAACGCGATTTATCGCATGGATATGAAAGGCGGCAAGGTCTATCGCTATGCAGGTACCGGCGAGAAGGGCTTTACCGGAGACGGCGCCCCGGCGCGAGACGCTCGACTTTCCGGACCCAAAGGCGTGGCCGTGGCTCCCGATGGAAGCCTCTACATCGCCGATACCGAGAACCATGCAATCCGCCGAGTGGATAGCAGCGGAGTAATCACGACCGTTGCGGGAGACGGAACTCGCGGGGACGGCGCACGGCTGGCGCGTCCGCACGGCGTCTTCGTGGATCCGAACGGCGCCGTCTATATCGCCGACAGCGAGAACAATCGGATTCTGCAATTGAACCGGCCGTGACTTAACTTGAGCACCGGGTATGGAGGAAGCCCCGCTACCATGGTGTTCTAACGTCTATAGCCTTTACCCGCGCGAATGCCCGAACTCAAGCCCTTATCCTCGGCAGTGTTGCTCCACATTGCCCAAATCCTGAACGTCCCCGTGAAGGGACTGACCGCCTGCATCGAACTGATGAACGAAGGCGGCACCGTGCCGTTCATCGCCCGCTATCGCAAGGAGGCTACCGGCAATCTGGACGAAGTTCAGATCCGCGCCATTGAAGAGAAACTGGCATATTTCCGCGAACTGGCGGACCGCCGTGCCACCGTGCTCCGCACTATTGAGGAACAAGGCAAGCTGACCGGCGAACTGCGGGCGCGAATCGAAGCCACACTCGACCGGAGCGAACTCGAAGATCTCTATCTTCCTTTCAAGCCGAAGCGGCGCACCAAAGCCACCATCGCCCGCGAGAAGGGACTCGAACCTCTGGCCCTTTACCTCTGGGAACAGAAACCTCGCGAACTCTCGCTGAACGAGCTTGCCGCCACCTTCATCGATGCGGCGAAAGGCGTCCCTGGCGTCAGCGAGGCGCTCGAAGGAGCGCGCCACATCGTCGCAGAAATGATCAGCGAACAGGCAGAATTCCGCAAGGCGCTGCGGCAGATGATGTTCTCCAATGGAGTGGTTGTCAGCGCGAAGAGCGACAACGTCGATTTGAGCAGAACGAGCGAGGACCAGGAGCGGTTCAGGATGTACTTCGAATACCGCGAGCCGGTTGCCAGGATTCCTTCGCACCGGATGCTCGCGATCCGCCGCGGCGAAGCCGAAGGCTTTCTCTATTTCAATATCGAGCTCGACCCGGAGCGGCCGCTCGCCTGGCTCAGGAGCAAAGTCCTCAAGGCTCCCGGCGACTGGATTCCCCAACTGGAACTCGCCATTGCCGATTCCTACAAGCGCCTGCTGAATCTCTCTCTACAGTCCGAGGTTCGGCTCGAACTGAAGCAGCGAGCGGATTTGGAGGCGATCCAGGTATTCCGCGAGAACCTGGAGAACCTTCTGCTCGCGCCGCCCGCGGGACCGATCGGAGTACTGGCGATCGATCCAGGCATCCGCACCGGCTGCAAGGTCGCCGTGGTCGATCAGACAGGAAAGTTCCTGGACCACTCGGTCATCTTTCCGAAGAACGACGCCGCCGGCTCGACACGCATTCTCAGGGAACTGATCGCGAAGCACAACGTGCGCGCCATCGCGATCGGCAATGGCACCGCATCCCGAGAGACCGACGCGTTCGTGCGCGAATTCCTCGGCCAGAACTCGCTGAGCCAGATATTCAGCGTGATGGTGAATGAGTCCGGTGCCTCGATCTACTCGGCATCCGACATCGCACGCCAGGAGTTTCCCGATCTCGATCTCACGGTTCGAGGAGCGATCTCGATCGCGCG
>Ga0302319_10013534_pt1 | contig 15301 bp, 14 predicted proteins | sample Bog_T0_2_FD_203319 | JGI IMG/M metagenome (GOLD analysis project Ga0302319, IMG submission 203319) | Peat permafrost microbial communities from Stordalen Mire near Abisko, Sweden - Bog_T0_2 | ecosystem: Environmental > Terrestrial > Soil > Wetlands > Peat | place: Sweden: Abisko, Stordalen Mire... | reverse complement strand
TGGCGACCGACTCAGTGTTCATCGACAGGCAGCTCGGCGCAAAAGCGTCGGTCACCCTGCGCCTGCGACGTGGAAGCTTGTCGCGGGAAGACGTTTCCGCCATCTCACGGCTCGTTGCGGGAGCGGTGAACGAGTTGAAGCCAGCGGATGTTGTCATTGTTGATGCGGATTCGAATGAGTCGCTCGGACAGGGTGGCGGATCCGCGGATGGAAGTGACGGCATAGAGCAGGAATTGACACGACAGCTGATTTCGACACTCGGTCCTATCGTCGGGGCGGATCGTATCCACGCAAGCGTGAACGTGGAATATGAAACCGGCAGCAGTGAAGAGAGCGAGGATAAATACGATCCTGCAGTGAGTGCAACGCTCTCAATGCAGCACTCCGAGCAAGGCACCGGTCCTGGGACATCGAGTGGTGGAGTGCCTGGGACTTCAAGCAATGTGCCGAGCGCCAAGGCCACCGGAAACAAAGCCGCCCCGGATGCGGGCCAATATTCAAAGACCGATAGCAACACCTTTGGCGTGAATAAAACAACGCGTCACGAGATTGAACCTGCTGGGAGTATCCGCCGCATCACGGCCGCGGTGGTGCTGGACGATGCGATCGAGCGCAAGCAGCAAAATGGCAAGTGGGTCGAACTTAAACATAAGAGACAGCCTGACGAGTTGCAGCGCATCAGCAAACTGGCGGAGGCAGCCATCGGATTCAATAGCGCTCGCGGAGATGTGATTAGCGTAGAGAACCTTACCTTCGATCGCTCGGAAGTGGAAGACCTTCCGCCCGCGACTGCACTCGAGCAAGCGCGAAAGGATCTTAATGACTATTCCACTGAAATTCGCTATGCGGGACTACTCCTCCTCTTCGTCCTTGTCTACCTTCTAATGATCCGTCCGATCCAGAAGCGTGTTCTCGCAATTCCGAACCCACTGTTGGCCGCAATTCGAACACCGGTGCTCGCTGAGGCTGAGGTTGCAGCGCTGCCTCAATCTGCCGCCAGTCTCACTCTCCGTAACCTGACTCTGAAGAAACAGCTTGCCGAGTTTGTCAATACTCAGCCGGAAAGCAGCACCACCGCCGTGCGCGCATGGCTGAGTGAGGAGACTTAATGACAACTCCGATTGAACGCCCCAAACTCACCGGCCTCCGCAAAACGGCAATCCTTCTGACCGTTCTCGGTGAGGACTCCGCAGCCACTGTGTTTCGTGGTCTTAACGAGGAAGACATGCACAGGGTTGCCGATGAAGTCGCAGGGTTAGGTGCCGTACCAGTAGAACTATCTCTCCAGGTGATTGAAGAGTACCAGCGCATGACTCAGGCACAGGATTACCTCATTCAGGGCGGATATGACCTCGCCCGACGCCTCCTCATCAAGGCTTTTGGCGCGGCGGAGGCCGAGGGCATTTTGCAACAACTGAGCAAGGCCCGCAATCTGAAGCCCCTGGAAGCCCTGCAGCGAGCCGACCCTCAGAAGCTCGCCAGATCTCTGGAGGGCGAGCATCCGCAGACGATCGCTTTGATTCTCGGACAGCTCGGCGATCGTCAGGCGTCAGCTTTGCTGATGCAACTTCCAAATGACACTCGTTCCGAAGCGGTGAAGAGACTAGCCAGCCTGCGGCGCTTCTCGCCGGAGTTGGCGGAGAAGGTCTCGACTGTACTTTCCCAACGGCTAACGGCTGTCGGAGAGCAAGGCAGACGGGCCTATTCAGGTTTTCAGAGCGCGGCTGACATCATGAACAGCATCGATACGACTGTAGCGCAGGAGATTCTTGAAGATATTGAAAGCGTAGAACCGACCCTGGCGATTAGTATTCGCGATCTGATGTTTACGTTTGAAGACCTACTTCAGGTTGGCGAGGTGCATATTCGCGAACTTACTGGAGCGGTTGACAAACGGGTCCTCGCGACGGCTTTGAAGGGGACAAACGAGGAGCTGAGGGACCACTTTTTCAAGACCATGTCGTCGCGGGCGGTTGAAATGCTCAAAGAAGACGTGGAATTACTCGGACCTGTTCGCAGTAAGGATGTAATCAAAGCGCAGACTGAAATTGTTGCGATTGCTCGACAGCTTGAGTCCGAGGGGAAAATCATATTGAAGGGCGAGGCCAATGAAGAATATCTTGTTTAGCGGCGGAGACGGCGTACTCTCGATTCCGGCCACGTCATTCCTGTATCAGGATATGTGCGCTTCCATCCTGAATACTGTGAGGGAATCAGGTCGCGGAGAGTTCAGCGGTGAACAGGCGAGTGAGCGGGAGGCGGCACCAGGCCGGTCGGCGCAGGAGATCGATGAGCTCGTGAAGGTTGCCCGTGCAGAGGCAACGGCGGAGACCGAGAAAAGGCTTCGAAAAGAATACGAAGCAAAAGCGGCAGGGGAGGCGGCAAAGATCCGGCAGTCCCTGGAACTCTTTCTGGTGGAGCGAAAAGATTATTTCTCCCGAGTTGAGTCTGAGGTAGTTCATCTGGCCCTGGCGATCTCGGCGAAGATCCTATATCGTGAGGCGCAGGTTGACCCACTGTTGGTTGCCGCATTGGTCCGCGTAGCCGTCGACAAGCTGCACGACGGCTCGAGCGTGTCAGTGCGGGTTTCGCCGGCGCAAGCAGCGAAGTGGACCGTGTACATGGCGAATCCTCTGAACGGCTCGACCATTGCAATTGTCGAGGACAGCAACCTTGGCCCAGAGGATTGCATACTCGAAACCGATCTAGGGTCTGCAAACTTCAGCATTGAAGCACAATTGAAAGAGGTTGAGCAGGGATTCTTCGATCTGCTTGCGCAGCGGCCTGTAGTCAAGTGAGTATTCAAGGGCCACTTGCACCATATTTCGACCGCCTGAATAGAGGATCGACTCTTCGCTGGCGCGGGCGAGTGCTGCAGGTGGTCGGCAATCTGATCGAGTCAGAAGGACCATTCTGTTCCATTGGGGAGTCTTGCGAGATCACGAGTGCAAGCGGCAAGAAATACTCTGGACAAGTGGTTGGATTTCGAGGATCCACCATGCTTTCAATGGCTGTTGAGAATCCGCAGGGTATTCGATTTGGGGACCGGATCGTCGCGTGGGGGACCCGCCCATCGATTCGGGTTGGCAGTGACCTGCTAGGACGAGTGATCGACGCTTTAGGCGTGCCACTCGATTCGAAGGGCGAGTATCGGGGAGAGCGGGCAGTGTGGGTGGATGGGTCGGCTCCGTTGCCGCTTGACCGTGTACCTATCCGCGAGCCGCTTGGTTGCGGGATCCGTGCTCTCGATGCATTTGTGACGTGCGGACGCGGCCAGCGCATTGGTATTTTTGGCGGCAGCGGCGTCGGAAAGAGCACGTTGTTAGGAATGATGGCGCGCGGAACAAGCGCCGACATGACAGTTTTGGCGCTCGTGGGGGAGCGCGGACGAGAGGTTGGCGAGTTTCTCGAAGTTATTGGTGATGAAGGCCGAAAGCGTTGTGTGGTTGTTGTGTCCACCTCCGATCAATCCCCACTGCTGCGGTTGCGTTGTGCATTGTCGGCAACAGCGATCGCAGAGTATTTTGCGAGCACAGGGAAGAATGTGCTCCTGGTCGTCGACTCCCTGACCAGGTTCGCAATGGCACAACGCGAGATTGGCTTGTCAGCCGGCGAACCCCCAACGGCGAAGGGATATACGCCCTCGGTGCTTAACATGCTTGCTCGGCTGGTGGAGCGGGCAGGTTGCTTCAAAGGCGGCAGCATCACTGCCTTCTATACGGTTCTGATGGAAGGCGACGATCAACAGGATCCGGTTGCCGATACGGTGCGATCACTGCTCGACGGGCATGTGATCCTCGACAGAAACCTCGCGATGAGAAACCACTATCCGCCTATCTCAGTGCTCGAGAGCCTGAGCCGGCTCATGCCAAATGTAACTTCAGAAGTGCACATGCAAAAGGCCAAGGAACTCCGCCTATTGATGGCCTCCTACGCTCGCTCTGAAGATTTGATTCGTATCGGAGCTTATCAGAAAGGCGCAGACCCGACGCTTGATCGGGCAGTTGAGATCCTGCCGCGGCTCAACGCATTTCTGCAACAACGGCCTGAACAGATTGCTGCATTTCCGACCGTCGTAAAGTCTCTTCTGGAGATCCCAAGCTGACATGGCCTTCCAATTCTCACTAGGTACCGTGCTTCGATTTCGCGGCATTCTTGAGGAGCGCGAAGAGCGAATGCTTCAGAAGATTCTGTTCGAGATCTCACAGACTCTCGAAACGCTGGCACAGACCGATGCAGGCATCGCAGAATCAGATACCGCGCGAAGTGCGGATGTCTTCAAACCCTTCATCGGACGCAACGTTCATGCATCCTACGGTGTGGTGAAAGAACTCAAGCGATCCAGGGAAACCCTTCTGGGCCAAATTGAGAAACTGGAACAACTGCGAGACAGGCAACGCATCATTTACGAGGGGGCGCGACGAAATCGCGAGATGCTTACCGATATACGTGAAGAGAAACGGTGCGTGTACGAGTCCGATGCCGCTCGCCGCGAGCAAAAGACTCTAGATGACAACTACATTGCCCGGCGAGGGCGTTTCTAACCGTTATGCTGGATCATTCCCGCTTTCGGCGGTAAAAGTTCGCACTGAAACCGTTCTGTTGCATCTTCCAGGCGGCTTCGGCCTACGTTAATGAAATGAACAATACTCCGTCATTCCCTTCAGTTGAAACACTTGCTTGAACTGCAACCCGGCAGCCATTGCCTAGACCTGATTCGGCAAATGTTGCCTAGTATGTCTGGAAGACTGCGCAACGCAATCGGACCCACTGCCTAACCTACTGATTCAATAGACGAAGTGGACTGTGGCTGATCGGCCCAGAACGAGTTTTGTTTGGCCTTTCGATTGCCAGTGTATAGACGTGATCGTCAAAGCCGATATCGAGTTGCTTAGCCTGGTTCTTGGGGTAATGAGCACTGCGCCGAGAGCGCAATCAGTCGAACAGCCGCCGCCGACATTCAACGGATCGCTGCTTGCGGCGTCAAAGGCATTCTCTGGATTCGATGTCGCGAGCGACGGCAACACCAATTCCACAGGTTCGCAGAGTTCAACTTCGCAACATGCGAAAGTGCCATGTGCGGTTTCAGGTGGGCAGCCTGCTCTCTCGCGCGTGATACCTCAACAGCTGGCGGTACAACAACAGGCTGCGTTTGCGCGGCAGGCGCGATCAACCAATCCGACGGATGAGCCTTACCAGTTGCCTCTCGAAGTGGTCATTTCGTCTCCGGATTACGCGAGTGCAGGATCGGTCCGTGCGATGCGCAATGGCGCGGCCTTCACTTTCCCAGTATCCGGTTCAAACACTCTTCAGCGGGTTGCCGGCCAGCCTGAAGGCATATCGTCAATCGGTGACCGGTGGAGCAGCGGCCTAGTCGGTTCCACCTTGCCATGGGCGGGCGCAAAGGCTCAAGGTGTCAGGGCCACGATCACGCTGTCGGCGAGGACCAGGAACAACGCTCCAGATGCCGTCGCGACTGGCGCCTCGAACACAGTCAAGAGCGAAACGCAGAAAGGTGCTTCGAACCCAGTTCTGGATTTCGGGCAAGGCTCGCTCTCGAATGCATCCCTCGGCGCGCAATCGAATGCAGTCTTGTATTTTCCTTCAAATGCAGTGCCTGACGCCGTTCAGAGTGTTTCGGCCACCACAGTCCCTGAAGTCGACCAAAGTTCGCTGACAAAGACAGCTCTCAGTGCAATATCGAATGCGATCCCTGGCTCCACCTCAAGTGTGGCGTCAAACAGAGTACAGAATCCGACGCCGAGCACCGCTTCCAATGAAATACCGAATTCACAGCCGAAGGCTGTACTGAGTGCGCCGTCGAATCGTCTTCCGGTCACTACTTCGGACACAGCGCGGAGTGCAGTACAGAGTCCGGCGGCGAGCGAAGTCTCAATCGAAGTTCAAAGTGCTCTGCCGACGGCAGCCCGTATTGCGCCGTCTGCTGTCTTATCGACTGCTCCTTCGGATATGGTGTGGAACGCAGTTCAAAGTCCGGCATCATACGCAGCGACTTGTGAAGGACAGAATCCACTTCTGAATGCTGTTGTGTGCGAAGTGACGGGATTGGTTTCTGGCGCCTCTTCCAATACAGCGTCGAACGCAGTTCCGAGTCCAGCGACGAGTACAGCTTCAAATAAAGCGCAAGGTCCCCTGCCGAAATCGGCCCTCAGCGACTCCTCGATCATGACTTCGGCAACCGCTTCCAGTGTTGCCCAGGTCACAAGCAAAACTGCGGCAACAGGCACGGTCACAAATGGAGCCCAGGTGTCGATCCCGATGGCATTCGCTTATACGCAATCGGGTGCAGTTCCGAGCGTTCCTTTGAACGCTGGCCCAGTCCAACATGCGCCCATGAACCTATCTGCAATGGGACATCTTGCTTCAACCTCAACCGGAGCCTCAATAGACCAGGCCGCCGGACCCGCGACCGCACCCGGTCAAAGCGTGCTTGCGACAGGCCACAATTTGCCCAGCGACATTGCCAATGAGTTTGCTGCACTGACCCAGTTGAACAGCGGAATGCTTGCATCGGTTCAGGCCGGGGTATCGAATGTAAACCGGGCGTCAGTAGCGCAGCCATTGGCAATGGGCTACCTCGACAGCAAGGACGGAAACAAAGGCAGATCGAGTGACGTTGCGGGATCGAGCCAGCACGCACAGCCCGCATCATTCCATACCGGATCCCAGGCAGGTTCTCAAGAAGCAACATCATCCAGCGATCAGAGTCAGGACGGCGGCTCGACGGAGGGGCAAAGCGCAGCGCCGCCCCAGATAGCCCCGGTAAGCCACGTTGTCGCCGCCCTTGCATCCTCACCGAATATGGCAATTGCTGGGATGCCAGCGGCCGCGCCCATGCTCGCGGGCGTTGGTGGTCACACCGCAAATGCGACAGCCAACGTCACTTCTGTTTCGGTTGCTGTGCCGCAGGCTCTCCCGGTCATCAATACAGCGAAGCTGATACAAAGCATGGGTCAGTCCGAGATGCGGGTTGGTATGCGGTCAACCGAGTTCGGAAATATCTCGATCAGCACTTCCGCGACTCGGGACTTGATCTCTGCGCAGATTTCGCTCGATCACGGCGAGCTAGCCAAGGTACTCAGTGCGCATTTACCGGAGATGCAAGCAAGGCTCACCGGCAATCAGGCAGTGGACGTGCACATCGATCTGAACGGGGAACAAGCAAGGCAGAGTGCAGGAACATCCGGCGATATGTCGAGCGGCTCGGCTGGCGCGTCGCGCGGCAGCAGGCAGCAAGGGGGCAACACGGCCCCTCGCTATTCAGGGACGGAAGCTACAGAGCAGCATGTTTTACCTGTTGCGGCAGCGATGACTGCGGGAGACAGCCGGTCCAATACCCGCCTCGACATCAGAATTTAATTAAGGAACCAGCACATTCACAGACCTCGGGAGGAGAAATTATGCACCACATTTCAGCGAACTACACGATGCCGACGATTTTGAACACACTCAAACCAGTTGTAAACAATGGAGTGGCAAAAGCTGTGAAAAGCGCAGCGGGCGCCACCGGTATGACGAGCACGGGGACTTCGACCTCAAGCAGCAGCTCGGGTGGGGAATTGGACACCACTTTCCTGAATCTCCTGGCCCAGGAATTGCAGAACCAGGACCCAACGGCGCCCGTAGACTCGACGGCGATGGTGGGTCAGATGATCTCTCTGAACCAGTTGGACCAACTCATCAGCATCAATCAGAGCCTCACACCGCCATCAACTTCAGGAACGGCCGCACCCAGTGCCGTGCAACCAGCAGGGGCCACGCCGAGCGGGTCCGCGCTTTCGTCAGCCAACGGCGGAGTTGCCAGCGCACTGTCGCCTTCAGCGGCTGGTGCGGCGACAAGCCAGTTGCCCTTCGATCCCAACACGATGATGCCCCTAAGTACCGCCAATTCAGGTGCAATGGCGGCTTCAATCAACTCGTCCCTCAACGCCGCAACCATGGGTCTTTCCGGGACCAACAACAATACCTCAGGAGGAAAGTAATGGGATCTTTTTCAACACCACTCTCTGGACTCACGGCGGCTCAAGATCAGCTGCAATCCGTTTCCAATAACCTTGCCAACATCGATACTGACGGCTATAAGGACCAAACCTTAACTTTCAGCGATATATTTTCACAGACAGGCGCAACCAATGGCAGTGGGAACCCGCTGCAGACTGGATATGGCGTGGCCGTTTCGTCCACGGACTCCAACTTTACCGAGGGGAGCCTGAACGCGACAGGTACGCCGTCCAATATGGCCTTGTCGGGGAATGGATTCTTTGTTACCCAGAGCTCTACTGGATTGCCGGATTACACGCGCAGTGGCGACTTCACCACCAACAGCGCAGGCCAGCTCATTACACCGAGCGGGGAGTTGCTGCTCGGCTATCCTGCTGTCGGCGGCGTTGTGAACCCTTCGGGAGCCTTACAGCCTTTGCAAGTTGGCAGCGCGAACAGCCCGGCAGTGGCGAGCACTTCGATGTCGCTTACGGCCAACCTTGATTCCTCCGGGGCCCCGGCCAGCAGCTCACTTGCGGTGTATGACTCGCTTGGGTCTGCGCATGTGCTCACCGTTTCTTACACAATGGGAGCCACTCCGGGGACCTGGACCTATAACGTCACCATTCCGTCGGCCGATCTAACCGGAGGGACAGGTACCTCCACAACCGTAGGTTCAGGCACACTGAACTTCAGTAATTCAGGCGTGTTGATCTCGACTCAGGCAACCGGAGCAGCTGCTACCTCTCTTCCATCTGCAGGCATTGCCCTAACAATTCCGCCAACGGGCACGACGTTTTCCGATGGGGCCGGAGCACTGACCGGCGCTACAGCTGCTGCGCCCTTCAATTGGAGCCTGGTAGATGGGTCCGGCAATCCCACCATTACGCAGACGGCTACTGCAAGTGCCACTAGCGCAACGAGCACGAATGGCTTTGCGAGCGGCACACTTTCAACCTACACAGTACAGCCGGATGGCACGATTGAGGGTACTTTCACAAGTGGGAACACGCTGGCATTGGGGCAGGTCGCCGTCGCTTCGTTTGCAAACGTGCAGGGCCTCGTGAGCACGGGCAATAATAACTACCAACCGACTGCAGCTTCTGGCACGGCCGTTATTGGAGTGGCCGGGACTGGCGGACGGGGTACAGTTGTCGGGGGTTCAGTTGAAGAATCGAACGTGGATATCGCTACCGAGTTTGCGAAGTTGATCGTGGCGCAACAGGCCTACTCGGCTAATGCCAAGTCGGTTACTACATTCAACCAGGTTTCTCAAGCGACGATTGCAATGCTCCAGTAGGAAATTGCCCCAATGATTTCTTAACACTGCATGAGGTTCCGGCCGTTCAGCGTTTCCGCTGAGCGACCGGAGAGCCTTTCTGTGAATTCTTCTCATATTTGCCTCACCCAGCCATAGCGATCCTTGATTGTTGGTTGTGCGCAATAAATCGACGGCGCGAGCCGAATTCCTCCTTTCCCCTTATAGGACGGCCACTTCTCGTACTTTCCCTATACCCTCTAGCGCATTGCGAACTCCCTTTTGCGGAAAGGTCCTTCGATTGCTTCTACAGCTATCGTGGAGCCGATGTGTGAGGCCTCCGAACAGACATCCATAGGCAGCTCCTGTAAAGAGCAAGATTCCCACGCTGCGCATTGCACTTACAACTCGAATATCAAGAAAGCGATATTGATGAACACGGCAACAAACCCAGCGATCCCGATGATCGAAGCCAAATCGGCGAAGGGCCCGCAGTTGGCGGAAAAGCCTCAGGATCTGGATCCGTGCGATTCCCTTCCCTGGCTACCCTGTACCCTCGCGCTGGATCTCCCCGTCGTAAACTTTACTGTCGGCGATCTGTTGAGCCTCGTTGTTGGTTCTATCGTGGAGACCGCATATCACCAAAGCGCCGACCTGCCCCTGCGGGTGAATGGACAACTGGTCGGATGGACAGAATTCGAGGTTGTTGGTGAACGTCTTGCCGTGCGACTTACGGACCTGTCATGAAGGATCAAGGCCACGGCACATTTGTATTCGGATTGGCACTTCTCGTGCTCGCGATATTAATACTCGACAAAAGAGAAACGTCTATCCCCAGCGAACCTGCACTTTCGCCGCTTCGTAATACGACGCCTCCGCCACTAATACTTCCAAGCGAAGAACATACTGCCCATCCCGCAGTCAGCGCATTGACGATGCATGAACCAGTCAAACCCAAGAAAGCCAAGCTAAGAGCCGCATTGCCGTTTCCAACTCCTGCCGTCGGAACTTCTTTGAAAACTTTTCAGAACAATCAAGGACTGCTAACCCGCATGTTTGGTTGGATCCGGGCGCAATCAGGCAGATCGAGCACCAGGCGACTGCAAGTGGCCGCAACGGTGTCGCTTGGAGAGAAGCGCTTTGTGGCAGTGATCCAAGTAGACGAATTGGAGTTTCTCATTGGAGGAGGGGCAACGAACGTCTCGCTGTTGGCGCAACTGGATAAGAAAGAATCGTTCGACCACCTGCTGAACAAGAGTATGTCTGGGCAGCAAGAGAGTATTGCAGAACCGGCAGCGGAGCAGACGAGGAAACTGGCGTGAGGAACCTGGTGATCACTCGATTGGTGCTCTGCGCGCTGCTGGTCTTGTCGCCTTCATCGGCAAAGGCCTTGCCCACGCCGGGAGGGACCGTTTCTGCGGAGGAGCCGATGATGCAACTCGCGCAAGCAACACCGACGCCCTCAACCGGTGTACCTACTCAACCGGCCGCTGCACCGTCAATCAACGCTCCCATACAGGATCCGGCGATTCCATTGGACAGCACACCAAAGCAGCCGAGTACGCTTCCGTTGGTCAACGCGCCCGCTCAGCCGAGTGCGGTTCCGTTGGCCAACTCACCCCTTCAATTGAGCACCGTGCCGTCCGATCCAAACGAAATACGGGTTACGGGCTTAGGCGGCGGCTCGGCGCAATGGACCATTGTCATCCTGCTGACGTTCCTGACGCTCATTCCTTCGGTGCTCATTTGCATGACTCCCTTTGCGCGACTGCTGATTGTCTTTCATTTCCTTAGACAGGCGCTTGGTTTGCAAACCACACCATCCAACCAGACCTTGATTGGCTTATCGGTAATTATGACGTTCTTTCTCATGCAGCCAATTGGTGTGACTATCTATCAAGACTCGGTGGTCCCATTGCAGGCGGGCAAGATCACGGCCATCGATGCTATCACTCGCGCGGCGATACCAATGCGGCAGTTCATGTCGCATTATGTACGGGAAAAGGATGTTGCATTGTTTCTCGAGATGGCCAAGGAGCCACGTCCCGCAGACATAAACGATGTATCGTTCCGCGTTCTATTGCCAGCCTACATTCTGTCTGAACTGAAAGCCGGATTTCAGATCGGCGCAGTCCTGTTTCTGCCGTTCCTTGTGGTTGACATGGTGGTCGCCTCAATTACAACCTCCGTCGGAATGATGCAATTGCCGCCAGTCGTCATTTCAACTCCGCTGAAGCTCCTTCTCTTTCTGATGGTGGATGGCTGGCACCTTCTTATCGGCGCATTGATGAGGAGTTTCAACTAATGGGCGTCGATGAAGTGGTTCTCTTAGGGCGTCTGATGCTGCAGGAAGTCGTGATTCTTGTTGCCCCGATTCTTATCGCTGCCATAGCAGTCAGCTTGGTGGTGAACATACTGCAGGTGTTGACCTCCCTACAGGACCAGACGCTGTCGCACGTCCCTCGACTGCTGGTCACAGGCGGAACGCTTTTTATGTTGATGCCATGGATGTGGCGGCACCTCGCGCACTACACGATCAACCTGTTAACCGACTTTCACCAGGTACTTCAGTAATGAACATATCTTTGGTTCAAGTACTCGGCGCATTGTTGACGATCAGCATCCGGCTCACCGGCCTTATGCTTTTCGCGCCATTTTTTGGCAGCGTCGCAATACCGGCACGCGTGAAGGCTGGACTGGTGATTGCCATGACCGCTCTCCTGTATCCGATGGTCTCTGTCAAGTGTCCTCTCTTGAGTATCAGCCAGTGGCCAATGATGGTATTTAGTGAGCTGCTGATTGGAGTAGCGCTAGGGGTTGCCACAAACATTGTCTTCGACGGCGTTCAGATGGCGGGGCAGGTACTGAGCGTGCAGATGGGCTACTCGCTGGTGAACATTCTCGACCCGCAAACACAGGTTGAGTCAACGGTTGTGGCCACATTTCATCAAATGATTGCGATGCTGATCTTCCTGCGTCTCAATGTTCACCTTTGGATATTGCGCGCGCTTGCACAAAGCTTCGATTATCTGCCTCCTTCCTCGGGTCATTTTGGGGCTGCATTTACATCGGCTTCGCTTCAGGCGGGGGCCGGGGTGTTTGCAATCGGCGTCCAGATCGCCGCACCGGTGCTCTCGGCAACACTGTTTGCCGATATTGCGCTCGGTCTATTGGGAAAGGCATCTCCTCAACTTCCTCTCATGCTGCTCGGCCCTGCGGTGAAGAGCATTCTGGGCCTATTGATTCTGATTTCCGCGCTCAAGTACTGGCCAAATCTCTTTGAGCATCTGTTTCTCAACTCGATTGACCTGACCGATCACCTTCTCCACCTGGCACGATAGCGATTGGCGCGATAGGAATCTATGGCTGACGGTAGCAAAACAGAACAGGCGACGCCGAAAAGGCGAACGAAAGCGCGGGAAGAAGGCCAGGTCGCCCGCTCACGCGATCTTCCGGGCGTCGTCGCTCTTGCTGCAGTGATTGGCGTGACGGTGCTGATGGCGCCTACGGCAGTCACTCACTGGACAACTCTGTACAGAAACACGCTGTATGCCGCTGCTTCAAGCGATATTGAAAGCAATGGTCCGGTGCTCTTTTGGACTGCGGTTGAAGTGATGCGGTGGATTGTTCCCATCCTGCTGGCGGCAATGGCGGTCTCGGTGTTTGCGGGAGTGGCGCAGGGCGGAATCAATTTCGCGCCTGGAGCGCTGGCTTTGAAGTTCGATCGATTCAATCCTGCCAGCAAACTTGGACAGATATTCTCTCCGGTTGGTCTAAGCAATCTGCTGAAGTCATTGTTGCCTTTTGGAGCGATTCTTTGGATAGCGGAAAGTTCGGTGCGTGCGAATTGGGAGGCAATGGTACACGCGTCCAGTCTTGGGTTGAGACCCTTCGCTAGCCTGGTGGGATCGATGGTGCTGGAGTTGACGTGGAAGGCAGGGCTTGTCTTGCTTGCCTGGTCCGCAGTGGACTATGTGCTGACCATGAAGAAGATGGACAGCGATATGAAGATGACCAAGCAGGAAGTGCGGCAGGAATATAAGGAAACCGATGGGAATCCAGTCATCAAATCGCGAATCCGCCAGTTGCAAAGAGCGATGCGCAAGAAACAGTCCCTACAAGCAGCCGCAACTGCGACAGTGATTGTGACAAATCCAACTCACTATGCGATTGCGCTTCGCTATCTAACAGATATGCCCGCGCCGGTAGTTGTTGCTAAAGGGAAGAACCTCTTGGCAGAGACAATCAAGCAGTTGGCGCGCGATAACGGGATCATGCTTGTGGAGAACAAGCCTCTGGCCCAGGCGCTTTATAAGAGCGTAGAAGTCGGCGACTCGATCCCAGCAATGTTGTATCAGGCCGTAGCAGAGATTCTCGCCCTGGTGTTCCGTGCACAGGCCGAGGTACGCAGGGGCGAAGCGGAACGCCGCTCAAGGAATGCCTCAGGGCAAAAGGCTGAAACCGCCACTCGCTCATCCGGTCCCCAGTCTGCGGTGAAGCCATGAAAGCACGAGTAATGGCTATCCTCAGGAAATCCGGAGAGTGGATTGCACCTATTGCAGCGGTGGCGATGGTCTTTGTGATGCTTGTGCCATTGCCAAGCTTTCTCCTTGATCTATTGTTAACCATCAGTATTACCGCATCGATTCTGGTTCTGCTTACTGCAATACAGATTCTGCGTCCGGTGCAATTCTCAGTCTTCCCGAGTCTCCTGCTATTACTGACATTGCTCCGCCTCTCGCTTGACCTTGCCAGCACGCGCCGTATTCTTCTACATGGCAATGAAGGCACGGCGGCCGCAGGCAAGGTGATCGAAGCATTCGGGCAATTCGTAGTTGGCGGCAATTATATCGTTGGATTCGTTCTCTTTCTTGCGCTGATCGCTATCCAGTTTCTCGTCATTACTCATGGCGCTGTACGTACCGCTGAAGTTACCGCTCGCTTCACTCTCGACGCTATGCCGGGAAAGCAGATGGCGATCGATGCCGATTTGAACGCGGGCATCATCAACGAGCAGCAGGCACGCGCGCGGCGGGAGCGTGTAGCACGCGAAGCGGAGTTCTGCGGGGCAATGGACGGCGCCGCCCGCTTCAGTCAACGCGATTCTCTGGCGACCATTCTTATCATGGCCATCAATATCATCGCCGGCTTTCTGATTGGAGTGTTCCAGCAGGGTGTTCCTTTTCAGGAAGCGCTAAAGACATACACAATTCTTACGGTTGGCGATGGGTTGGTGACGATTTTGCCCTCATTGCTGGTCTCCGTTGCCGGGGGTATTGTGGTCACGCGGGCCGCGTCCAAGGAATCCCTCGGCGTGAATGTAGGCAAGCAACTCTTCAATAGTCCTCGCTTGCTGTGGATTGCGGGCGGTGCTCTAACAGCCCTTGGACTGATTCCCGGTTTGCCAAAGCTGGCCTTCTTCAGTCTGGCAGCGGTGCTGATGTTCGCGGCGTGGAAAATGAAACCGCAGGTAGTGAAAGACGAAGTGGAAGAGCTCGACCTGGCCCTCAAATCCGCATCGAAGAGCGGAGCGGCTGCCGCCACAGTGGATCCAATGGATGCAGTTCTCAAGCTCGATGAACTCATGCTGGAGGTTGGTATGGGTCTCGTGCCTCTTGTAGATGCGCAGAAGGGTGGACAACTGCTCTCCCGCGTGAAGTCGATGCGGAAAAACCTGGCGCAGCAACTTGGCTTTCTAGTTCCGTCAATTCACATCACGGACAATCTGTCGCTGCGGGAGCGAGAGTATGTGATCTATTTACGCGGTGTCGAGATTGCGCGGTGGGAACTGCGCCGCGACTGTTTGCTGGCAATCAGTTCCAATGCGAATGCTCCCGATCTGCCTGGTCAGGATACCCGGGAACCGGCATTCGATGTACCGGCGAAGTGGATCGCTCACCAGACACAGGGGCAAGCGATTGCGGCCGGCTATGCGGTCGTTGACCAAACGTCCGTGCTCGCCGCTCATTTGGCAGAAGTGATCAAACACAACGCCAATGAACTTCTGTCACGACACGAAACCAAAAGGCTGATCGACCGGCA
>Ga0302319_10013530_pt1 | contig 15303 bp, 15 predicted proteins | sample Bog_T0_2_FD_203319 | JGI IMG/M metagenome (GOLD analysis project Ga0302319, IMG submission 203319) | Peat permafrost microbial communities from Stordalen Mire near Abisko, Sweden - Bog_T0_2 | ecosystem: Environmental > Terrestrial > Soil > Wetlands > Peat | place: Sweden: Abisko, Stordalen Mire... | reverse complement strand
TTTATTATTTCTTAAGATTCATTCACATCCCGGTAATTTCCCTAGGGATCACCTATATCATTTTCATCCTGGCTAATCAATTTTTAAGAGAAATACGGATCAATAATATTGCTAAGATCAGCATGATTGCTTTGGGAATCTTCCTGCGTTTGTGGATCAATCCCCTTTCCCTATCTTGGCCAATCTTACCCTATTCTATCCTTAGAATAGTACTTTTATCCGTCGTGTCTGCCTACATTTACGCTTCACTTGACCTTTTAAAAGAATATCACGAACGTGTGGCGTTCGCTCCCCTGCTTTTTATGGGATTTCTCTTAAGCTATACTCCATTTTTATCGAGGATCACGCATCTGATAAGCCGATGAAACGACCCTCTATCCCTCTAGAAATTATCGTTGAAATCACCGGCCGATGCCGGCAAGTCTGCCCTTACTGCACGGGCCCAAGAATTCCCGATGTGCCTTTAAAAGACATCCAAGCAACACTCGATGAAGCGGCAGGTCTTGGCATCAAGGCCATCCGCATCACGGGGGGAGAACCTCTTCTTCATCCTAATATCCGCGAAATATTAACTTATTGCAAAGCCAAAAAATTCGCCGTCATTCTCAACACCACCGCTGAAGATATCAATCCATCGCTCATGAAGACCATCATCACCAACGTCGATGTAGCCCATGTCTCTTTACAAGGGTTTGACGCAGAATCTAACACCTCGTATACGCGCTCCAAACTGCCCTTTCTCGATAAAATCAAAAATATTTTTCTTTTAAAGGCCTACTTGCAAACTATATGGATTGCCACTGTTATTACCCCGGCCAAAGCAAGTTCATTTAATCAATTTTTACCGCTCATTAAAAAAATCAATCCCGCAGCTTGGCTCCTGCAGAGGCCCATCAGTGAGATTGATGAAGAATTAAAAGAAATGAATACCCGTTTTTATCGCAGTCTTACACTTCAGATCATGAAAGCCCGTCAGGAAAAGGTCAATGTCTTTATTTCTAACCCTATCCCTCTATGTTTGACAGGGAATCTTAAAGTAGGCAAAGAAGTCTTTTTAGGGGCCAAATTAGATGAAGGGCATTTACGCATCGTACGCAGTGCAAAAGGGTATTTTAAACCTAACTACTTTTTGGAAACGAATTTAGGGACCACCATCCATGAAGCCTGGAAGCATCCTTTTTTAAATGAACTCAACCGCACCGATTTTCTTCCAGCCCTGTGTCAACGCTGTCCCGTACTTACCACTTGTCGCGGCGGAAGCCGTTCCATGGCCCTGCGCGCCTTTGGTACAGCCTTGGCCGCAGATCCTCTTTTTTCTCCAGCTAGCGCCCAAAAAGCCCAATCAAGGACTGATCAAGGACTTTCGTCCCTGTAAACCATTCTTTCTTGCCCTGTGATGTACGTTTGGGGGAAGCGGCAGCGTCCTTAACCGCCTCTGCCAGATTATTCTTACTTAAATCCTGGGCCAATAAAATCTTAGCCCCAATTATATTTTTTAACAACAACGCTCTTGCTGACTGCTCATGAAAATTCAATATTCCATTGCCTTCAAAGGGAACAATAATGGACTTTTTCTGATGCTTAATGAGCATTGCAGAAGTATGGTATCCCGACATAGCGACACACAGATCGCTATCCTCAATTAATTTTTCATAATTCCCAACACTGCTGTGCAATACCACATTATTGATTTTCTTATTATCAAGAAGTGTTACAAAAAAATCCCATTCCTGTCTTGTTGTCGATGGACCTGCAACCACCGTCAGGTGATATTCTTTGCCCAAAAGGTCGCTTGCTCGAATAGCCTCTGCGATCAATTTAGGATATACAGCGCCGCCACCTCGAAGAACTGCTACCCGACATGCACCCTTGAGAGGTTTGGGTTTAGGAAGATTATTATTTTCATCATCACGTACCACCCCGTGCTGTGGTAAAAGATAGCCCGCGAAGGTAATCTTTTTGGCATGACGTTCAAAAAAATCTAAATATTTTTGCCTATCCCTTGCGTTAGGGAATGATTGGGCAATAAAATCTTTTTCCAAAGATGGAGAAAAGATAATAATCTTTTGATAAAGCTTCATAATTTTCTCTCGCCACCCATGGTCCAATCCTGTTAATAACGGATACCCAGCAATCGCCCATACTGCACTGCCTTGAGCAGAGGCTTTAGCCAAAGCTGGTATCAATTCAAACCGGCATTCTTCACGGCCCAGTGGAAAAAATTCAGTGACAAAAAGATTAGGTTTTTGGTGAGAGATTATACCAACGAGCTTCCCGGAACGCACCCTTGTATCAGTTCCTTGCCCACTCATCGGTTCTTTAAAATTGCGACGTCCCATGAAGGCGCTTGGTAATGCAACGACTTCACCTTGTTGAGCTAGCAAGGCCTTAGGCTGATCAATCCCTGCCTGCATAAAAAAAAGGCTCCCTTGCGGGAACCTTTTCCTAAAAACCTCACCAAACGCCATCACTCGAGAAGTGTGGCCAAAACACTCATAATGAGTAAAATATAAGCCCGTCTTAGGACCTACCTTACTGCTCATGGTGTAGGGAATTTCTCTGCGAGAGTGCATGCTTTGCGAATCTCGCTATTTATAATGCCTGAACAAGTGCCTGATCCTTCTTTAACTTTAAGCCATGTATCATAATCTTTTTCTTCCAACACTAGGGTCTTCTCACCGGCTAGAATACGGCACCCAGATAAGGCCCTGTACCATTGAAAACTCCCTGAACCGATATTGTTCTTAATATAATTCTCGCAAGACTGAGCGTCACCCTTTAATGCCAGATTGTAAGCTCCAAATTCGACCAATTCATCTTCCGTGGTTTCATTATCCGAAATATGTTTTAAGAATGCTTGCCTAGTTAAAGCGCTCGGGGATTCAATTAAAGAACACATCGAAGCTTCAATTTGATCCCGAACTTCTGGGGGAGATTGTTTAAACCCTCCTTCAAAACAATCAATGGCTTTCTGGGATTTGTCCCTTCCATCACAGACACCGGCCGCGCATTGAAATGATTTGATCCGTTTAGCTTGGGAAACGCATTTAGCATCGTCTCCACAGACGGAAAGATTCCCCTGGAGTGCTTCAAAAGTCTTAAGCCCCAGTTGTTCTACCAAACTTTGATCAGCCTCTTGGGCCATAGCCGATAAAGCAAATCCGGCAACAAATGACAAAAAGAATAATCCGACGGCCGCAGTGTAAAATCGAAGGGAAACCTGCTCCATATTTTTAGTACGAAGTATGTGTTGTGACATTGGTGTGATTAATACAATTATTCGTGTTTGTAATCACATTATTATGTGTAGACTGATTACTCTGCGCCGAAGTGATATCTGTCAAGGCGCCTACGATCCCCAGGGCCGCTACCGTCGAAAGTCCAACCTTAAGTATGGTCTCCTTGCTGACAAAACCATCCTCATCTTTCATCAATTCACCCAGGGACTTGGTCAGTGGGATTGTTTTCTTAATAACCTTATTCTTTATTTTCTTTTTCATCATGGACTCCTTGTGTCCAACGCCCAAAAACACCGGCGTATTTTTTATCCCCTAATAAATAGGAAAATACCAATTTAAATTGATACTTCAATACCTCCTGAAGACGCGAAGACCCTTTGGGGATCACATTTTTCTCCACCGCATAATTCACCACAGGATCTATCCCCAGCCATGGGCTATACACAGAACGGTAATTCCATAGATCAGAACATCCAGCACTTAATAAGAAAAGTAAATTTTCCTTATTAAGCATCTTATCATAATTTTCATCCATGATATTTCCAAGGAGGAAAATATTATCCCCCAACATCCTTGCTTCATCGGTAGGATAGCACCCTCCGTCCGGCGCATAGGCCATCACCGAACGCCCAGCTCCTGAAGGATTCATCATATCTACTAATCCTGGATCTCTCTTGAGCAATACCTTTGTTAGAATGGTTCTAGCCGTTCTTTCACTGATATAAGTCCCCGATGTATTTAATTTCAAAATATACGCCATCGCCTTAGCATAAAACTCATTAAATTCACTTGCCGTATACCCAACATCCTCCCAGCAATTACAAGCATACCCAATCCTATTCACCGGCCTTAAAGCAATCTCCCCTTGCCCTAAACGCAGGTACTCATCAATGATTCTTTCAGGGTGTGCCAAAGAATGCCTAGAAATGGTCGGCAACATATACACCTTACGCCCAAATTCCTTACTATAACGTTCAATTTTTTTGATCACATCCGCATGCGTCCCGCGACCGTTAACAGTTAATCTGTTTTGATCATGGATATCCGCTGGACCATCCAAAGATGTGCAGACATCCACCTGATGATCAGCGAAGAATCGCATCTTCTCATCATCCATGAGCAGCATATTAGTCACGATAACAATATTAAGATTTTTTCCTAAAGTATTAAATTTCCGCGCGTGCTCAGTCAAGAATTTCACCACCGGCCAATTAAGCAGTGGTTCTCCCCCTTGAAATTCCAGGGTCACTGAATTATTCCGAACATCAAAAAGGTATTGTAAAACTCGAGCCGCCGTCTCCAAGGACATATCCTCAGAAGAAGCCCCGCCTTCTGCATGGCAGTAGGTGCAACGCAAATTACAACGCTTTGTCACGACCGCAATATGCAGGCTGGTGTCGGTAAATAAATTCGCGTTTAAATTCCTATAATCATTAATGACTCCCTGGATATTCCCTTCGTCAACGATCAGCCCTCGCGCTAAAAGGCGTTTAAATAATTCACCTCCCGTTTCCACGCGTAAACTATTGAGTTGTCGGAACTCTTTTTCACTTAAAGCGTCCCAACAGCCCATCATGTTGCTCACTAAATATTGACCATTGATTTTTTCAGAATTAAAAGGAAGGATGGAAAAGTTAGCGGTTGATGTCATAAGAAATTTCTGTTATTTTTGAGATTTTGGCCCTATTTTTGGTTTCGGAGAAGCTTTTTTTTCTTCCGCTTCCAATTCCTTGATCAAATTCTCAATCTCTTTTTCTTCTGCTTCTTTAACAATGGATGGAGAAGCTGAAAAAAGGGCCCGTTGCAGTAATACCTTCATATTCTCAGCATTGGCCTTTAGACTACTGAAATAATGCGCGTAATTAAGCAGTTCATCGGAAAACTCCAAGCCCAACTTTTGCAAGTCATGCTTTTCACTCTTAGGCTTCAGCCAAACCGCAACCACATCCTTCTTTTCTTCCTCAAGCCTGACATGAGCACGATCCATAAAAGCATACCCCGCGGAATGTATGGATTGCAAGGGATACACCTTCAAGTTAACAGGAACATTGACCCAATCTTCTATAACTTCAAATTTTACTTTCATAAATACCTCAAAAGTGGTTGACTTAAATTGAATTCTAAATCGTGATTAAATTTTAACATATTCTAGTCTAATTGACAATATACTTTAAACCCCTCGGCAACAGGCTAATATTGAATCATTCTCTCCAAACGGGACTTACGCTTGTCTAATTCAACCATTTGGGCGCATAAATCGTCCAAATCAGCCCTTAGGGCAATGCTTTGGCGGTTTATACTCTCAATGTTACCCTGTATTTTTGATTCTTCCGCTTTCTCATCACCTGTCAACTTGGTGTTTTGGGCCTTTTTAGTCATTTCTGTCATTAAAACTTTAAACTGATCATAATTCTTTTCCAGCACCTTTAACTCTAATTCCAATTGACGCAACTCGGTATCATCCCATTGATACGTATTAACAGCAGCTGCTAAATGTTTGTCTTGAGCGGGCGCTAATTGAGCTTCTAGATCTTTGATTTGTTCTTTCAAGAGTTGTTGCTGCGCCAAAGCGCCAGCTATAGGCAATAAAGGCTTATCCTGTTGATATCCCAAGATGAAAGCATGCAGCGCTTCTTGCCGTTGTTCGCTTTCATAAATCATTTTCATCAACCTAAGTTTCTCTTTTTGAAGATGAGCATCCCCTTGGAAATGAGTGGATTGCATTCCTTTTAACCGCAACAATAATTTCTGATCTTCCTGATAATCATTATTCAAAGACTCTTGCGTGAATTTAATCCCCTCTTGGGCTTTCTGGACACGATGATTCAAATCAATACTGACTTCTTCCAGGCGTTCGATCTGGCTCTCTCGGCGGGGGTTAACAGCCTGCAATTGATTTGCCTTCTCTTTTAAACGATCTCCTTGGGCTTGAAGGCTTCCTAATTGTGCTTGTAAGCCTTGAAGCTGATCCTTGATCGAACTATCCCGACTCGCCAATTGGTCGTTGTCGATGGCTAATTTAGTAACACTCTGTTGAAGGTTAGACAATACATCTTGAAGAGCCGAGGTCGCCTTCATAACATTGTCCTCTTGAGCCCAGCCACGGCCGGTCAAAAGCATCATTCCAAGAATAACAGAAAAAAATAATCTTATAAAATTCATCAATCCCCTCCTTAATCCCTTACCCCTTATCCCTTACCCCTATTTTATAGCCTGTGTCATATTTAAAATTGGCATAAACAAAGCCACGACAATAAACCCTACCTCAATCCCCAAAAAACCTATGATCAGAGGCTCAATTAATTTGGTTAAACCCTCAACCGCCGTATCCACCTGCTCATCATAAAATTCCGCGACTTTAGATAGCATCTTTTCCAACTGCCCTGACTTCTCGCCAATAGATATCATGCGGGTCACCATTAACGGAAAAATGGAACTTTTAGCCAAAGGATCAGCAATGCTATTTCCCTCCTTGACACTCACCTTGATTTCATCAACCAATATTTCGATAACCCGATTGCCGCAAGTCTTGCCTACGATATCTAATGCTTCCAAAATAGGAACACCGCTTTGACTTAGCGTTGCGAAAGTCCGGCAAAAGCGACTGACCGAAACCTTACAGATCAAATCCCCAAAAATCGGCATCTTTAAAAGCAAAGTATCAATCTGAATATGTCCTGCAGGTGTTTTTTTATACAAATTAAAAAGGAAGACAAGCAGAACTCCCCCCACCACTAAAAAGATAAGATCATGTTGCAGCAAATTACTAAAGTCAATCAGCATCTGGGTCATGACCGGCAATTTTTGGCCTAAAGATCCATAAATTTCCGAAAATGTCGGGACAACCTTGACAAGCAATCCAATCGTAATTAATACCGCCATACTGATGACCACTGTTGGATAAATCATCGCTCCTTGTACTTTTTGACGCAGCCGTTCACTCTTTTCCAAATAAATGGCAACACGCTCAAGGATGGCGGTCAGTATCCCTCCGCTTTCGCCAACCCGGATCATATTCACATACAATTGATCAAAAATTTTAGGGTGCTTGTCAAAAGCATCCGAAAGGCTGCTTCCTGTCTGGATGTCTTGCCTTATATCAACCAGTGCTAATTTAAAAGTAGGGTTGGCTGTTTGTTCGCTTAGCGCTTCCAAGGATTGTAAAATAGGGATACCCGCGTCAACCATGGTGGCAAATTGACGGGTAAAAATCACCAGATCTTCTTGCTTGACCTTTTTGCCACCCTTGGATTTAGAAGTCGTTTTTTTAAAAGCCGATTCTTTTTCTTCCGTAACGCTTAAAATCATCAAACTACGTTTACGCAATTCAGCAACAATCGCTGACTCACTTTCCGCAGTCATCCTACCAGTGACATTCTTGCCTTGCTCATCACGGGCGTTGTATTTAAACGTAGGCATGGGCTATATCCTTTTAAAAATCAATAATTACGTGCAATAGCTTCTTCAATTTCCGTTTTAGTAGAAATAAAAGTAGCCACCTGGCATTTAGTCAACGCTTCTAAATAATTCTTTTTTTCATCAGTCAATGGATTAACCATCACCACGCTTAAAATATCCCCAATACGGTCTAAAGCAATGACTTTTTCTTTAAAAGATATTTCCTTGGGGATTAAATGCAGGATCTCGGGATCAATCTTGTATTTATTGACGGCAATGTAGGGTAAGCCGCACTGGATGACTAAAGCCACAACAATATCCCGTTCGTCAAGAACTCCTAAATTAACAAGGATTTCCCCAATAAACCCACCCTTTTCCTTCTGAGATTGCAAGGCAAGTTCCAGTTGCTCACGCGTGATCCGTTTGCGTTGTATCAGAATTTCTCCCAACAAAACCTTATATGCGTCCATCCATCCCCCTTTATCCTTATCCCTTAACCCTTACCCCTTATCCCTAAAATTATTCATCTTCCGAGGCTACGCGAAAGACTTCCGTCAATGTCGTCTCCCCTGCACACATTTTATCAACGACATCATCAAAAAGCAATTTCATCCCATGATTTTTTTGGGCATACCGTGTTATATCGAGTGAGGTACTGCCTTTTAGAAGCATATCACGGATATTATCATCAATTTGCAGGACTTCAGTAACCCCAACCCTACCTTTGTAGCCGGTTCCTCGGCAACGCTCGCAACCTTTGCCTTCATATAAAACAGTGTCTGCTTTGATCCTATGCTGAATCTTTTGCAAAATTTCAGGTGTCATCTCCATAGGGCGTTTACAAGAATCGCAAATCCGACGGCATAAACGCTGGGCACAAACTAAAACCAAACTAGAGGCCACTAAAAAAGGCTCCAGGCCCATATCCACAAGCCTGGTCACGGCTCCGGCCGCGGTATTGGTATGCAAGGTCGAAAGAACCAATTGTCCTGTGAGTGACGCTTTGATCGCAATGTCAGCGGTCTCTGCATCCCGGATTTCTCCGACCATCACCACATCAGGAGATTGACGCAATACAGCCCTTAACCCAGCGGCAAAACTCAAACCTATCTCTGATTTCACTTCTATTTGAGTCAAGCCATCCAATAAATATTCCACAGGCTCTTCAATGGTGATGATATTCTTTTCAGGTGTATTTAATTTACTGATCAACGAATAAAGGGTTGTGGATTTCCCGCTCCCGGTGGGACCCGTGACCAAAATCATCCCGTAAGGTTTATAAATAGACTCTTCCAAAATTGTCTGGGCATTTTTTGAGAAACCTAACTTGGCCAATCCTATGGAAAGATTATTCTTATCTAGCACCCGCATGACAATTTTCTGGCCAAAGGTCGTAGGGAGCATGGACACACGGAAATCAACTTCTTGACGGCCTACCTTCATTTTAAAACGCCCGTCCTGGGGAGTTTGGGTATTCGTGATATCCAAATTCGCCATTAATTTAATCCGGACCCCCACCGCATTTTTACTTTCCTTAGGGATAGTCAATATATCCTGTAAAATGCCATCGATACGAAACCGCACCCTCATCCCCTGCTCTAGGGGTTCAATATGAATGTCTGACGCCCGTTGCCTAAGCGCTTCCTTGATAACTAGATTGACGATGCGAATGACCGGCGCTTCATCCGCAGGCAGCAACTCCTCTTGTTCTGGCACATTATCCCTTAATGGCTCGATCACCGTCGCTTGTACGGACATCGCGGAAGGGGTCTTATAAAACTTATCAATGGCTTTAAGAATCTGTGTTTCAGAAGCGATGACAACTTCGATTTCTTTGCCTGTCAAATCGCGCAAATCATCAATCATAAATACATTTAATGGGTCAGCAATAGCCACTGTCATCATTTGACCTAGTAATGAAATAGGCATCACCTGGTATTGGCGTGCACTTTTTTCCGGAAGGATGACTTTCAGGCGTTCTTCGAAACGGTATTTAGTCAGATCTATCGACGGAATGTGAAGCTCCCGCATGAGCAAGGCCAACAGGTCCTGTTCCGAGATAATGCCTTGCTTTAGCAGGGCCTTAACTAAACTTATTTTTTTATCATGCTGAAGCTCAACAATCCCGTCAATATCTGCGGCATTGACATTGGGAAGTTCTTTTAAAGTCCTTAAAATGCGTTCTTGGGTCGTATCCATAAGTTTTAAGAATCAGGCGCTGTTAAACGGATCACTTCCTCTAAAGTGGTCAGGCCTTGAGCCGCTTTCAAAACAGCATCCTCTCGCATCGTTTTCATGCCTTGCATGCGTGCGGCATTTTTAATTTCTGCTTCTGAGCTTGAAAGCAAAATCAATTCCTTGACCTTGTTAGTCAAAACCAGCGTTTCAGTGATCCCTACTCGCCCTTTATAGCCGGTATTCAAACATTTATCACAGCCTTTGGGTCTATAAAACTGACCGTTATGATGAGGTAATAATCTCTTCAAATGAAATTCCTTAACCATTTCATCAGTGACGGTGTAGAGTTCACGGCATTGCTGACAGACCCTCCGCACCAGGCGTTGGGCGACAATAGCCACCACTGAAGATGTGATTAAAAACGGCTCTACACCCATATTAATCATGCGGGTGATCGAACCTGTACCGGTCGTGGTATGTAAAGAACTCACAACCAAATGCCCTGTCAGCGCCGCTTTGACAGCAATATCCAAGGTCTCTGAATCCCTAATCTCCCCAATGAGGATCACATCCGGATCTTGCCGCAGGATGGAACGTAAGGCCGATGGGAAAGAGAGGCCAAATTCACTACGGATATTGACCTGATTATATCCCTTCATTTGAAATTCTACCGGATCTTCCACCGTTACAATATTCCTGCCTGGAGAATCAATATACTTAAGGATGGCATATAAAGTTGTGGTTTTACCACTTCCCGTCGGACCACAAGCCAAAATCAACCCATGAGGCCGATGGCAGCATTCCTTTAACCGTTCCAGGGAATCCGGCTCAAATCCCAATTTATCGATATCCGCCATATCCTGATTCTTATCCAGGACCCGTAAAACAATCTTTTCACCCATAGCCGTCGGTAAAACATTCACACGGAAATCCACTTCTTTATTATCTTTAGTCATGATCCGAAATCGGCCATCCTGGGGAAGACGGTGTTCGGCAATGTCCAGGCTTGAAATAACCTTAATGCGTGAAATTAACGGAAAATGCAAATTCTTGGACATACGATCAATTTCCCTGATGAATCCGTCGACGCGATAGCGGATGCGCAGGCAATTCTCCATAGGCTCAATGAACACATCGCTGGCCTTGGCCATAACTGCCTGATGGATAATCGTATTGGCCAGCGTAATAATTGGAGCTTCTTCAGTAAGATTTTCAACAGCCCCTCGATGGGCGTGCGCCTGCTCTTTGACGAGCTCAAGGCTTTCAGCCTCTTTCGTTTCTTTAATATCCTGGAAAATATCCTCGAGATCTGAAGAATTATTGTGCGCATACCCGCGTTCTATGGCGGCCCGCATTTCCTTAGGCCTGGCCAAAACCACACTCACCGATAAAGATGTAATAGCCTTGATATTATCAATAGTCAACATGTCCATCGGGTCAACCATGGCAATGGTCAGCTGATCATTCAACTTAGAGATAGGGATCAGCAATGATTTCTCAGCTGTTTCTTTAGGGATTAATTTTAAAAGGGATGGGTCAATCCTGAACAAATTAAGATTGATTAAAGGTAATTGCAAAACTTCGCTTAAGACAACACTTAATTGATCCTCGGCAATCAACTTAAGCCTTAAAATCACACGGCTTAAATCTCCCCCGGATCGTTCCTGTTCTTCAACAGCCCGATTAAGATCTTCGGGGCTTATAAGTTGATCGCGCAACAGAATTTCTTTAAGTGGGGTATCCCGTAGCATAAAAAATCAACTCGACGATGCCGAAGAAAAAGGGCGTACCATCAGCGCGTTTCGTAATAACGATTAATGGCACTGTTAATTTCAGTCGCTGTACTTACAAAAGCTTGCACAGAGCATTCGGTCGTGGTTTCCACATCTTCCAGCGCATGAACATTTAAAGGATTGGCCATGGCGACAGTTAAACTACGGCCAATCTTATCTATGGGTACCAGGCAATACTGACGGCAAAGGTTTAAAGGAACAGTCGCGACCACTTCAGGGGCAATTTCATAATTGGCCAAAGGAAGATAGGGGAATCCATATTGGCACGTGAGGGCTTGCACCACGTCCTCTTCCGTACCCGCCTTCATCTCAACTAATGCTTCACCAAACAGAAGGCCTTTTTCTTTTTGAAATACCAGAATAGCTTCCAGTTGTGCCCGCGTAATAACACCGCGATCTAGTAAGATTTCACCCAACTGCTTATTAACTGTTTTACGGAAATGTCTCATAACATTTACTATACCGATTACACCATTAATTGTCCAGATTTGGTTTTAAAAAATAGTTCGTTTTTTGCTCAAATTTAATAAAAAACCTATCAAGATGGCAAAGACCATAAATGAAGTGCGGCCATAGCTAATCAAGGGTAAGGTAATTCCAACTACCGGCAAAAGGCCCATGACCATACCTATATTGATGACCACTTGCATTGCTAAAATACTGACAATGCCAATGGCCACCAATTGCCCAAAAAGATCCTTATTATGCCGGGCAATCTTAAATCCGCAATAAATAATAATGCCATAACAATAGATTAAAACAATCCCTCCGAGTAATCCCCATTCTTCACCAATAACGGAGAAAATAAAATCTGTATGCCGCTCCGGCAAGAAATTTAATTGATTTTGTGTCCCTGAAAGCCACCCCTTCCCAAACAATTCCCCAGACCCCACCGCGATCTTAGATTGAGTAATGGTATACCCGGCACCCAAAGGATCATGACTGGGGTTTAGAAAAACCAATAGCCGGTCCTTTTGATAAGATTTTAAAAAATGCCATGCCAACGGCAACATCAAGGCCATGAGCCCAAGCAGGCTAAAAAAGAATCTGAGGGCTATCCCGCTGGCAAAAAGCATGACAAGAAAAATACCCATCATTAAAATGGCTGTCCCCAGATCAGGTTGTTTAAAAATAAGGGCCATTGAAACCCCCGTCAATAACAAGGGCCAGATCAAATCACCCCAAAGATCTTTCAAGGAAGTAGAAAAATCGAAAACCAAGCGTGGCCGACGCTCCGAAAAATACCGGCCTAAGAAAAAAATGATGGCAAATTTGCTAAACTCGGAAGGTTGAAAACTAAAACCACCGATGGAAAACCAACGCGTGGCTCCCAGCGCTTGGCGCCCCATCACTAAAACTAAAATTAAAAAAACAACGCTGATGCCGTATACAATATAGGCCACATCAAAAAATTTACGGTAATCACCTTGGGCTAACAAAATCATCAGCAAAACACCAAAACCAGCACAATACAATTGGTCATAAAATACCGAAACTCCTACCACATTATTATTATAAGAAGCGCTATAAAGTGCTAATAATCCTATAGCTATAATCAAAAAAGTGTGGATCCATATAACTCTAGGGAGCTCTTGAGCTGTTATCATCGGGAACACAGTCCTTTATGAGGGGCAAGAAATGTTGTTATAAAATAACGGTTTTGAGCAATGCAACGATAGACCCAAGGCCCCACGATTCCAGCACCTGGGAAATACACTATTGGTAATAATATATAGAGCATGGGCAAAGCCCAGACGGTCTGACGGAATGCAAAGAATCCGCCATAACTTTTACCACCAGGAGAATCAAGACGCATTTCCCCCATGAACTTTGGCCCTGGCGTGTATTCAAGCTTATTCCATAAATCCATCACTTGCAATAATCTTATGCTCGAACGGCAAAACCCGCATTCAGCATCGTAGAGAACCTTGGAACGGGGGCCTTGACCATTCAGGCAACGCTTAGATTCAATCCACTCGATAATTTTTTGCGGATGGATAAAAAGTAACATCTGAGCTGGAAAAAGGAATAAGAATATTGTTGGAACATCCAAAGTTAAAACAAGCAGCAGGTGAAAGAATATCCCAGCATAAATGCCCGCCCGACGCGTTCTGGGGTTAAAGAGTAAGAACGGTAATGATAATTCTGAGGTGACAATCATCAATCCTACCACGTAACAAAAATGCGGATGTTGGGCCATCCATTCCTTTAAGAGAAAATGTTTGGTCACCCCTTGGGCTGGATAATTCATCAAATAATAAATGGGATTCCCTGTAATCCAATTACCTTCCCCAGTAATCTTATAAAGAGCCGCAAAGAAAAATGTTGAAGCAATTTGTATTTGCAATAAGCGCTGAATAAAAAATGGTCTCTTGCGCTGCCAGGCATTAAGATCAGCCCTTAGCAAAGCATCCATCGAGAAGTAGTCCCCATGATAGGGAGTCACACACATTAAAAACAAGGTCACGAGCAAAATATCCCATGACAGGGTGCCGATATGAAAACAATTAAGCGCGTAAAAATAATAACAGCACGCTGTCATTAAGATGCAGCTAATCTGTGAATATAATCCAATAAAAAAACAAAACCAGGAAATGAGAAAAGCCAAGACGAAAAATATAACCAAGGCATCCGGACTCTGCTGCACCCAATCGATAAAGGATTGCGGGAAAAAATCACCATTAAAAGTCTTAAACGCCGTGGAAAGATAATTATCTTCCATATGAAAGAACGAAGGAATGACATGCAATCCCACCGTCAACGCCACAAAAATCCTAAAGAACGCCAACCCAATAGAAGACCGTTCTTCCAAAAACAATGTATTCCAAATATTTTTCATAAACCTTTATCATTCCTGAATGTTCTTTTTTTGGGATCCCTGTGCGCATGTTGACTGATGCCGATATATTTTTTCTGCTAAAATCTGACGTTCACGCTGGTACCGTTGTATCCCAACAACTTGGTCACGCGTACGGATTAGCCGAAAGCAACGTTGTCAGATTTCTAACGCAGAAAAAACATACCGGCACCAGCCCTCTAGTGCTCCAATCTTTCTAAACTACTATTATTTAAACAACATATGTTCGCTATAAGAGGGAGGTGGCTAAACTATGTTGTTGGTGACACATTAAGGGTTTATTGGCCAAATATTAAATAATACCTTTATCCTCGAATTATTGAGATAAAGAATAGTCCAAAGCAGATACATGATTAACAATCCGCAAATAATTGCTGTCATTGATCTGTTAAAGAATATGACGAACAATAAAATAAGAATGACTATTGAGCTAAAATTAATATGGTCTTCCCTACCTTTTGATTTTAATTGAAGTATTTGGACACCTGACTTTATCAATAAAATTGTAAGGAGGACTATTACAAGAACAGCTATCTTGGTTAGAATTGTACAGGGGCAGGTGCTTGAGAGGGCATAAAGTAAGCCTGAAAAATGACCCATTGTTTTTATGAACCATCCCGGGATAATGATTCCACAAGCACCATCCAGCCCTGCAATGATTTTGATACCTAAGGGTTTATTGTCGTTCATTTTTATTCCCCACATAAATAAGCAAGTGTCTGTGTCCGTTCTAAAGGCTCTTCCGTCAAATGCGGATACTCGATATAGGTGACCTGAAAACTTTCAAAATAGGGAAGCTTACGTTTTAAGTACCGGCAAAAAGAGTCCTGCATCCCCG